>Ga0185299_10003547_pt1 | contig 20396 bp, 19 predicted proteins | sample PaiPotPPA55metaG_FD_128002 | JGI IMG/M metagenome (GOLD analysis project Ga0185299, IMG submission 128002) | Iron sulfur acid spring bacterial and archeal communities from Banff, Canada, to study Microbial Dark Matter (Phase II) - Paint Pots PPA... ... | reverse complement strand
GCCCGTTTTTAATCGACATGGCGAGGCGCAGCAGTTCGAACCAATGATCGCTTATGACGCGCAGATTGATGGCATCCGCCACCAGCGATGCAAGCTCGGGCGGCACCGTCATGCCCGGCAATATATAGAGTCGTTTTTCCTTGAGGTCGCGGATACGCGGCGCAAAGCGGAAGCCCAGCAGCCGGCACATGGCGAAGACGTGATCCGAGAAGCCGCCGGTGTCGGTGTAGTGCTCGTTAATGACGAGGCTACTCTGGTGACAGAGCAATCCGTCGGGGACATGGGGCGCCTCGTTAGCGGTTGCGGCAATCACTTTGGTGTGAAAGGGCCCAAACTGATCGGATAGATGTGTGTAGAACTTCACATCCGGATCCTGACCGTAGTGCAGGTTCACCAGACCCCCGACTTCGCCAAGACCGCCGGCGCGAAAGAACTGAGCGTCCGACGACGACGTGGTGCCGCCGCCCCAGTGTGCCGCCAGGGGCTGGCGATGCTGCGCATCGATCAGTACCTTCTCGTTGATCGATTTGCCGCTGGCGTGGAACTGCTCAGCGTGCGCGCGTTCGGATTTCTTGAACAGCTTCCCGACCAGATGCTCGAACATATTGAGCGCCTCATCGGTCAGCGTTGCAGTGAGTTCCAGTACCAGGGCCGTGAGCGTGGCGTAGCGACGCAGCGGTTCGAGGTCCGCCAAGTGCTGCACGGTACTCTGGGCGCCTTCGCGGGCGAGCTTAAGCCAATAGTTCTGGTGAACCCGCGTGGCGCGCTCGGCTCGATGCCGCAAGCGCGAACCAGACTCAGTCGTTCGATCAGCTTTGGAAGATTGCCTGTCGTGGCCGCATAAGCCGTCTGCCGCAACCACGCCAGCGTGCTTTGTCCGCCCCCGGCGCTGATCTCGAGCAGTTGATCCAATGATTGGCGTTGCCGATCGCTCAGACCGGTGAGCCGCCGCCACAGTTGTCGCTGCGCGCGTCCTCGAACCGAGCCACCGAGCCGCTCGATCGCTGGCAGCGGTGGCCAGACGATGCGACGCGCGCGCAGTTCTTCGAGCACAGTAGCTACCAGCGTCGGTCCATGGTCGGTTGCGAGCGCCGTCGGCAACAGCCACACCGCGACTTCCCGATACATGGCGCGAGTTAAGGGGCGCAGTCCCAGGGCAGTTTGAATCTCAAGGACGTGCTGCCGGCGAGTTTGATCACGTTCGGCGTAATCGCCGAAGTGCGCCGCATTGAGGCCGAGTTTCTCCGCGACGAAGGCGCATAGCGCGGGGGGTGGCTGTTCGCCTTGCTGGAGGATGCGTCCAGGAAATCGGAGGTAACAGAGCATGACGGCGAAGCCCAGACGATTAGGATCGCCGCGGCGACGATTGATCAGTACTATATCCTCGCCGCTCAGGGTGTAATGACGCACCATCCCGCGCTCATCGCTCGCGGGAGCATGGAAACTGAGCCGCTGCACTCGGTAAGCAGTTCTCGGTGTGGCATGGCTGTCCCTGTTGAAGTATACTTTGAACAGACCAACACTGTGCCACGGGAAAAGACCCTTTTCCGGGGTGTTTGGCGCCGAGGGTTCAATTGGGACCTGCGCGCCTTCGCCAAGAAGGCCGGCTATAAAATCGTTGGCGTCTGGAAGGAAACCGGCTCTGGCGCCAAGGACGACCGCGCCGAGCGCAAGAAGATTCTGGTGCTCGCTCAGGCGCGCGAGGTCAACGTCATCCTCGTCACAGATCTCACCCGCTGGGGCCGCTCGATGCTCGACCTGTTCCACACATTGCAGGACCTGCAGTCGTGGGACGTCTCCCTGGTCGCCCAGACGGGCCTTGCAGTTCGACCTGCGCAGCGCCCAAGGCAAACTCATCGCCTCCCTGATGGCGGCGCTCGCGGAGTTCGAACGCGATCTGCTGCGTGAGCGTGTGCGTTCCGGCATCGCGGCTGCGCGCTTGCGCGGCGTCGTGTTCGGTCGTCGGGCGGGCCAGCGCATCAAAGCCGATAGATTTGCACCCAAGGTTCTCAAGCTGGTCAGCGAAGGTCAGTCGTATCGCGAAATCAGCCACCGGCTCGGACTGAGCAAGAATACGGTCCTCGAGATCGTCAAGCGGGACCGTGCGGCATGACGTGCTTTGACCTTGGCTGGAGTGGGTCGTCCGAGATTGGCCCCGCGAGCATTTGCTACGGCTGCAATCGTTGCCGTTACCGGTCGTTCAAATGCACAATCGGTCAGGACCGACCAGTGCGACGCCGAAGTGGGCGCAACAATGCCGACATTCGAACCGGGGTCTCGGAAAGTTGATTCAATGTGGTTGAAGGTTCGAGAGAGAATCGAAATGTGTCCTACCGATCTACCTGGGAGTAGCAATGCCTGCTGATTTCTCAACTGCAGCCATCGAGGCCGCATCCGCACCAGCACGGGGGCCTGTGCTGACATTCCCAGAGCCCCTCGCGTCACTCATGAAGGATCGGATCAGGCATCCTCTCGGAACCCATTTCGGGATTACCAATTTCGGAGTGAACTTGACATACCTTCCACCAGGGAGCGTCTCGGCGCCGCGCCATTCCCATTCGCATCAGGATGAATTTGTGTACATTCTCGAGGGCACGCCCATCTTGGTGACAAGTGCCGGTGAGATGCCGCTGCGTCCCGGTATGTGCGCGGGCTTCAAGGCGGGAAGTGACAATGCCCATCAGCTTCGCAATAGAAGCGATACCATGGCCGTTTACTTGGAAATGGGCGACCGAACGGCCGGTGATGTCGTGACCTACCCTGACGACGACATCAAGATTGATAAGATGCCGGATGGTCGGCTTCAGGTTGTTCGCAAGGATGGCTCACCGTACTGAGGCTATGCGCGCCGGAGTCGTCGATTAGTCGATATATCGGCACGGAAGCGGACGTTCACAACTGTCGCCTTGGGGCCATGACCCGCCTGATAGCGGTCGGTGGCCCTTAGCGTGCTTTAAATTCCGTTTCGTGTCTTGTCCTCTAATATAGGTGCCCCACGGTCCGCCGGTGCCGCCTAGCGCCTTGCGCTTGGCATTGGCGTGTACTAACCGTGACTCCGCAGGCGGCTGATGCAAGCAATAATTCGGGGAGCGTGATGGCGAAAGGCGAAGCGTTCGACTTGACCGGCAAAGTAGCTGTCGTAACTGGCGGCAACACGGGGATTGGAAAAGCGATCGCTCGCGGATTGGTGCAAGCGGGCGCGGCGGTCGCAATCCTGGCGCGCAATGAAAAACGCAACGCCTCCACGCTAAAGGATTTGCAGGCACTGGGTCGTCCCGCGGCGGCGCTGATGGTCGACGTGTCGCGCCGGGAGGCCCTGAAGCCTGCGTTGGACGAGGTTGAACGGCTGCTTGGCCCGATCAATATCCTCGTCAATAATGCAGCCTTTGCAGTGCTGAAAGGGCTGCTCGATCACACTGAAGAGGATTGGGACTCGGTCTTGGCGACCGATCTGACCGCGTGTTTTTTGCTGTCGAAATACGCGGCGCAATCCATGATTCGGCAGGGCCGCGGCGGCAAGATCATCAACGTCGCCAGCATCGCGGGTTTCAAGGGCACCGGCGTATTTCCCTCATACGCGATCAGCAAAGGCGGGCTGTTGCAACTGACCCGCTGTCTCGCAATTGAACTTGCGCCTCATCGGATTCAGGTCAACTCGCTGGCGCTGGGATGGACCACGACTGACATGACGGCCTGGATCCGGACCGAACCGCAGTATGCGGAACTCTACAAGGAAATGGTCACGCGCACGCCGGCGGGGCGCTTTGCCGACCCGGAGGAGGCTTCCGGAGCGGCAGTATTTCTCGCCTCGGCTGCGTCGGACTTTATGACCGGCGCCGACCTCATAGTTGATGGTGGATTTTTCGTGCGGTAGAGGCGGGCATTCCCGACCGGAACGAGGCGGCCCAAGTCTATTCGCAACGGCCAACGTTGCCCGTTCCGGCCGAGTTCTCATGTGTTTAGATCAGTTCAGATTTATTCCATACAAGCGGAGAACATTGTCTGCGACGATTCCGCGCTTATCCTGATCGCTGATCGACTTTATCTCATTCTCGATGAAGTCGCGTGAGCGCGGCCATGGTGAATCGGTATGGGGATAATCCGATGACCACATCAGTTTGTCGCGTCCGTACTTGTCGGCAGTAAAACCGACGTTTTCGGTTTCAAACTGGAACGTCGCCCATGCCTGCCGCTTCATGTAATTGCTCGGCTTCATCGGTAGTGCGGTGCCTTCGAAATGCCGTAACCGATCATAGGCGTGGTCAATCCGATAACAGAAGTGCGGCAGCCACGAAATATCGTTTTCAGCCGAGACCAGCTTCAGACGCGGGAAACGTTCCAAAACTCCGCCGAGCACGAGGTCCGCGAACGACACCTGGATTTCGTGCGGCAACGTCATGTACGAGCGCAGCACATGGTGGCGGCTGAACCGGGTACCGCGCCGTCCGGTCAGGATATGCAGAGAGATGGGCATGTCGAGATCCTGGGCGGCAGCCCAGAACGGATCGTAAACCGGATCGCTGTAAGGTTTATCCTCCGGCGGCGAGCCCCAAATCAGCACGCCACGCAGACCTTTTTTCGCACAGCGCTGAAGTTCCTTGACCCCCTCGTCCACATTTTCCAATGTCACTGTACCCGTGCCGATCAGGCGCTTGGGATTGTAACTGCAATACTCGCCCGCCCAGTCATTAAAAGCTTTAAAGCACGCGCCGCGCAGTTCAGGGTCGTCGAGTCCGAACAGCAGCATTCCCATCGAGGTGTATAGAATCTCGCCGCTGACTCCGTCGCGGTCCTGTTCCTTGAGCCGTTCGGAAGGATTCCAGACACTTCCGGGCGCTGCATCAAAACCGCGCTTGATATGCTGCGGCAGTTCCTCCGAACTTTTACCGGAGCCGAAGAAACCCGCCACCGCGACCGGCTGAATATTCTCACACATGAAAAATTCGCCTTCGCGGTCCTTGTAATTCTTCACGGTGTGCGGCGCATGATCACGAAAACGCTGATCAATGCGCTCCGACCACATATTGGGCGGCTCGACGAAGTGCGAATCCGCTGAAACGATCCGATAGCTCGCCATTGGCTCTACCTCCCGTCTTGACTCAACTAGTTGTGCAAGACAGATGGCATCGCTGTCAAATCCCGCAATCTCGAACTGATTAGCGCATCAGCGGCATCACCAGTTCCGCGAAGTCGCGGAACACTTTGCGCTGAAATTCAGCCGGCGGCAGCAGGCAGACGCCGCGAATCCCAACCCGCTCAAGCCCATGAAGTTGGTCCACGATCTCATCCGGCGTTCCTGCCAGGCAGGTAGCTTTAATCGCTTCGGGCGTGACGAACTTGCGCTCGGCCGGCTGCATGAAGGTGCAATGACCCTCGTGAATCTGACGGAACCGTGCATGCTCCGGCAGGCTGAAGTCGTCCACCCGCGCCACATATTCGTCCCATTTGCTGGCAAAATACGGCGGTATCAGCTCAGGCCGCCTATCCAGGTCTTTCCAGATTTCATAAGCAAAATGAAGGACCGCAGTGACCATTGAACCGGTCTCGTCGATTACGCGGTCGTCGGTGAGTTTCTCTCCCTGCCGGAGCACGCATCCGCCGAGCAGCGCGGTGGTGAGAAACCCTGCTGGAAGCTTACGTCCGGTTTTGCGAGCCCCCTGCTCGATCAGGGCGAGTTGGCCCCCCACTTCTGATGGTGAACCGACTGCCGTGACCCATCCGTCGCCGTAGGCACCCACCGCCTCGCACGCCATAGGCCCATTGGCGGCCACGTAAACCGGAATTGGGTGTTCTAGATCAATGAAATGCAGGTCGCGATGAAGAAATTGAATTTCACGGGTACGTCCGCCATAGGTATACTCGACCGCCTCGCCATTGAGCAGGCCCCGCACCACTCTAAGATATTCGCGAAAATCCTTGATGCGCATCGGAGGCTGGCCCATCACGCGCATCGCAGTATGGCCTGTACCGATGCCGAGAAAAACGCGGCCCGGCGCGATTTGGTTGATAGTCGCAATAGAATGGGCGGTGACCGGCGCGATGCGCGTGCCAGGAATTGCCACGCCGGTGCCGATTTTGATGCGTCGGGTCGCCTGCGCCGCAAGCGCCATGACCGCGTAACAATCCGACCAGATCATCTGTGAATCGGGGACCCACGCGCGATCGTAGCCAAGTTCCTCAGCATAGCGAACCAGGTCCCATTTGCTGATATGCGTATCAAAGCAGATGCCGAATTCCATTTTCTTTTCACCGGCAATGAATGCTGCTTGAAGACTCAGGATCAGAGCCCTCACCCTCCCTCTTCCGCAAAAGAGCGGACAAGGGCAGCAGGGGGCGCGCAGGAAAATGGAAGCGCCCATCGTTTCTGTGTACTTTCAAATCACTCCGTCGGCGCGCAACTTTTCTATCTCGTTATCACTGTGCCCCAACTCACCGAGAATTTCGCGGGTGTGCTCGCCCAGGAGCGGCGAGGACTTCAACTGCACCGGACTGTCAGATAGCACGATCGGGCATCCCACCGTTTTGAACGTGCCACGCTCGCGATGCTCAACCTCAACGATCATGCCGCGAGCAGCCAAGGACTCATCTTCGATTAGATCCTTAGTTGACAGCACCGGGCCGCACGGTATGTCTGCGTTCATTAGCGCCCGCATTACTTCATGTTTCGAATGCCGCATAGTCCATTGTTCGACAATGTGGAACACCTCGTTGAGATGCTTGAGGCGCGCCTCGGGGGTGCTGAATGCGGGATCGTCGGCGAGTCCTGGATGGCCAATCAACTGCGCTAGGGCCGGCCAAATCTGCGGCTGGATGATCACGTAACAGTAATCATTGGGACCACCCGGCCGGCAGCGCAGCGCCGCGCCTGGCTGTCCCCCGCCGGACGCATTGCCGGCCCGCGGCACTTCATTGCCAAACTGACGGTTGGGATATTCGGCTAATGGACCGCGCTCAAGGCGCTGCTGGTCGCGCAGCTTGACGCGGCAGAGGTTGAGCACCGCATCTTGCATCGCGACTTCTACGCGTTGCCCGCGGCCGGTATGAGTCCGCTGATAGAGTGCGGCCAGAATTCCGGCGACGGCATGAATGCCGCTTCCGGAATCGCCGATTTGCGCGCCGGTGCTGGTTGGCGGACCGTCTTCAAAACCGGTCGTGCTCATCGCGCCGCCCATCGCCTGCGCGATAGTTTCATAGGCTTTACACTCCAGGTAGGGTCCGGGGCCGAATCCTTTCACTGAGGCGTAGATAATGCGGGGATTGATTCCCCTGACCCGCTCCCAGGAGAAATCCTGGCGGTCAAGCACTCCCGGGCCGAAGTTTTCGACCATCACGTCCGAACTCTTGAGCAATTCGACAAGGATTTGCTTGCCCTTCTCCGCCTTGAGATTAAGCGTGATGCTGCGCTTGTTACAGTTAAGCATGGTGAAATACAAGCTATCCACGCCGGGCAAATCGCGCAGTTGCGAGCGTGTAATATCGCCGCGTCCGGGCAACTCGACCTTGATAACGTCGGCGCCCAGCCACGCCAGGATTTGGGTGCAGCTCGGGCCCGCCTGAACGTGGCTCAGGTCCAACACTCGAACGCCCGCCAATGCCTTATCCATCGAATCCTCTCTCCGGGGCAAAAGTCCGACCAGACGACGGCTGGAAAAAAACTGCTTCATCGATTATATCGCTCAAACCCGCGTCGCCCGACAAATCAGGCACAAAGGGAATCCCGGCCCGGACCCAGTGCCTCGATCTCGCCGCACCATTCTGTAGGTAGTGACCTCGACAACGAGGGGTGTGCCTGCACAATCCGAGACAACCGCCCATCGAGCCGCAGGGCGCCGATTTATCCGCCTTGGTTGAACGCGGGCATTACGTATTTGGCGAAGCGTTCAAGGGAGCGCATCACATAGCTATGTGGCTCGCCGCCTTGCGCCACTTCGAGGATCAGGTAGGTGGCGCCGTAAAAATCCTGTGACCAGCGCACCCGTTCAATCAGGGTTTCGGGCTCGCCGATCAGCAGTACGCGCATCGCGTCGAGTTCCTCGTAGGTATATTTGGTGAACCCGGGACCGCGCTTGTAACGTTCGTAGGTGGCCGAGGTATGCGCACTGCGGCGATCGAGAGCGTCGAAGAACTTGTAATATTGCAGGGCGTGGACGCCGCCATGCTCGCGCGCTTCCTGCCACGAATCGCCGCAGTACATCTGATAGACACCCGCAACCTCGTGGCTCGCCGGATCGTGGCCGTTCTTGCGCAGGGCTTCCTGGTAGAGAGCAATGTTGGCCTTGACCATCTCAGGCGCGGGGATAAAGAACGCGGTACCGAGATGATGTCCGCGCTGCCCAGCCCATTCGTAGCTCTCGGGCGTAATAGCGCCAGAAGCAAAAATCGGCGGATACGGTTTCTGCAACGGCTTGGGGAAGAACGAATAATCAGCGAGTTGCCAGAATTCGCCCTGGAAAGAGAACGGACCGTTCGACGTCCACGCCTTGACTATCAGCTCGGTACCCTCGCGATAACGCGCGTGGCTCTCATCAGGATTCACACCGAATAGCTGATATGAATAATTAAGAAAGCCGCGCCCGATGCCGTATTCCAACCGGCCCTCGCTGAGCACGTCGAGCATCGCATATTCCTCGGCGAGCCGCAGCGGATGGTTGAGCGGGATGAGCGAAACTCCGGTGCCGACCTTGATGCGCTTGGTGCGCGCCGCCGCCGCCATAGCAATCACCGGAGGCGCGCCGAATGAATACCCCGAGTAATGATGTTCGCCGAACCATACGGCATGATAGCCCAACTCTTCGGCGAACTGGGTCTCTTCGAGGATGTCCCCGTAATAGTGCGAGGGAGAGCGGTGGACCTCAGGATAGTAGTCAGTGTTGTAGAGCAGCCCGAATTTCATCGTCGCACACCTGTCAGGGCCGGCGTTCCCGCCACCCTCCTCAATTTTTACGGCATTGAGCGCTGAGCGCATCGCTCGCCCAGAATCAACGCTATCTATCGTCAACTTGTCCGATTGGCAACCTTGAAGTGTACTCGCCATTCATCGACATTAGAGCGTCCCCCGAAAGGGCGTACGCAGGGCTGCGTGGATGTAATGATCAATCATCGATTGGGTGAGAAAGCGGGATGATTTCGTACGTCCTTCCCTCTTAATTGGCCCGGAGATGAACCATGTACGATCTTTTACTCAAAGGCGGTACCGTGGTCGATCCGTCAACCGGTCTTAACGGCGTTTACGATATAGCGATCGAGCAAGGCGCAATCGCCCGCATCGAAGCGAAAATCGCCCCTGAAGAGGGACGGCACGTGATCGCGGTGCCGGGCACGATTGTCACACCCGGTCTGATCGACCTGCATGCTCACGTGTTTGAAGGCTTCACCAGATTGGGTGTTCATCCGGACCAGGGGGGCGTCTATGCAGGCGTCACCACTATCGTCGACGCGGGCAGCGCCGGATGTGCCACCTTCGCGGGTTTCCCGCGGTACATTATCCCGCAATGCCATACGGAGATTATCCCGTTCCTGCATATCTGCCAGACGGGGCTTTCGACTATTCCTGACATTATCGCCGAAGGCAGCATCGACTTGGACGCAACCTTGCGCGTCGCCCATCGCTATAAAAATCTGATCTGCGGCATCAAGGCGCGGATGGTCTCGCCAGCATTGGAGATCTTCGGGATGGAAATGCCGCGTTTGGCCAGGCGCGCTGCGCGCGAAAGCGGCATCAAGCTGATGGTCCATATCGGCGATACCGAAAAGCGCTACGATCCGACGGTGATCCGCCGCCTGCTGCCGATGCTCGAAGCGGGCGATATTCTCACGCATTACTTCACAGCCAATCCCGGCGGTGTGCTCGACGGCAACGGGCGGTTGGTTCCGGAAGCTTGGGAGGCTGCAAAAACCGGGGTTTGGTTTGACACTGCGCATGGACAGGGCAATTTCAGTTTCGATATTGGCCGCCGCATTATCGACCAGGGTCTACTGCCGCATTGCATCAGCACTGACCTGACAATCCCTGGCCGATTGCGAACAGTGCACAGCATGACTGAAATGATGACGCGGTTTTTGGGTTTGGGATTTACCCTGGAACAGGTGGTCGCAATGTGTACCTCCAATCCTGCCAAGGCTATTGGCGCGCAGGAACGCCTCGGCAGCCTTATAGTAGGGCGGCAGGCTGACATTTCGATCCTGAAAATCGTTGAAGGAGATTGGACCGTCTACGACGTGCTGGGTGCGAGTCTGTCCGTCAAGCAAGCGGTGCTTCCCACATTGACCGTCAAGCGCGGAGAGTTGTTCCGACCTGAATGGGGGCCGCGGCCGTGGGGCTGGGAGCCAGATCCAGGACCTGTGGGCTTTAAGAGTTGCTGCTAGTACCTGATTTTCTGAGCGATTCTCGGCCGGCTCTTGAGTTCCTGACTTTTGAGGGCAAAGTTCGATCGCTTTTCGCTGTCAATTGAGGAATTGCAGGTGTGTCAGGCTGATGAAAAAGAAAAGAATTGAAGGTATTTTACTTGCCGCCGGGGAATCTCGGCGGATGGGTTTCCCCAAACCGCTGCTGCGCCTTAATGGGGAGACCTTCCTGGCTCATACTGCCGTCTCCATGCTGCAAACGACGGAGCGGCTGATCATCGTTCTGGGTGCTCATCGTGATGCGGTAGTAGCCGCAGTGCCGGCTGATAACCGGATTACCGTAATCGAAAATCCTGACTACGCATTGGGCCAACTATCCTCGATCAAAGCCGGGTTGCGTGCAGTTTCAGCACACGCTGATGCAGCCATAGTACACCTCGTCGACCATCCAACCGTGCTGCCCGAAAGCTTTAGTCGGCTGGCAACCGAATATGAATCATCGCAGAAGCCGATTCTGGTAGCGCGATACCGCGGCCGGCGGGGCCACCCAGTCCTGTTCGGCCGTTCGATCTTTGACGAGTTGCAACAAGCCCCGACCGACGTTGGTGCTCGCGCGGTGGTCAAGGCCGACGTCGATCGAGTAATTTGTGTCGACGTGGACGACCCTGGTGTCTTACTCGACCTCGACACACCGGCTGATTTGGCGCAAGCAGGTCTTCCCAAGGTGCCGGCTCCATAGCGCTTCGTAACCGAAACTGATTGGGTGCGTATACAGCTTCAGGTATGCTAGCCGCTCTGTCCCCGAAGCTGCGAAGCTGGAGCGAAGCCGTTCGACCCGACGATGAGCTGATAGCCGAGGTCCGAAGCGGACATACGGCGGCATTTGCGGAGCTCGCCTCGCGCCATCGCGACCGCGTCGAGCGGTTGTGCCAGCGGTTCTTCTCGGACCGCGAAATTGTGCGCGATCTGGCTCAGGAGAGTTTCATCCGCGCATTTGCCGGGTTTTCGACGTACCGGGCCGAAATGCCGTTTATGGGGTGGTTGCGGGCGATCGTGATCAATGTGTGCTACGACGAACTTCGCCGCCGACGGCGAAGACCAGAAGAGCTGATCGCGGATTTTAGCGGGCCGGAAGCGAACTGGGTCCAGCTGGTCGATCACTTAACGCCTGAGCAGATTGTAGAAGCCGCAGAGGAGCGGCGTGAAGCGCACGTTCTGGCCCATCGCATGCTGGATTCCCTGCGGCCGGACGACCGTATGGTGATAGTGCTCAGGGAAAGTGAAGGGTTGAGCGTCGGTGAAGTAGCCACGATAATGGGCTGGAGCGAAGCTAAGGTAAAGATACGGGCGTTTCGCGCGCGCCAGTCTATGCGTAAGCAAGCCGAATCAATTCTTTCTCAGCAGCAGCGCCGAGTAGTCAAATGAACTGCTTTGAAGCGAGAAACGATTTTGTCGCCTTCTGGCAGAAAACACTGGCCGATCAACACCGAGCGCAGTTGCTCGCGCACCTGCGCGGATGCGCAACTTGCGACCGTTCCTTCCGCACCTTCGCACTGACTGCTCCTGTACTCTATTCGGCAACCGAACCCGACTGGAGTTCGGGACCCTCGCGGCCAATTGGCCTGGATGCCGTCAGATTCGATTTATCGACCGCTCCAACGATAGGGGAAGATCAGCCCATTGTCCGGACGTTGGACAGGGCCCTGCTGGGCTTCGTAATGGCCGCAGCGGCTGCGATTGCACTATATTTTGCCGCGCCGCCACGTATGACGTTTGAGGACGCGATCGCCGCTGATACTTCGAATGTTGAAATTGCCAGCTACCCCTCAACCGACAGTCTCTTTGGTCAGGAACTCGTAGCCCGGGACTCAACGGCTCCGGACCTGTCTGACGAGTAGCCGGCAATATTTGGGGAGCGTCCGTCGGTTTTCGGCTGCCCGGCTTCGTTGCAGGCGCGGTGGGGGCGACTGGCTGGCGGGTTGAGGGTGATTTTTGTCTCTGCACGGTAAATACAGTGTCTTATTTGCCGCTATCGCCCTTGTAATCGGGCTGGCGATAGGTTTTGGCGGCGCCATGGTTGGCTATCGCTATGGTTTGCTGCCCTTGCCTGGCGAGCGGCCGTTCCAGCGGATGGCGCGGGTGCTGGAGTTGACTCCTGTTCAGCGCGAGCAGATTCGCAGCGTCATGCACGAGACGCGGAAAAAAATTGAGGCGGCACGCAACAACTTCGAACAGCAGCGTCACGCGATTTTCTTCAGCGCCTACATGCGCATCCACGCATTGTTGACCCCCAGCCAGCAGAGGACCTTCGACGCGCGGTTCGTACCCCCGTCGCTGCGCGCCGAAGCGCGAGCGCAGCAACAGACCAGAGTGACACCGGCGCCATCGGTTTCCCCTGGCACACGATGATTTCTGGCGTAATTTCCAAATCTGGTCGCCCTATTAAGTTCGGAAGCGGTGGCGGCAGGTGGTACGGGCGAATTCCCCAAATTCGGCGTACAGTGTGTTAAAGACTGGCGATTCAACGGCAGAAGCCGGCGCCGAATCACCCGATTCGCCGGCGTTCTGCTTCGACTGCGGCCTTCCAGTGGGCAAGCAGCGGATATTTCTGTCCAACCTCGACGGGATGCGCAGCAATGAGCTGGGATGCTGCGAGCTCGAATGATGCCTGCATGCCATTCGTCGGACGCAGCCTCACGCCACGTCCCAGCACACCCTCGATTGGTATTGGATCGGCCGGGACGCTCGGGACATCAGTCCGTGGTTTATCGCCCACCAATACCGACAGACTGCGAATGCCCTGCTGCCTGCGTTGCTCGACTTCGACCGAATATGCTCTCCCCGGAGTGAAAAGCTCCGCCAGCAATTGGAGTACCGACGTGTGATCAAACAATTCCGTGCAAATGAAACCGGGCTCAATGTACGGTGACGCGACGATCGCTGGGATGCGTACCCCTAGACTCTTGAACATGTGCGCAGGGTTTCCACCAGTCGCGTAACCGATCAAAGGCGGCGGAACATGGTCGAAAAATCCGCCGTGCTCGTCGTAATAGTGAACGAACAGCGTGTTGCGCCATCGGAGCGGGTTGACGGTCGCAGCCTGGTAAACCCGGCGCAGGAAATCCTCTCCCCATCCAATTGCCAAAGGTGGATGGTTATCATTCGGATGGTCAGGACCGATATGAGGTCCGTCTTCATATGAAGGTTCGACAATGATCACTTGCGGACCGGAGTCGAGTGGTTCCGTTTCCATGTCGTGAAAGTAATGTTCAAAGTCACGGAAATTCTCACCCAGCAGATATTTCCAGGCCCGCGGGTATAAAGAAAAAAATGAAAGCCCGTCATGATAGACGCGCCAGCGTACGTTCGCACGCTCCAGCCAGTCGAACAGGATGTCGTTGCAATGGATCAGACGAGGTTCCGATGGGGTGTCGAAGATCTCGGAGGCTCCGCAAAATGCCATCGTCCGATTGGGTTGGGTGCTGGCCGGTAGGGGCGAATGCCAGTGCTCACAGACGCAGAAATGTCTGGCGAGAAAACTGGTAATCGGGACTTTATCCGACGTGAAGAACCCCATCGGATCGGCTTGCTGCTCGGGGTCTGTCTTGGTGCACTCGGCGTAGGCTTGAACAAAACCGGTCATGTTAAACAGCTGCCTGACCGAAGACCAGGCAAGCTGGGTGTCGACGAATTTCCATTCGTGAGGCAAATCGGATTTCAACTGCCGGTTATGAGCCTGAAAGGGAACGTATTCGCCACCCTTGTACGGATTGTTGTATTTGCTCAGGTCCTTTTCTAACCCATCAAGGGCGGGCATGAGGCCCTCGTACCGAAGATGCCCGAGCATGTGGTCGAAGGACCGATTCTCAAGGACGACCAAAACCACCGTCGATATCTTCTCTACTAGCGTCATGTGTTTAGCGCGCCTTTACCGCCATTCCGAGTCGGGTTGCACCTATCAGGGCCATGTCCATTCGTCGTTGCACTCCTCGAGACAGGTTCCGGATCTCCCGCCCGCTCGCTTCGGGGACTTGACTGACACAAAGCGACACCGGCGGCGCGCGGGAGCGGCTCATCGTGTGACCTGGGTGCAAGCGAAAGTTGCTAGAATTTCCAATTCTTTGGGGCGAAGCGTGGAATTGCGCTGTTCATCTGAGGTCAGCACCGAGCGCAATTCCCATTCGCCGGCAAGCGGCGTTCCTGCCAACTCACCAGATGGCGCACCGCCGGCGGGCAGCATTGCGGCTCGAGCCCCATGCCGGACCTGAATGTTGCGGTTGTCGCAGGCAGCAAGAGAGGCAACTTGCACACGCTCAGTCCACAGTTCCGGATTCTTCTCGCCGCTCGCCACAACTTGATCGCCTTCCATCCGGTTCGTGCCGAAGACAATTGGCTCGGCGCCGACCGGATGGAGCTGCACCAGCTCAACTTGTTTTTCGTCTTCTTTACTTCCACTGGCGGCGGCCAGCCTGAACATAAACGTCTCTTTGCCGCTGGCCCTGCAAGTTTGTTTCCCTGCCGGCTCAGGTTCCACCAGAAAAGTCATCGAAGCTTTGCCTCGCACGTCCCAATTCGCGACGGCGCTTTCTCCTTCGCACAGCACCCGGGGCGTAATCCGAAAACTCTCGACGGCAGGTCCAACGCAGCCAACGAACAGAGACATTATTGCGACGACCGATCCGCTTTTAAGTGTGGAACGGTACTTTAAAAAATGGGTTTCCAACTTAACTTTGGGACAGTTGAGCATTTGCGGATTGTAGCCAAATTTACTCCATAGGTTGACAACAGGCCGCAGCTTGCACTGGGTAATCATCTGAGGAAAAAAGAAGGGCACGGCAACGAGGGCAGTCGCTGCCAGACGAGCTTCCAGGCGTTCCGCTCTTGGCCAACTTAATGGTGGCGACTGGTTTCAAACCATCATACGCACGCGCACAGTATCGCCCGGGTACGCTTCACGTTTTGCGGAGATGGTCCTGGGAAGGGTGTACTTGTCGCTGGGGACATTTGTATAGTAGCGCAGTTCGACGACACCCTGCTGATGGAAAGGGTTCCCACACTGCCGCCCATTGATGTCCGCTGATGTCAAACATCAAAACACCGCCGGTGCTAATTTACGATTTGGGATTCCAAACGGGATAACCCAAATGGAATCACGGTTTCTGATAGCTAAAACAAGGCGCGCTGGCGCCTCGGGATAAGAAATCAGGCTTCGCCGAGCTTTAATTGCAATCTGGAGCGCCGTCAGTAATTAACGAGCGGGGTCGGCGATGAGCCACCGAACAGACATGCGCACGGGCGGTCAGCTATTGGTTGATCAGCTCAAGATTCAGGGGACCGATACGGTTTTCTGCGTGCCGGGGGAAAGCTTTCTTGCGGTCCTCGATGCCTTGTACGACACACGCGGCCAAATACGGCTGATTGTGTGCCGTCACGAGGGCGGCGCCGCCTATATGGCAGACGCTTACGGTAAGCTCACCGGTCGTCCAGGCGTTTGCTTCGTGACCCGCGGTCCGGGAGCGAGCAACGCATGTGTCGGCGTGCATACAGCTTATCAGGATTCGACCCCGATGATCCTGTTTGTTGGACAAGTCGCTCGTTCGGATTACGAACGCCAGGCGTTTCAGGAGGTCGACTTGCGGCGGATGTACGGCCAGTTAGCCAAGTGGGTTGCGCAGATCGAAGACCCCAGCCGCATTCCGGAATTTGTAGCGCGTGCATTCGCACTCACGACCTCGGGAAGGCCTGGCCCAGTAGTGCTCTCGCTTCCGGAAGATATGCTGCGCGAGGAGACGATGGCGGCGGATGCTGGCTCCTACCAAATCGTGCAAGCCTATCCGGGTGTGTCGGAATTGAGACAGGTGCGTGAGATGCTTGCACACTCCAAACGCCCGATAATGATCCTAGGAGGAACCACCTGGACCTCGCAGGCAGTCGCTGACATCATGGCCTTTGCGGAAAGTAATCGGCTCGCGACAGCGACTACGTTTCGGCGCCAGGATCGCTTCGATAACCTCCACCCTTGTTATGCGGGCGACCTCGGGATCTCGCCAAATCCGAAGCTTGCGGCCCAGGTCAAAGCGGCAGACCTGGTGCTCGGGGTCGGCACCCGGCTGGGGGAGGCTGCAACTGATGGCTACAAACATCTGTCAGTGCCGCGGCCCGAGCAGAAGCTCGTCCACGCGTACATGGGCGCGGAAGAGTTGGGCCGAGTGTACCAGGCCGATTTGCCCATAAACGCAGGAATGCCGGCATTTGCGGCGGCAGCACGAGCGCTAGAGCCGGTGGACTCGTCAGAATGGGCTGCCGACACCGAAGCTGCACACCGGGAATATCTCGATTACAGCAAACCCGTTCCGAACCCCGGCACATTGCAACTCGCGGAAATTATCACGACCCTCCGCGAGCAATTGCCGCCTGAGACTATAGTTTGTAATGGCGCCGGCAACTATTCAGGCTGGGTGCATCGCTTCTGGCGCTTCCGCCGCTACGGCACTCAATTAGCGCCCACCAGTGGATCGATGGGCTATGGCGTTCCGGCCGCGGTTGCCGCCACACTCGTTTATCCTGACCGGCCAGTGCTGTCGTTTTCAGGAGACGGATGTTTCCTAATGAACGGACAGGAACTCGCTACGGCCATGCATTATGGCCTCAAGCCTATCTTCTTCGTCATCAACAACGGTATGTACGGAACTATCCGGATGCACCAGGAACGCGAATACCCCGCGCGAGTGAGCGGCACGATGCTCACCAACCCGGATTTTGCCGCTCTCGGCCGCGCTTATGGCCTGCACAGCCAGATGGTCGAACGAACTGAGGATTTCGCTGACGCTTTCGTGCGGGCGCGCAACGCAGGGCGCGCCGCTCTGATTGAGCTCCGGCTCGATCCGGAAGCTATCAGCACGCGTATCAGCTTGAGCAAGCTTCGCGAGTTGTCATTGGCGAAGCTGGGCGTCAAACCGTGAGAGCAGTAAGCGCACAGGGTCGAAGCGTATCTCACTCTGCCGAATGTAGCGCAGCAGGTGAGTCAAGGCCTGAGCAGAGCCGAAGGGAAAAGAATCTGCGGAACGGCCCGCAAGGGCCTCGTGGACGTCCGTATTGAAGAAGAAGTTTGCCACCTGTGCATATAAACGGAATCTGTCAGGTGCGGACAAGAAAAGAGGGAGGCCACAGGAGTGAAGACTGAGGGAAAGAGCTCCGTGCCTGGCGCATTGGCCCCCGCGTTGCGACTTGCCGGGCGTTCGCTTGTGATCGCCGCTATTTTTGCCCTCTCACCGCTGCTGAAGGCTAATCTGGCCGCCGCACAACCTCATGCGTCTAACGCTCAGTCCTTTTTCCTGGTCGCAAGCCACGGGATGCCGGATCCGGTATTTCAACAATCGGTCATCCTGGTGCTGCCTACCGACGATCCTCCTCTCGTGGCGGGCGTGATCATTAATAAACCAACAGGAGTGACACTGGGCAACTTGTTCAAACGGCAGCTTGCGCCGGAGAATCAGAACCAGAAGGTCTACTTCGGCGGCCCGGTGGATCTTGCTGCACCACTCTTGATAGTTCGAACTATGCGGCCCCCGAAACAAGCGATCCGGCTATGGAATAATATCTATGGGGTCGTCGATACCGGTTCGATCAGCGAGATCTTGAGAGATGCTCGATCCAGCAACGATACCAGGCTCTACCTGGGACGCGCGCAGTGGGCTCGGGAACAGCTTCGCGGGGAACTGCTGGAAGGGGCCTGGAGCGTAGTGCCTGTCAGAAGCGATCTTATTTTCGAGCACGACTCGGCGAAAGTCTGGCGGATCCTGAGCCAGCATGAGCACGTTCGAGAAATCGATACCAACTGTTCCGGAACCGGCGGTCTGGTGGCATCTGCAATATGCAGGGAGCATTCAACTGGTAGCGCGAGTATGCGGTTGCAGAAAACCACGTGGTAAAGCAACCGGACGGGCTCAGGGACTCGACCACCGGTGATAGTCCGCCTATCGGCTGCCCGCTGTTTCTTTTCACGACGATCCCATAGGGACAAATCATGACTCAGCAAGAACGCCAAGGTTGGCTTATCGTTGCGAGTCTCTTCTTCGTCCTGCTCCTGGTTTTCGGCTCAGGGTATAACACCGTCGCGGTGTTCGTACCGGCGCTACTGAGGGCTTTCCCACGCTGGAGCCGAGCCGAGGTCGCGCTGTTGCCGAGTTTGTTGGCGCTATCAGCCGGCGTTAGCGTCTTACCCATCGGATGGCTTCTCGACCGCGTCGAAGCCAGGCTTGTGATGGTCTTCGGAGCCGCTGCATCAGGCTCCGCTTTCCTGATCGCTAGTCGAGCAAGTTCACTCTTCCCAATGGTCGCCGCCTATCTGCTATTGGGCGTTGGTATTTCGGCGGCGACCGTCCTGCCCGCTTCATTGGTACTCGCCAATTGGTTCGAGGCCCGTCGCGGGCTGGCCATGGGAGTCGCAATCTCCGGTACCACGGTAGGTGGGATGGTCATGACGCTGGTTGCCAGTAGCGTGATTCTCGGGTTGGGATGGCGCATAGCGTATATCGCGCTCGGCCTGCCGATGATCGTAGCCGTGGTGCCTCTGGTGGCGCTAACCGTGCGGAGCCGGCCGCCGGGCACTGCGAAATTGAATGTAGCGCAGAGCGCTGGCGGGCTGGAGGGCTTCGAAACGCCGGATGCGTTACTCTCCCGGTCCTTCTGGATGCTCGTAATCGCAAATCTGTGTTTCGGCCTTGCCGCAGCCGGAGCAGTGGTTCATATGGTCGCGTATCTTGAAGGGGTGGGCTACAAAGCGAACACTGCAGCGCTGGCGATGAGTCTTTTTTTCGGATTCGCAGCGCTCGGCAAGGTCGCAATGGGCTACGTGGCCGATAGGATTAGTGCGCGGCTCGCATTAGCGGCAGATTTCGCCGCCACCGCGCTAGCGTTTGTGATGGTTTTCGGTGCTGGGAAGCTGCTATTGCTGGCGATGTTTATAGTGCTGTTCGGGGTTGCTGCGGCCGCGCCCTTGGTGCTGTTGCCGTTGCTGGTAGCCGAATCATTGGGACGCCGCCACTATGGCGTTCTCGGCGCACTAACCGGGATAGCTGGCACGGTGGGCGCCACCGTCGGTCCGGTGCTGGCGGGACGTATTTTCGACATGACCAACAGTTATGTCGGGGCCTTCGAACTCTTCATCCTATTGGACATTATCGGCGCAGTCGCGGCATTCGCCTGCCAGCCTTATTCCACTCAGAAAGCTCGGGTCTTGCCAATCTCACCAGTGTCGGCTTCAGCATAGCATTGAACTCCGTTAGAACAGCCACCTGAGCGATTCCAGTCCTAGCAGCAGGCGTCCCGCCATCTCATATGTTCTGAGCGACCCCATCAGGTGTTGATTCATGGTCAGCACGTCGCGCAGACAGCGATCCAATGCGCCGGTCTGATAGACAGCCGTGCCGCCGCTTGCCTTATAAACCAATTGTACGGCTTCTACGCATTGCCCGACCACGTGAGTGTAGGCGGTGATGAAGCGCGCTTGCTGCAACGCCGAGGGCTTTTGTTCGTCAACCAACGTCGCCCACAAATCACCGATGACATCGAATAGATATGATCGCGCTGCACCGAGCAAAGTCTCAGCGCGAGCCACCGATTCCTGAACGAATACTTCCTCGCGCAAAAGCTTCGGTGGTTCGCCGCGTTCACCCACAACCATTCGCCGCGCCGGTTTGCGCCCGGCATTCTCAACCACCACATCGATGGCGTGCCGGGCGATTCCGAGGGCGGGTGCGGCGCCCTTGGCAAGGAACATCAGCGGAAAGGCATAGAGTGGCCCTGGCCGTTTGACCAGATTAGGATCTTGAAAGCTGAAGGTCCGCTCGGCCGGAACGAATACGCCATGGATGGCGAGGTCGTGACTGCCGGTGCCGCGCAAGCCGGTTGTGTACCACGTGTCGAGAATTTCGCATTCAGAGAGCCGCACAAAGCAGGTACGCGTTTCGGGAACCCCGGCCGCGTTAACATGCGGCGTGCCGTTATCGACAACGTTGCAGCCCACCCACGCCCATTCGCAATGCTGACAA
>Ga0185299_10003543_pt1 | contig 20433 bp, 18 predicted proteins | sample PaiPotPPA55metaG_FD_128002 | JGI IMG/M metagenome (GOLD analysis project Ga0185299, IMG submission 128002) | Iron sulfur acid spring bacterial and archeal communities from Banff, Canada, to study Microbial Dark Matter (Phase II) - Paint Pots PPA... ... | reverse complement strand
CGGTGCGGGCAGCCAGGTACGAAAGGTTGATGAAGGGGTTCGGCGCGATCGTGAATTCCATCGCGTGGTGCTCGCCGACCCACGCGGTTTCGAAGCCGCCCTTTTCCGCGATCTGGACGAGCTCGGTAAGTTCGTCGAAGAGCTGCCGATGCGGCGTCTGCGCGTCGTACCGCTCCATATGGAGAAACAACGAGAATTTCATGATCGGCCTATATGCAGGAAATCAGTCCGTCTTGCTGCGAGCGCGATGAACACAGCGCCCCGCTTCGTGTTGACCGCTGGAATGTTGCGGCTGGTATTACGGTATTCCATCGAATTCCGCAAATCAAGTGTTTCAATATTATGGAATACCATAATATTGAAACACACGGATGAACGGGTTTGGCGGGAATGAGAAAGACGTGGAGGACCGTAAGAACGAGGCGGCTATGGTGAATTTCTACGGGCGCGCGATGACGGCCCTTGAATAAACTGAAGGATGGCGGGCCTCTGACTCACGGCTGTTCCAGATAACCGAACACCGCCCGAATCGCCCGGCGCTCCAGTTCGCCGATATCCGTTTCGCCGCGCTCTCCGGCGGAATCGGTCAGCCCCCGGGTGATCGCAAGTATGTCGAAAGCCAGCACGACAACGTCGTCCCGCGATGTCTCCGGCCGCTTGTTCAATACGTCGACAATAGCCGCATGAATGGTGCCGCCCGCACGCACCGCATGCGCAGGAAACGGCAATCTGCTTTCTTCGAAGTCGAGCAGCCGCGCGAGCTTGGGACGCGTGAGCTGATGCTCGGTCGCCGCGCGGATCATCAACCTTAGCGCGTCTTCCCAATGGTCCATGGAGGACGCTCTTGCCAACGCCTCCAGCAGGACTGCGGACTCCTGTTTGATCAACGCGATAGTGATCGCGTCCTTACCAGGGTAGTACTGATAAAGCGAGCCAATGCTGACGCCCGCTCGCTCAGCAATTGAATTCGTCGTGTAACCCTCGAGACCTCGTTCCTCCAGAATGTGAGCAGCCGCTTCGAGAATGACGCTTACGGTTCGGTTCGAACGTAGCTGAGCCGGTTGTTTTCTGGGCTTGAGGCGGGTAACGGAGCGCGATGACATCATGTCCGGAATGCGAGTAGCCGATGTGAGCTTGGGCTCGTATTATCTATCAAACATTTCGATGGATGTTTTCCCGCCGTTGACCACTGAGATTTTCCCGTGAATATTAGCGATCCTTATCTTTGTTCCGCCTTGATTCGTGGCATCACCGATCAGATAGCCGTCTCAGCCGCGCCGCCCAAACCAGATGCGAGCGTGAACCAGCTCATACAACGTGTCAGTCGTACAAGCGCGTGGGCCAAGACGATCATGCGCAAAGCGCTCGGCGAACAGTATCCGGACGTCGGTTGGTCTCGTTCAGAGGCGCAGCCGGATAACCGCGATAGTTCGGTCGATGCGAGTCCGTATTGGGTCTATGACCCTATCGATGGTGCGTATCACTACATTCAGGGAATGCCGCTATGGTCCAGTTCACTGGCTTTGATCAGCGAAGGCCGCACGGTCTTTTCGATTGTCTACGAACCATCGTTGCATGAGCTTTTCGTCGCTACCGAATCCGGGGGCGCGACGCTTAACGGTGTGCCATTGCGGGTATCGGGAAAGTCGGCTTTGCGCAGTGCGGTCGTCGCAACGGCGCTGCCTCCTTTTGGATACGGAAACGAGGACGAACATCGTCGATCAGTTGCGTTGCTTGGTGCAATGTCCAGACGCGTTTTTGTGGTGCGCCAGATGGCATCCGCTTCTCTGCAATTGGCTTATGTGGCTGCGGGACGGCTGGATGCATATTGGGAGACTGGTAACGATTTATACGACTGGGTGGCGGGCGCACTGCTGGTTCGGGAAGCAGGAGGGCAGGTTACCGACCTTGCCGGTAAATCATTGGGCGCGAATGCGAATGGAATTGCAGCCGCGCCTGCGGGGCTTGCGGACGCGTTGCTTGAGGGGCTTGCGGATCAGAACGCTTAGCCCTTAGCCCTAGCCCGCGTTTTTCTCAAATTGACCCTAACGCAACATCCCGTCTGCGCACGGAGCATCTCAAAGCCATTAGCTTTCTCAAGCTCAACGCGCCGGTCGATAACATCGGCCGATACCGTGTTGAAATCGAACAAGCCGTAGTGATGCGCGATCATCGCGCGGGCTCCGCCGTTGCGCGCCAGTGCCACTGCTTCATCAAGCGTGAAGTTTCCCGGCACGCCATTGCCGCTGCGCTCCGCGTCGCGTCCGTTGACCGGCAGTAAAGCAACGTGCGGCGCGTAAGCCGCCACCGCTTCCTTAAGACCCGGATACGGAATGCAATCGCCCGAATGGTACAAACGAACGCCCCGGGCATCGATGACATAACCAAGCCACGGATAGTTCCCGTTCGCGTCCCTGTCCAGCGTCTCATGTGCCGACGCAATCGGCGAGACAATACAGCCGTCGAGAATCTCCGCCCGGTCGCCCGCATTCACCGGAATCAGACGATTGGTCCCGACACCGCAGCGCCTCCCCGCTTCATCGATCACCGCCGCGGGCACCACGAAGCGAGCGTGTGGAAATCGCCAGGCAAGTGGCTGCAACGTCCCCGGGTCCATGTGATCCGTATGCCGGTGTGTGCACAGCACAAGATCCAGCCGGTCCAGCTCCCCGGGCTGGATCGGTGCAGCCATCATCCTCGTATGCGGAAACTTCGTGCCTTGGTATTTCTCCGCAAGCGAATCCGACAGGTACGGGTCGATCAACATCCTGAACCCGCCGAACTCGATCACGAAACCCGCCTGCCCTAGCCAGTACAACCTTACTTCGCCCGCTTGAGGCGCCGAGCACGGATCGAGAAGCCGCTCACGCAGCGACGTACTGAAGGTCTCGACGTGAAGGCTAGCCAACGCTGACGCATCACCAGCAGACATAACCGCCATCGGCAAGGACGATCGATCCAGTCATCAGGCTTGCCGCATCGCTGGCGAGGAACAGGATGACCGACGCGACTTCGTCGACGCGTCCCATCCGGTTCATCGGCGTGCCGCCGACCCAGTGCTGCAACTTCTCCTTGTCCTGGTAGACGTAGGTGTTCATCTCGGTATCGATGTACGTCGGTGCGACGGCATTCACCCGCACGCCGCGTGCGCCCCACTCCGCTGCCAGCGACTTCGTCAGATGATGAACCCCGGCCTTCGACGCGTTGTAGTTAGCCTGTTCCTGCGGCCGGTTGACGATAAAACCGGACATCGATCCGACATTGACGATGCTGCCGACACCGCGTTCGAGCATGCCCTTGCCGAACGCGCGGCAACTCCAGAACACGCCGTTGAGATTGACGTCGATGACCTTACTCCAGACTTCGTCGGACATCGTTTCGGCGGGGTGATTCGAGATCGCGATGCCCGCGTTGTTGACCAGCACATCCACGCGGCCGTGGCGTGCAACGACGGCGTCGTTGACACGCTGGGCAGCGCCCGGATCAGTCACGTCGAACAGTTCGGTTTCCACGCGAAAACCCTTCGAAGCCAGCGCTTCAGAGGCCTTCGCGAGCAAATCAGCGTTCATGTCCGTGAGGACCACCAGCGCACCGGCTTCGGCCAGCGCCTCGGCGGTCGCGAAACCAATGCCTCGCGCCGCACCTGTGACAACGGCAATCTTGTCAGTCAGCTTAAACTTGTCCAGATACATGCGTTGATCCTTAAATGGGTTTAGCCGGTGCCGGTTTGCCGGCTAACGCCGCAATGCGGCTGATCTCGTCGAACTCGGGACCGCGTACCGGAATGTCGACATGAAAGACTTCGGCGATCACCCGGGTCCAGCCATAGATAAAGTAGCTCCAGCCGTCTTCGATCTGAAGCGCGCGTGCGGTCTCTTGAGCCCGCGCCTGATCGAGAAAAACCAGGTTGCCGCGATAGTTCAGGTCCCACACGACCGCGCGTTCCGGGAACACGGCGTTGTCACTCAACGGCGAGCCCGGGGCATCCTTGCCGAGTCCGGTGGCATTGATCACCACCGCTCCCGGCGATAACCGGCGCAAGACCGCGTCGTTATCTTCAGCCTTGGGCGCAACAACATATTCGCATGGAACATCGAACTTCAGCTCGCGATGGATACGTTCGATTTCCTCCAGCCTCCCCGCCGATCGGTTCGATACAATGACCTCCGACGGCCGGTTAGCGCCGCGCTCCTTTTGCATGAGATGCCAGGTCAGCGCGATCGTCGAGCCGCCCGCGCCCATCGAAAAGACTTCTGCGCTGGTGTTCGAAAAGTGATCGGCAGGCATGAAACCATCGAGCGCAAAACCCGACGTGATCGGATCCTTAGCATGACAGACGAATTTTCCGTCCTGCTTCGAGAGACAGCTCGTCTCGCCCATGATCTGCGCAGTCGGATCGATGACATCGAAGAGTGCCTTACAGGCCGCGTACAAATCGATCTTGTGCGTGGTGACCAACGCACCAAGCGACAGCGGATCGTGCTTGAGGAATTCGACCGCTTCTCGATACGCTTCAGGCGACGCGTGCGGCTGAAAGTCGATGCCCTTCATTTCCACGTCGCCGAGACCGAGATGCTTCGCCCACTCGGGGAACACTCGCATGATCGAGCTCTGCCCGGTCGTCACGCCGATGAAGTAGAACGTCGGCCGCGTGGCGGCTTGATAAGCCGTCATCGCGACACTCCTTCCGCCGCCAACACGCCGCGCGCGAGCAAGGCCTCTACTTCCTGCTCCGTGCGCGCCTTGTAATGCGGGTTGGGCTCGCTGCGCCATGAGCCTGCATCGTCGTCGACAATGCGCAGTTTCATGCCGTTCGACTGCTCGATGATCGCGTAGTCCTGACCCGAATCCGCCGGATAACAGAACAGCATCAAGAAGTCCTCGTGCCCAAGGTTCACCGACCGGTGAATCCAGCGCGGCGGCACATAACAGGCCGTGTTCGCCCTGATCTCGACAACACGCGTATCACCCGTCGGCGACTCCATGACCATCACGCCGAAGCCTTTGAGCCCGAAGTACAACTCGGGCCGGTCGATGGCCGCGTGAATGTGGCCGCGTGTCATGAAGAACTCGTCGCCCACCTTGCCCGGGCTCATGCGGGTCACGCCGGTAATCAGGTCGCCCGGGTTGCTGTTGGGCCGGTGGTCGGTGACTTCGTACACGACCTCGTCGCCGCGAGTGGCTGCCAGCGCGTCGAACGCGGCGGTATCGGCATAGAGCCCGCCCAGGTCGCGCAGGAACTTCTGGTAGCGCGAGTCGGTGCCGGTCATCAGGCCGGTCTGCAAGTCGACATCGAAGGAACGCGGTTCAGGCCATTGCATCGGGTCCATCTCCTTGAAATTGCACGCTGCTTCGCATTGACGAGGTTTATCGAAGACTAAACGTTAGTTTTAATAATGATAACTTTACAGAAATTTCAAAACATGGGGGTTTTCCCGGGCATTTAATGGCTGTATTTAAAAACAATGATAGCTATACTATCGCTCATAATGTTCGAAAACAACGTTATTTCCGCTAACGACGTTGCAAGACCCATAAGTCAGGTAACGGCCTTAAAAGCGCCGCAAGCCAACTCGCTGGAGACAGAGTCGATGCAAGAACAACCGTCCGTTGTGCGTAGTCCGTCGAACCCCGCCGTGAACGCGCTGCGCGAGGCGCTCGGCGCCGATGTGGTCAGCCTGCCGCACGAGTTCGCCGGGCGAAAGCATTCGGATTCGAGTCGCATGCCGTGCGCAGAACCGCTCGCTCTGATCCGGCCGCGCAACACGGAGCAGGTCGCGACTGCGCTGCGGATCTGTCATGAGCACAAGCAGCCGGTGGTCACGCAAGGCGGCTTGACGGGACTCGCGGGAGGCGCGTGTCTGCTCGGCGAAGAAGTGGCGCTGAGCCTGGAACTGATGAACGGCATTGAAAGTATCGATGCGGTCAGCGCGTCCATGACCGTGCTGTCCGGCACGCCGCTGCAGATCGTCCAGGAAGCCGCGGACGCTGCCGGCTTCATGTTTCCGCTTGATCTCGGCGCGCGCGGAAGCTGCACGATCGGCGGCAATCTCGCGACCAATGCGGGCGGGAATCGCGTGATCAAGTACGGGATGATGCGCGACCAGGTGCTTGATATCGAAGCGGTGCTCGCCGACGGCAGCATCGTTGGCGGCTTGCGCAAGATGATCAAGAACAACACGGGGTATGACCTGCGCAATCTGTTGATCGGCAGTGAAGGGACGCTGGCTGTGATTACGCGCGCCGTGCTGCGCTTGCGGCCGAAACCCCGCGCCGTGTCCACCGCATGGTGCGGCCTGCCGGACTATGACGCCGTGACTACGCTGTTGCGGCGCGCGCAGGAAAGCTTGCCAGCGGGTGTCTCTGCGTTCGAAGTCATGTGGCCGGGTTACTACGATTTCGTGCTGTCGTGCTTGCCGGAATTGCGCGCGCCGCTCGAAGGAAAACACGCGTACTACGTGCTGCTCGAGAGCAGCGGCGCCGATCCCGAACGGCAAGCCGACGCCTTCGAAGACTTCCTCTCGGGCATGCTCGAAGAAGGTTTGATCGGCGACGCCGCCCTCGCCTCGTCGGAGTCGGATGCGGCCGCGTTCTGGGCGATCCGTGACGCACCCGGCGAGTATCAACGCCTGATTCCCGGCCGCGTTTCCTTCGACGTCAGCTTCTCGATCACCGACGTAGGCGACGCTGCCCACCGATGCGAACAACAGCTTCGCGAACGCTGGCCCAACGCGACCATCCTGATCTATGGGCATCTTGGCGACGGCAATCTGCATATCGTCGTTCAGGAACCGGACTGGCCGCGGGACATCGCGCCCAAGGTGCAGGCCGTGGTCTATGGCGTGACCGGAGAGATGGGCGGTTCGGTATCGGCGGAACACGGCATCGGCTTGAAGAAACTGAAAGTACTGGCGTTGTCGCGGACACCTGCCGAGCTCGCTGCCATGCGCGCCGTCAAGGCCGCGCTCGATCCACTGAACATCCTTAATCCCGGCAAGTTATTGCCGCATTGAGTCAGAGTTTTACGTTGTTTGATACCGCCAAACCCTAACAAAAGGAGGAGACATGACGCGGTTCGTGAAGCAGGTGATGTGTGGTGTAGCGCTGGCAGTAGCAGGTGTAATGGCGACGGCCCCGGCGTTTGCTGCCGACAAGATAAAGGTAGGTATTTCCATGAAGGTGCTCAACGCGCCTTACTTCTCGGCTGCCATGGAGTCAGCCAAGGCGCGTGCTTCGGAACTCGGCGCCGACGTGATCACGGCCGACGCTCAGGGCAAGATGGGTAAGCAGATCTCGGACGTGGAAGACATGTTGACGCGCGGTATCAAGGTGCTGATCATCGACCCGGCCGATCCTAAAGGTCTCGTCAATTCCGTGAATGCAGCAACCGCTGCCGGTGTGAAAGTGGTCGTGATCGACAGCACGCTCGACCCCAAGGCCAACTACCTGACATTGGTGCAATCGTCGAATCGCGAGAACGGTGCGCTGGTCGGCTCGTGGGTCGTCGACACCATAGGCGACAAGCCGCTGAAGATCGCGCTGATCTCCGGCGAGAAAGGCAATCCGGTCGGCAAGGAACGGCGCGATGGCGTGATCGAAGGAATTGTCGAAGCGCAGCTCGCCAAGACCGGCAAGGTCGACATGCAGATCGTCGGTCAGGGCTGGGGTAACTGGTCGGATGAAGGCGGCCTGAAGGCAATGGAAGATTTGCTGGTCGCCAACAAGGACATCAACATGGTGCTCGGTGAAAACGACAGCATGGTCCTCGGTGCGCGCCGCGCCATCGAAAGTGCAAACCGTCAGGGCATCACGCTGGTCGCCGCCGCAGACGGCCAGAAGGAAGCGCTCAACCTGATCAAGCAAGGCAAGTACGGCGCGACTGCATTGAACGATCCGGCTTTAGTGGCGCGCACGGCAGTCGACATCGGCATGAAGGCCGCGAAGGGCGAAGCGACCAACGTGCCGAAGATTTCGTACACGCCGTCCGCTGTGATCAACAAGAGCAACGTCGACAAGTTTTATAACCCGAAAGCGATCTTCTAAAGACACGCGGGTTCATGCAGGCACGCCGGTTTTGCCGGTGCACCTGCAAATTGGAGACACCTTCATGAGTCCGTTTATCGCCCTTACCGGTGTCGACAAGCGCTTCGGTGGCATTCATGCCATCGAGGGTGTCGACTTCGATGTCCTTAGTGGCGAAGTGCATGCGCTCGTCGGCGAAAACGGCGCGGGCAAGTCGACGCTGATGCGCATTATCGGCGGCGGCCATCAACCTGATGAAGGCACGATCAAAGTCGAAGGACGCACCGTGTCTTTTCGCAATCCGCATGCGGCAATGGAAGAAGGCATTGCGGTAATCCATCAGGAAACCGCGCTGGCGCCGGATTTGTCGGTAGCTGAAAACGTGTTTCTTGGCGCGTTGCCGGCTGTGATCGACTGGCGTTCTCTGCGCAAGAATGCACACGAGTTGATCGCGAGTCTCGGCTTCGACATAGACCCTGCCGCGCTGGTCGATACGCTCTCCGCCGCGCAATGCCAGGTGATCGAAATTGCCAAGGCGCTAAGCCGGCGGGTGAAGCTGCTGGTCCTCGACGAACCGACCGCCGCGCTCGCGCCGTCGGATGCAAACAAGCTGTTGGAGATCGTGCGCGACCTGCGTTCGCGCGGCGTGGGCATCGTGTATATCTCGCATCGGCTGGAAGAGGTTTTTGCCATAGCGGACCGCATCACGGTGCTCAAGGACGGCAAGCGCGTGGACACCGTCGAGCCCGCCGATGTCAACATGGACGAACTGATCCGCAAGATGGTCGGCCGTCCGCTCTCGGTGCTGTTTCCTGAACGTCACGCGACGCTCGGCGACGAGGTATTGAAGGTGACGTGCCTGGTCCGCGGTCGCGCGGTGCGCAATGTGTCGTTCACGCTGCGGGCCGGTGAAGTAGTCGGGCTTGGCGGCCTGATCGGCTCAGGACGCACGGAAGTTGCCCGCCTGATCTTCGGTGCCGACACGCGCGATTCCGGCACCATCGAACTGAAGCAAAAGCCGCTGGCCATCCGCTCGCCGATGGCCGCGGTCAAAGCGGGCATCGGCTTCGTCCCTGAAGACCGCAAGGGCCAGGGCGCGGTTTTATCGATGCCTATCCGCGTCAATGCGACGCTCGCCGCGCTCAAGTCCGTGAGCGGCCCGGGAGGTTTCCTTGCCTTCGGCCGCGAGCGTGCATTCGTTCAAAAACTCATGGAACGACTGCGCATCAAGGCCCGTTCAATGGACGCCGATGTCTCCACGCTCTCAGGCGGCAACCAGCAAAAGGTCGTGCTTGCCAAATGGTTTCATGCGGACGGCGACCTGATCATCCTCGACGAACCCACGCGCGGTGTGGACGTCGGCGCCAAGGTGGAAATCTATGCGCTGATCAACCAGCTTGCGGAACGCGGCAAGGCGGTGCTCGTGATCTCGTCCGAACATCAGGAGCTGATGGGGCTGTGCGACCGTATCCTCGTGATGGGCGAAGGCGAGATTCGCGGTGAACTCCAGCCCGCCGATTTCAGCGAAGAGCAGATCCTCTCGCTCTCCTTGCGCCGCGCGCCCGACGAAGCGCCTGCCGCGCTCACCCACTAAACCAGACACGGAGACTCGCATCATGAATCCCAGCGCCGTCACCCCGAAATCGCATCAGGCGCAATCCGGCCAGGCACACGCAAGACAGTGGTGGTCGGTCGCGCGCCGCTTCAACACGGTCGCGATCCTGATCGTCCTCGTGATTGCCGCCTCGTTCGTGTCGAGCGACTTCTTCTCGGTGCCGAACCTGTCCAACATTTCGCGTCAGGTCGCGGGCGTCGGCATCATGTCGGTGGGCATGCTGCTTGTTGTATTGACCGGCGGTATCGACTTGTCGGTCGGCTCTGTTGCCGCGCTCGGCAGCGTGCTGTCGGCCATGCTGATTCCGCAGTACGGAATAACCGTAGCCCTGCTCGCCACGCTGCTGGTGGGGGGGTTATGCGGCTTTGTATCGGGCGCGCTGATCGCATGGTTTCGCCTCACACCCTTTGTCGTCACGCTCGCGATGATGACCGTCGCGCGCGGCGTTGCCATGAACGTCTCGAACGGCTCACCGATCCTCGTCGATGACCCCGGTCAGGCCTTGCTCGACTTCGGCCGTCATTCGTATTTCGGCGTGCCGGGTCCGACGCTTGTGATGCTGGTCGTATTTGTAATCGGCGGGATCGCATTGAACCGTCTTCGTGCCGGCCGCGTGGTCCGTGCAATCGGCTCCAACGAGGAAGCCGTGCGGCTGTCAGGCGTGCCGGTCGCGCGCCATGTGCTCGGCACGTATGTGAGCTCCGGACTGCTCGCGGCGCTTGCCGGCATCATCTCGACCTCGCGTGCCGGGGTGGGTGCGCCGACTGTCGGCGTAGGCGACGAGCTGACCGTGATCGCCGCGGTCGTGATCGGCGGCGCGAGTCTCGCGGGCGGTAAAGGCGGGGTGGTGAATACGCTGATGGGCGTGTTGATCCTGGGTGTGATCGGCAACATCATGAACCTCGCCAGCGTGCCGGGTTACCATCAGCAAGTGGTGATGGGCGTGATCATTGTCGCGGCTGTGCTGTCGCAACGCGGTGCGCGTTTTTGGCGCCGCTAGGCGATCCGATACACTTGGCAGCTTGGCCTTACGCCTGCTCGGGGCGCCGCTTGCGGCGCCCCGTTCACAATGAACGAAGGAACATCGAGTGCCTGATTACAACATCCTGGAACTGATCGACCGCGCCCGTCCCGGCCTTCGCCGCGGCAGCCGGCAAGTGGCCGAGTACATCCTTGCAAACCTGGGTTCGATCTCCGACATCAACCTGGCCGAGCTTGCGCGCAACGCGCAGGTCAGCGAGCCGACCGTGCTGCGCTTTTGCGCTACGCTCGGCTGCAGCGGCTTCAAGGACTTCAAGATCCGCATGGTGCAGAGCCTTGCACTCGGTGCACCGGCCACGCACTCGGTACTCGCGAAGGGCGACGACCCGGAAACCATCGCCACCAAGATCTTCGACTACACCATCACGAGCCTCGACTGGGCGCGCAAGAAGCTGGATTTCGCGGCCATCGGGCGCGCGGTCGATCTGCTCGCGAAAGCGCGGCGCATCGAGTTCTTCGGCTTTGGCGCATCCGGCATTGTCGCGCTGGACGCGCAGCAGAAGTTTCCGCTCTTCGGCGTACCGTGCATCGCGCATCAGGATTCGCATCAGCAGTTCATCGCGGCGTCTATGCTCGAGCCCGGCGATGCGGTTGTGGCTATTTCGAATACGGGTTCTACGCGTTCGCTAATCGAGGTCGCGCGGACCGCCCGCGAACGCGGTGCAAGTGTCATCGTGATTACTGGATCGAATAGTCCGCTCGCGAGTTTTTCGGACGTCGCAGTAATCGCGGAGACGCTGGAAAATACCGATGTCTATACGCCGACCACGTCGCGGCTGGCCGCGCTTGTCATCATCGATATCCTCTCGACCAGCGTCGCATTGCGCAAAGGCGATGCCCACACGCTCGCCGTGCTGGACATGAAAAAACGCCTGGCCGACATGCGTTCTACCGGCGTTATTTGAACTGCGTACGCGAAATATTTTGAAGCCGGTGTCGATTCCGGGTGTCCCGATTCGTCGTAGTATCAGAGCCGCCCGTCGATCCTGAATCGACTTCGGAGCCGCGCGGCTTTAACAACCCACTCAAGGAGAAACGACGATGCGTGTCATGGTGATGGTGAAGGCTACGAGCGAATCAGAGGCCGGCAAAATGCCCAGTACGGAGTTGCTTACAGCAATGGGCAACTTCAATGAAGAACTTGTCAAGGCAGGCGTCATGCTCGCGGGCGAGGGCTTGCACCCGAGCGCCAGGGGCAAACGGGTGCGCTTCTCGGGCAGCCGGCGGACCGTGATCGATGGACCGTTCGCGGAGACCAAGGAACTCGTTGCCGGGTTCTGGCTGTGGGAAGTCAAGTCGATGGAGGAAGCCGTCGAATGGGTCAGGCGCTGTCCCAACCCCATGGAAGGCGAGTCCGAAATCGAAATTCGCCGGGTGTACGAGGCCGCCGATTTCGGCGCTGAATTCACTCCGGAATTGCAGGCCCAGGAGGAGCGCCTGCGCGCGGAGTCCGAAGGCAGGTTGAACAAGCCGCGCTGACATGAATGCGCCAAGGCTCACACACAGTGCCTTGGCGCATTCGGGCGACTAAAGTCGTATTCATACTTGCCGATCACGCCACCGACGCTACACCCCGGTTGCATAACCTCCATCCACGGGCAAGGTCACGCCCGTGATGAACGCCGACGCCGGCGATGCCAGAAACAACGTCGCCCCCACAAGGTCATCCACTTCGCCCCAGCGCTTGAGCGCGCTGCGTGCCGCGATCTTGTCGGCGCTGGCAGGGACTTCCCACAGCGCGCGTGTCATGTCGGTCCGGTGGTATCCCGGCGCAATCGCATTGACACGCACACCGGCCGGGCCAAACGCGTGCGCCAGCGAACGCGTCAGGCCGAGAATGCCGGTCTTGCTTGCGCAATACGCCGGCACGTCCACGTCGGCGATATAACTCAGCATCGACGCCACGTTGATGATCGATCCACGCGCACGTTCGAGTTTGCCGCGGGCGGCCATCGCGAGGCGCATGGCCGCCGTCAGGTTCACATCGATCACTTCGCGAAAGACATCGTCACGGTATTCATCCACCGGACGCGCGACGCCGGCCGCATTCACCAGCACGTCGAGCACGTGCAGATTACCGACAAAAGCCTTGATCGCGTTGTTGTCGCGAACATCCAGTTGCTCGAAGCGGATACCTTCTAGCGCAGTGTCCGCGCGCAAGCCCTCGATCTTATTTTCCGAACTGCCGGTCGCAATCACCTGTGCGCCCAGTGCGGCAAAACCCTGCGCGATCGCAAGGCCGATACCGCTGGTTGCGCCCGATACGAGCACCGTCTTGCCGTCGAAGAGGTCTGGACGGAAAGCGGCTGTTTCCCGGCCCTTGAGTTCGCCTGTCATGTTGTCTCGCTTTTAAATGTCGTTATCAAATCGTGCTGCGTAGCGGTCCATCGCCTTCAACGCTGCGACGACCAGCGGCGTGTCGACGGGATACGGCTCGTTGTGGATGATCTCGCCTGCACGGCATGCGCGCCTCGCCACGGTCTCGAGCGCGGCTTGGTCGCTCACATCCACATTGATCTCCGCCAGACGCGTAGGCAGGCCCACCGCGCGGCATAAACGGAACACGCGAGCCCGTTCGTCGTCAGGCACCGCCGATAAAAACAACGACGCCAGCACGCCGATAGCGACCTTCTCTCCATGCAGCAAACCATGCGATGAAGGCAGGTCCGCCAGACCGTGATGAATGGCATGCGCCGCCGCGACACCGCCCGACTCGAAGCCGATTCCCGACAGCAGCACGGTCGCTTCCAGCGTGGCGTCGAAGTCGGGCGTGACGATCTGCGCGCGGCAATCGTCCACCGCCTGCACGGCATGCGCGAACAAGGTGTCTCGGCAGAGCTTCGCTGCTTCGAAAGCCAACGCAGTGCCGCGGCCACCGCAAAGGTTCTTTGCGTACGCACGCCGGCACGCATCGGTTTCGTAGAACGTCGCGAGTGCATCGCCAATTCCAGCGATAAAAAAGCGCACCGGCGCCCTCACGATCAGGCTTGTATCGAGCAGCACGAGGTCCGGATTGCGACGCACAAAACGATCGCGCACCACTCGGCCTTCTTCGTCGTAGATCACGGCAAGCGCTGAACACGGTGCATCCGATGCGGCAATCGTCGGCACGCAAACGAACGGCAAGCGCAGGTCGTCTGCGGCAGCGCGGCCCGTATCGACCACCTTGCCGCCACCGAAGGAGACCACGATATCCGCCCCGCTCTCGCGAATCCACGCGGCGGCTGCGGTGACCGAGCGTTCGGTGCACGCGGCATCGACGGAACGCACGGCAAGCTTCACGCGCTCCGCCTTCGACAACGACGGTTCGAGCAACACCGCGACGTTGCTATCGACGAGACACGCGGCATGCGTGCCCAGGCGCGCGAGTTCTGCATCGAGTGAATCGAGCGCGCCCGCGCCCTGGACATATCGCGAGGGAAAGATGCTGGTTCGGAGCATAACGGTTCAGAGAGAGGGGGTGAGTCGAACGCCAAGCGCCTCGGCGAGTTCGTGTTCGGAGCGCACGATCTGTGCATCCTTCGGAAACGTACTGACAACGCTTTCATGTTCCGGCCACGCGAGCACACGCATGCCGGCAGCTATAGCTGCGCTTGCGCCGGTCGGGCTGTCCTCAACCGCGATTGCTTCGTCGGGGATCACGCGCAGCAGCCACGCAGCGCGTTGATACGGCTCGGGATCGGGCTTGCCGAAACGTACGTCGTTGGCGCTGATGGAAATAAGTTGCGGGTCCTGCAAGTCGAGCGCGCGAAGACCTGCTTCCAGCAGCATGCGCGATGAATTCGACACAATTGCCTGACGTGTTCCGGTCGCGCGCACGGCATGATAGACACTGAGCGCACCGGGTCGCGCTTGCATGTTCGGCGCTTCGGACAGAAAGTGGCGGGCTCTGGCCATCGACCACGGACCGTAGTCGAAATCGATACCGAAACGCTCGCAGCAATACGTATGCACTTCGCGGCCCGTCTTGCCGAATATCGATGCATGCAGGTCGTCGCCCGCTTCTATTCCATGCTGGTTCAGCACGGCGACGAGCGTGCTCAAATGCAGCGCTTCACTGTCGGCGAGCGTGCCGTCCATGTCCCACAAAACGGCTTTGATGGCCTGCTTCATGCGTGGTCCTCAGCGAGACGATCCAGGTCGTCGTAAAACTGTTGCGAGCTGGTATAGAGCCGCTCGAAGATCGGCATCATCCGGTCGTAGGTATCGCTTGCGCGCGGGTCCGGCAAGACCTCGCGCTCGAACTGAACAAAGGCCGCGACTGCATCGGCCAAACGCGCGAACTGACCGTGCGCGGTCGCGGCGAGAATCGCGCAGCCGATTACCCCGCATTCGAGCTGCGCCGGCACGAGGATCTGCGTGCGATACATGCTCGCCTTGATCGCAAGCCAGAGCGACGCCTTCGCGCCGCCGCTTGCCGCGACCAGCCGCTCCATGCGCACGCCCGCCGATTCAATCACGCCGATATGCCGTCGAACGCCGAACGCGACCCCTTCCAATACCGCACGATGCAGATGTGCCGTGCCATGCTTGGCCGCGATGCCGAAGAACTGCGCACGCGAATTCGAGTGCTCGCCGAGCCGTTCGCCGGTCAGATAAGGCAGAAAGAACAGACCTTCGGAACCCACTGGCGCGTCGGCTGCTTTCTGTGCAACGGCCTCGTAGCTCAGCGTGTTTTCATGGAATGCACGACGCGCCCAGCGCACTGCGTCGCCGCCTGAATCGAGCAGCATGAATCGTCCCCAGAGCCCTTCCGCTGTAGCGACGTTCGAGACTTCGGGATGCAGCATGGGGGTATCGGCGATCACGGTGATGATCGACGACGTGCCAGTGATATCCGAGCCAAGACCGGGTCCGTACACACCCGAGCCAAGCATCGAGAGCGGATAGTCCGCGCCGCCGACAAGCACCGGCGTACCTTCACGCAAGCCGGTTGCCTGAGCAGCTTCAGAGGTGACTTGACCCAAGATCTCTTGCGGCGAACGGATGGGCGGAAGCTTGCGGCCATCCAGACCGAGCGCATCAAGCATGGGCTGTGACCACGAGCGCGTTTCCGGGTCCATCAGGAAACTCGTCGATGCATCGCTCCAGTCCCAGGCTCGCTCGCCTGTCAGCTGGAAGTTGATGTAGTCCTTCGGCATAAAGACGGTTGCCGCGCGTTCGTATGCGTCGGGCTCGTTCTGCCTGATCCATTGCAGTTTGAAGCCCGGCCATGCGGGTGTAGCCGGGTTGGCAGTCAAGGGCAAATACGATGCGGCAGTATGGCTCGCGCGAAAGGCGGCCACCTGAGAAAGCGTGCGTTTGTCGTTCCAGAGCGGTGCGGTTTCGCGAGTGAGGTGGCCGTCCTCGTCGATAAGCACCGTGCCGTGCATCTGGCCGCATGCACAGATAGCCGCGATGTTTGCGGCAGCATTGGGAACGCTGTTCAGGACCTCACGAATCGCACCGGCTGCGCCTTGCCACCAGTCGGCCGGACGTTGTTCGGACCAGCCGTAGCGCGGCACGCTCTGCTCGTGTTCGCGAGCCGCGAGGCTCTCTATTACTCCATGCGAATTGACCAGGGCAGCACGCGCGCTGCCCGTGCCAACGTCGATGGCAAGGTAATACGTCTCCATTACTCGAATCCCCAGGTGTTGCCTGAACGAGCAAGCAATCGCTCGCAGTACCGGTGTGCGAGTGATTGCGTCTAGGTTCTAATAACGTTATTTTGACTACGTTATCGAGTGATGTCAATTGGGCAACTTCGCCCTTATTTACGGGGTTTATCCTAATGCACCGACTATTCAATCCAATTCAACCCCGTTATAATCGTTGTTTTTACTAACTTTAACAGTCACCAATCCGATCGACTTAAAACCTAGTGACCACCGGCTCCCGCAGCCGCTGCGCTTCCGTCCTTGCCCGGCTTTGTCAGCCAGATCAACGGGATGATCGCGATGAAAATCACCGCCGAGAGCCAGAAGATATCGTTGAGCCCAAGCATGGCGGCTTGCGTATCAAGCGAGGATTCGAAGAACGCCATCGCTTGCGACGCACTGCCACCAAGCGCGCTCTGCAACGCATCGATACTCGCAACGAAGTTCGGATTATTGACGCTCGTTTGCTCAGCCAGTTGTGCATGATGCAGGATCGTCCGATCGTTCCACCCGGTACTCACCAGCGACGTTCCAACGGCGCCCGCAAAGACCCGAGTGAAATTTGAAAGCCCTGCAGCGGCGGGAATCCTGTCTCCCGGCAAGCCCGACAGAATGATCGCCGTAAGCGGCACAAAAAACAGCGCGGTAGGAATCCCTTGCAGCAAGGTCGGAACGACCAGGGTCCATGTATCGACGCCTGTCGTGTAGAACGAACGCATGAAAAACACACCGGCAAAACCGAGAAAAGCCAGCGTGGCAAGCACCCGCGCGTCGCTCTTCGGCATGATCTTGGCCATCACAGGCGCAAGCAGCACAGCAAAGATACCCAGCGGCGCGGTAGCAAGACCGGCATCGACAGAACGGTAGTTCAAGTACTGCTGCATCCATTGCGGCAAGATCACGAGGTTCGAAAAGAAGACCGCATAAGCGATTGAAATCGCGATGGTCCCGCCCAGGAAATTACGCCCCTTGAAGAGCCGGAGATCGATAATCGGATTCTTTTCAGTCAACTCCCAGATCATGAAAAACACGAAGCTGATCAACGCAAAAATCCCCAGCCCGACGATCACCGGCGACGTGAACCAGTCGAGGTCCTTGCCTTTATCGAGCATGATCTGCAACGAACCGACCCATGCGATCAACGAGATCAAACCTACTTTGTCGATGGGAATCCGCTTCACCGGCGTTTCGCGCGTCCGGTAGATCGCCCACGTCACGCCGGCGGCAAACAGGCCGACCGGAATGTTGATGTAGAAAATCCACGACCACGAGTAGCTATCGGTGATCCAGCCGCCCAGCGCCGGTCCGACGATCGGGCCTACCGTCGCGGTCATGGCCCACAACGCCAGCGCATGCGAGCTCTTTTCCTTCGGATACGAACCGAGCAGGATTGCTTGCGACAGCGGGATCAACGGGCCCGCAACCGCGCCTTGCAGAATCCGCGCGCCAAGCAGCACGGGGAGATTCGGCGCAATGCCGCACAACCACGAAGACAGCACGAACAACAAGATCGCCCACACGAACAGCTTGACCTGCCCGATGCGTTGCGTGAGCCAGCCAGTCAGCGGAATCGAAATGGCGTTGGCTGCGGCGAACAGGGTGATGACCCACGTGCCTTCATCGACCGAGACGCCCATGTTGCCGGAGATGGTCGGGATTGCAACGTTCGCAATCGATGAATCCAGCACATTCATGAAGGTGGCAAGCGCAACGGCAAGCGTGGCAAGCACCAGCTTCCCGCCAGTGAGCGGCGCGAGCGCGCCGGATTGAGACGACGTATTCATGGCTGCTCCCAAGGACACTATTTAAACTGACTTGTCAGATAGTTGGTTAAAAAAATGCGCTTAGCCGGCGCGACGGGCTTGCGCCTGATCGCGCTTAGCCACGGTCTTGGGAGCAGCTGCCGGAACTATCGGCATGTTGTCGGCGATCACCTTTGCAATCTCCGCGTCGGCTTGTGCGCCGTATTGCTCGAATACATCCGTGCGATACGACGTGTTGGTCGCAGCGGCCAGTTGTGTGCCGGATTCGTCGCGGGTTTCGACTTCGACATCCATCGACAAGCCGATGCGCAACGGATGCTGTTGAAGCTCACGCGGGTCGAGCTGGATGCGTGCGGGCAAGCGTTGCACTACCTTGATCCAGTTGCCTGTCGCGTTCTGTGCGGGCAGCACCGCAAACGCACTGCCCGTGCCCGCGGAAAAGCCCACCACGCGGCCGTGATACTTGACGCTCGAGCCGTACACGTCGGCTGTCAAGGTGACCGGCTGACCGATGCGCATACGCCTCAGTTGCCCTTCCTTGAAGTTGGCGTCGACCCAGACACCGTCGAGCGGCACGATTGCCATCAGCGGCGTACCCGGGGCAACACGCTGCCCGACTTGCACCGAACGGCGCGCGACGTATCCCGTGACCGGCGCAGGTAAGGTGTTGCGGGCGTAGCTTAGATAAGCATCGCGAACCTTGCTCGCCGCGGCCTGCACATTCGGATGTTGTTCGATGGACGTGCGGTCGGTCAGCACGTGGTTCGCTTCGGCTTGCTGGCGCACGGCGTCGAGTGCGGCTTGCGCGCTTTTGACGGCATCGCGGGCATGCGACACGTCTTCCGCCGATACCGCCCCGGTGTTCTCCACGGCCTGACGACGCTGCAGATCCGAGTTGGCGCGGGCGAGATCCGACTCGCGTTGCGCGATGCTCGCCGCATAAAAGTCATTGTTCACGTAGAGGCTGCTCACTTGCCGCACGGTCTGCCCGAGCGTAGCTTCCGCATTGCCGAGCGCGACTTTTGCATCGGCTGAGTCCAGCGTGACGACCGGGTCGCCGGCCTTGACGATCTGCGTATCGTCGGCGTTCACCGCAACGACCGTACCGCTGACTTGCGGCGTGAGTTGCACGAGATTGCCGCCGACGTAGGCGTCGTCCGTCGACTGGTAAAAGCGTGCGTCGGTGTAGTAATACGCGCCATAGGCTACGGCCGAGATAACGATTGCGGCACCAAGCAAGGAAAGCAGCAACTTGCGTTTCGTGCGCGGCGCAGTCTCTTGGGGTGACGCACCTTTGGCTGTTTCATTTGAATCCGCCGCCACGCGGTCGGACTGGATGGTATCGCTCATTTCAATTTCTCCTGACGGGTCCGTGAAATGCCGGCTTAGCGCGCGGCAACAGTTTGTGAAGACGAAGGGGTGCTTGTGTCGGTGCTGGTGTCGATATAACCGCCGCCGAGTGCCGCGGCGAGTGCGATCTGCTGGTCATGACGGTTCATTTTCAGATCAACCACGGCCTGGTCCGCCGACAACGCGTTCATGTCGGCGTTGAGTACCGTCAGTTGATTCGTGAGGCCACCCTTGTACTGGACGATCGCGAGTTCATCGGCGCGATGCGCGGCTTCCTGCGCGGTTTGTGCATCGACGAGTTGTGCATCGGTCGAACGAATCTGCGCGAGTTGCGTGGCGACATCGCTTAGTGCTGTGACGAGCGTCTGGTTATAGGTCGCGACGGCATAGTCGAAATCGGCATAACGGCCTTTGAGCTGGGCGCGCAATGCGCCGGCGTCGAAGATCGGCAAGTGGATCGCCGGACCGGCCGTTGCGGTTCTGCTTGCTGCCGTCAGGAAACGGCCAAAGCCGAATGCGTCCAGGCCAATCGCTGCGCTCAGATTGATGTCGGGATAAAACTCGGCCTTCGCTTCCTTCACGTCATGCGTGAGAGCGTCCACACGCCAGCGCGCGGCGACCAGATCAGGCCGGCGGCTGACGAGATCAGCGGGCAGGTTATCGGGGAGCAGCACCTGATCTCCCACACCCAGCGCCGGGCGTTGAATCGTCAAGCCGCGATCCGGTCCTGCGCCAAGCAACGCGGCGATTTGATAGCGCGTCGTGAGAATCTGGCCGTCGAGCGCGCTCAACGAGGCATGACTTGTCGCCACGTTCGCCTGCGCGGTCTTGCGCTCCACTTCGGTATCCAGCCCGGTCGCAATCCGGCCCGCCGCAATACGTTCGATCTGATCGCGTTGCGCGACTTCCTTAACGGCGATATCGCGTTGATCGTATAAACGAGCAAGCTGGTTATAAGCGCGGGCAATCGACGTAGTCAGCGTCAGCTTCACGACTTCAGCATCCG
>Ga0185299_10003542_pt1 | contig 20434 bp, 15 predicted proteins | sample PaiPotPPA55metaG_FD_128002 | JGI IMG/M metagenome (GOLD analysis project Ga0185299, IMG submission 128002) | Iron sulfur acid spring bacterial and archeal communities from Banff, Canada, to study Microbial Dark Matter (Phase II) - Paint Pots PPA... ... | reverse complement strand
TCTCGCAAGCCACCGCCAGCGCCTCAAGGTCGGCATTATCAATCAGGTGAATACCCTGGATCACGAGCGTGCCGACGTGGATCGGCAGGCCCATCTCGGCGCCATACGGACTGGGCGCGATATCACTGACCGCATCGCATCCCAGCACTGCAATCTTACGCTCGTGGAGCCAGTCCAGACATGAGGCATCAAGCCCCGGCAACCCTTCACGGCGCGGATCCCAGGCACCTTTGACTGTGCGTCGCTTATGGCGCCCGGTGCGAATCAGCAGGATGTCACCCTCATCGACGTGCAGGCTACCCAGCTTTTCAGCCGCTTCCAGATCCTCCGGATAAATCGCTTCGCGCAGCTCGAGCCATTCGATTTTCTTCGCTTTTGGGATATCAAGCAGGACGCCGCGGCTCATAACGCCATCGCGCGTTACGTCGATAGCGCAGCGGCGAGCGCCGAAACGGCCGACCTCGCGCTCGCTGAAGCCGTTATACATCTTGCCCTCCCAAAACACATGACAGAGCGCGTCGAGATGCGTAAACGCCATCCCATGCGGCGCTATCGCGAAATAATCGAGTGAAGCATAGCCGGGCGCTCCAGGATGCAGCATCATATGCTGCACTGGCTGCGGATTATCGGGCCCTGACTGCGTGGACAACGGCAATGACAGCGAGACGATTTCGCCGCTCTGCACCAGCCGGGCGGCGGCCGCGCGTCTTTCGGGCGTGATAAAGTTCAACGCCCCGCGTTGATCTTCCTTGCCCCAACGGCCCCAATTGCTGATCTTGTCGTAAAGACTTCTCACCTGATTAACGCTAAGCCGAGTGGCCATGAATCAACCTCCAGTCAAACGCGAGCTTCTATAGCATGCGCGCCGCCCTCGTGCACACGCTCGCGGATGCTATGATCGTTATGTGTCCACACGGCACAGGGAGATCCGGCAACAGTTATGGCACAATCGAGTAACCGGGATATTGATGTCGCGCTGGCTTATCATGGGGCTACCAAGCATTCATATACGAGCGTGCGCAGCGACGCGCATCTCCTTGACTGGAGCAACCGTCCCCTGCCCTACAAGATTTATCCTGGCGCCGGCACACTCGCATTGCCCCGGGATTTGAGCTTGTCGCAAATATCAACGCTCAGCGCTCTGCGCCGGCGTTCCGACTCCGCTCAAAAATCGGTTGACCTTGAAACCGTGACACGACTGCTCTTCTGCGCCGACGGCTTAACGAGGCAGGCCAACGTCGGAGGCGAGGATTATCATTTTCGCGCGGCCGCATCGGCGGGCGCTTTGTATCCAGTCGAGATCTACCTGGTTGCGGGTGAAATCGAAGGAATGGAACCCGGGCTCTACCATTTGCTACCCGCCGATCTGAAACTGCATGGCCTCCGGCGCGGCGATTGGCGCCGTTACCTGGCCGGCTGCACAGGATCAACTTCTCTCCGCCGTGCTCGCGCAGTGTTTATAATGACCAGCATCTTTTGGCGCAGCACTTGGAAGTACCGTGCGCGCGCTTACCGCTACTGCTTTTGGGATACTGGAACGATCCTCGCGAACCTGCTCGCAGCGGCGAACGCCGACGCGCTCGATACTGAAATCATCACCGCCTTCAACGACAGGCCAATCGAAGAGTTGCTCGAAGTGGACGGCGACCGCGAGGGAATCGCATGTTTGGTGGCTCTGGGACAAGCTCACGCCGACTCCGAGGAATCCCCCATGCTCAGTAGTATGAAGCTGGAGTCGATACCGCTGTCAGCGAAAGAGGTTGTGTACGAAGACCTGGTGCGACTTAATCGCGCTTCGCGATTATCCACATCGGAGGAGGTTTCGGAGCTGACCCGGGTAGAATTCGAGGCGAAACAACTAGAGAATTCCCCTGCCGCAATCACGCTCGAGGCCTTGGGCGACGACGCTGCAATGGGACTCAGCGAGACGATTCTGCGGCGCGGCTCGACCCGAGTCTTCGCCCAGAAACCGATCGCGGCCGAAGAACTAGCAACGATCCTGGCGACGTCGAAACTTGACGCAAACGGGGATCTGGCACGCCTCGCAGAGACTTACCTCATTGTCAACGCCGTCGAAGGGGTCGCACCGGGTGCTTATTATTATCGGCGTGAGTGCTGCACTCTGGAGCAGGTCAAAGCCGGCGACTTCCGCGCCGAAGCCGGCTACCTGTGCCTGGAGCAGCCGCTCGGCGCGGATTGCAGCGCGTTGATCATCTACATGGCGGACCTGAAGCGGATTCTGGACCGACTCGGCAATCGTGGCTATCGCGATGCGCATCTTGAAGCCGGACTGCTCGGCGGCCGCGCCTACCTGGCCGCTTATAGTCTCGGGCGCGGCGCCACCGGTTTGACGTTTTACGATGACGACACAACCGCGTTCTTGCAGCCCCATTGTCGACAGACGAGCCCGCTACTGATGCTTGCTCTGGGAGTGCCGCGCTCCCGCCATTTCGAGACCTAATCCGTTCGTCAAAATACTTATCGCGGAAATAGAGTTGCCAGCGATTGTGCAAATGCCTGTCCGATGGGAATCACTTTGCCGCGCGCCGGGCAGCGGGGTCATCGAATGTCGCTTATGTTAATCTCGCCGAATTAGAACGACGATGTTTTCGGGCTGCCATGAATGACGTGGCCGAAGCGATTGTTCAGTTAAAAAATCGGTTCGGCCTGCATGTCAGAACCGCAAGCATGGTCGCAAAGGCTGCGTTGCGCTTCCGCTCACAAATCTGGATCTCGGATGAACATCAAAATGCCAACGCGCGAAGCGTGGTCGAAATGACCTCCCTTGGCGCTCGGCAAGGTCGACAATTAAAGCTGAAAGCTCAAGGCCCGGACGCTAAAGATGCGGTGAAAGAGATCCGACTGCTGTTCGAAACCAGCTTCGGCGAGCAATAAACACGCCTTGCACACCTGTGGTCAGCGACTCCTTCTTTCCGCCAGCCGCTAAAGACGTCAATATTTAGGCATCAAACGGTGGTGCCAGGCGTGTCCCTTCATCGGTCAGGCCGAGTGCCCAAATAGATCGGAGCCGGCTGCATTACACGAGTAAGTATCCTTACGGCAATCGGCAGCTTAAGTCTCGTGAGAGTTCCGACGCTATTCGGCATCGAATGATGCGGCCTGATACCATCGCGTAAGGGGCGCTTTGACATCAAAAGTGTCCATGGCGACCCAAGGCGGAGTTAGTAGGTACCAGCCCACCGGGCCTTTCAGGGCGATCATGTGCTTTATGAGTTTCGATTATTTCCCATCCTTTTGTGGTGGCAACGGTCGCTATACACCAAACAGGAGTTTCGTCTCTCTGCCAGCCGGCAGATCTTACCTCCACTCGCAGTCCAGCTTCACACGCTACTGTCCGGTCACCGAGTGTCCGCAGAAGAAGGCTGCGGGCTGGCGGTGACCGCGGCGAGTTTGCTATCTGAACACGATTTGGAGGAATCGATTTCAGCGATCAAAGTTGTGAGGTGTGCTTTCTGCTGCTGGCCGCTGGGGCAGAGTGCATACCCGCGCAAGGCATAACTCGGCTTCGTGAAGCCCTGCCCTAGCTCCTGAGAGCATTCAGCATTCCCGTTGCGAACATATTCCTCCAGATATGGTTCGAGTGCTTTGCCCTTTCGCAACGCTAGGCAATCGTAGAGTTCCTCACCACGAGTGCCGAGGTAATAGCCACTCAGACTTGCAAACATTGCGAGTGCTTCTGGCGAACCTAACGAATCTAAGAGTGACAATCGACGGACCAAGTATGCCGAATGGTCCGCATAGGCTTTGTCCGAGCGAACACTCTGTTTTTGAATGTAAAGAGCGAGATCGGAAACGATTGCGCGCTTGAGAAGCCGCGCGGTCGACAATTGCTCCGCGGGCGCCGGTGTGGCATGCGTGACGCGGGCTTCCGACGCGCTCGCCGCGGGCGATGGTTTCGGGGTTATGGGCTTATAATGATATGACCATGACCGCCCAAACGCTAAGGATACGCCAATCGTAGCGAACGAGATTATCACTGCGAAAGGCCAGGTGGCGTGCGCAAGAACCTTGGCGGGTTGGCTGCGAGATGGCCCTCGTTTCTTCACGGCAAAATGTGAACGGTTGAACGGCGCTCAACCTCTAGAACTCTCAAATCCAATTTCTGCGAATTAACCACACCTTCACGCCCTGCGTCAGCGCGACATACAAGACGAGTGTCAGCAGCAGGAGCGGCCAGTACTGAATTGGCAGGGGAACCAGACCGAGCCATTGTCCAATCGGCGAAGATGGTAGCCACATACCGACCAACATGATCGCGCCGGTGGTGATGATCAGCTGCCAGCTGGCGCGGCTCTGAATAAATGGGATCTTGTTGGTACGTATTACGTGAATGATCAAGGTTTGGGTGAGTAGCGACTCGACGAACCATCCGGTTTGAAACAGCGCCGCTGCATAAGTGTAGTCGGGGCTAGCAGCCCCGGTATGAGTGAAGCGGGCGGCGACCTCCGGAGGTGGCACCAATCCAAGATTCCAGCATCCAAATAAAAACCACATCATCAGATAGGTCGTATAGTCGAATACTGAACTGCACGGGCCGATGAAAAGAATGAAGCGCGCGATCTCGCCCATCGACCAGGGCCGTGGTCTAGTAACCTGCTCAGGGTCCACTTCGTCGGTCGGGATCGGCACCTGCGAGAAATCGTACAACAGGTTGTTGGTTAGAATCTTGATCGGAGCCATCGGCAGGTATGGGAGCCAGAGGCTCGCACCGAGCACGCTGAACATGTTCCCGAAATTCGAGCTCGCGCCCATCCGGATGTACTTGAGAATGTTAGCAAACACCGCGCGTCCTTCGATGACGCCTTCTTCGAGCACCATCAAGCTCTTTTCCAGCAGGATCGCGTCGGCGGCTTCCTTGGCGATGTCCACGGCCGTATCGACCGAGATGCCGACATCCGCGGCACGCAGCGCCGGCGCATCGTTGATCCCGTCTCCCATGAAGCCAACTACGTGCCGCTTGGCCTGGAGCGCCATGATGATGCGCTGTTTGTGGGCCGGGGAGAGCCGGACAAACAAGGTGGTCGCTTCTGCGGCGTCGGCGAGCTGAGCGTCATCCATGGATTCTATCTTCGCGCCGGTGAGCGCTTTTTCCGACGGCAGGCCCACTTCCGAACAGATCTTCTTGGATACTAGTTCATTATCGCCGGTCAAAACTTTTATCGCGATGCCGTGCCCCTGGAGAGCCGTGATCGCCGGACCCGCTGACTCTTTGGGCGGATCGAGAAATGCTATATAGCCCTTCAGTATCAGGTCCTGTTCGTCGTCCTTGCTGTAAGCGGGTTTCGGCTCGCAGTCACGATACGCAATAGCGAGGACGCGGAAGCCGTCGGCTGAAAGACGGTCATACTCCTCCTTGAGATCGTCGAGCAGCAGAGGGTCCATCGGGTAGATTTCATCATCCAGCTCAAACCGCGAGCAGCGTTCGAAGACCGACTCCGGCGCGCCTTTACAAATGAGGCGATGCATCTGTTGCGGCGTCTCTACAATGACCGACATCATCTTGCGCGCGAAATCAAATGGAATCTCGTCCGCCTTCGAATACTCACCAACGGGAAGCTCCTGGTGCAGCTCCTGATGGCGGAGGATCGCCCGGTCAAGGACGTTCCTGAGCCCGGTCTGAAAGTGACTATTGAGAAATGCTAGCTCGAGAACTCCATCATCATCTTTCAGCGTAACATCATAGTGGTGCTCCAGGATCACGCGGTCCATCGTGAGCGTGCCGGTTTTATCCGTGCACAGCACGTCCATGGCGCCGAGGTTCTGGATTGAATTGAGCCGCTTAACGATCACTTTCTTGCGCGACATCAGGAGTGCGCCCTTCGACAGGCAGACGCTCACGATCATTGGAAGCATTTCGGGAGTGAGACCGACCGCCACCGCCAATGCAAACAGGAACGCTTCGCCCCAATTGTGCTTGGTGAAACCATTAATGAAGAAAACGACAGGCACCATAACTGCCATGAATTCCAGCATCAGCCAGGTGAACCCGGATATCCCTCGATCAAACGCGGTGGGAGGGGGCCTGTCCGTGATCGAGCTTGCCATTCTGCCTAAGTAGGTATTCAGCCCGGTTTCCACGACTACTGCGGTGGCAGATCCGCTTTCGACGCTAGTGCCGAGGAAACAGATGCATTTCAGCTCCAGAGGCTGGTTTTCATCGAGCTGTTCGGCAACATCAAACTTCTCGACCGGGAAGGACTCCCCGGTCAGGCTGGCCTGGACTAGAAACAAATCCTTGCACGACAGAATGCGGACATCGGCAGGTATCATGTCTCCGGCCGCCAGCTTGACGATGTCGCCGGGAACCAACTCGGCTAATGGAATTTCATTCTCGGCTCTGTCGCGAACGACAGTGGCGGTGACGTGAATCATCGCTTTTAGCTTGGCAGCGGCGGTATCAGCACGGGCTTCCTGGATGAATCGCAGCGAAACTCCGAGTACGACCATGACAACCATCAACGATCCGCCTACGATGTCCGACGTATCTTCAGCGGTCGCGAATGAAATGATTGCAAGGACCGAGAGCAAGATTACCAGCGGGTTAAGGCACGCTCTGATGAAAAGTTTTAGGCCAGTGAACCGCTCGTCGCGCGCGACCACGTTTGGACCGTATGCTTCCAATCGCTGCTGAGCTTCCACTTCGGTCAGGCCGTCAGCTCGAGTATCGAGTTCGCGGAGCACCAGCTCTGCTGCGATGGAAGCCGAGCGGTGGAGCCTCGGGGAAATCTGTATGCCGTTTCCGCGCCTCGCCGCGGTGCGTATGTTTCGCGGCAGAACAGAGGTAGCACTAAGCGCCATCAGTATCTCCGTATGTATTTATGGGTTTCGCACTAAAGGTTTTCTCGCTGTGGCCTTCTTCTCACAGCTCAATGTGCAGCCGAACGCCGGGTACGATGACAGAACCTCGGGCTCGGTTATACGGGGATTGTTGAGGTACTGAAGATCGAGTGCCGCAAGGACCCCAGGCCTGAGAGGAACAGGAGAGTTGTAGCAGGTTTCCATGACTTGTCAGGTCCGTAGCTCAGTTTTCTGTCGCCCAGCACAAAGCCCCGCATGTGGTTTGCGGATAAGCCATAGGTGACGAACGCAACGCCGAACCTATCGCGGCGCCAGCCCCACCTGTCTCGGCGGAGGTCGCCGCCAAAATGAAAATGAGCGCCGCACGCGGGATAAGTCCAACTCTCGCGCTGTCCATCATTCCAACCAAGGCATGAGTAATCTCGTAACGTTTCGGTAACTTCCTGTTCAATGTTTAATCCGGAAACGTATTTCGACGACACACATCGCGGATAATCGTCGATATTCGGTGCCGGGATGTTTCACCTGCAGCGCGTTCCTGCTCGTACACTTCGAAAGCCTGATGGGTCACGAATGTTCGAATAATTCGTGTAGGCGAAAACCCGAATGGCGGTCGACCCCTTGGAAAGAATCTCCCGGCGAAATTCAACATAGTTTTCAGAGTGAGCGCCTCGAAAATTTATTCCAAAGTGTGACCGTTGGCCATCGCTGGTTCTAGCGCCTCCGCGAATCGTGCCCCAATAACGATCCTGGTAGTCGAGCACTACGGCGTACGTGTACCGCCGAGCATCAGACGCATCCACTATATCGTACAGGGCTATAGCTGGGCTTAGAATTTCAATCAGCCGCCGTCGCAAGAAACAAGTGAGTGCTCTGCGATACACCCTGGGGTATCGCTCTCTTTGATTGGTATCGCTTGAAAAGCACAGGTCCTGTTGCTAGCGTTACGTCCCTCAGTAGAGTACTTCACGCCGGTCCAAGTGGCGCAGGGCGATCAACACGCCAGCCTCCGGGCTTAGTCCCATTTCGCGAGTAGAGGCGAATGAGACTTTCGGTCAAGGAAGAATCGACATGGCCGGGTCCCGTCGTCGGGACAGCTTCGGCCTGCCGAGAAGGCTGGGACATGTGGAAGCTAGCGACAGCAGTGATTCTCGGGGCGGCTCTCTCCTGCCAGGCTGAGCAGCCGACTCAAATTTGGGCTGATATCAGTAGCGGTCCAGAAGTTAGCAGTAGCGTTGACGTTACGCCTGTCGCCTCGTGGTTGTACGATCCCCTCTGGTTCATGGAGGTTCTAGCCGGGGCGGCAGGTGATGTCGACGAGTTCGACGTTCTCAGCCTGCCCGACGTGGCCAACTCTGGCGAAGAGCAGCCGCAGAGGTGGAATTGGCACGTTCAGAATACGGATGTTATGCAAGGATATCCCTCCTTTCATGCGAAGTATTCGGGCGCGAATAGTTTGCCGCCCGGTGGCCAAATCCGCCAAACGGTGTCAGTGGACCTGTATGCTGGAGTCCGATTGTGGTCTGGCGCAGAAGCTCATATTGATGGGTTGATGTGGCAGGGTTTTGGGCTGCACAACACCTTGGGCATTGACGATTATCCCAATGGCGAAGCTTACAAAGCCGGCACGGCCTATCCTAGGTTGGACATCGCGCGGCTCTTCATACGGCAGAACGTCGGTCTCGGCGGTGAGCAGGAGTTCGTGCCCGCTGACGGTCTGACGCTCGCCGGCAAACATGACGTCTCACGGCTTGCCATCACCGTTGGGCGGATCGGCGCCGTTGATATTTTTGACGACAATTCCTATGCGGGTGATCCGAGCACGCAATTCATGAACTGGGCCTTGGTGACCAACGCCGCCTGGGATTACCCGGCAGACAGTTTGGGCTTCACCACCGGCTTGACGCTCGCATTGAACCAGCGAAAATGGGCGCTACGCTACGGATTTTTCCAAATACCGGCGGTGGCCAATACCTGGACCGCCGAAGACGCGCTTTTCATCAAACCTGGTTACCAAAGCATCCAAGCCGGCGACGGGCACTTTTGGCAAGACTGGGGAATGGCGGCGGAATTCGAGCGCCGCTACAGCCTCTACGGTCATCCGGGGGTGTTGCGGTTTCTGGCCTTTCTCAATCAGGGGCGCATGGGTAGTTATGCAGCAGCGCTCGCTGTTCCGGGAACCCACATCACGCAGACCTATGCCTACCGTCGCAACTACGGCTTTGGTCTAAATTTGGAACAAGCGATTAGTGAGAATGCGGGTCTGTTTTCCCGTCTCGGCTGGAATCTCGGCCGCAATGAAGCCTGGATGTTCACTGACGTCAATTACACGGCGTCACTGGGTCTCAGCGTCAAGGGCGAAGCGTGGCGCCGCCCCGACGACACTTTGGGCCTGGCTGGAGTCATGAGCGGTATTTCGCGTGCCAACCAAAGGTACCTCGAGGCCGGCGGCACCGGTATTCTCGACGGCGACGGCGCGCTCAATTACGGCTGGGAAAAAGTTCTAGAGACCTACTATGACTTTCCTCTTTGGAAGAGCATCCACCTCGCAGCAGATTACCAGTTCGTCGCCGATCCCATCTTCAACAAAGATCGCGGCCCCGTTAACATCCTCGGGGCAAGACTGCACTTGGAGTTCTGAGCACCAACATACGACCTGGCCTATGCGGACCGATCGACCTGGAAGCCGACTTTACCTTACCGGCGTATGGCTTCGCAAAAGCGGGCCCCTGATGCGTTTTCCCGCTTACCATCTTTCGTCCACCCCAGCGTTAGAGGCGATGCATTGCTAGCCACCGCTCGAAAAGAGTATGCGTGCCCGACCGATCTAGCACGTTTATTTCCCGGTGTGATCGGCGCGTGAACGAGCAGAGGGCGTCAGCCTAAAGATCCGCGAAAGGGATCGGCTCTCGGGTGCCAGGCGCCTTCAGCAGGTAGGTCGTCGAGGGTCGCTTATGCGAGCCTCGTCGAGGCTAAGCGCGCGATGTTTTTCGGGCTGTAATGAATGATGTGGCCGAAGCGAACGTTGAGGTAAAAAATCGGTTCGGTTTACATGTCAGAACCGCACGCATGGTTGCAAAGGCTGCGTTGCGCTTTCCTTCACAAATCTGGATTCGCATGATCACCAAGATGCGAGCGCGCGAAGTGTTGTCGAAAATGACATCACTTGGCGCGCGCCAAGGTCATCAACAAAAGCTCAAAGCTCAAGGCCCGGACGCTGAGGACGCCGTACGAGAGATCCAACTGTTCTTTGAAACCAGCTTCGGCGAGGAATAGAGATCCGGTTGAAGCCCTGCGTCCAGCGATCCTGCCTCTAGGTTATCCGTTGGACAAGCTCCTGCTTCGTCAAGCCCCGGGCTAATCGATGAACCGATGAGCGCAAGGTCTTCGTGGCCATTTTTAAGAATTAACCTGGGAAAGCTTTGCCTCATCACGCTCGCAGCCCTTGCCAACCTGGTCAGTGCGGTATCCGATGGCGACGAGCGCGAAGATTGCTACACCAATATTGACTACTCAGTTTCGGTTCATTGTAGTAATGGCGCTCTCCAATCTCCTCTTCTAAGGCTATTCTTCAGGCTAAAAACTGGTTCGCGTTCTGAAGGTAAGCACTCCATGCGGCATAACTGCTTTGCAGAGCGGCCGACAAAGTCAAAAAATCTACTTGTTCGTCTCGTAGGCGATCAGTGCCACCTTAAAATTTTGCCGAGCCAACGGAATCAGTGATTCGCTGTACCTGTGCGCTGACCGGTAGGCGAATCGGGCAGACTGATACAATTCCGTCTCGTTTGATTCGGTCTGATTCAACACGAAACGCAGATTGTATCAGGCGGCTTCCAGCGAATGCTGCGCCGATGGGACATCCTCGCGTTGGTGAATCCAAAAAAACACACGTATGTTGAACCTGAAGGAAGAAGGTGCGCGCCTGGGTGACTCCGGGAAGCGGTTCCGCGCCAGACTGGATGATGTATCGAACTCGTAGCCGACCGTGTAATTCGGAAGGTATTCCGTCTGCGCCAGTTTCAGTGCAGTAGTCGCATTTTTCTCATCTACTTGAAGTATCATGGGTCCAATAGTATATTGTCGTAGTCAATAGTATGAATAGCGATAGCGTGAGTGAACATTCGCCGAACGCGCAAGAAGTACAGGGCAAACGCTAAAATTACGAGTGGGCCTATAAAGTAATCGAAGAGCCCGAGCTTGGCCACATACGACTATTGAGGCCGGCCATGATCGTGAAGACTGGACGCGGAGTTCGCATCTATCGCGCCGTGGGACGAATGAAGTCGACTGTTTGAAGAGCTAAAACGGAAATCCTGGATAAATTATGAAAACGACAGATGAATTGGTGCGTGAGCTTGCTGACCGCGAAGCCATCCGCGATCTTCCCATCCGCTACTGCGATTGCCTGTGCCGAAATGACCTGCACGGCCTAGTGAGTCTCTTCACCGAGGATGGCAGTTTCGTCGTAAAAAACTTCGAGAATGAAGTCGTCACGCGTGGCCGCACCGAACTTAAGAAGATGTACGAAAATCTGGTCAGCGACGTTCACCCTCGGCCCTACATCCACACCCATGTCGTTGAACTGCACAGCGCGAGCAGCGCGACCGGCCGATGCTACGTTGAGATGCGCAGCGCGAAGGTCGGGATGGAGTGGCTCGGCTCAGGCTACTACGAAGACGACTACACAAAAGTACGCGATGAATGGAAATTCGCCTCTCGCCGCCTTATCGAAATCGGCATGGGCCCATCGTTAAGATCCTTCATGGTGAGTTAGACAACCCGTCCAGGAGCAAGACACTTCTGAAACGCTCTCCCGAACCATGAACCCTCCGGACGCGGTAGGCTCAGTCTGGGCATCGCCGCGAACCGGCCGCGGCTATTGAGCTCATGTGGTAGCCTGGCGTTGGTCTCTGGAGTCCTTTAATCAGAACGGAAACGCTCCGTCGTCACGACTTGCCGGGGTCGCCCCGGAGGCTCTGATCATTTCCAAAACACGAAGTCGAAAGCGAGCGCGCTATCCGCCCGTGCTCGACGTCATTGGGCGCCCTAAATCGTGTTCGCGCCGTTTTCGCCAGTGCGAATCCGCACCACTCCTTCCGTGGGCACGAAGGAAGAACTTGCCGTCGCCGATTCTGGAGGTCGGTTTACTCGGCCTCGCGATAAAGCTCGGTATGGCCCTTCTGACGGCCGAATCCCTTGACCTCGATCACCGTCAGGCCTTGTACCCCGATGCTCATCAGCGCCGCTTTGACCTCATCGAGCTTGAACGGCTTGTTAATCGCCTCGCTCTTCTTCATATGGCTCCTATTAACCCTTCGTCATGGGGATCGTGGGGAGCTTCCGCTTCAGGTTCCCCGCTCCCTAACGGGGCGGGGAGGCCACTGCAATCACCAGCTTAAATCTCATCAGAGTTCCGACGCTATTCGGCATCGAATGGCGGTGCTACCAGTCGGTCACCCTCATCGCTCAGACCGAGCTGTTTGTGAAAAAGGTACACCAGCGTGGGATGAAACACTCGGGTCAATAGCGCAATTGAAATTGCTCCGCCGATAACCACGATCGCGAGTGGCCGCTGAGTCTGCGCTCCGATACGAGTGGAAAGTGCGGCGGGCAAGAGCCCCAAGCCGTCGACCAAAGCGGTCATCATCAGCGCACGGAAGCGGCGATCGGCGCCCATGACAATTGAATCAATCACTGTGTGACCTTGCTGCCAGAGCTGATGGATGTAGAAATTAAGCAGAATCCCGTCCATGATCGCGATAGCGAAAATGGAAATGAAGCCCACTGCCGCGGAAACACTGAACGGCGTGCCCGTCACCACCAGTGCCAACACCCCGCCCAGGCAAGCAAGCGGCACCTGCGCCATCAATATAAGGGTATTAACGACCGATAAAGTTGCCGCGTACAGGATGCCCATGATGAAGAGCAATGCCAGCGGTATGACGATGGCGAGGCGCCGGTTGGCTTGCTGAAGCTCGTTGTATTCACCCATCCAATCGAGGCGAACGCCTTCAGGCAACTTGATTTGCTTGGCCACCGCACGCTTGGCGTCTTCGACGGTGCTCTGCATGTCACGGCCGCGCACGCTAAAGCGCATCGGTACGTAGCGCTGGAGGGCCTCGCGATAGATAAACGAGGCACCTTCCACGGTCTTGATGTCAGCTACTTGGTCAAGCTGGACATAGCCGCCCGAGGGTTGCGCGATTCGGATCTGGCGAATCGCATTCAAGCTTTCGCGGTATTTCGGCTGCCAGCGGACCATTAGGTTGAAGGCCCGCTCGCCCTGAAGCACCTGAGTGATCGCCTGACCGCCGATCGCGGCCTGAACTACGCCGTTGACGTCGCCGACATTCAATCCGTATCGAGAACAGGCAGCCCGGTCCGGTGTGATCATTAGGTTGGGCTGCCCCATCGCGCGATATACTGCCATATCGGCCATTCCCGGCACCCCGCTGACCACCTCTTTGATCTGGTTGGCGATCCCTTCATCAACGCTTAAATCAGGGCCATAGACCTTTATCGCGTTAACTCCTTTAACGCCCGAGAGGGCTTCCTCGACGTTGTCCTCGATGTTTTGAGAGAAGCCAAAATTAACGCCCGGAAAACGCGCGTTCAACTGATCGGCGATCTGCGAGACGAGCCTGTCTTTGGTCAGGCCGCGCGGCCACTGGTCCTGGGGGTTCAGATCGACGGAAAACTCAATGTTGAAAAATCCTGTGGTATCCGAACCATCGTCGGGCCGGCCGGTTTGAGAGACTACTGTGGTTACTTCCGGAAAGGACTGGAATATTCGGCGCACGCCTCCCGCAACCTCATCGGCATTGGATAACGAGGTTGTCAGCGGCAGCGTCGCACGGGCCCAGATGTTGCCCTCTTCGAGCTTGGGCAGGAACTCACCGCCGAGGCGGTCAAATTGCGATAGTCCAGCAACCATTACCAAAACAATTATAGCCAGCGCTACTTTGGGATGCCGCAGGACTCTGACAAAGAGATTGTGGTAGAAGCGATGAAACGCTTCCCACACGAAGTTATGTGTCTCCTTCATCCCTTTATGCAGCAAGAGAGAGGTCAGCACCGGAGTGAGCGTCACAGCCAGCAGGATTGCACTGATCAATGCGAACGAGTAGGTGTGCGACATCGGTGAGAAGATTACGCCTTCGACACCTTTCATCGTGAACAGCGGCAGAAAGGCAACGATGAAAATCAACGTTGAGTAGAACATCGGGCCGCCCACCTCCGAGGAGGCGCGCTTAATGCAGCCTAAGGTACTCTCACGGGGATTATCGGCGGAAGAGAGATGCCGATAGATGTTCTCGATAACTATGATCGTCGAGTCGATGATGATGCCGAAGTCTACCGCACCAAGAGAAAGGAGATTTGCAGGCGTCCCGGTCAGATAGAGCAAAATGAAAGCTCCAAACATCGCCAGCGGAATATTGATCGCCGCGATAATGGCGGTGCGCAGATTACCAAGGAAGAACATGAGCACTAGAAAGACCAGCAACATTCCCAATGAGAGATTTTCGAATACGGTGTGAAGCGTGGTGTACACCAGGCTCCGGCGATCATAGTACGGGACGACCTTATACCCCTTGGGAAGCATGCCGGAAGTGTTGAGCTGCTCGGCCTTGGCTTCGACCCCGTCGAGGGTTTTGAGGGTATCGCCATACTTGCGCATCAGCACGATCCCCTGGACCACTTCGTCGCGGTCGTTCATGCCCACAATTCCAAGACGCGGGGCGTAGCCGATCGACACATCCGCCAATTCGCGGACCCTAACCGGTGTCGCGTTGCTGGTACTGAGAGTGATGTTCCCAATATCGTCCAGACTGTGGATGAATCCGATACCGCGCACATCCAGAGTTTGCTCGCCCACTTCAAGGTAGTTGCCGCCGACGTTGATGTTGGCATTCGCGATCGCGCTGGTCAGAGTAGGCAGCGACATCTGGTAGTGAGTGAGCTTGTCGGCATCGACGTCGACGTGATACTCCTTGGTCAGACCGCCGAAACCGGCCACGTCCTCAACCCCCGGAACAGTCTTGAATTGCTTTTCCAGTATCCAGTCCTCGACCTCTTTTTCCTCCATCACGTTGTGATCGGGACTTTGGACCCAGTAGCGATAGACCTCGCCAATCGGATTGTCGGGATTGAGGCCAGGAGAAATACCCGCCGGCAAGGGAAGGGTTATAAGTGAGAGTCGGTTAAGGACGTCAGTGCGATCCCAGTAGTAGTCACTGTCCCAGCTGAAAAACAATTTAACATCTGATAGACCGAAGAGGGAAATAGTTCGTATTGCCTCGAGGTTGCGCATTCCGGCCAGACCTCACTCAAGCGGGATGGTGGCCAGCTTTTCAACCTCTTCGGCGCTATACCCAAAAGGCTGAGTAGTAATCTCTATATCCGGTTGTACCGGATCGGGATAGGCCTCAATATCCAGTTCATGAAACGCATAGACTCCGGCGACCAGAAGGAGCAGCGCAAGCCCCACGACGATCGGGCGCTCGCCGAGCGCCCAGTCCATCAAAGTCTTAATCACATTACTTCTCTCCTACGAGCTCTCTCCGTGCACCTCACGCCAGAGGGCGTTTAGCTGAAGCGACTTACGGGTTATAACGCGCTCGCCAGCCTTGAGCCCTGACACTACGCGGGCGTAGCCATCCTCGTTCCAGGTGGCAATTTGGACACTGCGCCGCTCGACCGTGTGCACGCCTGTTTGCACGAAGGCGTAGTAAACGTTGCCGTCGAAAACCAGGGCTGTCTGGGGCACCACCAGAGCCGCACCGGGGCGGGTCACGATCCGCACCCGCGCCAACATCTGCGGTTTAAGTTTTTCGCCAGGGTTTTGGATCTGACAGAGAAGCTGAAGTCTGTGGACGTTGGGATCAAGGTTGGGGCTGATTCGGTTGACCACTCCCTTGAAGGTCTCATCTGGGTAAGCGAGTGTGACGGCCTCCAAACTCTGGCCGGTATGAACCCGTGACAGGTCATCTTCATAAATGTCAACGTTTATCCATACTCGCTGTAGCGTGGCCAGCGAGAAGAGTTGGTCACCCGGGTTAACCTGTGCGCCACGCAAGGCAAGTTTGGTCACCACAATTCCGCTGATCGGCGCCCGCATCCAGCGCGACGGCGTAGCTTGCTTGATGGCCGCGATGTCGGCGGGCTCCAGGCCAAGCAATTCGAGTTTTTTGATCGCTGCGGCCTTCAGGTCGGCGATCATTTCATAAGTGCCGGCCGGCATCCCCGGACCTATTATTCGCGGGGGGCTGGAGATGGCCTCGAGATATTCGGCCTCCGCGGTCATGAAGTCAGGGCTGTAGAGCGAGAGAATATTCTCACCGGCGCGCACCGTGTCCCATTGCGAAACTCGGATGTCCTCGAGCCGGCCGGTGACCCGCGATATTATGGTCGAGACCAGACGATCGTCGAAATTCACCTGGCCAACCGCGTCGAGTATTCCCGGCAAGGGAACCACCTCGACGCTACCAATGGACAGGCCCTCGATCTGGGAGAGATCGACCACCAGCCATTCCTGACCGCCTTGGCTAACCAATTGCGGCATGTGGGGCGATGGAGCTGCTGATGGAGTTTCTACGGCGGCCCGTCTAACCGTTGAACTGTCACACCCCCCGAGCAGGCTCAAAAGGAGCGCCGGCGCTAACAGACTAAAGCTCAAGGTTTTCACTGCCGTTTTCATTCGGACACGGGCCTCCAACTGTTTTTCAAGAGCAAGCTCCGGCACCAAAAACTGGTCGTCTGCGTGGAGATAAGCTGTGCGCACGTTGCAGCTCTCATGAGGTCCTGTCGTGCGCCGCATGCCACAGGGCATTAAATTTGAGTGATTCCCTCGTAAGGAATCTCTCGCCTGGCTTGATGCCGCTTACCACACGGAAGTATCCGGGCTCACTCCAATCGCCGATCTCGACTTGACGGCGTTCAACGCTGTCAGCACCGGCGACGATGAACGCAAAGTAGGCGTTATCATCGAAAACCAACGCTGACTGCGGGATCACGAGCGCCAGAAGAGGGCTGGTTACAAGCCGTACCCGCGCCAGCATCTGCGGCTTGAGCAACGATCCGGGGTTGTCGACCTGACAGCGCAATTGCAGGGTGTGGATGTTGGGATCCAGGGCGGGGCTGATTCTCTGAACCGTGCCCTTGAAGACTTGTCCCGGATAGGAGGCGGTAACCGCCTCAAGACGTTGTCCAACATACACGCGGGACAGGTCGTCTTGATAAATGTCGGCGGTGATCCAAACCCGCCGCAGCGTGGCCAAAGCGAAAAGCTGGTCGCCGGGGTTAACTGCCTGGCCGCGCACCACATTCTTGCTCACGATGATTCCGCTGATCGGCGCACGCACCCAGACCGACGGGCGAGCCGTCCGTATCGCCGCGATATCCGCGGGTGTGAAGCCCAGTAGATCAAGCTTGCGCTCGGCGGCTTCCTTCAGGCTCGCCGCCATGCTGAAGGAGGCCGGTACGCCGAAGGCCCCAGTCTGTGTGCTGGGGCCGCCGCTTTGGCTCCCGACGGAGGTCGCCGCAAGGTACTCCGCCTCGGCGGACATGTAGTCGGGGCTGTACACCTTCATCACCAGCTCGCCGCGGTGAACCATCTCCCATTGCGAGCTCCGCATTTCCTCAATCCGCCCCGTGAGCCGCGAGATGATGGTCGAGACCAGTTTATCGTCGAACGTCACCTGGCCGGTCGCTTCCAGAACGCCGGGGAGCGGCGCCTGTCTTACGGTGTCGATTGACCCTTCCTCGGCTTGAGCATTGGCGATCACCATCAACTCGGAGCCATCGGTCTGATGAACCAAGGTTGCCATTTCAGATGGCTCGGACTTGGTTTCGGCCTGAGTTGGCGCCGGGCTATCGCACCCACTAAGCACGCTCAGCGTCAGCCAAGCTGCGATCAGACCCGAGAGGGCGTTGGTATACGACCTCCTGGTTGCTGACATTGCAGCGTTAGTACTGTACTTCATTGTTGAAACGAGACCCCCATCACCTGCTCCAGGGCCACTTCTCCGGCAAAGAAGGTGTTGGCGTTCTGAAGGTAAGTGAGGCGCGACGCGTAGTCGCTTTGCAAAGCCGAGGACAAGGTAAGAAAGTCGACTTTGCCCGACTGATAAGCGACCAATGCCACTTTGAACTCCTTGTCGGCCAAGGGGATTAGCTGCTCTCTGTATACTTGTGCCGAGTCGTAAGCGTACTGCGCTGACCGGTACAATTGAGTGGTCGTTATCTCGGTTTGGTTCAGGACAGAATCCATACTGTCCCTGGCGGCTTCCAACGAATGTTGCGCGGAGGCGACATCCTCGCGCTGATGGATCCAGAAAAATACTGGCATGTTAAATCCGAAGGTGAAGGTCCAACCCTTGCCCACGTTGGGCAACGGCCGTGTACCGGGTCCCAGAAGCAGGTCGTACTCACCGCTGACCGCATAGTTTGGCAGATATTCCATCTGAGCGAGCTTCAGAGCCATGGTCGAGTTTTTTGCGGTAAGTGCGGCTTCAAGTATTTCCTGGCGCGCGTGCGTTGCGGTGTCGACCGCCTTGTCCAGCCGGATCTCCAACGGTCTCAGCTCGATCTTCTGGTTAAGGTTCAACGGCGCATCGGCTGTCCTATAGAGCAGTTGATTCAGCCCGGAGCGGTCGTTCAGTCGGTTAGTTTGGTATTGGCGTTGCTGCAACTGCGCCTGCTCGAGCGCTAACTCGGCCCCGATGAGATCGGATTGGGCCGCCTGGCCCCCTGTGTATTGGGCCTGGGTTACGTTAACGACTTGTTTGAGGTTGCCGATATTCTCGGCGTTGACTGCAATCAGCCCGCCGTCCAGCAGCACCTGATAATAAGCGGCCTCGACCCCGGCTCGCAGGTCACGCACTGCGGCTTCGAAGGTCAGCCGCGCAATCTTTGCGGTCCGCCTTGCTTCATCCGCCTGTAGTAAGGCTTCTCCGGGAAACTGGAAATTGTCGGTGATGGTGTGGGTGTGCTCTCCAGCGTTGAAGTCGTGGTCGCTGTCCAAATGTCCATAGGTAAAGACCGGATCCGCGGGGGCATAATTTTGCAAGATCTGATGTTGCGCGGCGTACCACTGCTGCTTTGCGGCTCTGACCTGAGGATTAAGTTCGATGGCAACCTCTACCAACTGTTCCACGGTCAACTGCTTATCAAAGGAGTTCCACGCCGGTTGGCGCGAATGCTGCCCGGGCTGAATCGTCAGCGGTATTGGCGGCTGTGCGGCGGGATACGGCGGCCGTGCGCCAACGGGAGGCCGTACCTGCGTAGCCGTCAAGGGCAGCGACTGCGCATCGACTCCGGACCGTATGCCACCCAACACGACGGTTATCGTCAACAAATGAAGCAGTATGGTTCTCGGCCTCGGATACACGAGTCTTCTCCATGGCGCGCACCCCGGTGAATGTGGAGGAAAGTAATATCCACCCGGCGGACCCTGGACGGCGCCATCCGCAATCGCAACCTCTTCGGCAAGTGTTCCTGCCAAAAAAAGGTTAACGGTTAAAAATGTGGTCTATCGCATGGAAACGTGGCTAGCTGAGTGGGGCGGGCGGTGAACGGCCGCTGCGGAAGGATTCTAAAAGACGCGCATAATTGAGCGTCTCAGAGTTCTGGAAAGGCCGGCCTTCCTTTGCGCCTGCTATCGGCGTTCGGCTGAAATGCAGGAACAGGCGCCGCGGTGAGAAAAAGACGGAGGTACCCCGCGACAAGTCGGGACGAATCGACTTAAGACTGGCACCAAGCGGCGTAAAGCTGTCAGCCAGCGCGATTAGCAAACTGTCCGGCGCATTTATTGGACCGATCTCGGCAATTGGCTGCGCCACAATAAATATCAAGAACAGGAGCAGACACGCTCGCGAGCCGAACCGGTGCGACGTTCGAAAAGACCCGCTGGGCCAGCTCGTTCTGCCGGACCGATAGCTTCGAGTTCCCAAGTCCACTTTCGCCTCTGCGGTTATGCGGCTACTTAGTGTACGGGCGCATTAAACGTGCCGTTTAGATCTCCGGGCATATGCTTATGAATTTCGTGCAAATGACTAGTGTCGATGTAGATGTAGATGTAGATGTAGATGTAGATGTAGATGTAGATGTAGATGTAGATGTAGATGTAGATGTGCAATGCCGCATCGCAGCAATTTGCAATGACTTGCTCATTGTCTCCAGCAATCTACTTGTTATCCGTCCATCGCCGACTTTGCTCGCCTCACGCGGCAACTACGACCACGTGTTCCCTTGAGCATTCGATTTCGCCTTGCGTTCGACCGCTCACTGCATTGCTCAGCATAAACTCGAACAGGTCCTTAATCCAGTAACCCAAACCGCAGCTCTGGATTGCCGAATGCACGGGCGTCACCGGGCGAGCGAGTTTCGCAGCTTTCTTGAAACCATCGACGCCGCGGTGGAGGGCGAGTTGGAGCTGTACCTGATTCTCGATAATTACGGTACCCACAATGGGAAGCCGGGCAACTCGCAAGGGCGGCTATCCTCCATGTGCGTGAAAGCGCAGCTAGTGGCAAAATGTGTTAGGCGTTTGTTGACCGTCCAACTTGCCCGAAGTGAGACAATTGACTGCGGCCGCAGCTGGAGAGCTGAGCTGCCC
>Ga0185299_10003541_pt1 | contig 20448 bp, 18 predicted proteins | sample PaiPotPPA55metaG_FD_128002 | JGI IMG/M metagenome (GOLD analysis project Ga0185299, IMG submission 128002) | Iron sulfur acid spring bacterial and archeal communities from Banff, Canada, to study Microbial Dark Matter (Phase II) - Paint Pots PPA... ... | reverse complement strand
GTCGACCCACTTCAACATCGCGTCCAGCGCCGGACACAGCGCTTGACCCCACGCCGTGAGACTGTATTCCACCTTGGGCGGTACTTCCGGATAGGCCTTACGCACGACGATGCCGTCAGCCTCCCAGCATCAATCGCTCGGCTATCCGCACGACCTGAATACCTCGTCCGAGCAGCGCGAGGTGATGACCGGGGGTCGTTTTGACCAAATCGACTATCTGACTCATGTCGTCGCCTGACGCGACGCAGGGAAAGAATGCTCAACAGAAACAAGAAAAATCAAAAAATGAATGGTTGTTGCAGGATCACTCCCGAGTGGTCGGCAACCCTTACCTTACCGGATTACGGAAGGGTAGCCCGCGATCCAAGAGGAACGATCACTGACTGCGGCGGAGACTGACGCGGCGTGCAGCATCCTTCCACGGGCTCCGCACGCTGTAAGACGGGATAGCTGTTGCATTTTCCTTGCTAGAGACGAGCAGTTTCCTTCGGACCAGCCAACTCACCGCAGATTGTGCCGAACTCTTCGACAGTCCGACGGACTCGGCCAATTCCTGATAGCTCACCTGAACAGCTCCCTGCCTGCGCGCTTGTTCAGAGGTTAGCCACAAATAGATGAGGAAGCTCGCGGGACGTCGATCATGCCCGACCAGGTCACGCATCAACACGTCTACGACGTAATCATCTAGATTGAGCATGGCTATACCGGCCGCTAATATAGCAATGACTGGATGATTGCGCTCATCAATTCTGCTGGCTATGCTCCGCACATCTCACAGAGGAGGAGCATTTATGGTTCGGGGAATCAAGTTCGTGGGCGTTCCGGTTCACAATCAGGACGTTTCGCTGAAGTTCTATACAGAGGCGCTAGGATTGAAAGTTGTCACCGATCAGCCGTTCACTGACAAACAACGCTGGATCGAACTGCTAATCCCCGGGGCGGAAACCGGCGTCGCGCTCTTCACGCCCGAAGGTCACGAGAAACGCATCGGCGAATTCCAGTCCATTGCCTTCTGGTGCGACGACGTCTTCGCCACCGCTAAAGTCCTCAAGTCCAAGGGCGTCACCTTTGCCCAGGAACCCAAGAATGAGCCCTGGGGATCGATCGCAGTCTTCAAGGATCCCGACGGGAATCAGTTCGCGCTCTCCAGCAAGGTCAATCGCAAATGAAAACCCCGGTTGCCAGAAAGCTCGGTATGAACCCCGGCATGCGGGCGTTAATCATCGCTCCGCCTCCCGGCTACCTGAAGTTATTGACGTCCGTACCTGACGGACTCACTGTCTCCTCGAGAGCCAATGGGATGTACCCGTTCGTGCAGGTTTTTGCCACGCGCCTTTCTGCGGTCAGAAAGTTTGCCCGCAAGCTCTCGAAGTACGCGGCTCCGCACGCGTTAGTGTGGATCTCCTACCCGAAGAGAGCGTCGAGGACCCAGAGCGAGCTCAGTCGCGACCTCATCCGCGAAACGATGAGCGGCATAGGATGGCGCGCCGTGTCCATTGTTGCGATCGACGAAGTCTGGTCAGGGTTGCGCTTCCGGCCAGCGGACCAAGTGGGTTCGCGCTCGAAGCGCAGCCTGGCCTGAGCGCGGGGCACAAGTCTCCCAATTCCCGAATCGACGGCACCTCTTGCGTGCCCCCGAGTCTGTCCGGTTGTCGGCAAACAAGAAGTAATTCGGTTCCTTCCTGTTTGTCCGTAATGCGTCCACTGAGATGGCCGTGAAGAAATCAGTGTTGTGAATCCGGCGCCAGCAGGAGGATCTTCCCAATGCGGCCTTTCTCCCCTAGCACATGTGCTTCTGCCGCATCACGCAACGGCATCCGGCGACCAATGGGCAGAACGAACTTGCCATCGCGCACGTCATCGGCAAACTCACGTACCTTGGATGGATCAGGTTGCGCGCGCACGCGCGTAATCTTCACTGTCGGATTTTGGGCTGCCGCGCTTTCCGGCACGACAGCGGCGTACCCAAAGGAGCCGCTCTGCCTTACCTTCGCGATCAGCTTCGCTGCAACGTCACCGCCAACGGTGTCCGCAATTGCATCCACTAGGCGGAATTTCTCAATCGCTTTATCGCCATCAATCGAGAGCACGTCAGAGACACCGAGGGAGCGGGCGTCATCCAGCTCCTTCCCGCGAACACCTGCAATCACCTGCGCGCCTATCTTCTTCGCCGTATGCACCGCCGCGCGCCCAACGCTGCCCAGCGCTCCCGTTATCAGAACAACCTGTCCCTTTTTCACGTTTGTCGCAAGGCGCACAAGCTGGTCTCCCGTGAGGGAAATCAGCGGGATCCCGGCCGCGTTCGCTAGGTCCACGCCATCCGGCAGATGGGCCACGTCCGAATCGTCCACTGCCACCAACTCGGCATAGGTCGCGTTGGATAGTGCAAGAACGCGATCGCCGGGTTTGAAGTGCTTCACGTTTGTGCCGACCGCCCGTACGACGCCACTCACGTCGCGGCCCAGAATTGCAGGGAAGGACAATGGAATATCCTTCTGGCGCATCCCGGAACGCACTTTCCAGTCGATCGGATTAACACTCGCAGCGGCTGCCGCGATTAGCACCGTATCCCCGCCAAGCTGCGGTTCGGGGACGTTGTCTTCAAATCTCAGCTACTCGGGACCGCCATACTCGTGCAGCACCACTGCCTTCATCGCGTATCTCCCACCCGCAGAGCTTCAAGCACATAGCTGACGAGATCATACCCCGCTCCGGGCCTCATTTGAACGGGTCTGGCCCAACTCCCGTGTAGTCGGCAATCCGGAAGTTACCGTTTAACTGACGAGCGCTCCGGTTGTGCCTGGTAAACGGGTTACCGGAAGTCACCGCTGTAATCAGCAATGTCGAAAGTCCTCGTATTTTCAACCCCTCAAACTCCCCCAAAATAAGACACCTCTCTCCAACCATTGGAGAGACCCGCCTGTTTTCGACCGGAAAACAGAGCCTTTTCTAGGGGTCTGTCTAGGATGCTTTACAGCCTCGTAGAGAGGTTCTAGTACTTGGGACAACCGAAGGGTTCAAAAGAGCGCCCGTAATGCACATAACCGACACGAAAGAAACGGCTTAGTGTATTCGGAATGTATTCGCTCCGACATAAAGCCTCGCTATCAACGGGCTTCAGCCCCTGAGGAAACGCTCTTGGCGTTTTTCCGCAGCCTAGCGCGAATTCACTTCCCGCGCGATGCGCACTATGGCTTCGAGACTTCGCTCCACATCAGCTTCGCTTGTAGCCCACGAAGAAACGCTGATGCGCATAGCGGTCTTCCCCTGCCAGACGGTCCCTCCGCACCAGCAGGTTCCGTCTTCTTGAACGCGGCGAATGACCTCGCGCGTGGTCTCCGCACTGCCGAATGATACGAGAACCTGATTGATGACCACATCGTTGAGAACGTCGAATCCGGCAGCATGCAATCCTTCGGCAAATTTTTGAGCGTGCCCGCAGGTCCGCTCGATCAGCAAGCAGAGGCCGGATTTCCCGAGAGATTTGAGCGCGGCCCAAAGTTCCACGCCGCGCGCTCGACGCGACGCTTCCGGCACATGGTTCATAGGCTCGCGGCGCGCACCGGGCTCGAGATAGGCCGCGGAGGAACTCATCGCACCGCGCAAGGCCACGCCATCGCGGACGATGACAATGCCGCTGTCGTAGCTGACGTTGGGCCATTTGTGAGCGTCGGTGGCCCACGAGTCGGCTTGCTCGAACCCGCGCGTCAGGTGGCGATATTTTGGCGAGGCGTTGGCCCACAAACCGAATGCGCCGTCGACGTGAACCCAGGCGCCTTGTTCTTTTGTCCGGGCGCAGATCTCTTCGGCGGGATCGAAAGCGCCAGTATTCACGTTGCCTGCCTGGATACACACGATGGTGCGCGCGCCGAGTTTCGGAAGCTTGTCCGCGCGCATCCGGCCCTGGCTGTCTGCCTCGACGATCGCTACGCGTTTTTTACCGAAGCCCGCCAGGCTCAACGCCTTCAACACCGAGGTGTGCACTTCCTCGCCGACGACAACTTCAATCGGCGGCGCGCCAAACATTCCATCGTCAACGACATTCCATCCAGATTTCGCGAGCAAGCTGTAGCGTGCGGAGGCCAACGCGCTGAAGTTAGCCATGGTGGCGCAGGTTACCAGGCCGCCGTCGCATTCCGCAGGCAGACCGAAGATCTCACAAACCCAATGGAGGACGACCTCTTCGAGTTCCGCCGCGACAGGTGACATCACGCGGAGAGCGACGTTCTGATCCCAGGCGTTGGCGAGCCAGCTTGCAGCCAGCGCCGCGGGTATTGTTCCGCCGATTACGAAACCGAAGTAGCGGCCTCCGGTGGAGGCTACGGTGGCGGGCGAGCCGATTTCGTCCAGAATGGCGATGACTTCGGCGGCATCGCTGGAGCGTTCGGGAAACGGTTCGTGGAACTGGGAGAGCGCTGCGACATCTTTTTCATCGGGCGCGACCCGGCGTTCGGCAATGTCTTGAATGTAGCGGCGAGCGCGTTCGGCCGCGACGTGGAGTGCGTCATTCGCTGAAGATGGAGACGCTAAGGTCTGAGACGCTGAGGATTGAGAGTTTGGTTTTGCTGGCGTGGCCATTTACGTTTGGCTTTCAGCCGCAGCGATCTTGCCGAGAACGGGCGCAGCAGGCCGCGCCCCTACAGGAGCAGATCGACGATCTGCTCACGATAGGGAGGATCGGACTTGAGTGGAAGAGCCGCATTGGCTGAATTGAAAGGCGAAATTGATTGTTTTTGCGATTACTTTTTTACGGCTTGGTCCGAGTCGATTTTGCCGTCGCGGATGTGGATGATGCGGTGGGCGTGCTGGGCGATATCGTGTTCGTGGGTGACGAGAATGATGGTATTTCCCTGGGCGTGGAGGCTTGCGAACAGGGCCATGATTTCGTCGCCCGTTCGGGAGTCGAGATTTCCAGTGGGCTCGTCGGCGAGGACGATCGAGGGTGAATTCACGAGCGCTCGGGCCACGGCCACGCGCTGGCGTTGTCCGCCGGAGAGTTCGTTGGGCTTGTGATTCATGCGGTCGCCAAGATCGACTTTTTCGAGAGCTTTCTTGGCGCGTTCCAAACGCTCCTCGGAGGGAGTTCCATTGTAGATGAGAGGTAGCTCGACGTTGTGCAGGGCGGTGGCGCGGGGAAGCAGGTTGAAAGTCTGAAACACGAAGCCGATCTCTTTGTTGCGAATGTAGGCAAGCTCGTCGTCATCGAGATCGCTTACGAGGCGGCCCGCGAGCCAATATCTTCCGGAGCTGGGCGAATCGAGGCAGCCGATCAGATTCATCAGCGTGGATTTGCCGGAACCCGACGGGCCCATGATCGCGACGTACTCGCCCTTGCGAATTTCGAGATCGACGCCGTTGAGGGCGCGCACTTGCTCCGCGCCCATTTCGTAAACTTTGGCGAGATCTTCGGTCTTGATTACGACGCCGGTGCTGACCAGATCCTCGCGGTACGAATCGGCGGACGTTGTCTGCAGGGGCATGCGCTCTCCATCGCTACTTTCGCGGTGCGTTAATTCTGCTGATCATCGGTCTTTTTTGGCGGGTTGTTGTCGACCTTGACGCTCGATTGCGGCTTCAGGGTGCGGAGCGCTTTGTAGCTGCCGACGACAATCTCGTCGCCTTGCTGGAGGCCCTTGGTGATTTCGATGTCGGTGACGCCGGAAATGCCGGTATCCACCGGGCGAAAGAACGCCTTTTTGCCATTGACTACGAAGACGCCCTGAATTTCGTCTTTCTTCGGATCGCCCGGCGCAGGCGGAGGAGGCGCGGCAAGCGTTACCGAACTGGAACTGCCTTTGGCGCTTTTCGCGGCTTCTTCGAGATCCTTGCGAGTGCGAACCGCGAGCGCCTGAATGGGAATCGCGAGAACATTTTTCTTTTCGGCGGTCCTGATTTTGGCGGTGGTGGAAAGACCGGGGCGCAGATTTTCCGGCGGGCTTGCCAGGGTGACGACCACCTTGAAATCCTTGGCTTCCTGGTTGCTCGTGGTGGATTGCGTGGTTGCGAGGCCGGAAGTGCGCAGCACCGCTTGCGAACCGATCTGCGTCACTCGGCCTTTAAAAATTTTGCCCGGGATGGCGTCGATGGTGACGTCCGCGTCCTGACCGATCTTGACGTTGACGATGTCGGTTTCGTCCACTTTTACTTCGGAAGTGACGATGGACATGTCGGAGAGCGTCATCAGAAAGCTGCCATTGGAATTCTGAATGCCGGGGACGACGTAGTCGCCGACGCGCTCCGGCAAGTAGCTGACGATTCCATCGATGGGAGAGGTGTAGGTGGTCTTGTGCAGGATGTCCTGGGTGTGCACGAGGACAGCGCGGCCCTGGCTGACCTGGGAACGCATCTGGTCGAGGCTGGCTTTTGACGAAAGCACGTGAGCGCGGGCGGAATCGACGGCGGCGAACTGAGCATCGTAAGCGGTTTTGCGCTGATCGTAATCCTGCTTAGGGATCAGGCCATCTTTGAAGAGGCCTTGTCCTCGTTCCCAATCGAGCTTGGCTCTTTCCAGGTTGGCTTGCGCCTGAATGAGGTCGGACTGGGCCGATTTGTAGCTGGCTTCGCTGGCTAGGACTCCGGATTCGGCGGAATTGATGGCGGCGGATTGGGCCTGCACGTCGGCATTGGCCTGGATGTTTTCCTGGGTCAGGAGGACTTGACCCTTCTTGATGTGGTCACCCTCCTTGACGACGATGGAGGTAATCCTGCCGAAACCTTGCGCGGTCACATTGGTATAGGTGGTGGGCTTGATCTCGCCGGAGGCCGTGACTTGGGAGACTAAACTCTCTTGCGGACCCACTTTGGCGGTTTGTACGGTGATCACGCCCTTGTTTGCCTGGTTCACGCTAAAGAGCACGATTCCGCCGAGCACCGCGACGGCGCCGACGCCGATCCCGACCTTCTGCCACGTCTTCATGGTGATTCCTCTTGGTTTACAGGGGCGAAACCGCCCGCGTAGGGACATGCAAGGTACGCGCCATCCGATACCTACCATACGGTCCGAGGGGCGCAAATGTTTCGTCCGTAGGGGGTTGAGTCTGCACGGTCTAAGCGCCGGCACCCCTTCAGGTTGTTTGGCAGGGTGTTTGGCTGCTGCTTGCGAGCAAACTCTTTGGTATCTGGAGGCGGACCTTGATCCCACCTCTGCTATGTGTAGTTTAGGTACAAATTAGGCCAAAAGAAAGGATTCCTCCTCGGGAAGAATGGATGCCACGCGAAAAACCGTGGGACGTCGCACAATTCTGGACGCAAGGCCTTGCCCCTGTACGGCATATAAAGGACCAGGCATTTTTTAGTGGAGCGGAGGGTGCCACCCCGGTGTTTTTGTAAGAGTGTCAGGCGAAGGGACTTAAGGGAACGGGAGTTTGTAAGAGTGGCATGCAAAGGACTTACAGATTCGTGTTTTTGCGTTGAGAGCAAAAGAGTGAAAGCTTGGTGGGACGGCGAACCTGAGGCTTGGATGGACTGATTTTGCGGCCTTGCAGAAACGCAGGAGTTAGTGGGCTGGAAGGCGATTTCATGCGGAAGTATGGCGTAGTATAACTGACTTGTTAACCTATACTTATTGGTACAATCGTTCGAACGTGGGTCTATGGTGAGGCAGGGGAAGATAAAAAAAGATAACCCAGAGACGCTGAGGGCGCGGAGATTCGCTGAGAAGAGTTGAAAACGCCGCACGCGGACGTCGTACGACCCCTGACCTGCAGCTGGAAGATAATCAGAGTAGTTCGCGATGCAGGCGGGCTTCCGGTTCGCTTGAGGCTTTAGGTTCGCTTAGAGGGGCGAGTTTGGGTTCTTGGGCGCGGCGGAGCTGGTGTTAACGCGGTTGGGGGGGCTGCCGCCGCCTAGCGCTTTGTAGAGGGCGATGGTGGCGGTGGCGGTATCGGTGCGGCTCTGCGCCAGGCGGTCTTCGGCGTCCAACTGCGTGCGTTGGGCGTCGAGAACCTGGAGGAAGTCGGCGAGGCCGCCTTCGAAACGAATTTGGGCCAACTCGGCTGCATGCTTGCTTGCTAATGCCGCATCGGCCAAGCGGTCGCGACGCACGCGGGCTTGCTCCAAGGCCACCAGCGCATTTTCCGTCTCTTCGATCGCGGTTAAGACCGTTTGCTGGTAACGCGCCAGCGACTGGTCGTCACGAGCTTTGCTGGCGCGAATCTGCGCGCGAACGCGCCCTAAATTAAAGGCCGGCCAGGTGACGCTGGGGCCAAACGAATAGCTGGAGGAACCGGACGAGCCAATGTTTGTGAAGTCGCTCACGCCTAGGCCGAGGCGTCCCGTGAAGACAACACGGGGAAAAAGGTCAGCGACAGAAACACCCACGAGCGCCGTTGTTTCCGCCAGGCGCCGTTCCGCGGCAGCAATGTCCGGCCGGCGGCGGAGCAAAGCCTCCGGCGAGCTGACATCGATTTTTTCCGGGGGAGTGGGCAAATCGGCAATCTGATCCAGTTCATCCCGGAACGAACTTGGGCCGCGCCCTGCCAACACGGCGAGGCGATGCTCGTCGCTGGCGATCAGCGCTTTGAAGGTGGGAATGGTGGCCAGGGTGGAATTGAGTTGCGCACGGGCGCGCTCGGAGTCGAAATCGGTGCCACGGCCTGCGGACAGGCGGGCGTCGGTCAGCTCTAAAGTGCTGGACTGATTCTTGGCGTTTTGCTCGGCGACAAGAAGCTGGTTTTGCAGTCCGCGCAATTCCATGTAGTTGCGGGCCACTTCGCTGGTCACGCTGATCTGCACGGCGTGCAGATCATAGGCGGTGGCCTGGGCTTCGGCCCTTTGCGCTTCGATGGAATGTTTCACGCGGCCGAAAAAATCGAGCTCCCAATAGGCGTCGAAATTGGCGTCGTACAACTCGTTTTGCAAAAAGTTCGACGGAAAGCCGAGGCCCTGATCGGTACTCAATTTCGATTTGGTGAAGTCCGCTTCGGTCGTAACGGTGGGATAGCGGTCGAACTTAGATAGGCGGTGCAGTGCGCGCGCTTCGCGGAGGCGAGCCACGGCCAGCTTGATGTCATAGTTCGATGCCAGAGCTTCGGCCACCAGGCGGTTCAGCAGGGGATCGTTGAATTGCATCCAGTATTGGGCGATGGGCTCCGCGGTGCCGTAAATTTCGGTCGTGGCGCGGTTGAACGAGGGATCCACCGCAACCTTAGGCGGCTGGTGCGCGGGGCCCACAGCGCAACCGGCGAGCAGCACCGCGAAAAGCGCGAAGGACAATAGAGATTTAGGCGTTTGCCGGATCACTGGACACCTTTCCCACGGCAGGCACCGCGTGTTCTGGCGTGCTTGATTCCGCGGGCGAGCTTTTTCGCTCGATGAACCCGCGAATGGCCACGTAGAACACGGGCGTCAGCAGCAGCCCGAAAAATGTAACTCCCAACATCCCGGCAAAGACCGCCACGCCCATGGATTGCCGCATCTCCGCGCCGGCTCCGACGGAACGAACCAGGGGGATCACGCCCATGATGAAAGCGAAGGAGGTCATCAAGATAGGACGCAGACGCAAGCGGCAGGCTTCGCGGACAGCGGTGAAGCGATCCGCGCCTTGGGCCTGCAAAGCACGGGCAAACTCGACGATCAAAATGGCGTTCTTGCAGGCCAGCCCTACGAGCACGATTAGACCGATCTGCGTAAACACATTATTGTCGCCGCCCTGCAACCAGACGCCAACGATGGCGGAAAGCAGGCACATCGGCACAATTAAAATGACGACCAGCGGCAGGGACCAGCTTTCGTACTGCGCCGCCAGCACCAGAAAAACAAGGAGCACGCAGAGCGGGAAGATGTAGATCATGGTGTTGCCTGCAAGGATTTGCTGGTAAGTGAGTTCGGTCCACTCGATCTTCATTCCGTTCGGCAAGGCTTCCGCGGCCAGCTGCTCCATGCGGGAGACGGCCTCGCCGGAACTGTGGCCGCGCCCGGCCTCGCCGTTGATGTCGGAGGAAGGATAGGAGTTATAGTGCAACGAGCGGTCCGGGCCGAAACCATCTTTCACGGTCAGAACCGAACCGAGCGGGACCATCTCTCCGCGGACATTTCTGGTTTTCAGTTGCGCGATGCTGCTCGCGTTCGTGCGGAATTTTGAATCGGCCTGGGCGATCACCTGATAGGTGCGGCCGAATTTGTTGAAGTCGTTTACATACAGGGAGCCGAGGTAAATCTGCATGGTGTCAAAGACATCGGTGATGGCTACGCCATTGCGTTTCGCCTTGGTGCGATCGAGATCGACCTCCAATTGAGGCACACTGGTCCGGAAGCTGGAGAACAGTCCGGAAAGAGTGGGATCCTGGCCGGCCTTGGCGAGCAGCGATTGGGTCGCATCGTTCAGAGCGCTTTCACCGAGTTCCGCGCGATCCTCGATTTGCAATTTGAACCCGCCGATGGTTCCCAAACCTTGTACGGGAGGCGGAGGGAAGATGATGACGAACGCGTCTTTTACAGCGAGAAACTGCTGGTTGAGATCTCGCGCGATCGCCGGGCCGGAGAGCGAGGGGTCACGCCGCTTGTCGAAATCGTCCAAGGCCATGAAGACAATTCCGGAGTTGGAGGCGTTCACAAAGCCATTAATGGAAAGGCCCGGAAAGGCAATGGAATGTTTTACGCCGGGATGCTTCAGGGCAATGTCAGACATCTGGCGGATGACGGCTTCGGTGCGATCCAAACTTGCGCCGTCCGGGAGCTGCGCAAAACCGACGAGGTATTGTTTGTCCTGAATGGGCACGAATCCAGACGGAACGGCGCGAAAACCAAAGAAGGCCAGCGCGATCAAACCGGCATACAACAGAAAGCCGAGAATCGTTTTGCGCACGAAGCCGTTGACGACGTAACCGTAGGCATTCGAAGATCGCGTAAACAGCTTGTTGAATGGGCGGAAGATCCAGCCGAAGATGCGATCGAGGAAGCGGGAAAACCAGTCCTTGGGAGCGTCGTGAGCGCGCAGCAGGATGGCACATAGCGCGGGACTGAGCGTGAGTGAATTGAACGCGGAAATCAGCGTGGAGATGGCGATGGTCAGGGCGAATTGTTTGTAGAACTGCCCGGTGAGGCCGCTTACGAACGCGATGGGGATGAACACGGCGCACAAGACCAGGGCGATGGCTACGATCGGCTCGCTTACTTCTTTCATCGCCTGATAGGTGGCCTCGCGGGGAGTCAAGCCGAGCTCGATATTTCTCTCCACGTTTTCGACCACCACGATCGCATCATCGACGACGATGCCGATGGCCAGCACCAGGCCGAACAACGACAAAGCGTTGATCGAGAGACCCAGCCCGAGCATGATGGCGAAGGTACCCACGATGGAAACGGGAACGGCGATCAACGGAATGATCGAGGCTCTCCAGGTCTGCAGGAAGAGCACGACGACGATGACGACCAGGAGGATGGCCTCAAACAACGTGTGGATCACGGCGTGGATGGAATCGCGAACGAACACGGTGGGGTCGTAGACGATGCTGTAGTCCACGCCCTGGGGGAAATTCTTTTTCAGCTCCTGCATGGTGGCGCGCACGCTGTCGGACAGGGCGATGGCGTTTGAACCGGGAGACTGAAAAATCGGGATGGCCACGGCGGTTTTGTTGTCGAGGAGTGAACGCAGTGCGTAATCCTGGGCGCCTAGTTCCAACCTCGCGACATCACGCAGATGGGTGACCTCGCCTTGCGTACCGGTTTTTATGACGATGTCGCCAAATTCTTCTTCGTTGACGAGGCGGCCTCTGGTATTCACGCTGAGCTGGTAAGGAACGGGAGTGTCGTTTGGTGGTCCACCGACCACACCGGCGGCAACTTGTACGTTTTGCTCGCGGATGGCCTTCACGACATCACTGGCTGTTAGATCGCGGGCAGCAATCTTATCTGGGTCCAGCCAGATACGCATCGAATAGTCGCCCGCACCGAAGAGCTGCACCTGTCCGACTCCGGGGAGTCGCGCCAAAACATCTTTGACCTGCAAAACCGCGTAGTTGCGCAGATAGACCTTGTCGTAACGGCCGTCCGGAGAAAAAAGATGGACGACCATGGTGAGATCGGGGGAAGTCTTTTGCGTGGTAACGCCCAGCTGGCGGACGACGTCGGGAAGTCGCGGCTCGGCCTGCGAAACACGGTTTTGCACGAGGACTTGCGCTTTGTCGGGATCGGTTCCCAGACGGAAAGTCACCGTCAGGGTCATCACGCCATCTGTGGTTGCCTGGGACGACATGTACAGCATGTCGTCTACGCCGTTGATCTGCTCCTCAAGCGGGGTTGCGACGGTTTCGGCCAAAACGCGCGGGCTGGCGCCGGGAAATGTTGCGCGCACGACGACCGTTGGCGGCACAACTTCCGGGTATTCGCTGATGGGCAGCTTGCCCATGGCGATAGCGCCCGCAAGGAAAATAACGATGGATAAGACGGCGGCAAAAACCGGCCGGTCGACGAAAAACTTTGAGAAATTCAATTTGTTTTCCTCTTTGGCTAGTTGCCCGCAGGAGCCGCGACGGTCGTTTTCTGCGCATCCATGGAAGAGCGCTCTGCGTTGACTTTCATGCCGGGGCGCACTCTCATTACGCCGCTCACGACGACTTGGTCTCCGAGCTTCAGGCCCTGTTTCACGACGCGGAGGCCATCGACGATCGGCCCGAGTTGCACCGGCTGATACTGTACGGTGCCGTCCGGGGCGAGGCTTAGCACAAACTTTTTGTCCTGGTCGGTGCCTACGGCGTCATCTCTGATGAGGATAGCTTTGTATTTTCCGCTGCCTACCAACCGAATCCGCGCGAACAGGCCCGGTGTGAAGAGGCGGTCGCTGTTGTCGAAAACTGCGCGCACGCGGAGAGTTCCCGAAGCGGGATTCATCTGGTTGTCCATGAAATCGATGTAGCCCTTGTGCGGATAACCCTCTTCGTTCGCGAGACCGAGATAGACGGGATTGCGGAAGTCGCGGGAGCTGGGAAGCTGACCGCTGCGTGCGAGCGCGGCGTATTTCAGAATGGACTGCTCGTCTCCGTCGAAGTAGGCGTAGATCGGATTCATAGAGACTACTGTTGTTAGCAGCGTGGGGTTCGGAGCAATCGAGACGAGATTTCCGGCTGTTACTTCGGCGCGGCTTACGCGCCCATGAATGGGCGACCTCACGTGGGTAAATTCGAGGTTCAGCGCGGCTTGCTCGACTGCGGCCTTCGCGGAGGCGATGCCTGATTCGCTTTCGCGCAAAGCGTTTAGGCGCTCGTCCATTTCTTCCTGGGAGATGGCGCGCTTGGCGAGCATTTTTTCCGCGCGCTCTACTTCCTGCTTGGCCAGGACGGACCGCGTGCGAACGCGCTCTTCTTCGGCGCGCGCCTGATCCAAAATTGCCTGGTAAGGACGGGGATCGATCTGGAACAGCAGAGTCCCGGCGGCGACTTCTTTTCCTTCGGTGAAGGCAACGCGCTCGATGTAGCCCGAAACGCGCGGGCGAACTTCCACCTTCTCGACTGCGTCGAGCCGGCCGGTGAACTCGTCCCATTCGGTGATGTTGCGCTCGAGAACCGGGGCGACCGTGACCTTTGGAGCTTCCTGGACAGGCGCGGATTGGGCGCGGTTGCAGCCGGATATAGCTACAACCATCAGGAGCGAGAGAAGCACTGGAGAAAGCGCGGGCAGCACTCCGCCAAAGGACCAGGCGTGTGAATTCTCTTGATGAAGGGATGTGTACGCGACGTTCATTCTGTTTGGCCCTTCCGAGTAAAAATTTCCGTTCACAATGCCTTCGAACTTGGGTACCGTTTCGGGATCAGGCGGGTCCGAATCGGGTAGAAAGCAGTGGCTGAATAGATGTGGCAGGGCGCGGGTTGGTTACAATCGCATACGTGACACGATGCCACGACCTGGTATAGAATATGTAGCCAGGTATCAAAAAACTAGGCTTCCCGCATGAAAAAATATACGGAACGATGCGCTGTGGAAACGACCACGCGTATTGTGGGCGGTCGATGGCGCGCCGCTGTTCTCGACCAACTTTTTTCTGGCGCGAAACGATTCTCGGAACTGAAGCGCGGCATTCCAGGTATCAGCCAGCGAACCCTCGCTCAGCATCTGCGGCAATTGCAGAGCAGTGGAATCGTCGATCGAACGGTGTTCCCGGATACGCCTCCGCGCGTCGTCTATACCGTTACGCCGCTGGGCGAATCGTTGCGGCCTTTGCTGGAAGAGATGTGCCATTGGGGAGAGTCCCATTCCGCGGCCATGGCGTTGAAGAAACTGCGCGCCTCGGACCGCCGGCAGGCTTGAGGGCATTCAGCGCCTGCCGTTTCGCATGTTGGTCGACGCTCAGCAACCATTTCACAGTATTTCCGCGCGGTTGTTAGGTTTTCTTCGTGCTGTCTTCAATTACAGACAGGACATTTCCAGATGGGTCTTTGAACCAGGCGATGGGCGGGCCGTGCTTGCGCATGATGCCGCGGTCGTCCTGCGGCGCGCCTTGGTAGCGTTCGAAGGTGATGCCGCGGTTTTTTAGCTCGTCCACCGCTTCGTCGATGTTGTCGATCGCGAAGTTTAAGATTGTAAAGGTGGCCGGTTGGTGGTCTTTTTTTGGATAGGCGAAGACCGTGCCGGCGACGGGCAAGTGCAGTCTCAGGCCTATGCCTTCTGGTTCCACTCTTAGTCCTAAGGTTTCTGCATAAAACTTCCTGGTTCTTTCCAAGTCGTTGACCGAAAAACCGCTGAATGCCGCTTTTGGCTTGAACATGGTTACTCCTCTCGTTTTTTCTATTTGCGCCAGACGCCGAGTATGATGGCCATGAGGACTGTCTTCGCGAGCCAGTCACCGCTGTGGATGGCCGCGACTTGCCACGGCGTGTTCTCCCACATGATCGCGCCCAGCCACATCATTGCGGAAAATCCAAACCACAACCAGATCGTAAGACCTACCGCACTTTTCCAGTCGCCGACTCCCAAGAGGCCGATCAGGCGCGCGAGCACATAAGTGATCGCGAAGGTCCGCACAATCTCGGCGACTACCTTGCCTGGGGACGGTGAGGCGGCCACGGAGCGTGGATCAACAGCGCGCCACACATTTCCCAAAAGGAGAGGGCTGTAATACAGCGAAGACAGCACAAACGCTGCGACGGCCGCCCCGATCACCGCCCAATAATTCATTTTTACAGCGTTCATAGCGACTTTTCCTTCTGATAATTATTAGAACTTATCTCATAAATAGCTTTGGAATGCCCCAAACCGTTGAAAAGACGGCAATTCCGAGGCGGTCAAACCATTTATGAGATGGCTTCTAGTAATGACGGTCCATTCAAGGTTTTGTTTCGTATTCGTCGTGACGACGCCACCACTGATAGGGCGGGGTCTGCGGCCAGCCCTCGGGAGAATCTTCCCAATTCTCCTGGCGGCCTAGCGGTGTCAAATCGAGGAAGGCCCACACGCTGCCAAGCATCTCGTCGCCACGCCCCGTGGTGAAGTACGTGCGAAAGACGTTGTCGCCATCGCGCAAAAAGACGCTGGTGCCGGAACCCTCGCTTTCGCCCTTGGTGACGCCGAAGTCCACATTGAAATCACTTTCAGAGGAAGAGAACCACGGGACGGCCCAACCCATGCGCTTTTTGTACTGCAGGATGTTTGGTAGCGGTGCGCGGGATACCACAACAAAGGAGGTATCGCGGGCGTGCAGATGGCTCAGGTTGCCCACGCCGTCGAGGTAGCAGGAGCAACCGACGCAGCCCGCCGAGGGCCAACCGCCGACGCCAGGAGCAAACATGAAGTGATAAAGAATGAGCTGGCGGCGTCCGTTGAATAGGTCGAGCAGATTCGCCTTGCCGCGTTCGCCCTCGAAGACGTAGTCCTTGTCGATCCGGACCATCGGCAAGCGGCGGCGCTCGGCGGCCAGGGCGTCGTGCGCGTGGGTGGCAGCCTTTTCTTTGACGAGAAGGTTTTGGCGAGTAGCTTGCCATTCGGCGAGTGAAACAATTTGCGGAAGATTTAGAGCTTTTTGTCTTTCGATGCTTTCGTCTTCATTTGTTTTGTCTCCCGTATTCGTTGTCTGTCCTCGACCGTCTTTACGGTTTCAAACTGTCCAGATATCCGCACAGTGCCTCGCTGGCTTCCAGCATAATGTCCTTGTTTCGCGAGCTCTTGCCTGTGCCCCAAATGCCCATCTGCGCTGCCACAACGAGCGCGGCCGCATCGCTCGGTGAAACGCCCTTTCTCACCTTGCCCGCTTTTATGCCGGCCGATAGCGCGGTCGTGAAGCCTTTGCGCCATGCGTCGTACAATTTGCCGATGCGCTTGTGGAACCCTTCATCCAGCGGCGACATTTCCTGGGCAAGGTTATTCAGCGGGCAGCCCTGCAGCCACGCTCCGCTCTTGATGTCCTCGGTCACGAATTGCCGGAAGGCTCGCTTCAGATCGGCAAGGGGATTGGTGGAGTTGGTGAGAGGTTCGAGCCAACGCTGCTGCAGAATCGGACCTATGATCTCGTCGACCACCGCGTAGCCTAATTCCTGCTTGCCCGCGAAATGATGAAAGAGCGCGCCCTTGGTGGTGCCTGCCATTTGCACAATGTGATTCAGGCTTCCGCCCTGGAAACCGTTCTTGTAAAACTCCTCGAAGGCGGCAACCAGGATCTTGCGCTGCGTGGCTTCCGGAGCTTTGGCGGGCTTGTAAGTTTGTTTCACTGTGCTATGATACAGACCAGTCGGTATGTACGTAAAGTCATGCTTTTGATTAGCGGAGCTCCCGCTCTCCGCGGATGATTTCAGAGTGTGTGGATTACTACCTGTGCAGCGACAAGGCTGAGCGACCGCGATCTTTTGGGCAGCGCTAAGTCGAGGAGTCAAACGTGCTGCGGGACTAGACCTGCTTTCGCGATCGGGCGCGAGTGACACACCATTGCGGCTATCAAGCGCTTAGAGGACAAACCTTAGCCAATCTTTAAAGGAGCGAAAGCTGCCTAACCCGGCGTGGAAGGCGTGGTCTTCACTCCAGCAGGGCGAGTCCGCCGCCGCGCCCCTCATCTAACCGTTGAAATATTCCGCCAAAAAACGAGCAAGTTAATTTTACGGAACAGTTATAAATACTTTTCGGATTTCAAAGACATTCCCATGGAGTCCAAACTGGGCCCACCTGTACCACGGGACAAGCCCGTGTTGAAGGGCTGCCTGGTGACCTTTAACAGGCTAATTTTGTCTGTAGGAAGCAGTAGTTTGGGTCATGCGGAAAGGCTGTCAGGGCCTTAAGGGTGACATAGAAATGAACCGCTTGTTCGAAGCTATTGCAAACGATGAAGTACTGTCGGTGCGGGGGCAGGCTTGGGCTCACCTGGCGCAAGGCATCCGAGTATCTCGGTCTGTTCTGCTTTCTACTAGTCATCTACTGGCTCTGCATTTCGCACTACGTCAGGTTCATCGTTGCGGAACCACCCAATGGATACGGGTTTGGCGATCTGATGAAGCCGCTGGTCGGGACTTGCGTAATCTCGGCGTTGCCCTTCGGGGTGCTGGCCTACCTGGACAAGACCTGGCGCTCCAACGATGCCGCTGGAGTCGTTATCGGTGCAGGGATGGCGGTGTATATTGGCCCGTCGTTCCAATATGACAGACGGTGTTCATATTTTGTTGCTGTGCTTCTCGCGTTGGTCCCGTTGATCCTTTTGTGCGCAGCTTGCTCACACAATTGGGACATTTTGCCGACGAAAACACGATTCCGGTAAGCGCGTTTGAAGGTACTAATCCGACGGACGAATCGATAGTTTCCGATTTGCCCGTGACTCGCCCAAGATCAGCAGCGGCCACGTTCGCTACCACCTGAGAGCAGCTGGGGAGGTTAGTTATGGGCCGCGACCGTGGCGGCGGGCAGCATGAACTGAAAAGTTGCGCCGCGCGGAGAATTGTCGACAGCCCACAAGCGGCCGCCATGCGAGTCAACAATGGAGCGGCTGATCCGCAGTCCCATGCCCGTGCCCTGGGCCTTGGTGGTAAAGAATGCATTAAAGATCTTATCCGCCTGCTGCGGTGGCAGCCCTACGCCGGTATCGCTGACCGAGATCAGCACCTGGCCATCCTCGCCGCGCTGCGACTGGATGATTAGCTCACGCGGCCCATCCACGTCGTGCATCGCATCAACGCCGTTCACGATGAGGTTCATCAGCACCTGCTGCAATTGCACGCGATCTCCTATGATATGGGGAAGATCTTCCGCCAGCTCTGTTCGGACTGATATTGAGTGCCGCGATGCCTCGTCCCCCAGGAGGACGATCATCTCTCGAGCAACTTCGTTTACGTCAACCAACTCCCGTTGCGGAGTGCCCTTCTTGAAGAGCAGGTGGACCCGGTTGATGATTTCCGTGGCACGCTTTGCGTTTTTGACAATTCTCCACGCAGCCTCGCGCGCCTCTTTCAGATCGGGTTCATCGCGCGTAATCCATCGCACGCAGGTATTGGCGTCTGTGACCGCTGCGGCGATCGGTTGTTTCACTTCGTGCGCCAGAGAGGCAGTGAACTCTCCCATGGTGGTCAGCCGGCTGGCGTGCGCGAGATCCGTCTGCGCCTGACGCAGCGCTTCTTCGGCACGTTTGCGTTCGGTTATGTCCCGCGCCAGTTTTGATGCCCCAACCACGCGGCCCGAGGCATCTTTCATCGGGGAAATTGTCAGGGAAACGTCGAGCAGGCTGCCATCCTTGCGCATGCGGACCGTCTCGAAGTGGTCGACCCGCTCGCCTCGCGTGAGCTGCTCAATAATCGTTCTTTCTTCGTCGCGACGCTCAGGAGGAATAATCAGTGTGATGTTTTGGCCAACCGCTTCTTCCGCAGCGTAGCCGAACAACCGTTCTGCGCCCTTATTCCAACTGGTAATGACGCCATTCAGACTTTTGCTCACAATCGCATCGTGCGACGATTCCACAATCGCAGCCAGCAAAAGGGTCGCCTGCTCTGCCCGCTTGCGCTCCGTGATGTCCGTCGAGCTACCCACAAATTGCACTAAATCTCCGGATGCGTTCAAAACAGGATGGCCGACGGTGTGGATGTGTTTAACAGAGCCGTCTGGAAGAAGGATTCGGAATTCCACTTCGTATTCCGATTTTTCAGCGATTGCTCGATCGATTGCCCCTTGCCACTTAGCTCGATCCTCCGGATGAGTGCGCTGCCGACATTCTTCAAAAGCCGGCGGGCCATTTTCTGGATCGAAGCCATAAATCCGGTACCATTCCTCGGACACATGCACGGCGTCTCCCCCCGCTTCCCGCCAGGCCCAACTCCCTGTGTGCGTGAGCCTCTGTGCCTCCGCCAAGTACGCCTCGCTTCGCTGCAACTTCTCTTCCTGCAGTTCCAAGGTTTGGGCAGCGAATCGCCTATCCACCCAGGACGTCAGTAGAGCCAGCCCGAGGACGACAAAGGTGACCGCGGCAATTCCGGCAGTGCCAAGTGTGGAGATGCTTACGGCGTGAGACAGGTCTGTCGGCATGCCCGAGGGCGTGAAACTAGCAGCGGCCATGCCGGTGTAATGCATGACGGGAATCGCAGCACCCATCACGACGGCTCCGGCTAACTTCTCCGGGCCGATCCCCGTTTTCTCATCTCGGAAGTGAAACGTAATCCATAGCGCTGCGAAAGAAATCAGAACCGCGAACACGACGGACATGACGACGAGGGAGGAATTAAACTGGCATATGGCCGGTAAACGCATCGCGGCCATGCCGATGTAATGCATACTCGCAATACCTGCACCTATCAGGACACTTCCAGCGACCGCTCGGGAGGCACCCATTTTCTGTCGGCTCACCACGCCCAAGGCGACGACCGAAGCGAGAATGGCCGCAAGCAGTGACAGCAGAACGGTCGGCCAATGGTAAGCCACGGGAATCGGCAGAATAAACGCCAGCATCCCAATGTAGTGCATGGACCAAATGCCAGTCCCCATCGCACCGGCCCCGCCCAGCAGCCAAACTGCGCGAGTCCAACCGCCCGCGGCCGTCACACGACTTGCAAGATCCAGAGCAGCATACGACGCAAACATGGCAATCAACACCGAAAGCGCCACGAGAGCGTAGTTGTACGAGCCAATCAAGTTCACGGCAGCCATTTGACCTCCATCCGGTTGCTACGCGGAACAGTCGCCCCTCTCGATAAGTTCAGCGAGTCTTAGGATACTGCCAGTTGGCTCGGTGAGTATGGTGGCAAGCTTGGCCATAGTTAGCACCTTACGGCAGGAAATTTAGCTCACTGTTGTGAACATTAACAATTCCTAGTTCGACGTGAATCGACGACGGGTTTGATGCTTTTCTGGTAGCTCCCAGATAGTCGGCAAACCGGAAGCAATCTAGATCGGGGCATGCGGATGAGGATGCCCCGGGGTTTAGTTGAAAGTTGAGAACAAGAAGCAGCGGCTCTCGCCCGAACTCGGATAGAGTTCGGGTTGAGAATCCCTTTTTAAAAGGAGAGAGCCGCCGTGAGAAACAAATACCAGAGGAAAGAGCGCAAGTCCAATCACAAG
>Ga0185299_10003540_pt1 | contig 20458 bp, 17 predicted proteins | sample PaiPotPPA55metaG_FD_128002 | JGI IMG/M metagenome (GOLD analysis project Ga0185299, IMG submission 128002) | Iron sulfur acid spring bacterial and archeal communities from Banff, Canada, to study Microbial Dark Matter (Phase II) - Paint Pots PPA... ... | reverse complement strand
AGCCTGAACTAGGCGGCGAGATGCGGGTTGTAGGCGACATCGGCACCCACTGGCTAGATTTGCTGACCTGGATTACCGGCAAGAAGATCACAGAACTTTGCGCCGACCTTGCCACCGTCGTCCCGGCGAGAAAACGACCTCGCGTACGAGTGCAAACCTTCCAGTTGACCACCGGCGCAACCGACGACTTCAAAGTCACCACGGATGACTACGCTTCCATTCTCTTAAATTTCGAAGGCGGTGCCCACGGAGTTTGCACCGTCTCCCAAATCAGCGCCGGACGCAAGACGCGCTTATGGTTTGAAATTGACGGGTCGGAAGGGTCACTGGCGTGGAACTCCGAAGATCCGAACACCCTGTGGATCGGTCGCCGCCGCGAGCCCAATCAGGAGATGATCAAAGACCCCTGCCTGATGAGCTCCGAAGCCCGCGGATACGCAGCGTACCCAGGAGGTCACGCCGAAGGTTATCCCGACACGTTCGTCCAACTGTTCAAAGACTTCTACGCCTACCTCGACGGTGGCGATCTCTCGAAGCCCCGCACCTTCCCTACCTTCGAGACTGGACACGAAGAGATGCTCCTCTGCGACGCCATTGCCCGTAGCGCAAGAGAACGCCGCTGGGTGAAGCTGGCCTAGCAATTTTGTTACACTGGCGGGGATTCCCAGCTCTCTTCGTTCAGAACGCCGTCAACCAGCCATCGAGGAGGTCCCATCATGAAGCGCATTTTGAAATGGATTGCCATCGTCATTGCGGTCCTTATCGTCATCGCTCTGGCCCTGCCCTTTCTGATCAACGTCAACACCTTCCGGCCGCAAATCGAGTCGCAACTCACCCAGGTTCTTGGGCGCAAGGTCACGGTAGGAAATCTCAAGTTGTCGATTCTTTCCGGCAGTGTGGGAGCAGATGACATCGCCATTGCTGACGATCCTTCGTTTGCCAATACGCCATTTATTCGCGCCAAAGCGCTAAACATTGGCGTTGAACTCATGCCTCTAATCTTCTCCAAGCAGCTTCACGTTACGGAGTTGAGTTTGACGGAACCGCAAGTCACGTTGCTGCGGGCACCTTCCGGGCGCTGGAATTATTCGACGCTGGGCGGGAACGCCGCGAGCAAGCCCGCTACCTCCGTCACTTCTTCTGACGCGAATTCTTTTCAACAAAACCTGTCGGTCGCCAAAATCTCCATCAAAGATGGGCGGGTCTCAATCGCCGAAACCAAGGCTCCCGTCAAACCGCATGTGTACGACAACGTGAACATCGAAGTGAAGAACTTCTCTTTCGCCTCGCAATTCCCTTTTACTCTAAGCGCCAAGTTGCCTGGTGGAGGGACCCTAAAGCTAGACGGCACTGCCGGCGCCATCAATCCCAACGACACCGCGCAAACTCCTTTGCAAGCGAAGCTGGAAGTGAAAAAACTGGACCTGGGCAAATCAGGATTTGTTGACCCCAGCGCTGGGATCGCCGGAGTCGCCGACTTTGACGGTACCTTGATTTCCGACGGAAAAGTGGTTCAGACCAGCGGTACCATAACCGCCGATTCACTAAAGCTGTCGCCCAAAGGAACTCCGGGGAAAACGCCTGTGCGCGTACGTTACGCCACCGCCTACGAATTGCAAAAACAAACCGGCCGTCTCACTCAGGGAGACCTTTCGGTGGACAAAGCGGTCGCCAAGCTTGGTGGAACCTACGATTTGAGCGGCGAATCACCTGCAGTGAATATGAAGTTGAACGCTGACAATATGCCGGTGGATGACCTTGTGACCATGCTGCCTCCCATGGGCGTAGTTCTCCCGTCCGGCTCCTCACTGAAAGGGGGAACGCTCTCGGCCGACTTCACCATCGTCGGCCCGGTGGAAAGGCTGGTCATCAATGGCCCGGTGAAGCTCGTCAACACGAAGCTGGCTGGTTTTGATATGGGTTCGAAACTCTCGGCAATTTCATCCCTGGGTGGCGCGAAAACTGGATCGGACACCACCATTCAGAACTTCAGCTCGGAAGTGCATGTTTCTCCCGGCGGCATCCAGACCCAAAACGTTAATCTGGTGGTCCCCAGCATCGGCACCGTGACCGGCAACGGGACCATCAGTCCACAGAATGCGCTGGACTACAAGATGTCAGTCAGCCTGAGCGGCGGTCTGGGTGGCGGACTCACGGCGATGGCAGGTGGAAAGGGTGGCGTTCCGTTTTTTATTCAAGGCACGGCTTCTGATCCGAAATTCGTTCCCGACGTGAAAGGAATGCTCGGCAATCAGCTCAGCAATCGGCTCGGCGGGCAAATTCCGGGCGGTAAAAGCACTCAGGGCCTGACAGACGCGGTCACCGGACTGTTCGGCAAAAAGAAGAAGCAGTAGCGCTCACTTCAGATTGAGCAGAGCCGAACTGTAGCCGTTAAGAGTCAGGGTAATCGTCGAGGTCGGTGAAATCGAGACCGGAGTCGGCCCGTTGATTGGGCTGGTAGAAGGGTCGAACGTCACCAGCGACGCGCTAGTGAACGGCCCCAAGGCGCTCACATTCACCGTCACTGTCCCTTTCAGACCTTTGCCGTTGTTGTCAGTGGTAGAAGCCACTGCATGGTTTGAAATCAGGATGACGACACTTCCGTCGAGGTTCAGCACAGGAAGCGCTTCCACTTCAGCGTTGTCGGTATTGTTGAAGGTGAGCAACTGCTGACCCGCCCCGGGAAACATCTGTGCCAACCAGTAATCCACCCAATAGCTAAGCTGCGTCTGACCGGTGTTGTAGTCCACCTCCCCGAACTGCGCGTCAGCATCAAAATCCCAGTGGTACAGCAGTTGGACTCCCGCCTTGCCCACTCGCGAAAACACGTAAGGACGCCACGCGGCAAAGAATGCGCTGGAGCCCCGCTTGTCGGTCACAAAGGTCTGGCCGGGATGGCACGCGCTGCCGTTGCCGGTGTCGAAGTCGGCATTTACATTGTTTTCAGTGATCCAGACTGGAACATTGGCCAGGGCTGGGTTTGTCGCAAGCGAGCCGTAGATCGTCTGCACGCTGCTGGCAAATCCCGGCACCGTCGCAAAAACCTGCGCATCGGTGTCTCTCTGGTTACACGAAGAATAATAGTGGGAGGCAACCGCATCTACCTGTTGAGTCACATTGCTGGCGAAAACCGGGACCCAATCCTCAGAACTGCAGCACATTTCGAGCGCAACGAACTTTATCGTACCGTCCGCAGACTGCATGGCCGGCACGACCGCGTTGTACATCTTGGTGTAATTAGCCGCGTTAACCGCATCTAGCACCTGGGTATCATTGAAGTTGTTGATGCTCGGTTCGTTATAAATGCCCCACCATGTGATCTTGTCGGTTGGATAGGACGGTGAAACCAGCAAAGAACCACCCGGTGGCGCAAACCCACCTGTGTTGTAGTAGCGAACCAGGTTCTTTGCGTATGCCGCGAACTGCGCGTAGTTGGGGTCGTTAAAGAACTTGCTGCTGTCGTCGTTCACGTAATCGAACGCGGGAGCCTTAGCAATTTGAAACTCCGGACTATGATCGCCCACGCCCAGAACCGGCTGGGTGATGGCGTCCAGAACTGTGAAATCCCACGCGGTTGAGCTTGTTCCCTCAACGCCCTGCGGTACGCCTTGGGATATCCCCTGCAGCCGTATGTGATGCGGCTGCAAATTCCCCAGCGGCGTAGTGGCGGCTGGTAGATTCTGAAAGAACTGGTAGTCCCATTCCGCCGGTTGAAACGAAGTTGACATAGCCAGATCGAACGGCCCGCTGATGGTGCTGTTCACTGTGACGGTTGCGTTGACCGTAGGCGGCGGAGGAGGCGTCACCATGCTGCCGCCGCCACACGCTGTCAGACTGCTAATCATGAGAATCGCAGCACTCAACACGTGCTTGTTCATGCTGCGTATTCTAATCAAACCCAAACGGGATGCAGAAGCTGGAATGGCAAGGAATTGTTCTATCGAAACTAGTTCAAACCGAGCTTCACTGACCACTGATCACTGACCACCTTCGGGTCAGACGTACCCCAGCCCCGCCAGCCGATCATGAATGATCTGCTCGTCGCCTGACCCTCCGCCAGGGCTCTTCTTCTCCATGCACGCGACCAACGACCGGCCCTGCATGCTCTCCGGAATTTCGTATCCCGCGAGGTCAAGCAACGTGGGAGCAATATCCAGCAGGCGCGCGCCTTCATACTCGCCACTCAGCGGACAATTCGGCGCGGCCAGAATAAACACTCCGTATTGCGCATGATTGCAGCCGTCCGGGCCAGTATCATTTTCCTGAACGTGAATTGCGCCATGCCCCACGCTGCCAATTGAGCGCCAGTAAAGCCCACCGAAATGAACCACGAGATCAGGCGCAACGTTGCGGACGTATTTATAAAGTTCCTTGGGTTTGAAGACGAGTGAATGAAGTGGCTGCCCCTTGTCGTCCGCTAGGGCTTCGAGTCGGGATTTCATTTCGTTCTGAAACGATTCGTACTCGCCCGCCGGAATCACGCCCTGCGGCTCCCTGCCTTGAACGTTGAAGAAAACGCGCGCGTAGTATCCGCCCTCACTCCAAACCCGGGTCTTGCTCCAGTTCACGTTCAGCTTGTCGAACGAGGTAATCGCCGTCGGAGGTTCATTTAACACCAGCAGGCCTTCGCGGATCAGCCATTCATTGATCGCAATTCCCCCGTCGAGCCTTTGCGCTCCGTGATCCGAGACCACCAGCACCACTGTGTCTTGGTCAAGCAATTCCAGCGCTTGCCCGATTTGCTGGTCCAGCCACAGATAGTACTCCGGAATGGCGTTCCGGTAAGGATTCCCCGGCTCGAACAGCACATGCCTCTCGTCAAAATAATTCCAGAAGCCGTGATGCATGCGGTCCAGTCCGATGTCCACGAAGTGAAAATAATCCCACTCGTGTTCTTTCAGCAGCCAGTGGACAATCTTCCACTGCTTCTCGCTCATGCGGAAGATTTCTTCTTTCAGCCAGTCTTTGCGGTCGGTGCGGAAATTCTTTACGTCCACCGGATACTCGCCGACCAGTTCCTTGATCTTCGTCTTGAATGAAGCGGGATGCGTGAAATCGTTCTTCACCGTGTCCGGAGTGAGAAAACATCCGATGCTGATGCCGTTAATCTTGCGCGGCGGATAATTCGGCGGAACTCCGACAATGATCGAACGCTTCCCTTCCCGAGCCAGTTGGTCCCACATCGCCAGCGCCTTAATCGACGCGGAATTCGCGAAGCCCAGCTTTTCGTAGGAATGATCAACCCGATTGCGAAAGCCGTACACACCTAGCGAGCCAGGGTCCTGGCTGGTGCACATGCACATCCACGCCGGAACCGTGATGGGCGGAATCACGCTCTCCAGACGCCCGTACACCCCCATATCCATAAGGCGCCGCAGATTCACCAGGCGCTCATCACCGAAAATCACTTCCGGCGCCGCACAGTCAAGTCCAAGCACGCAGATTTTCATTTCAGAGTAATGACTTGCCTTCCATGGTTTCAGGCACTGGAACTTCTAGATGATTCAGGATTGTAGGCGTCAGGTCAATGATGTTTGGAGTAACGCGGTTTGCATGTGGATGCCCGGGCGTCCCCGCCCGTTCAGCGCCGGTAGTCAAGCTGCGATTCACAAACAAAATTCCCGGTACCGCTTCAGGATCAACAATGTGGTCGCCACTCCACTTGCGCATGTTGTCCGCAATCAAAGAATTGGCAAATCCCCCCACCGCGCTCTCCCACGAAACCCGAAACCCGGGATGAAAATTCACTAGCAAATCCGGGGCATTGGCAGCATAAGGTCCGGAATATAGGTCTTCTCTGCGCGACACGCTCCGAATTGCCACGCGCTGAGTCCTTGCATCCGGAATTCCCGTCAGACCGCTTTGGACCGCGTGACGCACTCGCTCCGCCTCGGTCCCTTCCGCCAGAATTCCCTCGCGCTCACGGCCTTTGAAATTCAGATAAATCCCACCCAGCCCCACCGCATAGGCATAGGTTTGCGACCAATCCACCGAGGCAAACCCTTCGCCCAAATCTTCACTCGGCTTGCGGCCGTCTTTCAGCGCCAGCAGCCCGTTTTGCCACAACCAGGTGTTGGTGTCGAAGGCGCGGCGGAAAGTGTTGAACCCGTGATCGGAGAGTACAAACAGCAGCGTATTCTCATCCACTTTGTCCAGCACGGGCGAGAGTAGCTTGTCACAGCGAGCGTAGTGCTGCTCGATCAGCGTTGAGAATTCGCGCGCCAGATCCGGCTCAAATCCGGGATGCTCGGGATCGCGAAACCGCCAGAGCATGTGCTGCACCCGGTCCGGCGTGTCGTAAAGCAAAAAGAAAAAACCTTCAGCAAAACGATCTAGTTCGAAGCGCATCAGGCGCTCGCGCTCTTCAAGCACTAGTTCGCATTGAGCGAGATAGGCGGATTCGTCCAGACGGCCATTATTCAAACCGTTGTGGTCCTCGGCCATCCCCAGGGTCGAGAAAAGCCCAATCTCGGCGGCCAGATCTTTCGCGTAGCTAGCTGGCGCCGAAACCGGAAACATCGGCGCTGCAGGGTCAAAGTTAACCGCAGACACATAAAACTCAATCTGCGGCTCAATCTGCCGAACGTAAAACCTGGCAATGCCGGTGACCGACTGCAGCATGGAAAACTTAAACTTAAAGCGCACCCACTCGCTCCAGGATTTTTCGACAACTTCGATCCGCGCGGGAGAGCCACCCGTCTCAATCATCAGCTTGCGCTGATCTTTCTTGACCTGGACGCGAATCTCGCACGTGGTATCTCCCGGAGGAGACTGACCCGTGTTGCGTGGCCCGATGACCTTCGTTCTAAAATCAGAGCCCGAGTCCAAGAGGACGACCTGCTCACTTTCGCCCCCCTGCACGCTCTTGTTTTGGGAATAGAAAGTCCCTTTATTCTGACTCCCTCGCAAATCCGGCACGCCGACTCCGGCAATCATTCGTCCATTCAAATCGTCGGGGGGAAACGTGCACGGACAACGCAGCACCAGGCTAGGCACGCCGGCCTGCGAAAGCGCATGCCACAAAGGCCTTCCTTTACGTTGATTCACTACCTGCGGCGCAGCGAACGCGCTCTTCGGACGCTCGAAGCGGCTCAGTGCAGCATCAGGAAGATAAGTCGCCGGATCCCGCGAGATGAAGTCGAATATTCCGTGGCCGCCAGGATTGGTCCCCGTCGCAAACGATGACCACGCTACCGGAGTCTGCGCTGGGTAAGTGGTTTTCAACCGTGAATAAGATCCGGAGTTGCGAATGCGCGCCAGGTTGGGAAGCTCGCCGCGCTCGAGCATGGACTCAACAATCATGGGTTCGAGTCCATCCAGCCCAATGACGATCGCTTTCTTGCGCAAAGAATGCCTGATGCCTTAAGAGGGATTTTTCGGCGTGTCTTGCGGTGGAGCCTGGTCCGCCGGATGAGGCGACCTTCCGATTATCTTGAAAAATGCCGCGACCAATTTGTTCCAGAAGACCAGCAGAACCCCAATAATGCTGGCTATCCCCGAGGTGACTGTCATCACCTGGTCAGGCCCGGCGTATAGCGCTAATAAACCAAAATGCATGAAAACTCCGTAGGCGCCACCAAATCGGCAGCGCCTACTGTACCGTTATATTCTCCGACCCACTCGCACAGGTGCTACCCGACAAAACGGAGGCGCTTATTGTCGCTGTTCCGGCCGCGCCAAAAGTTGCGAATCCAATTGTGGTTGTGGAGAAGGTCACCACTGACGTATCGCTTGACGTCCAGGTCGCCGAACCCGTGACATCAACATTATTGAGAGTCGCCGTGAACTGTTGGCTGGTTCCGTGTGTGAAGGTGGTAGTGTTAGCCGGACCCATGGTTAGCGTTTGACTTCCGGTCCCGCCAGTAGACCCCCCCGAAATCGAGCCGCTCACACCACCCAACGTAGCCGTGACTGTGACGTTCGATGCAGCGCCAGCGCCAACAACTAACCCTGTCGAGCTCACCGTGACACAAGCACTCGAACTGCCCCAAGTCGCTGACTTGGTCACGTCCTTTGTGCTGCTGGTGTACGTGGCGGTCGCCTTCATCTGCACACTCGGGGGCACCGAGAAAGTGCTGACCCCTCCTGCGGTAGTGACCGCGATCGAATTCGGCTGGTTTACAAAGAACCCGGTACATCCCGGGGCCACCACCAATAACGACAGTGCTACCAATGCGGCAATCAGAGACAGTTTTCGCTCGGAACTCAGCATCATGCTTTAACTACCTCCACAATCCCTTGCCGAAGCAGCTTGCAAAATTGTAGCAGAGGGACTCCATGCCGGATGGTCCACTGTACCAACGTGTGACACAGGGTTCCACACCTGTCCCGGTAAATACCAGAACGCCCGTTTTTCGCGACCTTGCGAAGAAAATGAAGGGTTTCTGACAGGCAAACGGGGTTGCCTCGAGCAATCCGGTTGGGTAAGGCTCTCAGCCAAGAACCAACAGCCTAAAGCCAAGAGCCGCTTAATTCGTCCGCTTCGCCTTATGTATACGCTCATCCACCGGCTTGCGCCCGGCAAAGCCTTCGCTCACGCCGTGCCAGTGGGTAATCGACGATTCCCCCAGCTTCCAGCACAGCAGGAGAATCTCTCCATCCACCTCGCAGGGGAAATCCAGTAGGCCGATGTCGAGGTCCTTGACCTGAACGCCCATGGCGTCAATTTCAGACATCGCATCTTTCACGCGCTGAATCGCTTTCTCCCGGTCAGCTTTCCTGCGGGCCAGATGGACAACATTCAGCGACATGCCGCCGCTGAGAAATACCCGGTGGCCGATTTCCTGAAACTCCGCATCCACTGATTCCATCAGCTTCTTGCCCTCGATGGACGTCCGCAGCAGGGATTCCAGGACAGGGACAAGGTCTTGCGCTTCGTCGAGAGTGAATGTGCGGGAGGACATAGGGATATGCAGCTATTTTAGCACTTCGTCGTTGGTCGTTCGTCGTTGGTCGTTGGCAAGATCATTCCCCGCGGAGATCGCAGAGTAGGCAGAGAAACTCCGGCGACCGGGCGTCGTGGTGGCCATTCCAGATGCGGGTCGTAGAAAGCCGTTGCCAACGACCAACGACGAACGACGGCTTTAACCAATTTCCAGCATCCTTCCCAGCGCCACTTTCGTCCATTGCTTCACGTCGTCTTTTACTTTGATCTGGTTCACGATATTCCCTTCAACCAGGTTCTCCAGCACCCAGCACAAATGCTGCGGCGAGATGCGGAACATGGTTGTGCACAGGCAGCCAGAATCATCCAATGTGATGACTTTCTTCCCTTCCGCAGCAAATTCTTTGCCCATGCGGTTGACCAGGTGAATTTCCGTGCCAACCGCGAACATAGTCCCCGCAGGCGCCTGGCGGATCACCTTCAACAAGCCTTCGGTTGAGCCGATGCCATCCGCCTTCTGGCAAACTTCCCAGCGGCATTCTGGATGCACAATCACCCGCATCCCCGGATATTTTGCGCGAACATTGTCAACGTGCTCGGGCAAGAATCGTTGATGCACCGAGCAATGCCCTTTCCACAGAATCACGCGTGCCTTCTGCAATCGCTCTCGATCGAGACCGCCGTTCAGCATGTAGGGATCCCAAACCACCATCTCGTTAAGCGGAATGCCGAGGTTGTATCCAGTATTGCGGCCGAGGTGCTGATCAGGCAGAAAAAGAATTTTCTGATCACGCCTGTGTGGGGCGGACGCTCCTGTCCGTTTGCCGCCACCGTCAAAACCCCATTTGAACGCTCCGGGCGCATTCGACGACGTGCAAACTACGCCTCCGCGCTCGCCGCAAAAAGCTTTGATCGCGGCCGTCGAGTTCATATACGTGATCGGGGTCACACCATCGCCCTCGTCGTTGGTGATGCCCGCCCTAACCAGATTCTCCCAGCAGTCTTCCACCTGAGTAATTTCAGCCATGTCGGCCATGGAGCATCCGGCGTTGAGATCTGGAAGAATCGTGACCTGCCCCGGCTGCGACAGAATGTCGGCGCTTTCCGCCATGAAATGCACGCCGCAAAAAATAATGTATTTTCCGCCGGTATGCGCCGCCTGTTGTGAAAGCTTGTAGGAATCGCCACGAAAATCCGCGAAGCGAATGACTTCATCGCGTTGATAATGGTGTCCGAGGATCACGCAGTCGCGGCCCAAAATCTCGCGGGCAGCAGCAATGCGCTCATCCATAGTGTGATCAGGGAGAACGAGATAATTTTCCAGACTGCAAACAGCGGTCGCGGTAGCCATAAGGTCTCGCCTTCAGCTCCGGAGACGCGCCCGTCAGGCAGATGATCATCTGCCCGCCCAAGCTCATTCCGAAACGGGGATGTTGAAAGCTTCCAGCGGCTCCAGCGGGCTCACCGCCCTTCATCTTTATTTCGACTCAGGGCCCAGTCCGCGGGGTTGTTGAAGCCGTCCGTACTTCTCTTGCTGCTAATAGGATGCTCGGCAGCGGCGGAAAGAGTCGCTTTTTTTCGACTGCGATTCCAGCCGCAAATGCCGGAGCAACCTGTAGTCATTGTGCACCGTTTGCGGGGCAGAACGCAAGTTGAGGCGCCTTGCGGGCGTGAGCCCGCAGCCGAAATCCTGAGCGCAGCGAAGGATCTCTTCCAGCGGGCTCTCGCCCTTATCTCCCCTGTGACGGATCAGCGCTGCTCGCCGTCTCCACATCCACATGCAACTTCAGCGCCGGATCTGATCCCGGTGGATAGCAATTCCCGTCAGCGCTGTAATTCGCCGGGCACTTCGCCGCAAAGGCTTTCCTCTTCGGAGACTGCGCATACTGCCAAACCTCGGCAAAGTCGACCCCACTCTCCGCCGGAGCCGGTGCCTTCCGTGCGTACCCACATCCCGGCGAAGGCGGGCAAACGTCATTAGTCACAAAAAACGCGATCGCTCTTTCGCCGGCGTTTTGCCGAACATCTTGAGCCGTGACGATACTGACTTTGCCTTCCTTTGCCGGAATCCCTGAACAGTAAACTCCAGCGCGATACCTGCCTGCATTCACAGCGTCACCCCAGGAATAGATGTAGGCCTTCTGCTCCGGCAGCATGCGTCCGCCTTCTTCGATGTCGAGAAAGATGACAGTGTGCGCCGGAAAGCCTTCTCGCCGTGCCGAAGCGACTGCAGCCACACCATCCGACTGCCCCAGCGCCGCCGGGTCATGCTTCAGTTCTTTGTAAAGGCGTCCGTTGAACAGAACAAGAAATCCGAATCCCGCCGCCTGAAGCTTCGCACGCTTGCCGGTCCAGGTATTCGTCTTCGCCCCTGGAGGGTTGTTGAGCCAGTATCCCGAAAACGTGAATGTCTGACGCAGGGTTGCGAGGTTGGCGTCGCCAGGATATTCATTACGGTCGAAACCGAGATAGCTGGATTGGGCGAGCGCCACAGTCGAAAGACTCGATAGGAAAACCATCAAACCAGAAAGCGCCCGCAGTTTCACGGAGGAAAACACTCTGTGGAAAGAATACGCCGAAGGCCATGGCGAGGGAGTAAAGATTTGTCTTGATTCTCTGTGAATTCTGCGCCCTCGGCGGTGAAACGCCTTTCTTGACGGATGACGGCTGACCGTTTACCCCCCGATGTGCACCATCGTCCTCGACGCCGGCACAAAGTCGGCCTCGCCAATGTGATGCCGCGCTTCTTTCCTCGCGACCACACCGCGGATGAACTCAACCAGCTCATCGTCTGAAGCGCCGCGCCGCATGAGCTCATGTAAATCGTGGTCCCAAACCGAAAACAGGCAGGTGCGAATCTTGCCGTCGGACGTGATGCGAATGCGGCTGCAATGTCCGCAGAATGGATGCGAAACCGGGGCAATAATGCCGATTTCCCCTGTCCCGTCGTCGAAGCGGTACCGCCGCGCAGTTTCGCTGCGGGCGTGCGGAATCTCGATCAGGGGACGATACTCCGCCATGCGGTTCAGAACTTCATCCAGCGTGACCACAATATCCGGCGACCAGACCCGGTCTTCCTCTAGCGGCATAAACTCAATGAAGCGCACGATCACCCCTTCTTCGCGCGCAAACATGCCAAACGGAATAATCTGGTCTTCGTTGAACCCACGCATCAGCACGCAATTAACTTTCACCGGCCACAGTCCCGCGTGGCGCGCCGCACGCATTCCTGCGAGCACATGATCAAAACCGCCCGGCACTCGTGTGATGCGCGCAAAGCGGTCGGGATCAACCGCGTCCATGCTCACAGTGATGCGGTTCAAGCCAGCATCCTTTAGCGGCTGTGCCAACTCCGCCAGTATGTGTCCGTTAGTGGTCATGGCGATGTCGAGCGGTTCGTCGCCAGCCGAACTCAGCATCGACAATTCCCGCACAAAATCCACCACGCCCTTCCGCAACAGAGGCTCTCCGCCAGTCAGTCGAATCTTTGTGATCCCCATCGAAACCAGCACCCGCGCCATGCGCAAGTAATCCGCAAAAGGCAACTCACCGTAGAGCGCGCCTTCATTCCCCGTCCGGCAATAAACACACTTGTAGTTACACCGGTCGGTAATCGAAATCCGCAGATCGGTAATAGCCCGTCCGAATTTGTCGGAAAGTGGCAGCTTTTAGCTCCTAGCTCTTAGCTTCTAGCTCTTAGCGAAAGAGGCTCCTCCGCAACCCTGTCATTCCGAGCGCTGGGGAAGGGCTCGCTTGCGAACCATTCCACGGACTCGAGGAACCTGCTTTTTGCGTGCTGGAAAGTGAGGACCGGACGGAGAACTCCCCGGCAGTCATTTCCTTTCCAATGCTCTCTTTCGAAAGCGGGAGGCCCAGGCGTTTCCACCCGAACCCTCGGGAAAGTGTGGCACGGCGCCCCTTCGACTTCACTCAGGGCAAGCTCTCACCCGCGAATGCTCTCCTTCGCCACCGCAGCCAGGGTATTCCCGAAGGCTGCGGTAGTCGGAAACTCAATTTGAATTATAGATGCAGAATCACTTTAGGAGGGACCGTTTCCTGGGTGGGCTTTGTCTGCTTGATGTACATGAGGCGACTTAGATCCAGAGTTCCAATTGCGACCATTGATCCATCTTGCAGCTGATAAATGAATATGTAAATTCCACTACCTTGGTGCTCATCCGGCAACCCACATCAGCGAACAACATCGGTCATTGTCATTTCCCGTGTCAACGACTGAAAAGTCTCGATACGTCTAGCCGTCGCTGGAGCGTTCGAGACTTTTAGCTGCGCTGGAATGGCCTATGATTGATCTCTCATGTAACCTGGAAGCCAGCGATACTCCACCCTGTCGGCGATCGGTTTCTCGGTGACGCCTACTGCCTTTGCAATTGCCTTCTCCGCCAGCGGCGCCATGATCCCAAACCCCACCTTATTCGGATGCAGCCCATCCTGCGCCAGGTCACGCTTGAGCAGACCTTTGTCGTCTACTAGGGTGCTGAAATAATCGAGATAGATCAGATCATTCGCCGCGCAATAGTCTTTCAGCCAGCGGTTAAGCTCCAAAACTCTCTCCATCGGACGCTGCGCGAAGAAATCCTGCGATTCCGGCGTGTAGTTGTGCACCGGAAGAATGGAAGAAAAAACTACTTTGATGCCATGGGTCCGGGCCAACTCCGCGATTGAGGCAAAGTTCGCTTCAATATCTTCATTGGATATCTTCCCGGTGTTCCCAGCAATGTCGTTGGTACCAGCAAGAATCACGACTGCTTTCGGCTGCAGATTGATGACGTCCTGTCGAAAACGCACCAGCATCTGCGACGTGGTCTGCCCGCCAATTCCGCGATTGAGATACGGTTTACCGGGAAATGATTCGTCCAGCTTCCATATATCAGTAATCGAATCGCCAAAGAACACCACGCGATTCTCCCCCGCCATCGGTGGCGTGAGCGCAGCATTGGCATCGCGATAACGCACGAGTTGCCCGTAGTCGTCGCTGTAGACCGCAATGCGCGAAGCGCGATACTTGTCCAGCCCTGCGAAGCCGGTAGAGGGCAGCGTGACCGGCTGGGTTGCCTGTTGAGCAAAAGTGCCAGCACAGAGGGACAAGAAGATGAATGCCCGACTCACCGCGTTGCAATACTTATGAAGAACCACGATCAGCTCCTTGGTTTAGTCCGCGAAGATCCGCGCAATCTGCGGCGAAGAAGTTGCTCTAGCTACATGCCATCATAATTCGGCCCGCCCCCACCCTCCGGTGGCACCCACGTGATGATCTGATACGGATCCTGAATGTCGCAAGCCTTGCAATGCACGCAATTCGATGGATTCAGGCTGATGCGCTTCCCGTTGGGGGCCGACGCATCGTCGAGCATCTCATAAACATTTGCCGGACAGAAATGCTGGCAGGGGCTGCCGTAATCGCGAATGCAGCGCGAGTTGCAAATATCAGTATCGGCGATGATCAGATGAGCCGGCTGATCTTCTTCATGCTTGGTTCCCGAATGATAAAGATCAGTGAGTTTGTCGAACGTCAGCTTCCCATCGCCCTTGGCGTTGCCGATCAAATGCCTTTCGGGACCGCCGCCGGGTGGCAGCTCAGCGAGCTTCTTCATGCGCGTGTATCCGGCCGTCCCCGTATAGCGATCACGCAACCCGCGTCCGCCAGTAAACTGCTGGATGCCGGCGTGGAACATCCCGCGCCAGAAGCCGTGTTCGAAGCCCTGATGAAAATTGCGCACCTTCCAAAGTTCTTCTTTGATCCAGCTCGATTCAACCTTCTGCTGAAACGCGTCCAGCGTCGCCGCGGAGAAGTCGTCTTTCTTCAGTGCTTCGAAAGCGGTCTCAGCGGCCAACATCCCGCTCTTGATCGCCAGATGAATTCCTTTCAGCCGCTGCGAATTCAGGAATCCGGCCGAGTCGCCGAGAATCATCCAGCCATTGCCCGCGACCGGAGGAATCGCCCACCATCCGCCATAGGGCAACGACTTCGCCCCGTAGCGAATCATCTTGCCGCCTTCGAGCAACTTCGCAACCAGCGCATGCCGCTTGAATTCCTGCAGCACGCGCTGCGGATCCAGCCGCGGATCGGGGTAGTCAAGTCCAGTGACGAAGCCAAGCGACACGACGTTATCCTTCCCGCCGTAAATCCACGCCCCGCCGTATTCGCCTGAAGTCAGCGGCCAGCCCATAGTATAAATCACTTCGCCCGGAGCGATGCGCCCTGACGGGACTTCCCACAGCTCCTTAATGCCCTGGCCATACGTCTGCGGATTGCAATCTTTGGCGAGATCAAATTTGCTGATGAGTTGCTTCGTCAGCGATCCGCGCGACCCCTCACCCAGGATGACAACCTTCGCCTGCAACTCGTATCCCGGCTCGAAATTCGACTTCTGCTGATTCTGTTTGTCCACGCCCTTGTCGTCAGTGAGGACTCCGGTCACGCGGTTGCCCTCAAACCGTAACTCTGATCCCGCAAAGCCGGTGAAGACGGTAATTCCGGCCTCTTCGACTTTACTGCCCAGCCACTTCACAAAACGATTCAGCGAGATGACGTAATTGCCATGATCGCGCAGCGGCGGCGGGGTGATGGGAAACTTGAGCTTGCCATTCTTTGTAAGGAAGTAAACCGATTCCTTCGCGACGGCCGCTTCCAAGGGAGCTTCTTTTTCAAAACCCGGCACCAGTTCGCGCATCGACCTTGGATCGAGCAGCGCTCCCGACAGGCAGTGCTGGCCGGTCTCACGCGCCTTCTCCAGGACGTAGATATTCTCTTTGCTCAGTTGTGAATGAGGATTTTCGGTGTTGTGTTTGTCGATCTGTTGCGAGAGCCGCAGCGCACAAGCCATCCCCGCGGGCCCGCCGCCGACAATGACTACATCAGCAGGCATTTGCGGACGCTCAATGCCCTCGAGAGTTTTGCGAAACACCAGCATAAAACGGCCACGGATTTACGCGGATTCACACGGATAAACCAAGATCTTTATCTTTGATCCGTGAAGACCCGTGCAAATCCGTGGCTGCTCTTACGTTCCCGCCTTCGCCTTCTTCACTTCCTCAATCAGCGGCGGTACGATGTCGAACAAGTTCCCCACCACCGCGACATCGGCAATTTCAAAAATCGGCGCTTCGTGATCCTTGTTAATTGCAATCACTGCACGCGCGCCTTTCATCCCGACGATGTGTTGAATCGCGCCGCTGATTCCCAGCGCCAGGTAAAGCTTAGGAGCAACGGTTTGCCCCGACGACCCGATTTGGCGATCCATAGGAAGCCAGCCAGAATCGCAGATGGGTCGCGATGCGGCAATTTCCCCGCCCAGCGCGTCGGCAAGCTGCTTCGCCAGTTCGATGTTTTTCTGCTCTTTAATCCCACGACCGACCGAAACGATAATCTCTGCCTGGGTCAAATCCACCGCCTGCTTAGCTTCCTTGAAGATTTCCTGCGGGCGATTGCGAACGGTTCCGGCTGGAATTTCCAGATTGACGGTTTCAACCGGCGCCGGGCTCGCTCCAGCCTCGACTTTATCCCCGCGAAACGCCCCGTTCTGGAAGGTCACAAACCACGGCGCGTCGCAATTGAAGCTGACGTCGGCAGCAAACTTCCCCTGGAACATCTGCCGCGTGAAGAGTAGTTTCTCGCCGTCTTTCCGGTACCCAACGCAATCGCTGATTACCGTTCGCCCCATTGCCGTCGCCAGCTTGGGAACGAAATCCCGCACCTGATAGGTGTGCGGCATCAGCACCAGCTGGGGCTGATCGGATGAAAGAAACTGCTTCAGCCCGGCGGAAAAAGCGTCGGGTGTATAGGGATTCAGCGCCGACGATTCCAGGTTGTAAACTTTCGCGACCTTCTTCCCGGCCACTTCGTTGGCGATTGAGGCAACGCCGTTTCCCATGACCGCCGCCTCCAGAGGCCACCCGGTCTCCGCCGCAATGGATTGCCCGGCGACCAGCGTCTCCCAAGATGCGCGGTTCAGCTTGCCTTCACGCTGCTCGACAATCACCAGAATTTTTTCGGACATTGGGGCTTCCCGAAAACCAGTCAGTGCGTGAGACTGCCGCGTTTGTGGTGCCCGATTCCAAGCAGTGTGCAACCAACCGCAGCCTGCACCAGGAACCAGACAGGATAAAGATGTGAGCCGGCCTTGATGCTGCTGTACACAAAAGCCAGAAAAATCAGGTCTGTCCACAGCAGTAACTTGCCTACTGTCATCAGGACGGCGCCTTGTTCCTCGTCTCCACCCAGTTGAACTTCTTCCTCGCGAATCATTTGATGGCCCGACATAGGTCCTCCTTGAAATTCAGCCTCTGGCACTTGGCACTTGGCATCTAGCACTCAGCCGGTCTTGCCGATCTCATCCCATAGCCCCAACCGAGCAAAAGCTAAGTGGCAAGTGCTGCCCTACAGTACCCGAACTTCATTGCGCAACTTGTCCACCAGCTTTTTCGCAATTTCTCCGGGCGATCCTTCCAGGTACTCGGTCTTCTTGGTCTTCTGCGGAACGTGTATGCGCTCAATCTTCTGCAAGTTCTGTCCGATTGCCTGCTGAACTTCGGCCAGAGGCACTTTGCGCAGCGGCTTGTTCTTGGCCTGCTTGATTCCGATCAACGTTGCGTAGCGCAGTTTGTTGATACCGGACTGAATCGTCAGCACCGCCGGCAGCGGCATCTCCAGGAACTGAAAGTAGCCGGCTTCGAGTTCGCGCTTGACCTTGATTCCACCATCCGTCTTTTCGATCTGCATAATGATGGTGGCGTGCGGCCAGCCCAGCAACTCCGCGAGAATCACCCCGGTCTGGGCATAGCCATAGTCGTCCGACTGCAAGCCGGTAAAGATCAGATCAAGCTGCTCATCTTTGATCGCCGCCGCAAATGCCCGCGCGGTGTTGGACGCATCTAAACCCACAAAACCAGCATCCTCAAGATGAATGGCGCGATCGGCGCCTTTGGCCAGCGCCTCGCGAAGCACCTGCTGCGCCCTCGCAGGACCGGCGGTAATTGCCACAACTTCCCCGCCATGCCTCTCTTTCTGGCGCAAAGCCTCTTCGAGCGCGAATGCATCGGGCTCGTTCACTTCGTAAGAAACATCCTCACGAATCCAGGTCCCCGCCTCATTCAACTTCAGAGGCGCATCTTTCTGCGGAACCTGCTTCATGCACACCAGAATCTTCAAGGGATCTCCAAGTGATTAGCGATGGCGATGGCAGACTGGCAAGTATAAATCAGGAGGGCAGCTTTTAGCTTCCTAGCTGTTAGCTCTTGCCAGAGGGGTGAGAAATCAAGGCGGAGATGGAGGGCATCAAGCTAAAAGCGAACACCTAAAAGCTGATCCTCAAAAGCTATTCCGTAAACACCACCGATTGCAGCCCCGAAATATCAAAGCGCTTCCGGCAGCGCACGTTCTTGCATCCCATCACGTCATCTTTGCGCAGCATGTAGGACTTGGCTTTGGCGAAGCGGGCGCGGTCGCGCTCATCGGCGCGTCCAGAAAGCTGGCGCTTTTTGGTACGCACCAGCCAGGTAACCTCGTAGTCGGCTGACTGATGGCAATGCGGACAGTTCAGCGTCGCAGGCTTCTTTTCCGGCCGCTCGTCGAAAAACTCGCGCTCGTCCATAGGGCAGTGGCTGGTGGTCAGCGACTAGTGGCCAGTTGACCCAGCCGGATCGGACCACTCAGCCCAATTATGTCACAAGCCCGATTTGCGGATACACTTTCAACCGTGGCGAAGAAGAAAAAGCCGAAAAAGTTCTCTGCCGTGCAAGCCGTCAAAGAGATGGCACGGGAACGAATCGGAGCGCCTGGGACGGAGCAGGTCGTCCCCGACCTGAAGAAGAAAAGGAACTCCTCCGCGAAACACAAGCCTACGCTGGGGCAGATGCTGCAGGAAGGTGAATAGGGCTAGTTTCATGGAGTCCGCACGTTTCGAAAATGCGAACAAGCTGTGGTTGGACGGCCATAAAAAAGAGGAGGCAGCTCGCGAATTTCACGCCATGGCGGAGGAGGAGGCAGACTATCCAGACGGGAAAGCTGCCCTGCCGATGAACGAGCTTAACTGTTACCTCCAAATTAGCGAATTGGACAAAGCCAATGAAATCATGCGACAAATTCGTGCATTGCCTGTGCGGGATGAGTTCGTTCGATTGATTGAGGATTTCGGGGACGCCTGCATGACAACACAGATGGGCAAACTCGAAGAGGAGGTATTGAAATTTGAGCGGATAGTGGAGGCGAACCAGGAGGAACTGCAAACTTCTGATCTGAGATATCTCTATGAACAGATTCAACAAAGGCCAGGGTTCGCCCTGACAAGCATGGGCAGATTTAGTGAGGCGCTCCCAATTTTGAAAGAAGCAGTTTCCTTCACAATTGACTCCGATCCGCAACTTGTACACTTCTACTCAGGAATTTGCTATCAAGCTCTTTCGGGGACGGCACCGGCCAAAGAGGCTTTCCTGCGAGCGATAAGTCTTGGCCTAGACAATCAATTTGAGGCTGATGCCCGATATCGGCTGGCCATTCTTTACTTTACGAGCCTCGCATTCGCCCAGGCGAAATTCCAATTGGAGACCGCTCTTCAGATACCCGGGCAGAGTGTTAGCACGCAACTTCGCAAGCAGATTTATCAACAAATGTCGCGGGTGTGCCACTACTTGGGAGAGACCGAGGAAGAACAAAAGTATCTGAAATTGATGCAATCTTCCTGAGCACCGGATTCCCCCTTTGGTTGCAGTCCGAGGTAGTTTTTCTACTCAGCATTGACACTGCCGGTCGATCCGCCTCACACCATTCAAGCCACCTGCAGTTCCTCCAAAAGATCCGCCTTCAGTTCTTCCTGCTTAGCAGCCGGAAGCTTCGCCCCCGCCGAGGTGAGATAGAAAACGTCAATCGCCATCTGCCCCTCAGTGTCAATCAGCGCAATCTCAATGTTGCAATCCTGATGCGAGAACCGGGAGCAGATTCGGTTGAGCAGGCCCAGACGGTCTTGGGCGATCACCTGCACCAGAGTGCTGCTGACGGAACACTCATCGTCGATTTCAACTCGGGTCGGTACCTTCACCTTGGCCAGTTGCTTCTCCGAACGCAGGCGGTCGCGCAACATGCGGTCGAGGTCGGCTTCGCCGTTTAGGACGTCGGCCACGCTGCGCTGAAAGCGGCTCCATTCGGGCAGATTAAGCTCGAGCGTGCGAAAGCGGTCAGTGAAGAAAAATGTATCCACGACCACTCCCGCAGCGTTCGAGAATGCGTCCGCCTTCACAATATTCATTCCCCATGCGGCCAGCGATCCCGCAATCTTAGCGAAGAGAAATGGCCGGTCTTTGGTCACCAAGGTCAGCTCGAACCAATGCCGTCCGCGCTCCAGATGAAGCTGTACTGAGTCCTCGGACAACCGTCCCGCCATTTCCAGGTGCCGAAGCACTTCTTCCGGCCGATAGGTGCGCAGATAGCGTTTCGGCAATCCCTCCAGGAACGGCTTGATCTTTTTTGCCGCTTTGGGAGCCAGTACTTGCACACGCGCGACCGTTTCATCCCTTTCCCCATCCGCGTGCAGACGTTGGTCGGCAGTACGGCTCATAGTG
>Ga0185299_10003539_pt1 | contig 20471 bp, 16 predicted proteins | sample PaiPotPPA55metaG_FD_128002 | JGI IMG/M metagenome (GOLD analysis project Ga0185299, IMG submission 128002) | Iron sulfur acid spring bacterial and archeal communities from Banff, Canada, to study Microbial Dark Matter (Phase II) - Paint Pots PPA... ... | reverse complement strand
CGGCCAGTCGTTAGGAACTGCTGTAGCCGCTCATGTAGCTACGCAACAGCAATTCGGCGCTGTAATCCTTGAAGCACCATTTCCTTCTGCCGCCAGGCTCGCCAAATTAATTTTCCGTTTCCTTCCAGGTCTTGCTTTCTTGGTGCGCGGCCAATTCGATACCCAAGCTCGACTCCAGGAAATCCACGCACCCATTTTCATCGTTCATTGCCGTCAAGATCCCGTTCTGCCATTCAAGCTCGGACAGGAAGTTTATGCGGCCAGCAACCCTCCAAAGACCTTCTTGGAGATCGACGGGCTTTGCCACGAGGAAGCCTCGATCATTGCCCCAGAAAAATATCGCGCAGCTCTGCAAAATTTTCTTAATGGCGTAGGCAGATGATGATGTACCGCACCAAATCTACAGGTTGTTCGTTGGCTTCAGATCGGGCCGGTTTTTCTGAGTCTTTTCGATAGCCGCAGCGCGACGCCACGCCGCAACCTCCGCGTGGTTTCCGCCGACCAGCACGTCCGGCACTTTCCACCCACGATATTCTGCCGGCCTCGTGTAATGCGGAAAATCCAATGTCCCGCGCAGGGTGCCCCACCCTAGGTTTTTGAGGGTGGGGGTTGTAACGTGGCGCGGCCCAGAAGTAACCACCGAAGAAGTTTCTTCCTCATCAATCGTGGCGCCAAATGATTCATTCTGCGAAGACGCCTCATTCCCCAACGACCCCGGCAACAATCGCGTCACCGCATCCACAATCAACATCGCCGGCAACTCCCCGCCACTCAGAACAAAATCGCCAATGGAAATCTCATCCGTCGCCAGATGTTCCGCCACGCGCTCGTCAACGCCTTCATAACGCCCGCAAATCAAAATAATCTGCTCCAACTTCGCGAACCGCCGCGCCGTTTCCTGATCGAATCGTTTTCCCGAAGCCGACAGCAGCACAATCGCTGTACCCGCAGCAAGCCCGCGCTGCTCACTTGCGTCGCCAACCGGCGCGCCCAGTAAATGCTCCACAGCCTCAAACAGCGGCTCCGGCTTCAGCACCATCCCTTCGCCGCCGCCGAACGGCCGGTCATCCACGGTACGATGCCGGTCCTTCGTGAACACGCGCAAATCCTGCACGTTCACTTCAACAATCCCCGTCTCTCGCGCGCGCCGCAGAATCCCGTGATCCAGCGGCCCCGCAAAAAAATCCGGAAAAATCGTAATCAAATCAAATCGCATCTTTGTCATTCACGAGAGGTTATTCACGAGAGCGTTGCTTGACCAAATGCAGCAACCATCCACAAGCAAAAAAACTGTCATCCCGACCGCAGGGGCCGACGCTTTTTCTTCTCCTTCGCTCCTGCGAAGGAGTCGGCCCACGTAGCGGAGGGATCTCTCTTCCTCTTTCCTTTGCCGGGAATAATGCCACCCGCGCTTATTCCAAATTCAAATCGCGCAAACCTTCCGGCAGCATCACTTCAATGCGTCGCGCGATCGCATCAATCCGCTTACAAATATCCTCAGCCAGCGGAATCAGGAGTTCGCCCTGCGCCGTCTCCACTTCCAGCAGCGGCGTCCCGCGCACGCTCTCGCCTGCACCGGGAAACTGCACATCCCGCACTGTGCCCAATAATTCCGGCGCCGTAGCCATCGAGCAAGGCGAAGAAGCCACCGCCGGCCTTCCGCTGGCCACTTCAAAAACCGCGCAGCCAATCAAATCCGCAACAAAATATTGTCCCGCCGGCAAACTCACGCGCTGCTCAAACGGCAGCAGCACATCCAGCCCGCGAAATTTCTCCGCCTCATTGATCGAAGCAACTCCGTCAAAGTGAAACACACCTTGACCGCGATGATTCTGGCTAAGCCAGCAGGATTTTACGCCTATAGAAGTAGGTTCGCTCGCGCCAAACGCGCCCACGAATTTTGCCGCGGACGCTTCGCTTTGCGCGCGGCCAAGAAAAACTTCCTTCAATTTCGTAAGCCGCTCGGGGAAATCCGTGAGCAGCTCCACCGCGACTTCGCCTTTATTTCCGCGCGGCCGTAAAACCCGCGCCACCACAATCCACCTGGGCCATCGCTGATTCTCGTCGCTCAATCTTCCAATATTTCCAGCGTAAACCGCTTCCGCATCTTCGTCCCCGCCGCACTCAGCACCGTGCGTATTGCTTTGGCCGTTCGCCCCTGCCGTCCGATCACTTTGCCCAGATCTTCAGCATGGACCCGTAGCTCCACCACCGTAACCTGCGCTCCCCCAACCGTCCGCACCTGCACCTCTTCGGGACGGTCCACGAGCGCCCTGGCGATCGTCTCTACCAGTTCCTTCATTGGTAACTCCTGGGTAACTCCTGAATACATCCGCCACTAGGGGACTGAGTGGCGGGCCTACCAAATATCGGTATGTTTTCCGCTGCACAACGCGAGCGGCGATCAAAAATTCCGGAACATCGCGCCCGCGGCAAAACTTCAACTACGCAATTTTTTGCAGCTTCAGAAAACTCCGCACCGTGTCGCTGGGCTGCGCGCCAACTCCCAGCCAATACTTGATGCGCTCCGAATCCAACTTAATCTCTGCGGGCTTCTTCAATGGGTCGTACGTCCCCACCAATTCCTTCACGCGCCCGTTGCGCGGGCGGGTTCTCTCAATCACCACCACGCGATAAAACGGCTTCTTCTTCTTGCCAATCCTTGCCAAGCGAATAGTCAACACTAAGTCACGCCTCCGTAACCAACAATCATAGCCTGCTAGGCCATCCCCCAGCAATCGCAGATGCGGCCCTGTAGATGCTCCAAGATAATGTCACCCTTAACTGCAACGAGACTTTGTCACCCTATGAGGAGGATGGTGACGATGGCGGGCTGCGATTATCGCTCCACAATCTCCGCTCGCAGAAACTTGGGGCATCCTATGTTTTTCTGTTTTGCGATCTGCGGCGAGCAATTCAGGTCAGCAAACTGCTAAAGCCGGTTCAGTCCATTGAACGCCGCGGTCTTATAACACTCCGCCAGCGTGGGATAATTAAAAACCGTATTCACGAAATAACTCACTTTGCCTTTCAACAAAAACACCGCCTGCCCGATGTGCAACAACTCCGCCGCATCTTCACCAAAAATATGCACGCCCAGCAATTCCAGCGTCTCGCGATGAAACAATAGTTTCAATCGCCCTTCCGTATGCCCGCTGATCTGCCCGCGCGCAATCTCCCGGTAGTAGGCCACCCCCACTTCATACGGAACATCCGCCTCCGTGAGTTGCTCCTCCGTCTTCCCAATAAATGAAATCTGCGGAATGGTATAAATCCCGTAGGGATACCCTTCCGGATCGCTGTTCACCGGAAGCCCAAACGCGCGAGCGCTGGCGATGCGCCCCTGTTCCATCGACACCGAAGCCAAACTTGGAAACCCAATCACATCTCCCACCGCGAAAATATGTTTCTGCGTGGTACGAAAATCCGCGTCCACCGTGATTCGTCCGCGATTGTCCGCGGAAATGTCCGCCGCCTCTAAATTCAACCCTGCGATGTTTCCGTTGCGCCCCACCGCATACAGCAGCGCATCAGCGATCACTCGTTTTTTGCTGACCAGATTGGCAGCCACTTTACCGTCCGGCAACTCCTCCACGCTGTCGACCTCTTCATTCAGCCGCAAAGTCGCGCGATTGTCGCGCAAATGATACATCAGCGCTTCCACCATTTCGGTGTCTGCGAACTCCAGCAACCGCGGCCGCTTCTCCACAATAATTACGCGCACGCCCAGCGTCGCGAACATGCACGCGTATTCCACGCCGATAACTCCGCCGCCCACCACGATCAGCGTCCGCGGGATCTGCGGCATGCTCAGAATCTGATCGCTGCTGATAATATTTCGCCCGTTGATGGGCACCTTCGGGTTCACTGCCGGCTTCGTTCCCGTGGCTATCACCACATAGTCCGCTTCAAACTCTCCAACGCTATTCAAGCTCTGTACCCGAATGTGGTGAGCGTCCCGAAAGCTACCCGTCCCGTGAAGCAGCGTCACTCCGTTGCGTTTCAGTTGGTCCTGTATGACACCCACTTCATTTTCCACCACGTGCTGCACTCGGAAATTCAGGTCCGCCATCGCCACCGGCTCATTGCCGTTGGTGTGGCTGACGCCGTAAAAATTCTTATCGTAAAACCCCGACAGGTGCAGCACCGCTTCGCGCATCGTCTTGCTCGGGATCGTTCCGGTATTGATGCACACCCCGCCCACCGAGGACTGGCATTCGATAATGGCCGCCCGTTTACCAGCCTTCGCCGCCTGAATAGCAGCGCGCTGCCCCCCGGGCCCAGAACCGATCACGATCAGGTCATACGTCAAAAGTCACCCGCCCAACATCCCAATTTCGGCGCCCGTTATTAGTACCGCGATTTTATGTATAAGAACAGATGCTGCACGTCAGCGGCCAGTTAAAGGCCGCAAACGGCTCAAAACCGCCGCATCACGACCGAACTTCGATTATGGGCCCGCTCATTGTGGCCAGGCCACTACAGTGCACGAAATCTCCCACAATAGCAGACACTAGCATTGCAACCTTTTAATGGGAGTCACCTGACCGTCTCACTTTTGTAAAACTATGTTTCGCGAGCACCTCAACACATCGCGCCGGACGCCGCTTATTATGAAGCTGGCTGCCGGATTCTTGGCATTCGCCGGCATCGTAGCAAACGCCGGCGCGCAAGATCCACCGAACCCATCCGCCATGGGCCAAAAAATAGATGCCATATTCGCGCCGCTTGTTACGCCTAACTCTCCCGGCGTCGCGGCGCTGGTCGCCAAGGACGGCAAAAAGCTTTTCGAACGCGGCTACGGCCTGCGCGACCTGCAGACCACCGCGAAAATCGATCCCCGCACCAATTTCCGCTTGGCCTCCTGCTCCAAACAATTCACCGCCATGGCCATCATGTTGCTCGTCCGGGACGGAAAGCTCCGCTACGACCAAAAATTAACGGATGTCTTCCCCGATTTCCCCACCTACGGAAAATCGATCTCTATCCGCAATTTGTTAAATCACACCGCGGGCCTGCAAGACTACGAAACCTTTATGGAACGGGAGCAGCCTGGCACAAGAGGGAAGGGGACTGAGGATCACCAAATCCAGGACGCTGAAGTCTTAACCCTGCTTAAGCAAACCAATCACGGTATGTTTCCGCCGGGCACGCAGTGGTACTACAGCAACTCCGCTTACGTAGTCCTCGGCTTGATCGTCGCCAAAGTTTCCGGCCAATCGTTCCCCGAATTTCTCCGGCAGCGCATTTTCGCGCCCCTCAAGATGGACCACACTCTCGCCTACGTAAAAGGCCAAAACGAAATCGGCAATCGTGCCTATGGCCACACCAAGGAAGGCAACACCTGGAAGCAAACCGACCAAAGCCCCACTTCCGCCACGCTAGGCGACGGCGGCATCTATTCGTCTCTGGAAGATTTAGCAAAATGGGACGACGCCCTGCGCACCAACAAACTTCTCACCCAAGAAGAAATGCAACCCGCCCTGACTCCCGTCACCCTGCCGACCATATCGCCATGTGCAACGCATCCGATTGCATCTTCGAATCCAGCAGGAACCGCCCCGAACTCAAACCTCCCACGCTGCAATGACACTCAACTGCACTGGCCCGCCAATTCCGACCGCCCCGAAGGCACCGCCGTCTCCTACGGCTTCGGCTGGTTCCTCGACCCCTACCGCACCCACCCCCGCATGTGGCACTACGGCGAAACCATGGGCTTCCACTCCTACATCACCCGCTTCCCGAACGACCGCCTCACCATAATCATCCTCAGCAACCGCACCGACATCAGCCCCGAATCCCTCGCTCTCCACATCGCCGACCTGTGCTTGTAAAAACAATCCTCAAAAAATAAATCAGGATTGTTTCCTAAGACGAGATCTCATCCGCGCGGCGAATTCTTTTTCGCTTACGTTACCCGCCGCCAATTCCACGACGGTATGAATTGCGTCGACACGATCTCCAATTACCAGTCTGTACCCATTGAGGCGCACGAATGTACCAGCAGCGGCAAAACTGATTCGTTTGTTCCCGTCATGAAAAGGATGATTACGTGTTAGAGCAAAGCCGTACGATGCGGCCAGAGCGGCTAAATCGACATCAGATTCATACATGAACCGATTGTGAGGCCGGGCCAGCGCGGAATCCAACGCTGCTTGGTCGCGAATTCCGTTGCGACCGCCGTGTTCGGCGAGAGAGAAGGAATGAATTAAGAGAACAGTTCGGAGGCTAAGCCAGTGCGGCTCGAGCATTTCGCCAAAGCACGGAAGATATCCCGATACTCGGCCATAAATTCAAGACCAACACGAACTTGCTCGTCAACCTCTGGGTCATAGGGCGTCAAAAGGTAACCGTCCGGAGTTTCGACGGCAAAGAGAGAATCGTCCTTTTTCAATTTCAGACGATGAAGAAATTCCTTTGGAAGAATTACTCCAGTCGAAGTGCCAACAGCCCTAAGTTTAAGCTTCATCGCATATCCACATTATCATACGCATTATAATGCGGCATGGTGGGCAGTAAACCCTTATTCCTCTAAGCCAGTCCCGCCAGCTTCCCCAGCCCCTTCATCTTGCTCCTAGCAGCCATCGCCCCGTACTGCTTCATCATCTGCCGCATCTGCATGTATTGCTTGATCACCTGGTTCACATCCTGCACCGTAGTCCCGCTCCCCTTAGCAATCCGCTTCCGCCGCTTCCCATCAATCACGTTGTGATCCTGCCGCTCCTGATGCGTCATCGAATTAATGATCGCTTCCACCTGCTTCAGCTTGCCCTCATCCACCTTCGCGTCTTTGGGCAACGCTTGCAGCGGCCCGACCTTCGGCAACATGTCAACAAGCTGCTCCAGCGGCCCCATCTTGCGAATCTGCTTCAACTGATCGCGAAAATCTTCCAGCGTAAATCCTTCCGTCCGCAGCTTGCGTTCCAGCTCTGCGGCCGCTTTCTTGTCCACTGCTTGCTCGGCGCGCTCAATCAGCGTCATGATGTCGCCCATCCCCAGCACGCGCGACACGATGCGCTCCGGATAAAATCCCTCCAGCGCATCATACTTTTCGCCCAGGCCCACAAACTTCACCGGCGCCCCCGTCACTTTGCCGATGGAAAGCGCCGCGCCTCCGCGCGCATCGCCGTCCAGTTTCGTCAGGATCACGCCCGTCAGCCCCAGCCGCTTGTGAAATTCTCCCGCTGACCGCACCGCATCCTGCCCGATCATCGCGTCCGCAATAAATAAAATCTCGCTCGGATTTAACTCCTTCTTCAGCGCGCTCAATTCTTCCATCAACGAATCATCGATGTGCAGCCGTCCCGCGGTATCCACCAGAATCACGTCGCTCGCGGACAGTTTGGCTTCTTTAATCGCGCCCTTCACAATTTCAATCGGCTTGTTCGTCCCCGTGCCTTGCCAGATCGCCGTGCCCACCGCCTTAGCCACCTGCGACAGTTGCTCACGCGCCGCGGGCCGATACACGTCGGTAGAAACCACCAGCGGCCGGTGCCCGTGCAGCGCCAGCCACTTCGCCAGCTTTCCCGTCGTCGTAGTCTTACCAGACCCTTGCAGCCCCACAATCATCCACACCGACGGCGGCTTCGAAGCAAACAGCGGCTTGGCATGCTTCCCCAGCAGCGTGGTCAGCTCATCCCGAACCGTCTTGACCACCTGCTGGTCCGGCGAAAGCTGCATCATCACTTCCGCGCCAATCGATTTTTCGCGGATGTTCTTCAGCAGCTCATCGGCCACGCCGACATTTACGTCGCCTTCCAGCAGCGCTTCGCGAATTTCCACCAGCGCCGCATCCAGGTGCTCTTCGGTCAGCTTCCCCTGTCCGCGAAGATTCTTAAATGTGCGCTGCAGCTTTTCCGTTAAATTTTCAAACATTTTTGAGACTCGACATCCAGTTTAATTTTTAAGCGAGATTCTGCGGTCACAGAGCAGTGCGACACGCAACACATTTTGATTCTAGGGGACCGCTCAGGGCCGGTCAAACACACCTAGGCACAAGCGGTGAATCCAGCAACGTACCGGGGGATCCACCCACCAGAATAAACCGGCCCATTCCACCCAAACAAATCAGGCGGAACCGGTCATCTTGAATCGCGCATTACAAAAAAACGCGCAAAGCGCGTCGCCGACTACGACCCGATCTTCACCGTGCCGCCGGTCCCCGGCTTCACCTCGCCCTTTTTGCCGGCAGAGAACGTAATCGGCCCAATCGGAATGTTGCACACCGTCATGCCTGCCGGATAGGTCACCGTGAACTTCACCTCCCCGCCACTATTAATACTTATACCCGTGCTGGGGGTATAGTGGCCGTTCGCGTCTATAGTCAATTCGTTACTTGCAGCTTGGGTTTTTGCTGGGGCCGGTCGTGCCATATCAATTCTCCTTTTCAACTCTCTCATTTGGTTTGCGGCTTAAAGTTCGCGTCCAAAAGCAGGTTTTGCAACGCCGCATTTGCCTTTAGGTCTTCGATCGACGCGCCCTTCGCCATGCTTTTTTCAATGAACTTTATCGCCTGGCGTCGTGCACCCAGATCCTCATAGGCCTCGCCGACGTTCTGCAGTATCCCGGGATCATCGGGCGACAACGCCAGCGCAGCTTGCACTCGCGTCACCGCTTTGTCACGCATTTTTTTCTGCGCATACAAAACTCCCAGCACCGATTGAACCTGCGCGTCTCGCTCCTTGGTGCTAGCCGATTCTTCCAGCAGTTGTAGTTCCCGGGCACGTGCCGCCTCAGCCTTGTCCTTCTCTTTCATCCACTCGTAGGCCCCCGCCAGGTTGTCCCACACGAGATAATCCTTGTCGTTTTGCTGCAAGGCTTTTTCTGACATCCGAGCCGATTCCTCATACCTCTTCTCCTGCATATATAGAATTCCCAGATTGGCGTATGCCGCATACGTAGGGCTCAACTCGATCGATTTCCGCAGCGCTTTTTCCGCTTCCGGATGCTTCTTCAAATCGCCAGAATCCAAATAAACGGCCCCTAAATTGAAATACAGTTGTGCATTGTCAGGAGTCAATTCCAGGGCTTTGTGCAGTTGCGTGATGGCTTCGTCATAACGCTTTTGTCCGTCGTAAAACAGCGCCAGGGAGTTGTACCCATCCCAATAATCCGGCCTAAGCGCGATCACTCGCTGGAACGCCGTCTCTGCATCCTTTACTCGCCCGGCATTCTCGTAGGCATGCGCCATACCCGTCTGCGCCTCAATACCACGAGGATCGAGTTCCAGCGCGTGCTGAAACTCCTGGACCGCCAGATCGGGCTTGCCCGTTGCATTATGAATGCGCCCCAACGTCACGTACACCGACGGCAGTTGGTCATGCAACTCCAATGCCCGTTTACAATTCGCCAGCGCTTGATCGATCCAGGCGGAATTCTTTTCGGTTTGATATTTCAAGCGGTAGACTTCCCCCAGTTCGCCAAAGCCCAGCGCGAAACGCGGGTCTGTCTCTACTGCGGACTGCAGCGCATTAATCGCCAGTTGTAAATTGCCCGGCTTGTCATAGCGCTGCATATAACCCAAAGCCTTCAGGTACAACTCATACGCCGCGGGCGCAGCACTCCCCTCGCTGGCCCGAATCGTCTCCGCCGTAACATTGATGTTCATCAGCCGCGCCAGCCGCACCACGGCCTCGTCTTGTAACGCCGCCAAATCATCCCCGCGATCCTCAAATGCTGCTGAGCCGATTTGCCGCAGATTTTGTGTATCGATGAGGTTGACGGTGAGGTACACAACTTGCGCCACCCGCTGGATGCTACCGGTCACCACCAGCGTCGCTCCCAGCTCGCGAAAAGCCATAGCCGGGTCGTTGATCTTGCGGCTAAGAACCACGCTAGCGGGCAGCACCCACAGCGACTGTTGCGCGGTATCCAGATTGGAAAGCTTGCTGGTTAAGCTGTCTATCAGGCCTTGCGCGATCGGTTCGTCCGCGGGATTATTCCCGATGTTCGCGAATGGCAGCACCGCGATGTGTCTCACGCTTCGCGCGCCGAACATTCCCGCAATGCGTTCGCGCACCGGCGCGATCAGCAGCAGCAAACCGATGGCCACCGCCGCGGCGATTCCCGCCAGCACCGGCCATAAAGATTTTTTCTTCTCCGCGTGGAACCATTGCGGTGTGGATGCGCGCTCCACATATTGTTTGCGCCCGCGTTCTGACGCGGACGCCGATGCCGAGGTCACCGTCGCGCCCGACATTTTCCCCGGTCTGGTTTGCCCTGTGATTCGCGCGCGAACTTCCTCGAGGTCGTGGCACATTTCCGCGGCGCTCGGGTACCGGTGGGACGATTCTTTAGCCAGCGCGCGATATAAAATCGGCTGGATTGATGGGGGAGCCTTGTCGATCGCACCCGGCGGTCGATTCAGGATCGCGAACGCGATCGCCGCAGTATTTTCCCGTTGAAACGGATGCAGCCCCGTAAACATTTCCACCATCACCACGCCCAGCGCCCACACATCGGATCGCGGATCCACAATGCCGCCCATGGTTTGTTCTGGCGACATGTACGCCGGCGTCCCGGCCACCGCCATGCTTTGCGTCATGCTGGCCGTGGCCGCGACGCGTGCGAGGCCAAAATCCACGATTTTTGCCACACCATTAGGCGTGATGATGATGTTCGAAGGCTTGATGTCCCGGTGAACGATGTTTCGCGCGTGCGCTGCGGATAATCCTCTGGCGACCTGCACCGCAAGTTGTAATCCTTCTTCCACCGGCAACCCGCCGCGACGCAACTTTCGCTGTAACGTTTCTCCTTCGTGGTAGGCCATCACAATAAACAACTGGCCATCCTGTCCCTCTTCCAGCCCGTGAATCACTCCAATGTTTTCGTGGTCGAGCGCTGACGCGGAACGCGCCTCGCGTAGAAATCGTTCTTTGTCCGCCGCATCCACGGTCACATCGTGCGGCAGAAATTTCAGCGCCACGGTTCTTTCGAGCTTCAGGTCCAGGGCCTTATACACCACGCCCATACCACCAGCGCCAAGCTTATCGATGATTCGGTAATGGCCTAGGGTTTGACCGATGAGAGACTGGGCGTCCGTCATTTGCGCACATGTTAGGTTGCGCTTCCCGCTAAGTCAACGCGGGCGCGAAGCATTAACATTTGTCTTCTTTGAAGCTAGCTAAAACGTTACTCGTATCCCCACCTGCGCCGCAAACGGAATCCCTACGGTCGTCCCCGGACCAAAAAAATCCCCCAGCGCTCCAGCCGGTATTAGTAGCTGCTTGGGATTGGTGATGGGTTTCGTTTGCGTGCAATCCGCATTCAAGCAAAACGCCGTCGCATTCGTCAGGCTGTTCACCGGCGTCGGCAGAGAGCCGATGTCCGTCACATAATTCGCGCCCGGATTATTACCGTTGAACAAGTTGAAAAATTCAATGAATGGCGTCACCGACCACCGATCATGAAACGTAAACCCCCGGCTCACCCGCAAATCCGCCTGCACGTATGGCGTTCCGCGAAATTCATCCAATGTCGTTTGCACCCCGTTGATCACCGCGCGATCGTTCCCCGAATCTCCCAATCCATTCACATCCAGCGGTGTAGTCAACGTAATCGGCCGCGCGCCCTCCGCTTGAAACAACAAGCTCACTGCCAATCCGCCTGGCGCTCGAAAAATCCCCGCCACCACCACGCGACTCCCCACGTCTTCTCCCGACGGCCCGTAATCTCCCGGCCCAAACGGCCGCAGTGGATTGCAAACACCGTTCACGTAGTCGAATAATTCGCCGAGTATGCAGCCCCACGTTTTTGCCGATGACCACGAATAATTCGCAATCAAATTAAATCTTGGCGACAGGTTCCCCTGCACATGCACCAGCAACGCGTCGTAACTTGACCGATTATCGGCGTGCGCCACCGAAACCGCCGGAACGAATTGCCTCTGGTCCGCGCTGTCGCCGGCGGCAAACAGCGGCGTGAACAGTGTCGCTCCCTGAAAATATTGATAATTGCGGTAGCCGTGCACGCCCTGCTCGTGCACCCAGCTTGCGCCCACCGTCCAACTTTGATTGAACGCGTGCTCAAATCCCACGCTGGCATGTAGCGCGTAAGGTGTCTTGTAATTCGGATCGATCAGCGCCCCCGTGCCACCCGCCGCCGCTCCAGGTACGCAGCCCGCGTCAGGTATCGCGTGCATTGTCGCGTGCGTTGTCGCGCCCACCGCATTCACACAGGCCAGCGGCACAGCATTCACCGCTTGCAGCGCGCCCACCCATCCGTTCTGCGTCAGATCGTTGTAGTACAGACCGATCCCCGCACGAATCACGCTGCGACCTTGCGTTCCCGGGGCGTAAGCAATCCCCAGTCGCGGCGCCACCGCCCCGCGATAATCATGCGGCGCGCCGCGCACCAGCGGAATCTGTAGCGCTTGCAGCGTCACATACGCGGGATTTTGCAGTTGATTCCGTCCAGACGCCTCAAATAATCCAAACGTGGTGTCGTAGCGCAATCCGTAATTAACCGTGAGATGTGTCGTCACCCGCCAGGAATCCTGCGCGTAAAATCCCAGCCGTTGCACATTCTGCGAGAAACTCCCGTTGCTCGCAGGCACCGCCGTGCAGCTGATTCCCGATGCCGGATCCGGTTGTACCGCGCAACCAGCACTGAAGAAAAATTCCGCAGGATTCGCCGCGTAAAAACTTGGGTCATGCGGATAAGCCAGCACCGTTTCCGCCGTCCCAGAAAGCGCGCCGCTCAGTACCGGCTCGTGGATAAAATTTATGCCCAAGTTAGGCGCGTGTCGTCCCGCGGAATGGCTTACGTCATAGCGCACCTGGTATTTCTCCTGGTTGCGCAGCACCGGAAACGCGGTAACCGCGGTCGCAAACTGGTTGTCCCCAAAAGTGTCCAGCCCCGAAACCGCTCGAAAGCTAGCGCTAAACGGAAACTGCAGCGAAAATCCCACGTCATCGTTGCGTGCTTCCGTGCGATGCAGTCCGCTGGCCCCCAATAAAAATGTCCCCACCCACGTGGCACTAAACGCGTATTGCTCCCCGAGCGCGAGATTCAAATAGTTCGAATGCGAAGTCGCGCCCGTCGACGGCAGCGTCCCTTGCTGTATCAAATCATTCTTCGTCAAATAGCTGTCGCTCGATGCCCGCAGAAACCATTGCGAACGCGCGGATTGCTTCCAATCCAGCCGCGCCATCCCCAAAAAATCATTGAACGGCACCGGCGTATTCTTCGGCACTGCGATCGAATTTACTCCCGGAATCAAACCGTCCGCCGCAAGCGCCGACAAAGCCGCGAATTGATTCTGACTGTTCGGGCTGTACGCAATGCTCGCGTCTTCATGCACGTACTCAAACGACGAAAAGAACCACAATTTTCCCGGCCGGATCGCTCCCCCCAGCGTTCCCACATAATTTTGTCGCGAAAACGGCTGCTTCGGATCCGGCGCCGGATTCTCAATCGGAAACCGCGCATTCAACGCCGCCGCCCGCTCGTAAAACGCAATGTCGCCGTGCAGCTCATCCGTGCCACGCCGTGTGCTAATCACCACCGAAGTTGCCGTCGTCCGCCCCGTGTCCGCATTCTCTTGCGAAGTGCGGAACGCAAACTCCTCAATCGACTCCGGCGAAAAATTTTGCAAAAATCCGCCGATGTAATCATCAGAATTATCCACGCCATCCACCGACAGCTCATTATTCAATCCCGAGCTTCCGCCAGTGGACACCGCGGTGATACGCGCTTTCGTCGGATCCGATGGCTCGACCGGTTCCGTCCCCGGCACTAGGTACGCAATATTTGCAAAGCTGCGATGCGCCAGCGGAATTTCCCGCAAGTCCCGCGCCGTCACGATGCCTTGCTGCACAGCGCTCGCGATATCCACCGGCTGCGTCGTAATCGAAGACGGCTCGCCGCTCACATTCACTTCTTGATGCACGCCTGTGGGCTTCAACACCACGTCAATATCGCGCCCCGAGCTCACCTGCACCACCACGCGCGACTCTGCCACTTCAAAACCAGCAGCCTTCACTCGTACCCAATACTCTCCCGGCAGCAAACCGTCCACGCGAAATTCTCCGCGTTCACTCGTTTGCACTACTCGTTCCGTAGATAAGCCCGCCTCCACGCTGACTTTCGCGCCCGAAATCCGCGCCCCGCTCGAATCTTGAACCACCCCTCGCAACGTGCCCCGCGGATTCTGCGCCGCCATATAGGGCGCCAGTCCCGCCCAAAACAAAAATAAAACCGCCAGCCACTTCCACGCCAAGCCCGTTCTCCATTGGGGTGCCGCGCGCATGAGGTTTCCTGAAGTTTTTAACCAGCCTAAAGGTTTGTATCCGCCGTGTCGCAAAAGCCGTCGATTATTTCAAATGCGCGTCGAACCACCCCAGCGTTCGTTCGATCACATCCCGCTGGTGCTGCGGCTTCGCAAAAAGGTGCCCCTCATGTTCGTAAACCACCAACTGCGTCTCCACTCCCTGTGCCTTCAACCCGTGCCAGAATTCAAACGACTGTGGCGCCGGGCATTCTCCGTCGCTATCGCCCACAATAACTAAAGTAGGCGTTTTCGCTTTCTTGATGAAATTTATCGCCGAACTCTTCGCATAAATTTCCGGATCGTCGTACACCGATTTGCCAAAAAAGGGAATCATCCACTGGTCAATTAAATTTTCGCCATAATAACTCTGCCAGTTAGCAACGCCCGCACCGGCCATCGCCGCCTTGAACCGGTTCGTTTGCGTCACCCCGAACATCGTCATGAATCCGCCGTAGCTCCAACCCGTCAGCCCCAGCCTGTTCGCATCAATCGGTGCCACGCGAATCGCTTCATCCACGCCCGCCAGCACGTCGGCGAAGTCGCCTCCGCCAAAATCCCTCACGTTCGCGCGCGTGAACGCCTCGCCCTGCCCGTAGCTTCCCCGCGGATTAGGACTCAGCACAAAGTATCCAGCCCCAGCCAGCGCGCTGGCATAGCCATGCGGCGAAGGCCACTTCGCAACCGAAGCCCAACTCGGCCCCCCATGCACATTGACCACCAGCGGATATTTTTTGCTCGCATCAAAATTCTTCGGATACAGCAGCCAGCCCTGCACGTCATACCCGCCGTTTTTCCATTCAAGACTCTTCGGGTCTCCCCATTCTCGCGTAACGCCCTTATTCCGCCGCGTAAGCTGCTTCCACTCGCCAACCTTCCCCGCCCATACTTCCGGAGGCGCGGAGTACGATTCCCGCACAAACGCCATCGTCGCGCCATCTTTAGCCAGCGAAATCGTCGGCGAAAATCCCCCCGCGTCCGCCGCCAGGTACTCCCCGCCTCTCCACAGCGTTTCCACTTTTTTGCTTTGCGGATCGACACTCGCGAGTCCCACGTCTCCACCCACAAATTCGGTAAAAATTATTTTCTTCTCAGGAGTCCACGCAATCCAACTCGGCGAAGCTTTTATTTCCGGCGTCAAGTCCTGCGCTTCTCCACCGCCCGCGTCCACGGAAAAAATATCGCCGCCCGTCAATCCCGCGTCGCTCATCAGCCCTTCAACGAACGCTATTTTTTCTCCCTCCGGCGACCACGCCGGATTGGCAATCTGCAGATGCGGCTTATAGATCGATTTCATCAAGCCAGTCGCACCTTCCAGTGTATAAAGCTCCGCGACCCACCAGTTGTTGTCGCCATTCCCCAACGCCGCCGTCACCGCAAACTTCAATCCATCCGGCGCCCAGTCGTATTCATATACGTAAGTGTCCGCCGGCGAAATTTGCCGCAGTTTCCCGCTCGCGACATCCACCACCGCCAGCCGCTGCTCAAAAAACGCATCCTTTATCTCCCCCGTCTGCGGAGTCTCCGCCACCAGCGGCCCCGACGCGCGCGTCGCATTCTCCGTGAACAGCACCGCCATCGTCTTCCCATCCGGCGACCACTTCGGCTCCGCCAAAAACCCCTTCACGTTGGTCAGCCTCTTCGCCCCCGCGCCCGCCGCCCCCGCTGCGCTCGTTGCGTTCATCGCCTTCGTTGGGCTCGTCGCGCCCGTTGCATTCGTCGCGGTAGTGGCGTTCGGTGCGCCAGTTGCACTAGTTCCGCTTGTTGCGCCCGTAGTTTTTGCGTTGGTTGCATTGGTTGCGTTCGTTGCGCTCCCATCCCCGCCAGACACATTTGCCACGTACAGCTGCCGCTGCCCTGCCTTCAACGCATCCGACAAAAATGCCACGCGCTTACTATCAGGCGACCACGCAACACTGCCTTCCTCACGATCTCTCGCGCCCACTCCAGCCTTCAGACGTTTTGGCGGTGCCTTCGCCTCCACCCCCGCAATATAAATCGCCGTATTCCCCGACGGCGCCCCATCCTTCCCAATCAGCTCCTCCACCCACGCCACCCGCTTCCCGTCCGGCGAAATCACCGCCTGCTCAAATCGCCGCGTCGCAAACAGCGTCTTCTCCACCTCATGAATCGGCTCCGCCGCCCCCGTCGGCTTCGCATGCTCCACCGCCTTCAACCGCGCCTCCACTGCCTGCTTCGTCCCCTCCTCAGCGTGAGGACCCGGCTGTTTGCCTTTCGCGTTATCTTCCGCTTTCGCTTTCTCCGGAGACTTCTCCTGCGGGCTGGGTTGCTCCTGCGCCCGCAAAAAACTTCCGGTTTCGAACGCCGCCCCGCCAATAAACAGCAGCGCAACCAGTCCGGCCGTGTTCGATTTTGATGCGATAACGAATCTCATTTTTCTCCCTCATGACGCACGTACATACGAATTCAGCGAACGCTACCTTAGTCCGAGCAGCCGATTGGCGCAAACCGACCGTGCTCGATAGAGCAGACCATCCGACGATAGGGCTGTCCACAAAGCTGTACCTAAAGGTAAAGTTATCGAGGTTCTACCAATGAAGCTACTGTACCTGCGATTGCTAACTTCCCTCGCCTTGCTTTTATTGGGCCTGATGCTTTCACAGCGATCCGTTGCCGGTGTGCACAATTTCCCGCAACCTTCCAGCTCCGCCGGTGCGGAAAAAATTGCGGATATGGATGAGCTTGCATCTCGCGTACTCGAAAAACTAAAAAAAGCGCATATCAAAGCGGTTGCTGTCACTCCATTCTCCCTGGAAAAAATAGGCGGCTACCGCGCTCTCTCATATCACTTGTCCGATAGCTTCGCAGCAACTTTGGCAAGCATCGCCGGCGATATCCACGTTCTGGATCGTGCCTACACGCTACAGGCCTCGCAAAAACAGCAATGGATGTCTATAGACATTCTTGATCGCTGGTGTTCCGCTCCGTTGCCTTTGCTTCCGGAGCTGACGCTCTCTTACACGGAACCTTCAAACTGGAGGGGAAATTTGTAGAGTTGTCGCTCAAAGTTGTAACCACATCGACTGAAAAAGTGATCGCCGAGGTGAAAGCCAAAGTTCTCATGCCCCAGGTTCCAGACGACCCACCGGAAGTTCCCGCGCAGGACGCTGTCACCGGGGATTATCTGCCTCTTGTCGCTGGCGTCAACGCTCCCGCCGGTAACTATTGCCCGGCCCCCAAATTTTCTTTGGAATCGCGTCAAGCACAAATTCTCGGAGCACAAAGCACTTTCCGTATCACAGTACGTTCTGACGGACGGCCGGCGGATATCCGTCTGCTCTTACCGGCTGGCCACGGTCTCGATGAAAACGCCCTCACAGCTCTTCAACACTGGCAATTTGCTCCCGCTCGCCTGCCCAACGGAACTCCCGTATCTTCCCGTATAGATATTGAAATCAAATTTCATTTCTGGTGATATTTTTCGCCCTAGGTTGCATGCTTGCCAATTTCCTGGGTACCTTGCGATGCACGCTTGGTTGCCATCAATCCTCTACAGTTACCAGCCTCTTTCTTGACCCTACCCTCACGCCTCGAATACACTTAACAATTCAAATCCAGCCGCCTCTGCGGCCAGTATTCTCTACCCGCACATTGCACCAAACGGGTTTGCGAACGCATTATCAAGATTGGCCTGTTCCTCCGGCCATGCCTTAAAGGAGAATTGTTTTGCCTAAGCGCACATACCAGCCGCGCAAACGACGCCGCGCCAAAACGCATGGCTTCCGCGCACGCATGAAAACCGCGGGAGGCCGCAAGGTCCTCGCCGCTCGCCGTAAGAAGGGCCGTCATCGCCTCACGCCCGAATGAAAAGCCACGCCTTCAATTTCCGCGCGACGCGCGCTTGGTGCGCCGCGGAGATTTCGACGCCGTCTATCGCGCCGGCCGAAGGCGTTCCAGCTCTCACTTCGTTGCTTTTTTTCGCGCCAATCAATTGCCGCAGAGCCGCTTCGGCTTCAGCATTAAAAAGGCTCTCGGCGGCGCGGTAGTGCGCAATCGTATTCGTCGTCGCTTGCGGGAGGCCGTTCGTTGTCATCGTCTGGAGATACCACCAGGATGGGACATTGTCATTCATCCGAAAAACATCGTGGCGCGTTCCGACCATTCCACGCTGACCGCCGACCTGCTGCGCCTATTGCAGAATCCGTGAGCGCCCCGCCCGCATCCTCCGAAAAGAAAATCCCGCGCTCCTATCCTGTGCGAGCCGCGCTCTTCGCGCTGCGTTTTTATAAAGCATACCTCTCTCTACTCTTCGCCGGAAATTGCCGTTTCCATCCCACCTGCTCGCAATATACCTATGAAGCCATCGAGCGCTTCGGCGTGCCGCGCGGCGTCTGGTTCGGCATGAAGCGCCTCGCGCGCTGTCACCCCTTTTCTCGCAGATTTGGCTACGACCCGATTCCGGATGAGGTGCATTCGTGAGTGATCCGCAGCAAAAAGGCGTGCAATCCCCGGAGATGAGAATTCTCGGCGCCTCGCTGCTTTCCATGCTGGTAATTCTTCTGTGGATTAAATATTTCGCGCCCAAGCCGCCCGTCGTTCCTCCGCAGCCCAAGCCCGTAATCAGCGCGCCGCAAACGCCCTCGGCAGTCTCCCCTGCTACCGCCTCCGCCACCACGCAATCCTCTTCCGCCAAGACTCCTTCAACCTCCAAGCCCGTTGCCGCTATCTCCGACTCTCAAGAATCTTTCACCGTCGTCCAAAGCGATTTATATCGCGTGGAAATTTCCAACCGCGGCGCGGTAGTCAAAAGTTGGCAGCTCAACAAATATATGGACGACAACAAGCCGTCGCGCGTCCTGGACGTCGTCCACCCTGAAGCCGCGCAGCAAATCGGCGGCTGGCCCTTTTCGCTAATTCTCGATAACGCTGAACTCGAAAAGACCGCCAACAACGGCCTGTTTAAATTCACGTCCGCCAACGCAGCCAACGCCAATCCCATCACCGCGCCCGCCGACGTCCAGTTTTCCTGGAGCGACGGCCACCTCGAAATCACCAAGCATTTTCATTTCGACAATAGTTACGTCGTGCGCGTCGACGTCACCGCCAAGCTCGATGGCAAGCCCCTCGAGGCCGGCCTCGCCTGGCTCGGCGGATTCGGCGACCTCACCGTCACCAATCCCGCTCCCGTCGAAACGGTCACCACCTACTACAGCGAAAACGGAAAAATCGTCAATTTCCCATACAAAAAACTCGAAGGCCTCGACCACTGGGGCCCCGGCGTCTGGCAAGGCGGCAAGGATTTCACCGGCATAGAAGACCGCTACTTCACCGCCGCGTTTCTTCCGCCCAACGGCGCCGCTCCCGGCACGCTGCAAACCCGCTACTGGAAAGATTTTCATCCCGCGCAAATCAACGGCCAGCCCGGCGCCGAACCGGTTCCAGAAGTCGCTACCGCATCCGGCCCGCAAGCTCTCGCATTACGCGTGTACGTCGGTCCTAAAGATTACGACGTGCTGAAGCACATGAATCCGCCGCTCCACGGTCTCGTAAATTTTGGCTGGATGGAATTCATCGCCGACCCGCTCTTCCACATGCTCAAGTGGCTGCACAAATACATTCCCAACTGGGGCTGGGACATCGTCCTTCTCACCCTGGTCATCAATATGTTGCTCTTCCCGCTGCGCATCTCCAGCTACAAAACCACCATGAAGATGCAGCGCGTCGGCCCCGAAATTAAAGCTATCCAGGAACGCTACAAAAAATACAAGCTCAACGACCCGCGCAAAGCCGAAATGAATAAAGAAGTAATGGCCGTCTATAGTCGCGAAGGAATCAATCCCGCTGGCGGCTGCTTCCAGATGTTCCTGCAAATGCCCATTTGGTTCGGCTTGAACAATGCTCTGCGCTTCGCCATCGAAATGCGACATGCCCGCTGGTTTGGCTGGATCACCGACCTTTCCGCGCGTGATCCTTATTACGTTTTGCCCGTGATGATGGGCCTCTCCATGTACCTCGTTTCCAAAATGACTCCCATGACCTCCACCGATCCGCAGCAGCAAATGATGATGAAAATCATGCCCGTGACCATGGCGGGAATTTTCATGATTTCGCCAATCTCCAGCGGCTTGGCGGTGTATATTCTCACCAGCAGCATCGTTGGCATCGGGCAGCAGTGGTACTTGAATCGCCACCATCCGGTAATCGCTGCTCCGGTTACAAAACCTGTTCGTAGCAAAAAGTCATA
>Ga0185299_10003538_pt1 | contig 20482 bp, 17 predicted proteins | sample PaiPotPPA55metaG_FD_128002 | JGI IMG/M metagenome (GOLD analysis project Ga0185299, IMG submission 128002) | Iron sulfur acid spring bacterial and archeal communities from Banff, Canada, to study Microbial Dark Matter (Phase II) - Paint Pots PPA... ... | reverse complement strand
GACGTTCGTGCGCGTGCTGCCTCAAGAAAAGTACGACCAAATCATGGAGCTTCGAAAAAAGCAGGAAGGCAATAAACCAATGAAGATGAACATGCCGGGGATGGAGCACAAACATGAATAACCTGACGATGCCGGTGAAGTATATGGAAGTGAGGGTTGAGTCGGTGTCGCTACTCCGCCGTGTAACCCGTTTCGTACTCTGCTTTTCCTGGGCATTGTTTCTGCTCGCCCTACCGGGCCGAGCGCAAACCCCAGCTTCCCAGCAGAAGACCATCACACTCGAAGAACTGCAACAGATGGCCTTACAGAACAACCCGACGTTCGCGCAATCGACCGCCAACATCCAAGCAGCGGAAGGCAGGAAGAAGCAGTCGGGACTCTACCCGAACCCAACCGCCGGCTACCAGGGCGAACAGATCCGAGGCGGGTCGTTTCACGGGGGCGAGCAGGGGTTTTTCGTTCAGCAGGACATCGTGTTAGGTGGAAAGCTAGGCCTGAATCGAAAGATTTTTGACCAGGAGCTCAAACAGGCAGAAACAGAAGCCGAGGAGCAAAAACTGCGCGTAGTCACAAACGTGCGGGTGTCCTACATCCAAGCCCTGGCTGCCCAGCAGACGCTGGAGTTGCGGCACAACCTCAGCAAACTTGCCGACGACGCCGTCGAGACCTCCCATCAGCTCGCGAATGTCGGCCAAGCAGACGCTCCCGACGTGCTCGAATCGGAAGTGGAAGCGCAACAGGCACAACTCGCGGTCACCATGGCCGAGCAAAACCAACAGCGTATTTGGAAGGCGCTAAGCGCCGTCGTGGGCAATCCGAGACTCCCCTTAATGCAGCTCGAAGGAAAACTCGAGGACACTCCACCGGTGATTGCCGAGGAACTGGTGGAGAAAATCGTCAATGAAAGTCCCGCCGTTCGGATCGCTGAGATTGGTGTCAAACGCGCCGAAGCCGCCCTAGCCCGGGAAAAGCGAGAACCCATTCCCGACCTGCAACTTCGTGGCGGCATGCAACAAAATCGCGAATTGTTGTCCCAGCCTAACGGGAGCCCTGCCGGACTCCAGGGCTTTGCCGACGTGGGGGTGAGAATTCCCATTTTTAACCGGAACCAAGGAAACATTGCCACGGCGAAGGCGGATGCAGAGAGGTCGAAGCGCGAAGTCGAACGCGTGAAGCTGGTGATGCGGGAACGGGCGGCAACCGTCGTCCAGAATTACACCTTCTCGCAATCCGCGGTTGACCGCTATAAAAATCAAATGATTCCCAGAGCGCAAAAAGCGTACGAAATGTACACCAAGAAATATCAGGATATGGCGGCGGCGTACCCGCAAGTCCTGATCGCCCAGAGAACGCTAATGCAGTTAGAGGTTTCCTACGTCAATGCATTGGAGAGCTTCGCCACGAGTTCACTCTCGCTGCAATCCTATCTTCTCATGGACGGTCTCGAAGCTCCGGCGCAGCCAGGAGGAATTGATCAACCGGTCCGCGAAGTCAACCTTCCCATGCAGCTGGGCGCTAGCCCCCAATAAGCGTGACCGTGTGAAAAAACGAACTCTTCTTCACCGACAAATGGGTGAAAAACTCATGGCGAACGAGGTGAAGTTTGGCGTCATGAGGAGCATGGCAGCCCCACGCTAAGGCCTGCCGCGATATTTCCATGTTCTGGTATAGAGGAATTTGGAGCCCTCCATGCGAGAACAAATGCCATTCGAGACGAGGTGATATACCGACAGCGTCGTGTTTTGGCTCATCGCGCACTTCTTCACCAACACAATGACCGCCGACGCGACCCTAGACCCTCAATGACCGGGGCTCTCAAAACCATGGCCGCTGAGGTGAAGCAGCACGAACACCAACACCAGCACGCCGATCACGGTGAAGAAAATCTTGACTCCTAGCGGAGTCTTGCTGTCAGGTTGCTGCCGCTGTACTTTGCCCCGCTGCTGCTTGCGTAGCCCGTACCGAGTCAGGCCCCACGGTTTGTACACTCCCAACGTCGTGGCCACGAGCAGCAATACGATGGAGAGGCTGGGAGCGCGTACGAGTTCCGTCTTCAGAGGACCGAACTCGGCGCTGAACAATGTTTCTGCCGCAGCCCCCGATACCCGCTTCGCCGCCACAGCCATCACCGCAAATTGGTGGATGAGCAAGGCGACGGTGGCAAAAATCGCTAGACCGAATTTCATCACGATCCAGTAGTACCGAAACAAGCCCCAAGGAGTACCTAGCGCCTGGAGAAGTCCCGTAACGAGCGCAGCGAAACACAGGGGGATGATGACAAACCTGCTGATTAAATCCATTGAGAGATAGGCGCCCCGCACCACTTCAGCGTCATGGCTGGTCAGCCCGGCGATGCTGAGAACCAGGAAAGCGGCAACCGCGCCGAACCAGCCGACCGAGAAACTGACGTGCGCGGTGATGGTCAACTTGCGGAGAGCGGGTGTCATAGTCGGGCTTTCCTTCCTGACTCCTCACTTGGTACGGTTGGTGGAGGGTTCTCGTTCGCTTACACGAGTCCGACCCAAGTCGGAAATTGTTTCAGCGCGCAACAGCGCCCCATGACGGTAGAGAAGGTCCGTAGTGCGAGCCAGAAACTCGGCGATAGCGGTGAGTTCGTGGGTATCGAAGTTATCCAACAGGGCGGCTACGTCTTTTCGCAATGGGTCGATCACGTCCTGGATGTGCGCCCGCTCCAGTGCCAGGTGGAGGATCTGTTTTCGCCCATCGTGTGCATCCGGTTCACGACGCAGGTAGCCAGCTCGCTCCAACCTCGCGACCACGCCAGTGATCGCGCCACTGGTCAGGCCAGTGATCGCGCCCAGATCGCTGCCAGCCATCGCCCCGCGCTCGCGCAGCAAGTCGAGGCACTTGTGATCGGTGGGGCCCAGCCCCAGGCGCTCCGCGACTGCGTGGTGAAATAGCACCACCGCAGTGCTGTGTCGGCGCGCCAACCCCCCGACAATCTTGTCGACCAGTTCATGCTTATTTTCGCGTGCAGCTGCCATCGCGCCCGCTCCTATACGTGATATACTCGCTTAGTACATAAGATATATAGTTAGCGACATGCTGTCAAGTCCGCGTTGGCGGCAATGGGAGATGGAGTAAAAGGCGCGGCAAGCGACAAGCTAAATTCCACGATGCGCGTGCTGCAAATGGGGCACCGGCGCTTTTCTTTTCCATTCGCACTTGATAACCAACCGTATCCTTTCGTTGACTCAGGCGTCTAATCAGCCTAGAGTCGAATCAGCATGGCAGGCAAGAGACTATTCGTAGTTTTGGCCGTGGTCGCTCTAGTGGGTCTACAGTTTGCGGAGTGCATGTCCGCGATGACGCCAGACCAGCAGAGTATGCAGTGCTGCGGTTCTATGCCCTGTGATCCATCCAATCAAAGTCACGATTGCTGCAAGGGGATGGTTTCTGCGCAGGCACCGAATGTTCTCCCCGTCGCGCACGTGACGCTGCATGAGCCTGTGATGGTCGTCTCGGATGTTCTCCCTTCACCGCAGACAACGTCGTACCCCGAAGCATCTCGTTTGGATTTTGAAGCTCCGCAGCATTCGCCTCCGGAGCTATACACCCTTCACGCTTCCCTCTTGATCTGATCCGCTGTGCAATGGTGTCGCAGCGCACCGGCTTGTCTCTTTTTGTGTCTCCACTGTCCTTCTAACCCGCTGACATGTTTCGGTTGAGCTCCTGTTGGGTCACTCGCCGATGGTCCGCGGCTTCGTTACACACGCACAGGAGAAAAAGATGTTTTCCATAGCGAGAAAGAGTCCCGCTGCGCGATTGTCTTGCGCAGCTCTTATTCAAAGCCTTGCTGTGATTTTGCTTTTCGCTGTCATGGCGGGGAATGTTTTCGCACAGGAGTCCATATCGTCGCACGCGGGAACAGTCACTCCGCTTTCCGATTTACTTGCGGAAGCAGAGAAGAACAATCCGCAGATTGAAGCGGCGCGGCAAGGCTGGCAGGCCGCCCAGCAAGTTCCGACGCAGGTCTCGACGCTCCCCGACCCACAATTCAATTTGCAGCATGTCAGTGTTGGCAGCCCTCGCCCTTTCGCCGGTTATACCAACAGCGATTTTGCCTACCTCGGCTTCGGCGTCTCGCAAGACATTCCGTATCCCGGTAAGTTGCGCCTGAAAGGTGAGATTGCGAAACGCGACGCGGATGTTTCGCAGCAACAAATCGAATCCATGCGCCGCGCCGTCCTCGCCGAGCTCAAGGGCACGTATTTCCAGCTCGCGTACCTCTCCAAAACACTCACGATCCTGGAACAGGACAAGGAGTTGCTCAAGCAAGTAGAACAGGCCGCCGATGCCCGGTACCGTTCCGGCATGGGAACGCAGCAGGACGTCCTCCAGGCGCAACTGCAAAAAACGAAACTGCTTCGCGAAATCGCGATGCATCATCTTCAGGTCGGCAAGCTCGAAGCCCAGATCAAGCAACTCCTCAATCGCGCGCAGGGATCACCGGACATCGAGCCGGCCGGCCTCACCGAGACACCTCTCGCACAGACCTACGGCGATCTTTTGGCTGCCGCCCAAACGCAAAATCCCGAACTTGCCGGGGCGCAGAAGATGATTGAAAAGCAATCGTTGCAAGTGGACCTCGCCCGCAAAGACTTCTATCCCGACTTCAACGTGCAGTACATGTGGCAACGCACCGACCCCGCCCAGTTCCGCGCCTATTACATGCTGAGCGTCGGTATCAAGGTCCCGATCTATCGCAGTCGCAAACAACGCCCCGAGCTGGCCCAGGCCGAAGCGGAGCAGCTTCGTGCGCGAAGCGAACTCCAGGCGCAATCACAGCAAGTCGCTTCCGAACTGCGCTCGCAATATGTGATCGTGCAGCAGACCTCCGAACTGCTCAAGATTCACCGCGAAGGACTGTCTCCGCAGGCGCGCTCCGAGTTTCAGGCGGGTCTCGCGGCCTACCAATCGAACAAACAAGAATTTCAGGCGCTACTAACGGCGTTTCTCGATGTGCTGCATCTTGACGAGGACTACTGGCAGAGCGTCGCCGAATACGAGACGGCCATCGCGAGGCTCGAGCAACTCACCGGATTGTCATTGCGTGAGGAAGGGGCGAAGTGATGAAAACCTATCGCACAGGGTTTTTGTTGGCATTGATTGGAAACATCGTGCTTGCGGTCATCCTCGTAGGGTTGTGGCTCCACTATCGCGCAACGAAGCCGACACGCGGTGCGGAATCCAAACAAGCGAATTCCACTGCGCAGGATTCTATGGCCAGCTCAATGGCCACACCTCCTGCATCGACAGAAGTGCCTTTGGTTCCGGTGCAACTTTCACCCCAACGGTTGCAGAGCATCGGGGTAAAGACCGGCGAAGTCGAACGAAAAGTGGTCGCCGACGAGATTCGCACCACCGGCAGCGTCGCTGTGGACGAAAGGCGGCTGGCCTACGTCCAAGTGCGATTCTCCGGCTATATCCAGAAAGTGTTTGCCGATGCCACCTACCAATACGTCCGCAAGGGACAGCCCCTATTCACAGTTTACAGCCCGGATCTAGTGGCCACCGAACGCGAGTATTTAGTGGCGAAGCAGAATCAGCAGCAGGTGGCGCAGAGTACGGTGCAAGGTGTCGCCTTCAGCGCAGCGTCACTGCTCGACGCGGCTGCGGAGCGTCTCAAGCAGTGGGGCGTTCCGCAAAAAGAAATCGCCCGGCTCGAATCCACCGGCCAGGTGCAACAGGAACTGGAAGTCGATTCGCCGGTCTCCGGGTACATCACCGAACGCAATGCTCTCCCCAGCGTTGCCGTTCAGCCGGAGATGCGCCTCTATACCATCGCGGATCTTTCGACCGTTTGGGTTCAGGCGCAGGTCTTCCAGAACAATCTCGAACGCATAAAGATTGGCGCTCCCGCAACGCTTACCGTGAATACCTATGCGGGCCGGACGTTCACTGGCCGCGTCGACTTTATCTACCCCCAGGTGGATATGGATACGCGGACGGCCAAAGTGCGCGTTGTCTTCTCGAACACCGGACTGCAGCTCAAACCCGGCATGTTCGTCAACGTAAGTCTGAAGGTCCCGATGGGGAACCAGCTTGTTATCCCCGCAACCGGCATACTGCAGTCCGGCACTCGTGAGATTGCTTTTGTCGAGCGTAGCGACGGTTACATTGAGCCGCGCGAGGTGCAGTTGGGCTCCCGGGTGGGTGACGATTTTATCTTGCTGAAGGGGTTAGAAGCGGGTGAGCAAATTGTGACCTCCGCAAACTTCCTGATCGACTCCGAGAGCCAGCTACAGGCTGCACTCGGTTCATTCGTTCCACCTCCACCCGGCGCGGGTGCGGCCTCTACTACCAACGCCCCGCAAGGAAATGTCGAATTAAGCTCCGACCCGACCACGCCGCGGAAAGGAAGCAACGTCTTCCGCGTGAAACTCACAGATGCGAGTGGAGCGCCCATCTCCGGTGCGGAAGTCAGCGTGACGTTCTTTATGCCGGCGATGCCTGCAATGGGCATGGCAGCGATGCGTACACCCGTCACTCTCAGCGACAAGGGCAACGGCCTGTATGAAGGTTCGGGGCAGCTGGAAAGCGGCGGAACCTGGCAAGTCACCATCCTCGCAAAAAAGAATGGCCAACCAATCGCTACGAAACAACTGAGCCTGAACGCCACGGGAGGGATGTAACGTGATCTCCCGATGGATTGATTGGTGCGCGCAAAATCGCTTTCTCGTTTTCATGGGAACACTATTGCTGGTGCTTGCGGGAATCTGGGCTCTGCGCCATATTCCCCTCGACGCGTTACCGGACATTTCCGATGTGGAAGTGATTATCCACACCCCTTGGACGGGTCAACCGCCCAGCATCATCGAAGACCAAGTCACGTACCCCATCGTCACGACGCTTCTCGCTGCACCGCACGTGAAGGCCGTGCGGGCACAAACCATGTTTGGCGACTCCTACGTCTTCGTCGTCTTTGAAGACACGACAGACTTGTACTGGGCGCGGTCGCGTGTTTTGGAGTACATGCAACAGATCACCGGACGTTTGCCAGCGGGGGCGCATCCCGTCATCGGGCCGGACGCGACCGGCGCAGGATGGGTCTATGAATACGCGCTCGTGGACCACAGCCATCAACGCAGTTTGGCCGACTTGCGCAGCCTGCAAGATTGGTATCTGCGCTACCAGCTCGAAACGGTTCCCGGAGTGGCCGAGGTAGCCACCATTGGCGGATTCGTTCGCCAGTACCAGGTCAACCTCGATCCTGACAAACTGCGCGCCTACGGTATCCCTCTCTCAACGGTCATTGAAAAAGTTCGGGCAAGTACGAACGAAGTTGGGGGGCGCCTGCTGGAAATGGGCGGGGCGGAATACATGATTCGCGGCCTCGGTTATCTGCATTCGCTGAGCGACCTCGAGACTGTTCCTGTAGCAACCAAGAACGGCACGGCGGTGCTCGTCCGGGATTTGGGAACAGTTACGTTCGGGCCGGACATTCGGGAAGGTGTCGCCGAGTGGCAAGGGCAAGGGGAAACCGTTGGCGGAATTGTCGTGATGCGCGACGGAATGAACGCCCTAACCGTCATTGACGGCGTTAAGAAAAAACTCGCTGAGATCAAACCATCATTACCCCCTGGAGTCGAAATAGTCTCCGGTTATGACCGCTCTGGATTGATTCATGCGTCCATCGAAACACTGCAACGCGACCTGCTCGAAGAGGCGGCCATTGTCAGCGTAGTCATCATCATCTTCTTATTCCACTTCCGTTCGGCGTTGATTCCGATTCTGACACTACCTATCGCCGTGCTCGCAGCCTTCATCCCGATGTACTACCTCCATGTCACCTCGAACATCATGTCGCTCGGCGGTTTGGCGCTGGCCATTGGCGTCCTCGTGGACGCCGCCATCGTCATGGTCGAAAACGGATACCGGCAGCTTTCGGAGCACCAATCCGCCGTATCCGAACCTCTTCCCGAACCACAGAGACGGAAAATCCTGTTGGATTCAGCGAAACAAGTTGGTCCCGCGATCTTCTTCTCGCTGGTGATCATCGTGGTTTCCTTCCTGCCCGTCTTCTTATTGGAGGCACAGGAAGGACGCATGTTTCGGCCGTTGGCGTGGACGAAGACGCTGGCCGTTGGCTTCTCCTCCGTCCTGGCGATCACGCTTGTGCCCGTCCTCATGATCCTATTCATCCGAGGACGGTTGATACCCGAATCGCGGAACCCAATTTCAAGAATCACCCAGGCTCTTTATTTGCCGGTTCTGCGCTTGTGCTTGCGGTTCCGCAAAACCACTTTACTGCTCAATCTACTCTTTCTGATCGTCACACTTCCGCTCGCCCTTCACATTGGCAGTCAATTCATGCCGCCCCTTTTTGAAGGTTCGGCTCTCTACATGCCGACAGCCTTGCCCGGAATCTCCATCGGTCAAGCGTCGCAACTGCTCCAGGAACAAGACCGAATCATTCGTACCTTCCCGGAAGTCGAGACCGTTTTCGGCTCCATCGGGCGATCCGACAGCGCCACCGATAACGCTCCACTCGATATGTATGACACGACGGTCATGCTCAAGCCGCGCAGTCAGTGGCGGCAGGCAATGACTTACGAAAAGCTCATTCAAGAAATGGACGCGAAACTCCAGTTTCCTGGCCTATCCAACACCTGGACCATGCCGGTCGAAAACCGCCTCGATATGGAATTAACAGGTATCAAGACGCCTCTCGGCTTGAAGATTCAAGGCCCGAATCTGGAGGGCATCCAGCAAGTTGGCGCGCAGGTACAACAGATCCTCTCAGAGATTCCGGAAATGCGTTCCATCTTCGCGGAACGCGTTTCGCAAGGTTTTTATCTCAACATCGAAGTGAACCGCGCGGAAGCGGCTCGTTACGGTCTCACTATCGCTGACGTGCAACAAGCCGTCACTTCGGGGATCGGTGGCGAAATGGTTGCCGAGAATGTCGAAGGCCGCGAGCGGTACCCGGTGAATGTCCGGTATAGCCGCGACTTCCGGGACAACGTCGAAGAATTGCGGCGCGTCCTGATTGGCACGCCCTCGGGTGCGCAGATTCCGGTTTCCGATGTTGCGAAGATCTCGTTCTCTCGGGGACCCTCCATGATCCGCGACGAAGACGGTGCGCTGACCGGCTACGTGTACATCGACCTGAACACGAAAGACTACGGCGGCTTCGTTACGCACGCGAGCAATTTGCTCAAGCAAAAACTCAACTTGCCTCCTGGCTTTACTTATAAATGGTCCGGCGAATACGAGTTTGAACTCCGGGCCAAAGACCGGCTGCAGCTCATTCTGCCGATCGTCTTTTTTGTCATCTTTATGTTGCTCTACGTGGTGTTTCATTCCGTCACCGAAGCCGCTGTGCTTATTTTTCCTACGATCTATGCGTTGACGGGCGGCCTGATTCTGCAGAAGCTGCTCGGCTATAACTTCAGCGTAGCGGTGTGGGTCGGCTACATCGCTCTCTTCGGCATCGCCGTTGAAACCGGTGTCGTCATGGTTGTGTATCTCCACGAAGCCCTGGATCACCGACTTAAGTCCGGCGTTCCTCTGCGCCACGAAGACATCGAAGCAGCAGTGATCGAAGGGGCTGTCCACCGCCTGAGGCCAAAACTAATGACGGTCAGCGTCGTACTCGCCAGCCTGATTCCGATCCTGTGGGAAACAGGTGTCGGCGCAGATGTGATGAAACCCATTGCCGCTCCTCTCGTGGGCGGCATGATCACCTCCACGATTCACGTTCTGATTCTGGTCCCCGTGTTCTTTGCGCTGATGAAGGAGCGCGCGCTTCGTCGCGGCACTTTGCAACCAAGAGAACCGCACAAGGAAGACTAAGAGTTTTCGCAGTAATTTCAGAGCATCCAAAGGAGAAAGGACCATAAAAACCATATTCTCAGTGAAGGCAATTCCTATGCTGGCCGCGGCGGTGCTCGCCCCGCTTGCGATTCTTACGCAAACGTCCGGCGATCAGAAAACTCTAACCGGCGTTGTGAGCGATACAATGTGCGGCCAGACTCACATGATGAAAGACAAACCTGCTGCGGAATGCTTGCGTTACTGTGTCAAGTAGGGAACCAAATACGCTGTCGTCGCAGCCCAGAACGTCTACACACTCGAAGCACACGAAGCAGAACTCGACAAATACGCGGCGCAGAAAGTCACCGTGAAGGGAACATTGAAAGGCGAGACCTTAACGTGGAGTCTGTACTTCCATCAAAGTAACTTCGTTACGGAACGGAGCATTCCTCCCAGGCCCTGCCTACGACCAAAATCAATGACGGTCCGCGTTGTCCTCGCTAACCGGATTCCCGAACGACCGTCATTTAAACGCGGTGGGTCGACCTTTGGAGGTTTTCGAAAGTTCGCAGTTCCAGAACAAACGATTTTAGGAGCAGGACATGAAAATGGCGCACAAAGATAACGGACAAGCGTCCGACCCACACGCCGATCACAAAATGCCAGACATGCAAGGGAGTCACGACCGTCACGCCGGGCATTCCGTTGCCATGTTTCGCGACAAATTTTGGCTGAGTTTCGCCCTCACAATTCCCGTCGTATCCTGGTCAGCCGACGTCCAGCACTGGCTCGGTTACACCGCGCCTTCCTTCCCCGGCTCGAAGTTTATTCCCGCGATTCTCGGAACAATCGTCTTCGTGTATGGAGGCCTGGTCTTCATCCGCGGAGCCTGGGGCGAACTTGCCGAGCGCAAACCCGGCATGATGACGCTCATCAGCTTGGCGATCGTTGTCGCTTTTGGAACTTCGCTCGCTGCAACATTCGGCCTCTTCGAGATTGATGTTTGGTGGGAACTCGCATCACTGATCACGATCATGGTCCTTGGTCACTGGCTGGAAATGCGCGCCATTTCCCAGGCCCGCGGCGCGCTCAATGCCCTCGCCGCCCTGCTCCCCGACACTGCTGAACGCGTAAACGGCTCAGACACTGAGTCCGTTCCACTCTCTGAGTTGCGTGTTGACGACATCGTTCTTGTCCGGCCAGGAGCACGCGTTCCTGCGGATGGCATTGTTGCTGAGGGCTCTGCCGATGTTGACGAGTCCATGATCACTGGCGAGTCCAAAACGGTACCGAAGGGGGTGGGTGCCAGAGTCGTTGCGGGAACAGTTGTCAGTGGCGGAAGCCTTCGCGTCAACATTACGGCAATCGGGGACCGGACCGCTCTCTCCGGAATCATGCGGCTGGTCGCTACTGCACAGGCTTCCGGCTCTCGCACGCAAGCTCTTGCCGATCGGGCCGCCGCGATCCTTTTTTACGTGGCCGTCGCATCTGGCGCGATTACTTTCACCTACTGGTGGTTTGCAGGCGACAGAGAACACGCTCTCATCAGAACGGCAACGGTTCTCATCATCGCTTGCCCCCATGCGCTTGGTCTGGCGATTCCGCTCGTGATCGCAATCTCCACATCGCTAGGCGCTCAAAACGGGCTCCTGGTTAAGGACAGGCTCGCACTCGAACGTGCCCGCAATTTGGATATGGTCATTTTCGACAAGACCGGAACCCTGACCCGCGGTTCTCCTGCAGTGTCGGGAGTCGCGGCTGGACCTGGCACTACCGAAGACGATCTGCTTGCGCGTGCTGCCGCTGTCGAATCCAACTCCGAACACCCACTTGCTAAAGCCATCATCGCCGAAGCCAAGCGCCGAAACGTAACCCAATTATCAGCCACGAATTTCGAGGCGCTTGCTGGTCGAGGAGCGAAGGCCCTCGTGGAAGGCGAGACCATCGTCGTCGGCGGACCTCGCCTGTTGACCGAGGCCAAAGTAGCGGTGCCGCCTGAGGTTGGAAAGCTGACAACCGCATGGGCTACAGACGGAAAGACGGTCCTCTATGCCGTCGCTCAAGACCGGCTGCTCGGAGCTTTTGCAGTTGAAGATGAAATTCGGCCCGAATCCAGTGAAGCCGTAGCCGGACTTCATCGGCTTGGTATCCGGGTCGCTATGATTACCGGGGATTCGAAGACGGTCGCGGATTCGGTTGCCAAGCGGATCGGAATCGATGAGGTCGCAGCCGAGGTTCTTCCCGCCGACAAGGCTTCGGCGGTGACCCGCTTTCAAACGGGCGGCAAGTGGGTCGCGATGGTAGGTGACGGCGTGAACGACGCGCCGGCGTTGGCGACCGCAACCGTAGGAATCGCAATAGGTGCGGGAACCGACGTGGCGATTGAATCCGCCGGAATCGTACTCGTGCGTAGTGATCCTCGCGACGTTGTCGGGGCAATTGAGCTGTCGCGCGCTACCTACAGAAAGATGATCCAAAATCTGGTTTGGGCGACCGGGTATAACCTAATCGCCATCCCGGTTGCCGCAGGTCTTTTCGTCCACTGGGGATTCGATCTCCCCATGAGCATCGGTGCAGTTGCCATGAGTCTCTCCACTATTATTGTCGCTGCAAACGCACAACTCCTTCGCCGGCTGAAGTTGCAGCGTGAGGCGTTCTAATTGGACGATCTAAGCCACCACCTGTGCAGGTGAAGTAGTTTCGGTCTGCTCCGATCCGGCTTCGTCATCCCTTGCATACCATTGCTGAATGCTATTGTCCTATTCGCTGAACCACGCCCTTGATGGCTTTGTCCAAATTCTTCCGACTATCACCGACATCATATGCTTTCCCTTTCGTAGCCGAGGCAAGGTCGTATAGGTCAAAACCAAAGTGTCTCACGCGTCCCCCCATCAGGTTATGATCGGCGACGAGCAACACAAAACACTGAACGTGGCTCGACTTGGCCAGCGCCTTCACTTGCGAAAACTTCGTCCTACTGCCACTGTCATTGCCTTCTGCGATGACAATCAATACTTTCGACGAAGCATCGTCTCTGGATTGGAGTTTTGCCAAGCCTGCGTACAGGGCGTCATTCAGAAGACTCGCGCGATTTTGGCCATTGTGCGCGTCCAACTCCATTCGGCTAGATGCCTTTCTGAATCCGATGTCGGGTGGAGCCCATTCCTGTAGTGTCTCCACCTCGTCCGCATATCGGATGACAAAACTATCGGCCGCCAATCCTTTGAATCCGTCCGCGACTGCATTGACGACCTCACGCTCAAACTCAATGACATTCTTCTGGTGCGCGTGGGTATCGATCAAGACGCCGACCAATAGTCTCGGTTTCACCGCCGGTTCACCCTTGTCTTGTGCAAACCGTGCGGCACACGTTCCTGTTCCGCAAACTGCAACGAGAACAATCAGAGAGAGAAACGGAACACTCGCTGACCTATACCGCCTTGTTGAGACGGTACGCACCTCAGAATGACTGCGCATACAAACCTCCTTTGCTCCTACCGGATACACGAGCCTCAACCCCAAACAGGGATTTCCAATCACAAATACGGGTGGTCATGCACGACATCATTAATTCCTAAACTCTTCTGGAGTCCGCAAGGTCGCGATGGTTTGTGTTCTTTCCCGGAAGCGGTGCACCAGAAGATAAAACGTCGGGAGAGCGAGCAGCGTGAAGAGCGTCGACGTAATCAGCCCTCCCGTCATTACAACCGCGAGCGGTCTCTCGATCTCGGTACCGTGTAAGCGAAGGAGCAGAATCGGCAGTAGGCCGAAGATGGCGGTTGCCGCCGTCATGACCTTTGGCCGCACGCGACCAATGCTGGCTTCCCGAACGGCCTCCTCGAACGACTTTCCCTCCGCCAAAAGTGTTCGCGTCTGCGTGACAAGCACGAGGCCATTCTGCACAGCGATGCCGAAAAGTCCGATCAGCCCGACCAGCGACGAAACGTTCCACGTCTCGCCCGAAATCAAGAGTGCAAAAATACTACCCACGAAGGCGACCGGCAATGTGGCCAGAATCAGCAGCGAATCCGTCGTTGAGTCCAGCGCCAGATACAACAGGAGAAACACTCCCAAGAGCGAAATGGATATCGCGACCGTGAGGGAGCGCGTCGCACGCTTTTGACTCTCCACCTTTCCTCCCACATCCAGGAAATACCCCGTCGGCAATGACAGCCCGCTCTTCAATTTCGATTGCACCTCGTCGGCGGTGCTTCCTAGGTCGCGGCCCGAAACGGAGGATTCCACCGCGATACGTCGCGTGCTGGCCTCGCGCCGAATCGCCCCGGGGCCCACGGATTCCTCGACCGAAGCCAGTTGGCCGAGCGGAATTCGAGTTCGGTCGTGGCCGTCGATCAACAGATTTCGTAGAGCGTTAATGTCATTCCGGGCTTGATCCTGAAGCCGAACCACGAGGTCAAAACGCCGCTGGCCGATCCACACTTCGGAGACCTCTTCCCCCGCCAGGCCCACGCGCACCGCCCGAATCACATCGCCCGGTGTCAGCCCGACCCGCGCGACCGCGGCGCGGTCGATGGTCACGCGCAGTTGCGGCATGTCGGTGAGTTTCTCCACTCGCAGGTCGGCCACACCCTTCACGTCCGCCATGATCGACCGTGCCTTCTCGGCCAGCCGCGCAAGTTCGTCCAGGTCGGGTCCAAAGATGCGAACAGAAATGTCTGCCGGAGTGCCTCCCAGCCCCTCATCGATCCGCATACCCAGGGGGGTGGTGAACAGAACCGTCGCTCCTGGAACAGCGGCGAGACGTTTCCGCATCGCCCCGACCAGTTCGTCGGAATCCCGCGTGCGCGTCTTCTTCAACACCACGAGGACATCCGAAAGAGTGTGCGGCATAGGATCTTCCGTGCGTTCCGCCCGGCCGCTCCGCCGAACCACGTCCTCGACTTCCGGAAATTCTCGCAACGCATCCTCGATGCGATGATTCACCCGATCCACTTCGTCGAGAGACGCCTCGGGCGGCAGGATCGTTTGAATCAGAAACGCTCCTTCATCGAGCTTCGGCATGAAGTCGGAGCCCACGCGGAACCCGAGGAGGATCGACGGTACCGTGATCAAAACGGAAATTACCAAAACGAGCTTCCTGCGCCGCAAGCACGCGTCCAGGACCGGCGCGTAATAGTGTTTCAGTCGCCGCACGATCCAGACATCTTCTGGCTGGCTTTCGTCTCGCGGACGGATGAGCAGGCTTCCGAGAATGGGAACAAGAGTCACGGCGAGAATCAGGGAGGCGGCGATTGCGGCGATCACCGCCGCGGCCAAGGGCCGATACATCCGGCCTTCGATGCCGCTCATCGCAAACAACGGCAGAAACACCGCGATCACGATCAGCGTGGCAAATGCGATGGGCCTTCCGACTTCGACCGCGGCCTTGAGGGCACGCTCTTTGCGCGTTCCTTCGCCGGGCCGAGCGGAAATACGATGGACGATGTTCTCGGTCATAATGATGGCCGCGTCCACGAGCAAACCAACGGCAATGGCCAGGCCGCCGAGCGTCATCGTGTTGATGCCTACTTGGAGCGGCTTGAGAACGAGACCCGCCAAAGCCACGGACAGCGGCATGGTGAGCGTAACGATCAGCGCGGCCCGTACGTTGCCGAGCAAGGCGAACAGGACACCGATCACGAGAAAAACGCCGATGAAAATCGCGCGGCCCACACCGCCGAGGGAGCTTTGGATCAGGTCAGACTGGTCGTAAACGATGCGCAGTTGCACGCCATGGGGGAGAGACTTTTGCAGGTCCGCGATCGCCGCCCTGATTCCTAGCGCGACCGCGACGGTGTCCGCGCCAAACTGTTTCACCACACGGCAGCTCACAACTTCGCCGCGCAAGCGGTGCGCAATTCCCCTTCGGACCGCGGGCGCTTCGCGGACTTCTGCGATATCGCCGAGCACGACCGGCGTTGTTCCGCGGACCGCCACGACCGTACCGCGAATGTCTTCGATATTCCGTGCGCGTCCCACAGCCCGAACGGTCCACTCCGTCGAACCCTGAACAACGAATCCTCCCGCGGCGTTCAGATTCGCACCTTCCACTGCGTGAAGGACTTCTTCGAGATCGATTCTTCGTGCCGACATCCGTTCGGGATCGATCTGCACCTGAAATTGCCGAAGGTATCCGCCCAACCTTTCGACCGCTGCAACGCCCGGAATGGCCAAGAGCCGGTTACGCACGTCGAATTCCGTAATGTCACGCAACGTCATCAAATCGGCAGCGCCGGGTTCTGCTTCGAGCGTGAATTCAAAAATCTCGTTGAGACGCCCGGTAAGGCTCGAGATGAGCGGAGCGTCGGTGCCCGGAGGCAACTGCGACGCGGCTTGGCCGACACGCTCCGCAACAAACTGTCGCGAACGGTAATAGTCAGCGTCCGGTTCGAACTCAATCGTGACTTGGGTCACGCCCAGCTGCGAATTGGACCGAATGCGTTTCACTTCCGGCAGGCCCGCCAGTGCCGCTTCCATGGGAATCGCGATTCCCGTTTCCAATTCTTCCGGACCCATCGCCGGATTTTGAACAATGATGTTGAAGATGGGAGCGGACAGGTCCGGCAGAACGTCCCGGCGTAAGTCCTGCAACCAGACAGCGCCGAGCGCCGTTCCGGCCAGCACCAGAGTCAGCACCAGACCGGGACGAAGAAACGAATTCTTGAGAATTTTCTCGATCACGACGGCCTCCGCTCAGTGTTCATCGCCCCCACCCTCACCTCTTGATTTATCCGCTTCCGCCTTGAGCAGAAATGCACCGTCGACAACAACGGTTTCTCCAGCCTTGAGGCCGGAAAGAATCTCAACCTCCCCTCCTAAATCGCGCCCTCGCCCGATCGGGCGCAGTTCAAATGTGTCCTTGCTGCGAGGAAGGAACACGTACCACTGTTCCTGAATCCGCTGGACCGCAGCCGTGGGCACCGCGAGTACGTTCGACCCTCCACTTCCGAGCGGCACCGAAGCAGTAGCCGACATCCCTGGCCGCAAAACACCTTTCGGGTTCGCAACGTCAACGCGGACGGGTACGGTCCGCGAATCGGTGTCCACTTGTCTACCCACAACACTCACTCTTCCTTCGAAGGTCTGTCCGGGAAGCGCAGCGAACGCAATTCGCGCCGTGCCGCCGGCCTTGATGCGTACGGCATCGCGTTCGAAGGCGTGCGCCGTGAGCCACAGCCGCGAGAGATTTGCCACCTTGAAGAGAGGGCGGGAGGGATCGGCCATCTGGCCCTGCACGACGGTTCTGTCGATGACCGTTCCCCGAATCGGCGAGCGAATTCCGAGCTGCGCGCCTTCGGAGGTGTCGTCCCCGCTGCTGCCGAGAGCCCGCAGCGTCGCTTGCACGGCGCGTGCGTCCGCCTCCGCGGACTTGACGTTGGCTTCCGCTTCCTGCACTTCTCGTTGCGCGACGATCTTTTGCTCTGCAAGCCTGCGCTTTCTCTCGAGTGTGGTCTGCGCAAGCTCCAATCGAGCACGCGCCGTGACCGCCTCGCCGCGCGCTTTTCCGAGTTCGGTGTATTGGACGATCGCAAGAACTTCGCCCTTCTGCACGGATTTCCCCAAGCTCGCGTGAATTTCCGTCACGCGTGCCGCGACAGGCGCGCCGACTTCCGCGTACGCGTCCTCATTGACCCGCAGTTCTCCGACGAGACTCGCGCTCTCGTTACCGGAACGAAGTTCCACCGTGGTGGTGGTGATCCGCAAGTCCCGCAGCATTACTGGCTCGATGTGTAGCAGGTTGTCCGCCGAACGCGGCGCCTCGCCCACTTCGGCCGAGTTCTTCGACGGCTGCTCTTCCGTTTTTCCGTGTTGCCGCCCACACCCGCTCGTCGCGAGCACGACCGCGATCCACAACATTGGTTTCTTCATCGAAGCACCCCGGCACGAAATTCCACTTCCAAACAGGCGAGACCCGCTTCCAACAGACTGTTCGCGTACGAAAGCTTTGTTTCGAGGATCTCCCTCCGAATGAAAATCAGTTCGGGAAGGTTGATTTCTCCCTCCTCGTAACTCCGCCTCGCGAGCGTGTCGTTCTCCTCCACGCCGGGCAACGCCGCTCTCTCCAGCTCCTCCACTGTTTCTCTCCGGAACTTTTGAATTTCGAACGCGGTTCGCACTTCGCTGCGCACGGTGCGCTGGGCGGATTCGAGTTCCGTCCGAACACGGGCTGCACGGGCGTTCCCCGTCGCCTGCGCTTCCTGCCCTTTGGAAAAAACAGGGAGGGTAATTTTCAGCCCGCCTTGCACGATGTTGTTGCCTTCGTCCCGCAGATACTTTCCGCCAACTCCCACCTCGGGCCATTTGAAGCCAGCACCCAAGCGCACGTCCGCTTCCGCTTCGCGTACCTCTGCGGCAAGAGCTTTCAGGTCGGGGCGCTCCGGCGCGGCCGCCAGCAAAGAGTCGAGTTCGTATTGTTTCTGCTCCCGCAGGTCTCCTCGCACGGACAGCGATTCTTCGGGACCCATGCCGAGGAAAACCCGGAGATCCCCTAGCGCCTCGGCAAAGTCCGCCGTCGCACCGCGCACCTCGGAACGGGCTCGGACGGCGGAAGTCTTCGCGAGGTTGACCTCCAGGACGGGTATGTTTCCCGCGTCGTATCGCTTCTGGGCCGTCTCTGAAAATTCCGTCGCCAATTTCTCGGAACTTTGCAACAACTCCAGCCGCTTCTGCGCCCACAACGATCGCAGGAAAGCCACGCCTACATCGCGCAACAGCCGCCGCGTCACCTCCTCGCTTGTGGCGGTTTCTCGCGCGATACCGGACTCGGCTCCGGCAATCCTAGCGCTGCGCCTGCCCCCGAATTCGAAATTCTGCGAAATGCCCACATCCACGTCTGCTAGATGGCCTTGCTGGGTGAATCGTGGTCCCGCGTCAAATTCGACCAGCGGGTTATCGCGAAAGCGAACCAGAGCGCCTGCGAGCCGCCCGCGTGCTTCTTCGATGCGCCCTTTCGCGGAGAGAATCACCGGTGCCCGCTGTCGCGCCCTGTCCAGAGCCTGCCGAGAGTGAGTAGTGTCTCCTGCGCCCTGAGGGAACAGGAGAAGGGAACGTGAAGGATCGAAAGAATCGCAACTGCCTGGCACGACCTGAACGATGAGAAACTCATCCGGTTACTCCTTAAAGAAATCTCGCATCAACTGCTCTCGTACCTTCAGAAGGGCCTGGAACGACAGCTTCTGGATTGCATCTTTCGGAAGTCCTGTGGCCACATATATTGCTTTGTCATTCAGTTGCAGCACGTGACGCAGGATGAATATTTCCCGCACCGGAGAAGGCAGGCCGCGAATTGCCTCATCCAAACCCGCGTTGCTCTGCGGCGGACCGCTGGTCTCGGAAATCCGCGTACGCACCAAACTCAACGCCGTCCCGAGCAGAACCGGTAGCACGTACTTTTGTTGCAGCGGCTGGCCCTCCCGGATGTGCGTCAGAAACACTTCGGCCGTGATCCTTTCCGCCTCGACTCCGTTGCCCAGCAGGAGACGGCAGAGGGTGAAAACCGACGGACTCCATCGGTTGTAGAACTCGCGTACTTCTTCCTCGCGTCGTGTCATGGCGTTGCCAGAAACGAAATCTCGTCAGGCGTGCAGCCCAACGCTCACATGGGAAATTGCGTGGTGTTTTTCCAGCGGATGACGATACTAGCTACGCGGAGGGTGATAGAGGGACTGCGGCGGACCGTCGAGCGCGACATACACGGGTGGTGCTTCGACAGGCACGCCGTGAACAAACACATCGAGCGCAAAGTGCGAACCCGCAAGGAGGTGAGCGCAATAGCAGAAGCAAGCATCATCTGTGCCCAGAGGGCTTTTGGAAGGATCCTTCGAATTCGATGACTCTGCCGACATCGAGATCACGTTGGAACCCGAATTCGCGAAATTATCGACGGGGCAAACACCCGGAACGGCGACGTCGAGGAACACCCATGCCAATAGCAAAACAGCAATCGCCTTGTGCCAGTTGCGAGCCATAGCGTCTTTTTAGAGTATCACGCTCGACACTGCACCGTGCCGTTGCCACCAGCGAATCGGCGTCATTTTCCGGAGCATTCGTCGCAAGCTCTGCCTTGCAATCCTTCGATTCCTTCCTTCGCGATGATGGGAACCATGATGAGCGCCGCCGCGGCGTCGGCCCACCACAACCCGAAGACGGCGTTGAGCAGCAACCCGGCCAGCAGGATGGCCGATAGATACGTACAAAACTCTGTCTGTTTCGCATCCGCGTGCATGGCTGCACTGCCCAAAGCGCGCCCCACCTTCCGCTTGGCACGCGAAAGGAGTGGCATCACGACGAGGGAAACGCAGGCCAGAAGGATGCCCGGAATGCTGTGCTCGGGGGCTCGCTTGGACCATAGATCCGTAGCGGACTCATAGGCGATGTAGGCCGCTAGAAACAAGAAACAGATGCCGACAACTCGCAGCGCACGTCTCTCGTTCCGTTCGCGGCGGTGCACGTCCGCATCGACAGACATCCTCCACAATAAGACCGACCCGGAGGTCACTTCCATGAAGCTGTCGATTCCAAAACCAACAAGCGAAATACTGCCGGCGATTGCGCCCGCGGCGACCGCCACTAAACGAGTGAACTGAAACTCCCGCCGCCGATGTTCTGGTCGAGGCTCCGGCCAAGCATCTGGGTTGCTTGACCGAATTGCGTCGCATTGCTGAGGTCATTCACAGGAGATCCAAAATTCGGGTGATTGAGC
>Ga0185299_10003537_pt1 | contig 20486 bp, 23 predicted proteins | sample PaiPotPPA55metaG_FD_128002 | JGI IMG/M metagenome (GOLD analysis project Ga0185299, IMG submission 128002) | Iron sulfur acid spring bacterial and archeal communities from Banff, Canada, to study Microbial Dark Matter (Phase II) - Paint Pots PPA... ... | reverse complement strand
CATGGCTGTCTCCTGTCGTGCCCGAGGGGTTCGCCAGAAGATTAGACCGATCGGTCGGTACAGTCAATCGCGGGGATCACCGTCAGGCGCCGAGCATCATCGAGCCGCCGCCGACCGCCAGCAGTTGCCCGGTCACGAAGTGGGACCCCGGGCCGGCCAGGAAGACGAGCACCGGGCCGAGCTCTTCGGCGCCGAGCGAGCCGGCGATCGGGCGGCTCTCCGCCGTCCGCTGCTTGATCATCGCCGCGGCCTGCGGCGGCCCCAGGAACTCGCGGAAGCGTTCCGCGCCGGGGGTCTCGACCGCTGGCGCCACGGCGTTCACCGTGATCTCGTACCGGCCCCAAGCTTTGGCGGCCGACCTGGTCCAGGCGTGCACCGCCCCCTTGGCCAGCGCGTAGCTCGACGACCAGGTGATGCCGGTGACGGCCTCTCCCGACCCGAGGTTGATGATCCGGCCGCCCTGCCCGGCGTCGCGCATCGACCGGTACGCGGCCTGGTTGGTGAACACCGTGGCCTTCACGTTGGTGTCCAGCATGAAGTCGAGGTTCTCCTCGGTGATCTCGCCCGCCGGGCCGGGGCCCCAGGTTCCGGCCGCGTGCAGCACGACGTCGAGACCGCCCATCGCCGTCGCCGCCGTCTCGGTGAGCCGCCCGAACTGCTCGATGCTGCGATCGAGGTCCGGATCGATGGAGACGGTGTTGACCCGCCGGATCCCGAGCTCGGCCATGATCTCGAGATCGCCGCCGCGGTCGCGCGAGGTCGGCCGCCAGGCAGACGAACTCGACCGGCGGCAGCCCGAAGACGCTGAGGAACTCGATTCCCAACCTGTCCATGAGCACCAATCGCTATGATCCGCTCGAGGCCGTGTCCAGAAATCGTGCAACAGGAGTCGCATCAATATGGCCGATCCGGCAGAGTCTGGCAAGGGGGCGGGCGCGAGCGTCGGCGAGCGTCGGCGCTACGACAGCCCGGTGCGCCGGGAGCGGGCGAGCGCGACCCGCGAGCGGATCCTGGTGGCGGGCTCCGCACTCGCCCACGGGTTCCCGACCTGGGACTGGCGGGGCCTGAGCGCTGCCGCGGTGGCGGACCGGGCCGGGGTGAACAAGGCCACTGTCTACCGGCACTTTCCGACCGAGCGGCTGCTGCATGACGCGATCATGCGGCGACTCGAGGACGAAGCCGGTATCTCCTACGCGGACATGGATCTGCGGACCGTCAACGCAGTCGTCGAGCGTGCGTACGCGCACCTCTCGTCCTTCGCCGGGCACCACGAGGCCGCCGAGTCGCAAGAAGGGCCCACCGTCGGCGCCGACCAACGCCGCCGCGATGCTCTGATGCGTGCTGTCACCGCCGAGACATCGGACTGGCCCATCGCCCGACGCCGCATGGCCGCGGCCGTCCTGGACGTCCTGTGGGGCACGGACACGCACGATCGCCTCACCACGGTGTGGGGGCTCGACGGCGAGCAGACGACAGAGGCCGTCACCTGGGCAATCGCCCTACTCACCGAGGCCATCCGCGAGGGCCGCCACCCCGGCCCGAGCGGAACGGCTTAGTCTCCGCGGGGGAGTTGGCTCGTCACGCCGTCCAGGAAGACGGCGACACCGTGCGCGAACACGTCGTCGACGGTCGCCGCGACGAACGCCGCGCCGGCCGTTCGCAGAGCCGGGAGCTGGTCGGCCGGCATCGTCTCGAGGAGTTGATCGAAGCCTTCGGACTCGGCCGAGCCGCGCTTGGCCCGGCCGAGGGTGCTGCGCTGGATGGTGGCCGAGCCCGCCACGAACTCGATCATCGTGATAGTCGTCCGGGCCGCCGCCTCATCGGACAGTCCGGCCCGGAGGAACAGCCCGAGCGCGGCGTCGATGAGTCGCAGCATATTGGGACCGTAGACCGATCTCGTCCGCGCCGCCGAGACGGGCAGCGGCTGATCGAGGATGACGCGGCGCAACTCGTACATGAGCGCCTCGACATCGGCTCGCCACCCCCGGCCGGTGGGCTTGAGACTGATGTCGCCCACCACGTGGTCGACGATCAGGGCGATCAGATCCTCGCGGCCGGCGATGTGCCGGTAGAGCGACGCGCTGCTGGTGCCGAGCCGGTCGGCGACGGATCTGATGGTCAGCGCACTGAGACCGTCCTGCCGCAGGATCTCCAGGGCGGCGTCGATGATGCGATCGGCGGACAGGCCCCCGGCGCGCGGCCTGCGCCGGGCGGCGGACGCGGCGCGCTGCGCCCACCAGCGGGCCGACCCGGGTTCGGCGGCCGTCGTCGGCTCATGGTCCTGCGCTCGCGGCCCGGAACTCTCGCTCGGCACGGCCGATCATCCCTTCGCGGGCCCGTCCGGCCCGACCTTGACAGTATGCGATCAGCGCTCGCATAATCCGACTATCGAAATGCGATCAGTGATCGCATAGTACCTGCCCGGCGGGCACCGTGGCCCGCCGAAAGGACGGAATACGATGGCAGAACAGCGGCGTGGCCGCAAGATCGCCATGACCCCGGCCGAGGTCGACGCCTTTCTCGCCGAGGAGCAGACCTGCCGCATCGGCACGTCGAGCCCCAACGGACCGCACGTGACGCCGCTGTGGTTCGTCTGGGACGGTGCGGCCCTCTGGCTGAACTCCCTCGTCAAGAGCCAGCGCTGGACCGACATCGCCCGCGACCCGCTGGTGGCCGTCCTGGTGGACGCCGGCGACGCCTTCGGCGAACTGCGCGGCGTGGAGCTTCGCGGAACCCTGGAAAGCATCGGCGAGGTTCCCTGCGCCACCAGCCAGGATCCCGGCCTCGGGATTCCGGAGAAGCTCTTCGCCCGCAAGTACGGCAATCGCGAGGAGATGCAGTACGACGGCCGGCACGCCTGGCTGTGCCTGACTCCGCAGAAGATCACCAGCTGGGACTTCCGGAAGATGTCGAGGCCATGACTGACGACCTGCACTGGGATCCCTTCGACCGGGCCCTCAACGCCGACCCGCACGCGATCTGGCGCCGGATGCGCGACGAGCAGCCGGTCTACCGCAACGAAAAGTTCGACTTCGTCGCCCTCTCCCGATACGGCGACGTCGACGAGGCCTTACTCGACCCCGAATCGTACAGCTCCGCCCACGGGACGATCCTCGAGCTCATGTCCCCGGAGCCGATGAAGACCGGGCACATCATCTTCATGGATCCCCCCTCGCACACCACGCTGCGTGTCCTGGTCTCGCGCGCCTTCACCCCTCGGCGGATCGCGGCGCTGGAGGACTACATCCGCGACCTGTGCGTCACGCTGCTCGACGCGCAGATCGGCAGCGGCGGGTTCGACTACATGCAGGACTACGCCGCCCAACTGCCCTCGCTGGTGATCTCGCAGCTGATGGGCGTCGACCCGGCCGACCGCGAGCTGATCCGCCGCACGATCGACCAGACCTTCCACCTCGAGGAAGGCAAGGGGATGCGCAACGACGTCTCCGTCGCCGCGCAGGTCCAACTGCACACCTACTTCATCGAGCAGATCGAGGCGCGGCGGACCGATCCGCGCGACGACATGATGACCGACCTCGTCCAAGCCGAGGTCAAGACCCCCGAGGGCACCCGGCGGCTGAGCACCGCCGAGGCCGCCAACTTCGCCAACCTGCTCGTGAGCGCCGGCACCGAGACCACCGCCCGGCTGCTCGGCTGGGCCTGCGCGCTGCTCGCCGCCCATCCGGACCAGCGCGCCGAACTGGCCGCCGATCCGTCGCTGCTGGCCAACGCCGTCGAGGAGACGCTGCGCCGCTTCCCGGCCTGGGACGTCGACCACGAGCGCGTCGTGCACCTGCACACCAGCACCGTACGCGGCCACGACAAACTCCCCATCAGAGTCGGGTCGCCTTCGTGACCGCCCACCCGAGACTCTCGGTGAGCCAGATGTGCACGTACTCGTGGCCCTTCGCCGACGGGTTCGCGCTCTGGGACGAACTCGGCATCCAGCAAGTCGGCCTGATCCTCGAGAAGACCGACGAGCCCGCGCTAGCGGCCCTGCGGAAGCGTTCGATGACGGCGACCACGGTGGTCACCCGCAACTTCGACCTCGCGGCGCCCGAGACCTGGGACGCAACCCGGGCTCTGCTAGACCAGGCGACCGACTTGGCCGCGCAGCTCGGCGGTAGCCCATACTTCACTCCGGGACCGAGCGACGGCCGGTCCATCAGTGAACTGACGCAGGCGCTGGCGCAGGCCGTGGCGCCGTGCGCGGCCTACGCTGAGTCCCGCGGCGTCCGCTTGGCGATCGAGCCGACCGCACGAGCCGACCGATCCTTCGTACACACGCTGCGCGAGGGCGTCGAGGTCGCCGAACAGGCCGGGATCGGGGTCATCGCCGACCTCGGCGCCTGCTGGACTGAACCAGAGTTCGAGGACACCGTGCGGCGCGCGGGCTCGCGCATCGCGGTCGTTCAGCTCGGTGACGCCATCATCGGCAAGTCCAACCACTCCGACCGCGTCGTCCCGGGCGACGGCGATCTCGACATCGGCGCGTTCATCGAAGCCGTCCTCGACGCCGGTTACGCGGGCGCGTTCGAGCTCGAACTCGTCGGCCCGGCGATCGAGGCGGAGGGCCCCGCGCCTGCCGTCCGTCGCGCCGTCGAACATGTCAGCACTCTGCTCGAAGGGATCCTGTCGTGAAAGCAGTTCGAGCAGCCGAGGGCGGTGTGCACGTCGTCGACCTGGCCGAGCCTCCCGGCGTCGGCGAACTGCTGGACGTGCGCTCGGCGAGCATCTGCAGCTCCGATCTCGCCTACATCGCCCTGGGCAGCCGGCGGATCCTCGGCCATGAACTGGCCGGCGTGCTCGCGGACGGCACGGCGGCTGTCGTCGAAGCCCTCTACGGCTGCCACGACTGCGATCAGTGCCGCCGGGGCCGCTACAACCTCTGCCCGACGCACCCGCAACGCGCGCTCGGCGTCACCGCTGACGGCGGAATGGCACAGCAGTTCCGCGTGCCGACCACCCAATTGGTGCCGCTTCCCGTGGGACTCGACGTGCGCGACGCCTCGCTCGTCGAACCGGCCGCAGTCTCCTGGCATGCCCTGAACCTCGCGGCGACGGGCCCGGGAAAACGCGTCGCCGTCGTGGGCGCCGGAGCACTCGGACTGCTCGCCGCCGTCGGCGCCCGCCGACAGGGAGCCGATGACGTGTCGATCGCCGCGCGCCATCCGCACCAGCAGAAAGTCGCCGAGCGCCTAGGAATCGGCCTGACCCTCCACGGGCTCTACGACGTCGTGGTCGAGGCCGCCGGCAGCCCGGCCAGCCTGGCTCAAGCAATCGAACTGGTCGCGCCGGGCGGCACGGTCGTCGCCCTCGGCTTCCACCGCGGCGGCAAGGTCGAGCTGGACTGGCACACGTTGTTCAACCGCGAGGCGCGCATCATCCCGTCGCTCGGGTACTGCCGGCACGGAGACGGACGGGAGATGGACGAGGCCGCGGCGATGCTGGCCGCGCAGCCCGAGATCGCCCGCGCGTTGATCACCCACCGGTTCCCGATCGAGGACGCGGCCGAGGCCTTCCGCGTCGCCGCAGACAAGAGCACGGGCGCGATCCGCGTGGTGGTCGAACCGGCGTGACCGTGCTGGTGTAGCGGGCTACACCATCGATAGGGGAGTGCGCTCTCTCGTGACGGCGTCCGTGTGCCGCGAGAGTGGATATCAGAAGCGATGCCCACCCCGAACACACGGAGTCGATCATGAAGAAGTTCCTCGTCAGCGCGACCCAGTGGCTGTTGTTCGACGCGGGGATCGCCGCGTGCGCCGGTGCTAGCGACGTGCTGCACGGCAGCGCTGCGCACGCGGCCACCATCGGCGGCGTCGTCGTCTCGCTGGTCGCGGGCACGCTGGTCGCCCGCAAGGAGCCGGTCAAGTCCTGGCTCTCGACCCGGCCGGTCCTGTGGTTCCTATTCCTGTTCAACGCGGCGGTCGCGGTCGGCGCGGGCCTGTTCGGGCACGGCGGTCAGGGCGTGGGCACGGCTGTCGGCATGGGGCTTGTCGCCATCGGCGCCGGAAGCGGCCTGCTACGGTCGCGTCCCGCCGCCGCGCAGTCGTAGACCCGCCGTCGGCTGCCCGCGATCCAGAAAGCCCCCACCGTGACCATCCGCGTTCTGCTCGCCGACGACCAGGCCCTGCTGCGCCAGACCTTCCGGATCCTGCTCGATTCGTGCCCTGACATCGAAGTGGTCGGCGAGGCCGCGGACGGCGCGCAGGCCGTCGAGCTGGCCCGGGTGCACCGGCCTGACCTCGTGGTCATGGACATCCGGATGCCCGGCACCGACGGTCTGGCCGCCACCACCGAGATCTGCGCTGACCCGGACCTGTCCGGTACCAGAGTGCTGATTCTGACCACGTTCGAGATCGACGAGTACGTGGCGCACGCCCTACGCGCCGGAGCCAGCGGCTTCCTCGGCAAGGACGTCGGCGCGGACGACCTGATCGCCGCGATCCGCATCGTTGCCGCCGGGGACACGCTGCTCTCCCCGCAGGCCACCCGGCTGCTGATCACCAGGTTCCTGGCCGCCCCCGAGGTGGACCCGTCCGGCGCGGCGGCGAGTCGGCTGGACGTGCTGACCGCCCGGGAACGCGAAGTCGTGGCGCTGGCCGCGCACGGCCTGTCCAACGAGGAGATCGCCGGGCAGTTGTTCGTCAGCCCGTACACCGCGCGTACGCACGTCCACCGGGCCATGTCGAAGCTCGACGCGCGGGACCGGGCGCAGCTCGTCGTGATCGCCTACCAGTCCGGCCTCGTCACGATCACACACGGCTGACGAGCCTCTCGGGCTCCGTCGGTCGGGTGAACGCGACGGTGACGAGGACGGCAAGGCCGAACCAGACGTATGTGCTGCCGAGGATCTGCTCCCACAACGCCCAGCGCAGCTCGTGATTGCCGCCGTGGGGCAGGAGCCATTGCGGGCCGAGCGCGAACGCGGCGAAGGCGACGTGGGCGAGCCGGCGGATGTGGCGTGGCGCGCCGTGCCGGGCGGAGGCGCCGAGGGCGAGGACCATCGGGACGATCCAGACCCAGTGGTGCGTCCAGGAGATCGGGGAGATCAGCAGTTCGGCAAGGGCGTTGATCAGCAGCACGCCGACCGGAGTGTCGAACGTGGCCGCGCGGCGCATCGTGACCCAGGCCAGCGCGAGGACGAGGACGCTGCCGAGGATCCAGCCGAGGCCCAGCGCGTGGCCGGTCAGCCCGAAGCGCGCGAGCATCGCCTCCAGCGACTGGTTCGCGGCGTACCAGATCGAGCCGATGCGGTCGGTCTGGAAGACCGCGTGCAGCCAGTATTCGGCCGAATCGCGGGGCGCGGCGAGCGCGCCGAGGCCGGTGAACGCGACGAATGAGGCTGCTGACGTGGCCGCGGCGCGCCGGTCGCCGCGGGCGAGGTAGTAGAGCACGAATACGGCCGGGGTCAGCTTGACGGCGGCGGCGAGACCGACGAGTACGCCGCGGTGACCGCGTCCGCGTCCGCGTCCGCGGACGCGGACGCCCTTGCCGAGTGTGTCGGCGACGACCAGGGCCATCAGCACGACATCGATCTGCCCGTCCGCGAGTGCGATCCGCACCGGGTCGAGGATGAGGGCCGCAGGCATGGCGACCAGCATCGACCAGTTGAGCATCGCGCTGGAGGGCTGGCCGATCGTGCGCAGCACCGTGCGCTGGACGTAGGCGAGCAGGAGCACCGTCGTCGACAAAGCGATGAGCGCGTCGAGCGCGGGCGGCAGGACGGCCAGCGGCGTGAGCAGCACGGCCGCGATCGGCGGGTAGGTGAAGGGCAGGTCGATGCCGGGCGCCGCGGCGGGTTCAGGCCGCGCAGGCCGGTGATGGCGTCGAACATCTCACGCGCCCCTGCCCGGGTCGCGGGGGCCGCTCAGGTTGCCGATGGTGAAACCCATGGCCAGCGCGGCGGCGAGGACCAGCAGCGAGGTCGACCAGGGGACGGGACGTGGGTAAGGACGCGGCTGCACGGGGGATCTCCGCTGCTTGGTTCGGGTGGCTTGTGGAACCGGGCGACCGGCCCGCGGACGTCTGTGCGGTCCACGCGGACCGGTCCCGGTTCCAACATCAGTCTCGCCGCGGACCCCCGTCGGCGTCGTCGTGCGGTGGCAGTCAATCCGCCGTACTACGTGCGCCGTATGAGGCGGGTGAGCACTACTCCGAACGAGCTACCTCGACCCAAGAAGCGGGCTTGGCTACCAGGCGACGGGTAGTTCGTAGATGCCGTACGCCTGCGAGTCGTGCTTGAAGCGCAGCTCCGAGGGGTCCACGGCCAGGCGGAGCGACGGGATGCGGCGGAAGAGGGTGCTGAACACGACGTGGAGTTCGATCCGCGCCAACTGCTGCCCGATGCACTGGTGCGGGCCCCAACTGAAGGCGTGGTGGTGCGCGGCTTCCCGGGTCAGGTCGAGCTTGTCGGGCTCCGGGAACGCCTCGGGGTCCCAGTTGGCCGCCTGGAGCGAGGCGATGACGCCCTCCCCGGCGCGGATGGTCTCGCCGCCGAATTCGAAGTCTTCCACGACGGCGCGCCGGGCGAGCAGGTGCGCGATCGTCAGGTAGCGCAGCAGTTCCTCGACCGAGCCGGCGACGTACGCGGGGTCGTCGGCGTTCGTCAGCAGGCCCGCGAGCTGGTCGGGGTTCTCGAGCAGCAGCGCGGTGCCGAGGGTGATCATGTTGGCGCTGGTGTCGTGGCCCGCGACCAGCAGGATGTGGCCCAGATGCGCGGCGTCCTCAAGGGCGAGTTCGCCTTCCTTGATGCGCGCGCCGAGGTCGGACAGCACGTCCTCGCCCGGCTCGTCCATCTTCTGCTCGATCAGCCCCGCGATGTAGCGGCGCAGTTCGGCGGTCGTCGCCGCGGCCTCCTCGGCGGTCTTGAAGCGCGCGTTGGTGACCCCGGCGTGCTCCTGGAAGAAGTCGTGGTCCGAGTAGGGCACGCCGAGCAGGGCGCAGATCATCAGGGACGGCAGCGGCAGCGAGAACGCCTCGTTCAGATCCGTCGGGTTGGGGCCGGTGAGCATCTTGTCGATCAGGTCGTCGGTGATGTGCTGGATCTCCGGACGCAGCTTCTCCATGCGGTGCCGGGTGAACGAGCCGGTGAGCATCCGTCGCCAGCGGGTGTGCTCGGCGCCGTCGGTGTTGTTGATGGACAGCGTGATGTGCGCGGCGTGCTCCTTCATGGACGCCGTCGTGTGCGGGTAGCCGGGGGCTCCGATATTGGCGCTGAGCCGCGGGTCGGACATGAGCTGGCGCTGCGCCGCGTGCGTGGTGACGAGCCACGGGGTGCTCCCGTCCCAGGTCTTGACGCGGACGATCGGCTTGTCGGCCTCGTGCAGGGCGAGCAGCTCCGCCGGCGGCGCGAACGGGCACTTGGCGGCCCGGGGCGTGGGGTACTCCGGGAGTCCTTCGGCCGCAACGGCACTGCTGGGTAGGACTTCGGTCATGGTCGCCTCTTCTCTGAGTGTGCGCCTTCTGCCGAAGAATACTTCGACCGATCAGTACAATCAATGCCGTGGATCGGCTACCCGGCGGGGACGACCTCGTCCAAGGTCCCGGTGCGCGGTATCAGGAAGACCAGGAGGGCGCTGATCGCGCTGAAGGCCACGACGAGCCAGAGGCCGTCGGCGAAGCCGCTGTCGTGGTAGAACTCCGTGCCCTGGAGCACGTTGCCGTGCCGGGCCATCACGACGAAGGCCAGCTGGGTGACGACGACCTGCACCACGCCCTGCGTCAGGCTCTGCGCCCCGTTGGCCAGGGCCTGCTCGTCGGGCCGCACGACCTCGATGATCATGATGGGCACGATCGACACGATCAGCCCCATCCCCGGACCCGCGATCACGCCCATGGCCACGATCTGCCCCACCGAGTGGTGCAGGCTCGTTCCCGCGCCGTATCCGCAGGCGACCAGGACGGCGCCGGCGCCGAGGATGTACCTGGAGTCGATTCTGCGCGCCAGCAGCCCGGCGACGAGGCCGACCAGGATCATCAGGGTACTGATCGGACTCGTGGCGACGGCCACCTTCGTCGCCGACCAGCCGAGGCCGTCGGAGACGCCGGGGATCTTCGGCATCAGCAGCATGAGCTGGATGACGACGCCGACGGCGGTCTCCGCGCCCGCCGCGACGGACGTCGCGATCAGGACGGTCCAGACGGTGCGGCGGGAGAGCATGGCCGGGGGGAACAGCGGCTCGGGGACCCGCCGCTCCACCGCGGCGAACAGGCCGAACAGCACCAGGCCGACCGCGATCAGCCCGAGGAACCGGCCGCTGCTCCAGCCCCAGTCCGAGCCCTCGCCGATGCAGTACACGATCAGCGAGACCCCGCCGCCCAGGAGCAGGCCGCCGACCCAGTCCATCCGCCCGTCGCGTTCCCGGACCGGGCTTTCCGGCACGAAGGCCAGCACGAGGAGGGTGCTGATCAGTGTGCTGAGCGCCATGAACCACAACGCGCCGCGGAAGCCGTGGCTGTCGATGATCCATCCGGACAGGAAGGGGCCCACCAGCGCCACGAGTCCGATCCCGCCGCCGAGTATTCCGCTGGCGACGCCGACCAGCCGCCGCGGGAACACGTCGCGGGTGAGCGCATAGGCGACGGGCGCGGCCGCCACGTACACCCCGGCGATGCCGCGACCCGCCAGCAGCGTCGGATAGTTCGGCGCGAGCGCGGCCACGGCGTCGCCGACCATGCCCACCGTGGTGAGGATGAGGATGGTGCGCTTCTTGCCGTGGATGGACGCGATCTTCGCGGCGAAGGGCATGCAGAAGGTGCCGGTCAGCGTGGAGGCGAGGGTGAACCACGCGATCTGCGTGGTGTGGAAGTGGATCGCCACCTGCGACTGGGAGTTGCCGGCCAGCACGCTGACGATGGAGACCAGTTGGACGGTCCAGAACAGCGCGAAGAGGATCAGCGCGTGCCGGACGCCGAAGCCGCGTTCGGCGGCGGTGGTCTCGGCGGAACCGATCTGTGCCTCGTGGGCCATGGGGGAGCCTTTCCGGATGCTGTGGGAGGGTTTTCGGGCAGGCTGAACCGAACGCCGGGCTCGGGTCGAATTTTTGCGAGGGTCCGCTGGCCACGTGGTGGAGGCCAGGCGCGGGTAAAGTTAGACCAAGTGGTCGGTACAATCAATAGGGTGGCCAAAGATACGCATGCGAAAGCCGCCGCTCCCGAAGGGCGGCGGCTGCGGCGGACCGGTCGGGGCGGCGGCTACGGCAGCGTGACGATGACCTTGTCGGCGGCGTCGGCGGTGGAGGCGAGTTCGAACGCCCTCTGGACCTCCGCGTAGGGCATGCGGTAGCTGATGATCTTGGCGAAGCGTTCCTGATGCCGCACGAGTTCCGGCGTGACCTCGAAGATCTCGCCGCGGCAGCCGTGCGAGGCGATGAGGGTCAGTTCGCTGCGCAGCATGCCGCCGAGGTCGATCCGTCCGGACGGCTTCCGCGCGGCGGCCAGGACGAGCTTCGCGTGCCAGCGGGCGTTGGCGATCACGGTGTTGAACGCGGCCGGGGTGCCGGCGGCGTCGATGTAGACGTCTGTCGCCGGGCGCGGCTGTCCGAGGGCGTTGCCGCTCAGGCCGTGCAGTTCGGTCAGGCGCGCGGTCACGTCCTCGGTCGCGGGATCGAGCACCGCGTCGGCGCCGACGGCCAGGGCCTTCTCCAGGCGTTCGGGGATCGCGTCGGCGACGACCACGTGGGCCACGCCGCGCAGCTTGAGCCAGATCGTCGCGCCCAGGCCGATCGGGCCGGCGCCGAAGACGACCACCTTGTCCGTCGGCGCGGCCCCGGAACGGTCGATGCAGTGCCGGGCGACGGCCATGGTCTCGGCCAACGACGCGACGTCGAAGGGCACTGTGTCCGGGAAGACGGCGATGCTCTCACCCACCACGGCGTCCTCGACCAGCAGATATTCGGTCATGCCGCCGAGTTCGCCGCCGCAGCCGATGACTCCGGTGGGGGCGGAGCGCGGGTTGATCACGACGCGGTCGCCGACCGCCAGGCCGCGGACCTCGCAGCCGTAGTCGACGACCTCGCCGACCGGTTCGTGGCCGAGCGCGATCGGGCGCGGCGCGGCGCCGCTCCGATCGTGCTCCGGCAAGCCGCCGAGGTGCAGGAACGTGAGGTCGGTGTCGCAGATCCCGCAGGCTCGGACGCGCACCACCGCGTCGCGCGGGCCCGGGGCCGGACGCGGGATCTCGACGACCTCGACGGCGTCGACCCCGTTGGTCCGGACGGACTTCATCACCAGGCTCATGCTCATGGCGGTGGTCTTCCTTTCCCGAGCGGATCCGAGCGAAGGGAGAAGGCGGTAACTTGCTTGACTCAGGCAAGCATAGGTACATTGCGTGAGTCAAGCAAAGATTTCCTACGTTCGAGGAGGGCCATGTCCGACGCCGCCGACGCCGCCGCTCAGCCCGTCGTCTCACCCGAGGTCAGCGCGATCGAGCGGAGCCTGAACGAGTACGCCCACTTCGCGAGCCGGGCGCGCCAGCACGAGCGGCTCATGGCCATCACCGCGCTGCCGCTCGATCGCTCGGCCGCGGCGACGCTGCGCCAGTTGGCCGACGCCGAACCGGCGCGGATCGGGGAGCTGGCCACGCGCCTGGCGGTCGAGGCCTCGCACGTCACGCGGCAGGTGCAGGCGCTGGAGAAGACCGGCTACGTCGCGCGGACGGCCGACCCGGAGGACGGCCGCGCGCAGTTGGTCCGGCTGACCGGCCTCGGCCGTGACGCGGTCGAGCGCATCCGGACCGTGAGCCGCCACGGAATGCAGCAGGTCCTCGAGAATTGGCCGACCGAGGACGTGGAGCGGCTCGCCGTGCTGATTCGGCGCATGGTCGACGACTTCATCGCGCACGCCGAGGACGAGAGCAGGTACCGGTTCCCCGAGTGAGTCGATCCGGGTTGAGCCGAACGATGGCGCCGGGTGGGGAACCTTGAGAGTTTCCCACCCGGCGCCATCGTTCATTCGGTGATCGTGATGGCGGCCGCGGGGCACGCCATGGCCGCCTCGCGGACCGCGTCGGCGAGTTCGGCGGGCGGATTCGCGTTGAGCAGGACCACGATTCCGTCCTCGTCGCGCTGGTCGAACACCGCGGCGGCGGCCGCCACGCACTGTCCCGCCGCGACGCACTTTTCCTCGTCGATGGTGATCTTCATGTCGGGATACTCCTCATGATCGGTGGTAATAGGGATTTCGGCCATGGCGTCGACGATCTCCTGACGGCGCATCCTGGCCTGCTTCGGCATGTTCCAGCCGACGATGCCCACGGCGCGGCCGTTGATCCGGTAGCGCGCGACGAAGCGGTCCGCCTCCGGATCGCCGTCCACGATCTCGGCCTCGGCGCCCGGCAGGACCCTGCCGTAGACCTGGATCTTCGTGTTGAACTGGTCGGACCAGAAGTACGGCACCGGGCGGTACGGCGCGTCGGCGCCGAGGATGTTCGCGGCGACCGCGGCGGCCTGTTCGGTCGCGTTGGTCCGGTTCTCCAGGCGGACGTGGGCGCCGAGGTCCTCGTCGTGCCAGCGCGCCACGTCGCCCACGGCGTAGACGCCCTCGGCGGCCCGGCAGCGCGAGTCGCAGATCACTCCGTTGCCCAGTTCGAGACCGCTGGAGGCGAGCCAGTCGGTGTTCGGGATCCCGCCGACGGCGACCACGACGAGGTCCGCGGGCAGCACGACTCCGCTGTCCAGCCGCACGCCGGCGACCTGGCCGCCGTGCTCGCCGACCAGCCCGGCCACCGCGGTGCCGAGGCACAGCCGGACCCGGCGGCCGGTGTGCAGCTCGCCGAGCAGGTCGGCCACCATCGGTCCGAGCGGGCCGATCATCGGCGCCGCCATCGGGCCGGTCATCGTCACCTGCGCGCCGAGTTCGCGCGCGGTGGCCGCGATCTCCGAGCCGAGCACCCCCTCGCCGACGACCACGAGGCGGGTCGAGGGCTTGAGCCTGTCGCGCAGTTCGAGCGCGTCTTCGAGGGTGCGCAGCACGTGTACGCCGTTCAGTGCCTCGGTGCCGGGGATGGTCCGCGGACGCACACCGGTCGCGATGACGACCGCCTCGCCGCGCAACGTGCGGCCCGAAGCGGTCTCGACCGCGCGCGTCGAGGCGTCGAAGCCGACCGCCCGGTCGCCCAGGATGAATTCGGCGCCGAGTTCCGCCAGCGCGGAGCTCGGCCGCAGCCGCGTCCTGTCCGGTTCCCAGGCGCCGGCCAGGACCTGCTTCGAGAGCGGCGGGCGGTCATAGGGCAGGTGCCGCTCGGCGCCGAGCAGTGTCAACGTGCCCTGGTATCCCTTGCGCCGCAGGGACTCCGCCGTGGCGAGTCCCGCGGCCGACGCGCCGACTATCAGCACACTGTCGGGGATGGTCATGCTTTTTTCTCCTTGCGGTTCAGGACGAGGCCGGAGCCGGCCCCGAGGGAGACGACGATCAGGCCGATGCCGGTCGAGATGCCCTTGCTCCCGTCGATCAGCACCAGGGCGAGCACGCCGGCCGCGAGGTTGAACAGGAACAGGAACAGCATCACGGGCTTGGCGGAGAGGAACGACTTGAAGGGCTCGCGCCGGGCCAGCAGCGTTCCGGCGACCAGCGAGATGACCAGCATCGCGATCTTGGCCCAGCCCTGTTGCGGGTGTTCGGGGATCAGCCGGGAGACCGAGAACTCGCCGAGCAGTGCGAATACGAACACGAACAGGAGAAAGGACGAGACCAGGCGCTTCACGGGTGGGACCTTTCGGGAGTGTGGGGAACTTCCGAGAGCAACGTTGCCGTTCCGGGCCCTTGCCACACGATGGGGCGCAGTCCCCTCTTCCTGGTGTAGCGCGCTACACCAGGGCGCCGTTCGCGCAGCTCAGAAGAGGTATCGGCCTCCGTTCACGCTGAGCGTCTGGCCGGTGATGTAGCCGGCCTCGGGGGAGGCGAGCGACGCGACCGCGTGGGCGACGTCCTCGGGCGTCCCGGCCCGCTTCATCGGGGTCAGCTCGACGGACGCCTCTATGTCGGCAAGGGTCTGCCGCATCAGCGGGGTGTCGATGAAGCCGGGCGGCACGTGGTTGACGGTGATGCCCTTGTCGACGTATTCGACGGCCAGCGCCTTGGTCAGCCCTATGACGCCGCCCTTGGACGACGCGTAGTGCGCCATGAACGGGGCGCCGGTCTGCGCGGAGGACGAGGAGATGTTGATGATCCGTCCCCAGCCGGCCTCCAGCATGTCGGGCACGAGCGCCCGGGTGACCAGGAACGGGCCCTTGAGGTTGACCCGGATGATCCGGTCCCAGGACTCCTCGCTGAGGTCGGTGAACGCCTCGTAGCCGGTGATCCCCGCGTTGTTGACGAGGATCGCCACGGGCCCGAGTTCGGCCCGGGTCTGCGCCGCCGAGGCGGCCACCTCGGCGGCCGACGAGGCGTCGCCCGCCACCGCGATCGCGGCGCCGCCGTCCTTGCGGATGGTCTTGGCCGTGTCCTGCGCGGTGGCCGGGTCGAGGTCCCAGACCGCCACCGCGGCGCCCTGGGCGGCCAGTTCGATGGCGATCCCGCGCCCGATCCCGCGGCCGCCGCCGGTGACGACCGCGACCTTCCCTTCCAGACTCCTGCTCGTCATGTCCGCTCCTTCTGCGTGCCTGTCCGGCGTGATGAGCAAAATTTAGACCAAGTGGTCGGTACAATCAACGGATCGGACCGATCGGGTCGCACCTGTTGATCCGGCTCAGCCCCTCGTCTACGCTCGTTCCAGATATTAGACCGACCGGTCGAAACATTGGAGAGTTCGTGAGCGAGACGACAGCAGAGCAGGTGGACGTCCTGGTCATCGGGGCGGGCGTCACCGGTATTTACCAGCTCCACCAGGCCCGCGAGGCCGGTTTCTCGGTCAAGCTGCTGGAGGCCGGCGGGGGCGTGGGCGGCACGTGGTACTGGAACCGCTACCCCGAGGCCCGCTTCGACTCGGAGAGCTACACCTACGGCTACCTGTTCTCCAAAGAGCTGTGGGACGAGTGGAACTGGACCGAGCAGTACGCCGGGCAGCCGGAGATCGAGGGCTACTTCAACTACGTCGTCGACCGCTTCGACCTGCGCAAGCACATCCTGTTCGGCGCCCGGGTCGCCTCCGCAGTCTTCGACGGGTCGGCCGGGTTCTGGACGGTGCTGACCGAGAACGGAGGCGAGTTTCGGGCGCGCTACCTGGTCGCCGCGACCGGCGTGCTCTCGGTGCCGTTCATCCCGGAGATCCCCGGCCGCGCCGAGTTCACGGGCGGCCAGCACCACACCGCGCGTTGGCCGCGGCGGCCGATCGACTTCACCGGCAAGCGCGTCGCCCAGATCGGCACCGGCTCAAGCGGCGTGCAGATCGTGCCCGCCATCGCCGACGACGTGGCGCAGCTGACGGTCTACCAGAAGGTCGCCGACTGGGTCACCCCGCTCAACAACGGACCGATCGGCGACGAGGAGCAGGCCGGGCTCAAGGCGAACTTCGAGACGATCCGCGACACCCTCAACAGCTCGCCGAGCGGGTTTCTCCATGTCATCAACATGGAGAAGGGCATTGGCAAAAGTCCGGGGGAGCGGCAGGAGTTCTACGAGAAGATCTGGAACAGCCCCGGCTTCAGCAAGCTCACCACGCACTACATCGACATGATGACCGACCCGGTGATCAACGGCGAGTGGTGCGACTTCATGGCGGCGAAGATCCGGGCCATCGTCGCGGACCCGGAGACCGCGGACAAGCTGATCCCCAAGGACCACGGCTACGCGGGCCGCCGCCCCCCGTTCGGCACCGGGTACTTCGAGGCCTACAACAAGCCGCAGGTCTCGCTCGTCGACCTCAACGCGACGCCGATCGAGCGGATCACCGCGGCCGGGATCGAGACCACCGAGGGCCTGCGCGAGTTCGACATCATCATCTGGGCCACCGGCTACGACTTCGGCACCGGCGCGCTCAACCGGCTCGGCGCGCAGGGTCGTGACGGGCTCCCGCTCAAGGAGTACTGGGCCGACGGACCGCGCACGTTCCTCGGCGTGGCCACCGCCGGATTCCCCAATTTCTTCTTCCCCGGCGGCCCGCACGGCGCGCTCGGCAACAACCCGCGTTACGCGGGCGACCAGGTCGAGTTCGTCACCGATGCGATGGTCTACGCACGCGAGCACGGCCACGACGTGATCGAGGCGGACGCGGACGCCGAGAGCAAGTGGACCGACCTGATGAACGGCAGCGCCGACCGCTCCTCGTTCCTCAAGAGCAGCTACTTCTACGGCGCCAACATCCCCGGCAAGCCCGTCGCGCAGCTGCTCAACCCGACCGGTCGGTACACGCTTCAGCAGATGATCGCCGAGGTCATCGAGGGTGGCTTCGCGGACTTCGTGTTCTCCAAGGCCGAGTGACAAGACCGGGCGGCCGCGCCGGAGTTCTCGTTCCGGCGCGGCCCCCGGCCGGCTCTTAGAAGAACGTCGTCAGCCTGCTCTGGAACCGCCACGCGCCCTCGTGCAGACGGAGCGTGTCGTCATAGCGGCCGACCATCTGGACCGCCCAGCCCGACTCGCCGCGCTGGAGGAACGCGAGATTGCTCACCGCCGTGGCCTCGTCCTCGGTCGCGGAGGTGACCACCGTGTTCGCCACGATGTGCAGTTGCGGCTGGGCCACAGTGAAACCGGCGTAGCCCGCGCGGATGGCCTCGCGGCCCTCGAACCGGGCCATGCCGGGGAAGTCGGCGACTCCGTCCGGGGTGAAGAGCTCGGCGATCTCGTCGGTGCGTCCGGCGTCCAGCGCCTGCGCGTACGTGGCGATGGCGGCCTGCACGCCCGCGGTTACCGAGGCGTCGATCTTGGTGGTAGTGCTGGTCATATTGACTGGTCCTTTTCTCAGGCCTGGTAGGTGGTCGCGCGCCGGGACAGGCGCCACTCGCCGCTTTCGAGCCGCAGCGTGTCGTCGTAGTGGCCGACGACCTGCACGGCCCAACCGGTCTCGCCGCGCTGCAGGAAGGCCACGTCGCTGGTGGCCCGAGCTTCGTCCGGGCTCTTGGCGGTGACCACTGTGTTCGTCACGAGGTGCAGCTGAGGCTGCGTCGGAGCCCAGCCGGAGAAGGCGTTGCGCAGGGCCTCGTATCCCTCGACGGGGTCGGCCCCCGGCATCTCGAGCACCGCGTCCGAGGTGTACAGCTCGACGACCTTCTCGGTCCGCCCGGCGTCCTGTGCCTGGGTGTGCCTGCCGAGCACGTCGCGCACCGCCGCCGCGACCGACGCCTTCGTGGGTTCGCTCATCCGTCTCTCCTTCATCTCATTGACCGATCGGTACAAATCTAAATAGCATAGCGATGGCCGTCAATGAGGACCGTGGCCGGACCGGAAGAGGAGAGATCATGGCGAAGCGTTGGAAGCAGCGTCCGGAGGGCTCGACCTGGGGTGACTGGGGCGAGGACGACGAGTTGGGCCGGATCAACCTGCTCACCTCGCAGAAGGTGCTGGAGGGGGTGCGCGAGGTCGAGCACGGCGTCAGCTTCAGCCTGAGCCTGCCGCTCGACTATCCGGGCGGCAGTTCGCTCAACCAGCGGCGTTACCCGCCGATCCTGCGGCCGACCGAGGACCTGGAGTACAAGCAGGACGTGTTCTACAACGTCGTCGCGAGCAAGCAGCTCAACCCGACGTTCATCGACGTCTGGTCCGACGACGTGGTGACGCTCTGGCTGCAGTACTCGACCCAGTGGGACGCGCTCGCGCACCAGGGCGCCGAGTTCGACGCCGACGGCGACGGCGTGGCCGAGCCGGTCTACTACAACGGCTTCCGCGCGGGCACCGACATCGTTGGTCCGCAGGAGGACGCCAAGGGCGACGGCAGCGGCAGCCTCAGCTTCGCGCGCCACCTCGGCCTCGAGCACATGGCGGCGCACGGAGTGCAGGGACGCGGCGTGCTCGTCGACCTCGCGCACCACCTCGGCACCGCGTGGCAGCCGGTCAACCTGAAGACCCTTCAGGAGATCATGGCCGCGGACAACGTCGTGGTCGAGCCCGGCGACATGCTGCTGCTGCATACCGGCTTCGCCACCCAGGTCCTCGCCTGGGAGAAGAACCCGGACCCGGTCGCGATCCAGTCCACGGCCGCGTACCTGGACAGCCACGACCCGGCGCTGCTGGAGTGGATCGCCGAATCGCAGATCTCCGCGCTGGTAGCGGACAACTACGCGGTCGAAGGCCTGGTCCCGGACACGAACCCGGAGCCGCACACGCTGCTGCCGATCCACAACCTCTGTCTGTTCAAGCTAGGCGTCCCGCTCGGCGAGCTCTGGTACCTGCACGACCTCGCAGCCTGGCTCCGCGAGCACAACCGCAGCCGCTTCCTGCTGACGGCCCCGCCGCTGCGGCTGCCGGGTACGCAGGGGAGCCCGCTGACTCCGGTCGCGACTGTCTAGGCGCGGGGGCGTGCGCGAGGGCGGCCCGGGCCTGAACCCGGGCCGCTTCGCGCCGCCGTCGCTGATCCCGGAGAATGTACTGACAGGTCGTGTAGGGTGACGCGGAACGTCACAGGGATTCGATAATGCGAGGTCGGTGAGATGGTCGCCACGCGGAAGGACCGCAAGACCGAGCGCTACTACCGCAAGCGCGAGCACGTGGTGGACATCGCGGTCGAGCTGTTCTCCAAGAACGGATACGCCGGCACGGGTGTGGCGGACATCGGCGACGCCGCCGGTCTCGCGCGCGGAGCGCTGTACTACTACATCGACTCCAAGCAGGCGCTGCTCGCCAAGATCCACGACCGTGTGATGGATCCGCTGCTGAAGGAAGCCGCCGCGATCGTCGACCTGGACGTCTCGTTCCAGGCGCGGCTGCGTCTGCTGTCCGAGTCGCTGCTGTGGCAGATCATCAACCGCCAGGACCACGTGTGGGTTTTCCTGCACGAATACCGGCAGCTAGAGGGCGAGTACCTCACACTGTTCCGGGAGAAGCGGCACCGCTTCGAGTCCAACATCATGTTCGTCCTCGCCGACGGCCAGCGCCAGGGCAGCCTACGGGTCCGCGACCTGGAACTGACCACACTCGCGTTCCTCAACCTGCACAACTACACATACCAGTGGGTGGGCACGCGGAACCGCATGAGCGTCGAGGAGCTCTCCCGCTTCTACTGCGAGATCTTCTTCAACGGCGTCCTAGTCGACGACGCCGACCTCGACGCGGTCGAGGCCGAAATGGAGCGCGGCCGAGCCGTGCTCCACGAACTGCGCGAGGCAGCGGCGAACGAGTCCCCAATCCCGGACGAGCCGGACGCGGCGCCCGTCGCGCCCGCCGAATAACGACGGACCGAAGGCCGACCGAGGGCCGGGCTGGCGGTTGACATCCGGTCCTGTCTGACGTCGTGTCGGCTTCCCGTGTCGTGAGGTGGAGGGCGGGGTGATCTGGCGTTTTTGTCGTGGTCGTGGGTTCGGGTTGACGGTTGGTGGTTGGCCTTCCTACGTTCCGGTGCTGCGCTGCGCTTCGCGCCGGACCTCGTACGGCCGCGCTGGCGCTGGTGCTGGCGTTCG
>Ga0185299_10003534_pt1 | contig 20511 bp, 27 predicted proteins | sample PaiPotPPA55metaG_FD_128002 | JGI IMG/M metagenome (GOLD analysis project Ga0185299, IMG submission 128002) | Iron sulfur acid spring bacterial and archeal communities from Banff, Canada, to study Microbial Dark Matter (Phase II) - Paint Pots PPA... ... | reverse complement strand
GGGGGCGTCACGGCTTCGACGGAGATGCTTGCGGCCAAGAGGCATGCCGGGGTGCACACACCCGTAATCGCGTGCAAAATGATAATTGCCAATCAACAGATGGCATACGCAGCCTAATTAATTAGGCCGCCGTTCTCCGCAGCTTCGCCCGTGGGCTGCGAGCGAACGTCACACAGCGGGCTGCTCCTCTCTGCTACGTCTGGGCAGAGAGGCTAAGATTTCAGGCTAGCGCCAACTGTTTCTTGTCCGTTCTGAGCAGCTGTCGCGAACGTCCTGGGGTAATGCCCAGGGCATGAACCGGAATAAGCATGTAGTCTCTTGACCAGTAACATTTTCGGACGCGGGTTCGACTCCCGCCGCCTCCACCACTCCAACCATATTATTTTCAATTAGTTAGGGCGGGCAGTTTTCACGTGTACCTCAGATGTACCCTTCGTTTCGGGAAGCACCAAAAGATCGGCGTCCCAAGTACGGCGCACATCGCTCTCTAATTGCTCCTGTCTCGCGGCAACCCAAGGGGAATAGTGCTTCTCCGTAATCCGCACGCTCTGATGTCCCAGCAGAATTGAAACCCGTTCAAGCGGGACGCCGGCAAGTAGGAGTTCGACTGCAAACGTATCGCGGAAACGATGAGGGTGTGCATCGGGAACACCGGCGAGATTGAACAGACGGCGCAAACTCCGCTGCCAGTCACCGACGCAAGACTTCGGCGCGCTCTCGCCCGTCCAGAAGAAATATTGCGCGTCAGTTCCTAGAGGAATCGCGGCCAGGGCGTCGGTCACTGCCTGCGGCAACGGACACCAAACCGCTGTTCCCGTCTTTGCCGTGTACAGAAACAGCTTGCCCTTTTGAATGCGATCGCGACTCAGAGTGACCGCATCCCTGATCCGCAGACCGCTGTACCGGAGCAAAAGCACCAGTGCGCGCAAGCGCACCGCATTCGCCCGATCGGGATAGTCGAAGCACGCGGAGAGGATTTTGGTAATCTCTTCTTTGCTCAAGGGCATGGTTGGCGGTTGTGTGACCTTCGGGTTCTTGATCTTCCGAGCGCAATTATCCTTAACCCAACCGCTGTCATGGGCAAAGCGCATGAACGCGCGCAGACGCTCCAGTTTCTTCAAGGCTGCCAGGTTGTGATCCGGCCAGGAGTTACGGAACTCGCGCAACCTGTCGAGGTTCAGTTCCGACATGAAACGGAGGCCGCGATCGCTGGCGAACTCCAGCAACCGTTTGAATAGCAGCCGGTATTTGTAGAGTGTGGGCTCGCGCAGGTCTCGCGCCTTGGCGTCTGCCTCGAAGGAATCGCACGCCTGCTTAATCGTCACGGGTGGAGATTCCCGAGTAATCTCGCCTTCGGCTTCCCATTCCCTGATCGTGTCTTGTGCTTTCTGCCAGTCGCGCAGGCGTAGGGATTCGCGGATCTCGCGTTGCCCTATGGTACCGTCAACCCAAATCGTGCATTTGCAGCGGCGATATCCACGACCGTCTGCTCGGTGTGCACAACTCTTCAGGTGGCGACGATAGATGGTTAGCATGATGGCCGGATCATACAACTTTTTCCGGATTACTCAAGCGAAGGTGTACCCTGCTCGCCACGCTCTGCGGGATGCGCAACGTCCGATAGCGCCGACCCCGGTTGCGCTGGCGTTCGATGACCAGCACACCGGGCTCTTTCTCAAACAAACGGCGCACGGTGTCCACACTCAACGCCCAGCTATCCGCAATCTCCTGGGGAGACAGGTGTTTTTCTGCCACCAGGGGCAGCGGTTCTGAGCTTTGGTGCTCCACAACCGATCTATACAAATTACCGATTGGCGATTCCAAGAAATTCACGAGATTTTAATACTGCCTTTAGGTCGTCCCCGCGTTGCTCGGCACAGTCGTCCCGATATTCTCCGAGTTGACCGTCAAGAGCCGTTCTGCCGTGCTGGTTAGTCCGTTTGTGTTTGGGCTGTTGGCGAAGTTCGGACTCGCGCCCTGGTTCGCGATCGTCGTGCTGATGGTTGCGTTCACGGAGCCGCCAACTCCGTATGGTGGTAATGGACTGAATGACATGTTGTTTCCCCTTTGAAAATTAAAAATTCCGAAGGCCAGCACCCTGGTTTGGACGCGGCCTTCGGCCAGAGCACTTTTTGAAATCGAGGTGGCCCTGGATGACCTCGTGCGGGGATTGTCGGCGTCGCTAATGCATTGCCGGGCCGACCCGACGCGTGCCCGCCTCACGGAAAGGAGTTGCCCGGAAAACTTGTGTTACCAAAACCGGTCGGCCAGGGCCGCAACAAGTTCTTGGCGGATCCCCGTCGCTTCAGAGATCTGGCCCACATCATGATCCTGCGTCAACAGACGCCAAGCCTGAAAGAGTTGTTCTGCCTGTTCATCAATGCTGCCGCGCAACCCCGTCGTAATGGGGCGTGGTCGAACTTCTGTTGTTTCTAGCTTAATCATGGATGATTTCTCCCCTTCTGAATTTGGCATGGTTCCCTTCTTTCTGGCCCTCGCGAACGGTGAGACCCACCTGGTGCACGCCCGGAGTGAATTCCTTTTCTGCCCGTGATCCGCCTTCTGTCTCCCGCAACGCTGGCAGAGAGAATCCGCTTGAGGTCTCGGTGCGATCGCCGGCACACCCTTGTGACTTTGGCTGAGACGGACGGCAATATCGGCGAAACCGCGGGGCCGGTACTCAAAGGGCCGCGGCTCTTTCCGTTTGGGCACGTCGAAGAAAAAGTAATCTGGATCGTAGGTCACGCTGCACCCTTTTTCTTCTTGCGCTTTGGCACCGGACCGGTGCACCCACATCCTGGCACCGCGCAACTGTTGCTCGTGCAGGTCGCACGTTCATCGGCGGCGAAGGCCGAAGAATGTCTGCAGCGAAGCAATTTTCTGAATCGGCCTTCCCGAATCCAGAGCCCGGAGGCTCCTGGTCGGCAGTGATACGCCTTCGGGTGAGAGCAGCAATTTTCAGTCACCGGTTCGCTCAAGATCTCCTCCGGTATCGGTCACGCCTTTTGCGGGATTCGTCGTCGGCCATGCCTACGTCACAACCTCTGCCCGGACGAAGGTCCGGGGGTTTTCCGTAGAAGATCTGGCGGTCGGCAGTCAACTCAATCTGAGCAGCCGCCATAAAGGTGCTTTCAAATGTAGATGGGCTTAGTTCGGGATTTAACCCTGCCACTATGGTAAGACCCGCGTCTTTATTGGCTGAAACCTCACTTTTCAACCCTGGTAATTGGGTATCGGTGGCAGGGTTGAAAATGGTCTCCGCACCCGCATCAACATTGACTACTGCCACAGTGATAGGGTTGTTTTGCGGAATAAGGGGGATTGAGGGTAGATACCTGCTCCATGCATCCTCAAGATCGGCGCGACGATACCCACTGTTTCGGACACCTTTATCCATGTGTCGCCCCGGAAAAATTCCGAAAGGTTTCAGGAGGTCGCTTAGCCCCTTGGCGGTCAGTCCCCGTCCACGGCTCCAATCGGACCAGGGCGACGTTTCGATGTCTCTCAACTTCTCCAGCAGATCGGCAGTGGAGAAGGTGTCGGCTAGCGGGAACTGGTTATATATATCCCGCAAATCGGATAACATCCGCATCCGGTTTGAATCGTCGGCCACGTCCACAGACCGGAACAATTCGAGCAAAGCCTTCCTAGTTCTTGCTGGCCAGTCGCCGCCGGCGGCTTCGGCGATTGCAAACAGGATCTCCGCTCCATCCTGTTGCCGGTCGGATAATTCTTCCGGCATCACGGGGAAGGCATCTCTCAATCTGGTGATCTGTCCACCAACCCAGTTCGCCAACCGTTCCCGCAACTGGTGAGCTTCGGCCTGCACTAATCTTTTTCTTAGCTTCGCAACTTTTTGTGAAGTAGGTTTGCGCACCATGCGAATCGGGATGAAACGATCACGCACGGTTTCCGGCAGACTGCCGATCCCCGCCAATGCCTTGGCACCGAACACGGAATAGTCCTGCGCTGTAATCGCCGCGCCTTTGCCTTCACACCGACTGACCACTGCATCGGCTTCGTTGCCCGCATTTAGTACGCCTCTGATGGCCTGCGCCATTTCTTTGTCGCCTTGCAGAATCGCGTCCATCTCATCGAGCAGTAAAGTGGGCTGCACGGCTGCGATCTTGCGGAAGAGCACGGCGGCGCTGGCCCCTGAACAGTTCTACGGTCGCCGCACCAGGTACCGCAGTGCATGAAGTAACTGTGACTTTGCGGATTGCTTTTCCGCGCTGGTCACCGCCAGATATGGCGTGTACGTACAAATTTCAATGCAGTGCGTGTGCGCCGTCCATAACGTCACCGCAACAAATTGCGCGTCAGTCATGACAATGAAGCGACGGAGGAAAAGTTCAACTTCGGAGAGCACCGCGCTGCCGGTTTTCTGGTCGTTGAAGAGATCGGTTAGCGCCTGGTCGCCCTGTTCTCGGATGAAATCGTCGGGGCCATTCACGCCGGCCACGATGGGAAGATCCAGGACATGAACTTCGGCGCCGATATTACGCAGCTCAGCCGCTAGGCGCTGGCGCGCCTTTTGCACGTCGGGATTCGTGGCCGCGTTCGCATCTAGCAGGATGTAGGTTTTCCGATCACGGCAGACGCCGGCCAGATCGGGATGTAATCCGCGCACGTCCTGCTTTTCGCCCTTCACTTCTTTTTGGCCGCTGACCGCTGACCAGCCCCAGCATCCGCCCAAACCAATGGGCAGGATCTTGCGCCCGGTTCTCATGGACCAGGCGACCAGCGAGAGAGTAGCTTTCTCACTTTCGACCAAAAGAGCGGGCGTTGTTGCATCGGCGATTAGTTTCTGTGCTCCAGGCGGAAAGTAGGGATGCGGATGGAGCCCCGCGCTTGCAGGCGGGGCCAGATACTTTCTTTGTGGCCGGCCATCTTCCCCGATCTCGGGGCGATCTCTCCGCACTCTGCAGTAAACCGCGTGATCGCCGTTAGCAGGAATGAAATAAGGGAACACAACGCCGGCCAGGTCACCAGGCCCCACTAGCTTGCAGATCTCCCGCGCTTCGCTGTCGCTGATCCGTTCGATGCGGGCCAGGTCTAAAAGAGCCTGGTTCACGCCAAACGCTGCGAACATCTGAAGGTCTGCGGTAATGAGCGTGCTCATTCGGCTTCGCCTCGGTCAGCTTCCGCTGCAGCGTAGGCCGCGAACTTCTGATTGCACGGATGAGGCAAGTCAACGATGGCGCACAATTTGCCGTCCTCATTCAGCGCGAGGTCTGCGTAGTGTTCGACGCCGCTATCCAAGATCACCGATGCAACCAAGCGCCCGCAGATGACGCAATGCGTCAGCGCCCAGCCCCGTGGTTCATCCGGGTGAACTTGCTCAAGCCCGTCAACCGGGAAAAGAGCACCGGCCAGTTGCTCGGATCGGTGTCGCGATTGCGTCTCGCGTTCGGCTGTAGGAAGGTAGTACCAGGGTTGCGGGTGTCGCCTCCGGGTTTGCGTTTCGTTCGTTGCTGTTTTATTGTTCATGTTGAATTAACCTTTCGTTTAAAAGTCTGCTCACCGCCCTCCGCTTTTGCCAGAGAAGGACGGCGAGCAGACTTTCTCTTTGTTGTTCAGGGACGAAACCTCATATTTCCACGATCTCTTGGAACCGCCAGCGCGCCACTCCCGCAAGCACCAGCACGGAGCGATAGGGAATCAGACGCTTCCCGCCCAATCTCTTCACCGGCAGTTCGCCGGTCGCGATCAACTGCTCGACCGTGGTGTTATCCACGGAAAGCAATCGCGCGGTTTCTTCCTCCGTCACGAGCACGGGCGGCACTTCATTCTGTGGATGTACGCGCATCAGCACCTTCAGACTCGGAAACTTTTTCCGTCGTGTCTGCGGTTATTATTTTTCGAATCGAGGGGAGTGTCTAGATTGCGGAATGTTCCGGAAGGCCTAAAGGTGCAATGCAACAGACGAAATTAGTTGCGACGGGGTTCTCCACGGCGCTTATTCTTTCGATCCTTCAAGAGATGGCGCATTGAGTCGGCATCGAAGAACTCGCCGTTAGGCTTGCGCCAGAGAGGTAACTCGCGCTTTAAGAGCGCGTGCTCGGTTATTTTGCCAGCAGCAAGTTCTGCTCGATGATCGTCCACAATTCTCTCACCGAGATCGCTTGCTTTTCCCGACCATATTTTAGTGGTAGGAGCAGGAGCCGGCTCCCTCGGCTTCGGGAGATGTGCGAGCCGAGCCAACTCACTGGCAGCCGTCTTCTGTTCGCGCTTGCTGGCCAGCGCGTCACCAGGGCGGAGAACGCCGGCCTCGTCATCTGGTCGGTGCGGAATGGCAGCGAGTTTTTCATCCTGGCCGACTGTGACCTTGGGAGCGACCAGCCAATCGAGCGGAGGATCAGCGCTGACTACCACCTTCGGCTTTTTCAGCCAATCGAGAGGAACAGCCGGATCAGGAATGGCTGCGGGCTTTACAGATCCGGCGGGTTTCTTTCTTGCCATGCTCCTCCAGTTGAGCAAGCGGCGGTGACCTGGAGAGTCGGCCCGCCGCTATACCCGCCGGTTGCGATCCGGGGGCTGCTTACCTGATCTATACTCGGGAATCGAAACGCTTCCCGAGAAATTCATCAGATGTTGACAATTGCACCCCATCCATGTTGCACTATGTAGTCATTATAGGTTGCATGAAGTATATGTAAACTATTGATATATAAGTAGTTATAATATAATATATGTTTCATGTTGACAACATTAAACGTTAAGTGTAGATTGAATGAGCAAGGGTCGGGAACGGAGGATTTCATGGAGCAATTCACACATTTTTTGGCTGAGGCTAAGAGCGCGGACCTAGCCGACAAGCAGACATTCAGTTGGATTGTCCGAGAAGGTCTTGCTCTCACCGGCATGTCAGTGAGAGAAGCGGCAGACCTATTTAGGACCGCGCCAGGAACCGTCAGCCGTTGGGAAAACGGCCATACGGCTCCCCCGCTAGTCGCTCGTCGCGCGGTCAGGGATCTGCTGGAGATTAGAGTCCGGCGAATTGCGTCATCCCTTTCGCAACGCGCTGCGGTTTCGGCTTAGCCGAATCAAACGAGTCGTGCTCGACTAGAGCACGACTTGGGCCGTCTGCTAACATACCGCAGTGCATTCACCACGTTTGCATTTCACTCTGGCGACGGTCTCTGACGCCCACGCTGTTTTCGACCTTGTCTACCACCACCCCGACCCGTTTCTAAGAGCCGCAACTTTAGAAGATATTGAAAGTTGGATTGGAGGCGGCGTTTGTTGGATCGTCCGCGACCTTGACGGGTCGAGTATCGTGGGTGCGTGCAACATCAAGGTTCCCATGACCACGCGCGAGCAACAGCCGGAACCCGCTGAGTTCGGCGGAATTTTCATTCATCCTGATTTTCGGGAGCGTGGAGTTGCCGACGCACTGGGCGTGCTCGCGCTGGCGTCGTACTACTGGGACAACGATCCAGAGAGCCCGGAGCCCATTCCCATAATCTCGCATGTCCACGTCAATAATGACAACCCACTGAAGCTGCTTGACCGGCTCGGATTTGTGTTCCACGAAATAATTGATGTGCCCGATGGCGTTCCTGGCTTCGAGCACATGCCTCGGGACGAAGCGGGACGCCTGCGAGGAAAGGAATTTCGGTTTCCGCCGGACCGTCGCATCTACGTCTTCCGCGAAATGGCCAAGCTGCTCTCAACCGAGCAGATCGGTCATTATGCTATCGATGTCCTGCCGGCGCTCGGCATGGATCAGGCGGAACTTGACCGGCTCGCTACGCATATCGAGAGTCAACAAAGGGAAAGCGGACACTGAACGCCGAATGCCCGCCCGGAAAAAAATCAATCTCGAAAAAGTGAAGGCGTCACTCGCCACACCCTGCCCGCAGTGCGGATACCGGATTCCACCGGCAGAACTGCGCCGCATGAGTACGACTGAAGTGCGCTGCCCGAAATGCGAAGTCACTTTCACCGCCAGCACGTCGGCCTGAATCGCGCAACCAACTGGGCGGGTACACGGAGTGCCTTCTTGGCGAACAGCTTGCCATTGTTCTCGACTAGAATCGTTTCATGAAAATCTTACTTATGATTGCCATGCAGTCGGTTCGGCGCTTGGTTCTCGCTTCATTTGTCTTGCCTTTTGTTTGTTTTTCGCTGTTTGGTTTGGCCACTACAGAGCCGCAGGCCGCGCCTTTGCCTAGCACGGTCGCGCCAGCGTCGGGCGTTGCAAATGCTAGCCCCGAGAAGGCTTGGTTGGATCACTGGCGGTTTAGTACGTTCTCATTTGGGAGGGTCAGCAAGGATCAAAATGACCGTGATTTTTTTGAAGTAATCGGTACCGGCGTTACTGTCGCTCTCGACGAACTGCACGGCTATATCGTCACAGCCAGGCATGTTTTTTACGATCCGAATAAGAACTGGCACCCCACTGAATTGCGGATTAGGTATGCATGGGAGGAACAAAAGTCGGTTTACGATGATCTTGGAGTTATCCTCAAGCTGAGAGATCAGGCGGGGAACGATTTTTGGGTCGCAGATGCCGCTGGCGGTGACGTGGCAGCGATCGCCGCCCCACCGCAGCCGCCGGCAGGGTTGAATAGCCAAGAAGCGATTTTCCTTAAGGACTTCGCTAGCTCCGATGACCTGTTTGAGGGTGGCACGGTCGTCGCTTTGGGCTATCCGGGCATCGTGGGCAACCAGTACCTTGTCAGGGCAATTGTTCGCCTAGGGATCGTGTCGTGGGCAGATCCGGTGGCTCCGTTCGAGAAGGCGTTCTTGATTGACGCGAATATCTATCCTGGGAACAGCGGAGGCCCGGTGATTAAGGTGCCGTTCGGCTTGAGTAAATCTGGGCTCGCCGGACTTCCCGCATTGCCCAAGCTGTTAGGAATTGTTTCAGAGGCACCTGCTCAGATCCAGGACATCACCTTGAGTGTGCCCGGAGTTATGCTTCCCATAAGGCTTCATCAATTGATTCCGGTGGGAGGGACCGGCATCATCGTTCCCGCAAGTAAAATTGTACGACTGTTGGAATCCATGAAACCGTCCAAGTAAGTGCTTGCCCCGCTCAACGCGGCAACGCTGCCAGCGGGGCTGGAATCGCAAGAGCGGGCATCTGGGTGGAAGATCCTCAATAAGGAAGCTTCGGGAAAGCCGCCGCCGTATTGGAAAAGTGTTTTTTCAGAATCTCGTAGCCACGCTTATCGCTGCCTGCGGTCACATACTGAGAGTCTGAAAGGTAGTCAATTACTCCTTTGCCCAACCATGGCATGCGCGCGTGAAAAAGAAGTGCGGCGACATTTGGATGGAACACGATCTTGCGCCACTCCGGGTGTGACCGGCGCAAAGCGATAATCTCGGCGTCTAGGGCAGTTCTGCGTACTTCTGCGGGTGCGGCGGAAACGATATTGCCAGGATTTATCAATCGAGTAAGCGATATCGCGATGATGCCGAAACTGTCTTGGTCGGACAATTTGGTGGCTAGCTGTTGAGCTGCGTCCTTGACGTTTGCACGAACACTGTGTTCGGAGAGAGGCCGCTTGCACTCCACCAAAAACGCTGATCTATCCAGGCTGAGGCTTATATCCGGTTCGCCCATTTCCACCGGCATGTTCCGCATTTTCCACTCTGCAGCAAGCGCCAGTTCAAACATTATGTTCCGTCCCACGCTGTTTGTCTGAGTCTCAAGTAGCGGCGAGGACGGGCCGCTCAGCGTCTGGGCAAGTTTTTGTTTGAGAACGTCGTCCACCACGCTATCGCCACCGACGGCTTCGTGGATCAGGTAAAATTCCAGCGCTTCGACCATCGCCTGAACGCTGGGTAGGGCTTCTGCTGGCATCTGACCAGTTTCGGCATATAGCCTGACGATTTGCTCAAATCTTCTTGCTGTGTCCAAAGCTTCGTACAGGCGATCTCTGGGCTTGCTCTGCAGACCGAGGGCAGTTAACCAAGCGTCTGCCTGGGTCAAGCCCCTTGAGATTTGGTCGGGGTTGAATCTCCGCTCAGAAAATTGTTCCATGACGTTATTCTCGACCTATCCCTCGGGGCCATTGGCCGAGCTTGGCCGGTGGCTTTTTGTTTGCCTCAAAAGACTCCCTAGCAATTGTAAGACCAAGCGTCAGGAAGTATCAAGTTATTAAGTTGAAAAATTCACTCGGATAACTCCGTAGTTACTCGGTAGTTTGCAACAATATATTTGGTCTTATACAATATACGTGAACAACTTACAAGTTATTTCTTAAGTACAAGTTGAATGCAATCTCAGGTCCATATAATTTAGTTTTCCACAGCTCTGAGTTAGTAACTTAGGAGTAATCTGGGCTTGACGTTGACCGAGTTAAGCAGACGGGTCGGCGGACTACGCTCAGAAGACGATCAGCAGAAGCCTACGGGTTGAACGGCCAGCGGTGAGTTCCGGGGCACCTTAGGGGATTGCTGTGGGCAGGATCACGCACGCCTGCGATGGCTGAGTGTGGTTAGCGGCTGTTAAAAGTCGCAAGTCCTACCCGCAAGGCCAAACTGCGGATATCCGCTTTTTTCTCCCCAACCAAGGCCAACTTTATGTTCCAAAAAACATTTGTTTCCCGAAACCAGAAACCGTCGCCATAAGTCGTTTAACTCCAATGCGACTTACGGCAGAAAGCGAAGGGGATTATGAAACAACTTCGATGTGTGCTCTATGCAAGGGTGAGCACAACCAACCATCACCAAGATCCGGAGATGCAGTTAGGCGATCTGCGCCCGTTCGCCGAATCGCGGGGGTGGCAGCTCGTGGATAACTACATTGACCATTGCACCGGCAAGAAAGAGAAACGGCCAGCTCTCTCGCGTTTGATGGCCGACGCCAAGCAGCGCAAGTTTGACGTACTGGTGGTGTGGAAGCTTGACCGCTTCGCACGGTCGCTTACTCACCTGGTGAACGCTCTGGCGGAGTTTGAGTCGCTGGGCATTCAATTCGTTTCACTACGCGATAACATCGACCTGACCACGGCCAGCGGCCGGCTTATGTTCCAAATCATTGGAGCGATGGCGGAGTTTGAGCACAGCTTGATTGTCGAGCGTGTTAACGCTGGACTGCGCAACGCGGTTGCCAAGGGTAAGACGCTGGGACGCCCGAAGATGAGCATTGATCCAGAAGCCATGTCGCGAACTACCCGGTGGCGTCGGGCTCGTGCAGCGGCGGGCCTTTGCGCATGAAGGTAGGCCCGCAGACCTCCGTGAAGATTCTCCGCTGGCGACGAAGATGCTCGCCCGTTTATTTAATCCGATTCGCCAGCGGCCCTGCTTCACTCAGGAGCAAAAGCACCGGATTCGGGCAACTCAAAAATTAAGATCGGAATGCCAGAAGTTCTGCAAGCGCGTTGCAGCGCTTGAGCAGCTCCCTTCCGATCTTTCCCCGTCAATGCGCTTTGTGCCCCAAGAGCTAAGGCTGTCCTCACGGACCACACGGACGGAAGAACTCTTACGTCATCGCTAGACCCTTCGCAACGTCGCTGGCCATCGCGGTTAGCAGGTTTTCCCATAAAACCGGATTGACTCGCGTGCTGTAAGGTCGCAAGTCGTTTTTGAACTTTGCGACAAACGGCGCAAGGTTGCTGCGATGTTTCGCAATCCGATCCTGTGCGATCTTCTTGGCTCGTGCTTCTAGCGCCGCACGTCGAACCTTCGTTTCTTCCACGGGATCGCACGGCATTAGGTGGCTCAACACGTCCAGGTGATACAGCGCGCATTTTTCATCAGCTTGGCAATTGTAGTGACCACTGCCGGAACGACAAAAAAAACAGTCGCAGGCGCACTGGACCGAGCGAGGATCGCTCACGTGCTCCGGTACTGGAGCGGGGAGTTGTGGATAGGTGTTCAAAGTTATCTGCGGCTGTGGCGTTGAGTCCTTCATCATCGACAGCATTTCATCGTCGAAAATGCTCGTAATCGCACGCTCCGCTGTGAGCCGTTCGATCAGTCGATCCGTTGTGGCTGAACGTTTCGTGACGGCGAGCACGCGCCGATCATCAATAATTGGCACTATGGGAATCGGACGTGCGGGAGTCGGTTCGTCGTCACCCATGATGCTGCGATATAGCAAAGATTGTTCCATGATGATTTTCTCTTCCTTCACGCGCTTTGTTGCAGCGCCGTCTTCGCACGAGACAACTCAAACAATATGCGATTTTGTTTTTGCTCGATTAAGGGCAACTCGTTCTGAAGCTGTGCGAGTGCAGCGCGTTTGGACGCGATCTCTGCACGCGCTGCATTCAACTCGGCTAACTTGTCGTCATATGCGCGTTGGGCCATCGCAGCGCGCAGCCGCTCTGCATCCGCGCTTCGCAACGCATCAAGTTCGGCCTGTTTCTCCCGCGCCTTGCGTGTCGCCGTCTCCGTGCGCAGTTCTTGCAGTTCGATCCGGGCGCGCAGATCGCTGTAAGAGCGAGTGTCAAGTCCCTCGCCCGTTCTTTCGAGTTCGACACGGAGCCCGGTCAGAATGCTGCTCTGCTTCGATAGCTCCTGATCAGCCTCCGTGGAGGCCGCCTGCAATTCTTCAATCCTCATTGGACACCGCTTCCTTTTCGGCTGTTGCTGCTGAACGTTCTAAGATTGAATCCATATACGAACGGATGAAGACCCCGACCTCTGGGCTCCAGGTGGAGGGATCGGCGGGATCACTTCCGAGCAGTAATTCCTGGCGCTCCGATCTGGCCTCAGCCCGTCGGGCCTGTTCGTTTAGTGCCCTTAATTTTGTATTCAAGGCCGCGCTTGCAGCGGACATGTTTCCAACCATCGCGCTGGCGCGATAGGTCTGGTCTGCGTCCTCGATCAATTGGCGCAACTGTCCATCGTCGGCGGTGTCCACTGGCATGTCCTCAGCCGGTTCGAGGGGCAAAGTTTTCTCACTGTTTTTCATTGGTTAATCTCCGAAGTGCATCGGCTGCGATGCGGTGATTCCCCCGTGGGCCGCCTGGCCGAGTGGCATGTAACAAACCACGCTGAATCCAGCGGCGAATCGTGGTCGGGCAAGTACCACATAGCTCGGCGGCTTGGGCGACGGTAAGAAGCGGCGAGAGTGCGGCGAGGTTAGTCGCAGGCCGTTGCTCCACCATCCAACTGTAGGGAGAAGTCTTCATCTCTCTCTTATGATGCCTGAATTAACCGAATAGTTAAATAGCCCGAAGGTGTATTGCAAGCAGAGGAGACAGGAGCCCTGGTTAATTTGGTACCGCGCCAGGATGCCCGCCTTGAGGCAGAAACGGGCCTAAGGAGCACGAGGCCGGCCCTGGACGGCTCTTGAGCCATAGCCCCTACTCTCTTTTCATCTAAAATGGGGTTCCGGCGGGCGCATTCGGGGGATTCTACTGCGAAGCAGTTCGGAACCCGGTCAATGAGTGTAATCGCCTGGTTGCGACAGTTGACTGGCTTTTAGTCGGGTTAGCAGCTTTTTAACCCAGGGCGTCGCCGGGCAATGATCAATTTCAAGGATTCCTAGTCTAAAGCCAGCGCCTTCTCAGCTTCCCTGCTTTCCAATCGTGGCAAGTTTGATTTAGAGTGGCTCGAAACGGGGTGCGCGTGGAGCGACGTGACTTTCTCTCATCATGTGGCGCGGCGGCTGTGGGCGCATCGGCAAAGGTGTTGGAAACTCAGGAACGGCAATATATGAGCGGGTCAGGCGCGGGTGCGCCGACTTAAGTGGACTGTAACCGTCCCCTTGACAGGACTCTCGCAATGAACATTGGCCCTTACGAGATTATTTCTGAGATCGGCCGCGGCGGTATGGGCGTCGTTTACAAGGCCACGGACCCGCGAACCGGTCAATTCGTCGCTGTCAAGATGATTACAGGCATGTTCGCGGGGAATCCCCGTAGCCGAATGGGACTGGTTCGCGAAGCTCGACTTGCTAGCCAGTTGCAGCATCCGCATATCGTAACAGTTCACGAAATCGGGCAGCACAAGGGCGCGCTCTTCATCGTCATGGAATACCTCGAAGGCACCTCAGTTGACCGCATAGTTAAGCACCGGTCAGACATCCCTGTGGCAGTTAAGCTGAATGCCGTAATTCAGCTTTGCGCCGGTCTCAGCTACGCTCACGCTCAAGGTGTTGTTCATCGCGATATAAAGCCCGCAAACCTCTTCATGCTCACGTCTGGTTCGCTCAAGATCGTGGATTTCGGTCTTGCAAAGCTGAACGAGATGGCGGGACTGTCTGCGACCAAAGATACGAACACTCGTTTTGCCGGCACGGTCGCCTACATGTCCCCGGAGCAACTGAACGGAGCATCGGCTGATATCCGCTCCGATTTGTGGTCAGTGGGCGTGACCCTATACGAACTGCTTACCTACGCGCTTCCCTTCTCTGGCTCAAGTCTGGGAACTCTGGTTAAAAGTGTTGAGAGCGATCCGGTGCCGCCTTTACCTGACTCAACCCCCGTCAGGGTAGAGTTGGCCCAAATTCTAGATCGCGCGCTCGCGAAGGACCCTAACGTGAGGTATTCAACCGCGGAAGTTCTTGCGATTGATCTTCGGGAGGCGCTCCTCAAAATACACGCAGCCCCGTCCGAACTGCAACAGGCTCCCAAAGTGGATGTCGAGCCCGCCGATTCGAGAAGACCTGCGTTCAAGTATGAGTTGGGACTCGATCAACACACTGCTGGCAGGGTCAGGTTCCGAGCGACAACATTCACACAAGCAGGGTGGCTGGAATGCGTTAAACAGTCTCTAGGAAAAGCGGACCTGCGTTTTCTTCCGGGTTTGGGATTGCTCTTCACGGCGGAAATCTTTTTTTGGTTCTGGCGCTTTCGAGGTCCGCGTTCGAGCCTCAAACTTGCTTTGGAGGTCGCGGGAGTTTTCCTTGGCATCACAGCCTCGGTCGTCGGCCCGCTCGTCTTCGGTGCACGTCGCGCAAACGCCACCATACGACGAAAGTGCCAGAGTTGTTCCCGACGCATGGTGCCGGTCAGCAAATGGACTCGCTATGTTACCTCTAGGGACGAGATCGGCTGGGGACTCCGCGACTGCATCGCCACGCTGCGGGACGGCCGCTATGAAGATGCCGTGAGTTTACTCACGGTGCATGGAGCCGACAACTCCGAGGCTTATTGCGTATTCCGCTACAACCTTGAATTTTGGTCCTGTCGAGCGTGTGCCGACCAAAGTGCGTTGCTAACTGTGGAGGAAAAGATTGACAGGACTTGGCGCAGGCAGAATCTCTACCGCGAGAGCTATAAGTATGCCGTTGATGCTCCAGTCCCGGCATTTGGACTTGTGGGCCGCCCGACCGCCACGCCACCTAGAAAGAAAAAAACACGCCGATCTGATGCGCGCGTGAAGTGTCCAATAAAAACCTGCGGATGGGTGCCGGGTCAGGAAGACAAATGGCTCCTTCCGTGTGGGCACCTCGGGAATATTTTTGAGATGGGAGGTTTATGCCCGTCGTGCTCGCTCCAATACACCGAGGCCCCGTGTCTGCTTTGCAAGCTGATCACACCCCTTTCCGATTGGTACGAGGGCTGAGCAGAATCCTACGTGCGAGAAGCGGGCAACTCAATGAAAGCCATGGGGTTGGCGGCGGCTTAAGAGGATTGCTGTCGTAACATCCCGATTACACTGATTGAGAATTTCGGGGGGGGGCCGCCGTGTACCCGCCGTGTACCTCCGATCGGCGTTTCAGGCCATTCTAGCGATTTGGGCGTCTTTTAGAATCAATAGCTTGCGCGTTATCAATAGGGCTGAATAGTTCGACTCCCGCCGCCTCCACCACTATCTCATTTATTATCAATGGTTTACTGAAACAATTTAATTTCGTACAATAACTTTCTGCAGCGGCAGTTCCTCCGCCAGACTTCTCTCACGGTTTTCGTTTTCGCCGATCACAATCCAATCGAACAGTCGGATTATTCCTGGCAGGAATAGCTGGGGAGAAACGGAGTGATTGGGTTTTCGCACTGCCGTTCTGGGGGCAGGCTCACGTAAGTTCCTGTTTGCCGACTATCTGGACACAATCGGGAGTGAAACCATCGCCCGGATGTCACGGTTCTCGAGAACCAGGCTTCGGCTCTTTCCTGCTCCTCGGACAACGACATCGACCATTGCTCCGGCCAAGTCGTCGGCCCGAATCACCTGGTTGCGGAACACCACCCGAAAGAACGGGTAGATCGCGCGTAACAGGCGGTAGCTGAAATTCGGTTCCCTTCGCGGCTCCACGGGGTAGATGTACGCGGGCCGGAAGATGTAAACGCGGGGGAACCCGGCCGCAAGTAGTGCCTTCTCGGCCTGTCCCTTGTAGCGTGCGAAGGCAAGCCGGCTTCGTCCCGTCGGGTCGGCACCATTTCCGCTCAAAAACGAGAACGCGGCATTCGGACTGCTGTCACGGAGAACTCGCGCGAACTCGATCGTGTAGGCGGCGGTTATGGCGCGAAGTTCCGCGTCTGACACTGAACCGGTGTACGTCCCCAGGCAGTAGACCGCCGCGTCCTGGCCCAAAAGCGCATCTGCGAGTGCGGAACAGTCTGCGAAGTTTTGACGCAGAACCTCTTTCAACTTGGGGTGCGAGATGCCGAGCCTCTTGCGCCCAATCGAAGTCACGCATTCGACGGCGGAGTTATCGAGCGCGTAGCGAAGAGCGCATCCGCCGACCATTCCAGTCGCGCCCACGATGACGAGACGCTTTTGGCCGGCAGTGGGAACACTCATCGACGCGCCCGAATCCACCTTGTTAGTCGCTGTCATGACAGAATGCGCTCCTCGATCCAGTCCACGTACAGCAGGCGCTCCGCAAACAGCCATGCGCCGTCTTGCTTCACGAAGGTGTCGTAATAGCGGAGCGCCGCGATCATGAGGCTTCTCTTTCCCCCGTCGATGTAGTGAGTGGTGATTGTTTTAATCCTGTCTCTCTCGGTGATTGCTTCCATCGTTGCCATTTGTGTCTCCTTTTATGAGTTTCTAGAGTCAGAACGAGGTAACGACGACGCGCGTGAGCGAGCCGTCCTTTAACGCGGCGTAACCATCATTCACGTCACGCAGCGAGATCTTTTTCGAAACCAGGTCGTCCAGGTTCATCCGGCCTTGCAGGTACAGCTCTGCGTACATCGGAATATCGACATCGGGCCTCGACACGCCGACCATGTACAGTCCCCCGCCGACTTCCATCATTGCGAGCCCCTGTTCGGCCACCGATTTTTGCCCCACGAAGTCGAAGACGTGATCGGCTCCTCCCGGAAGGAGATCGCGGACAGCCTCGATGGGCTTAGTTTTCGTGGAGTCGATGACAGTCGGTGGCGCCGAATCGTCGCGCCTCGTCGAGTCTCTTCGCCTGGATGTCGATGACGACGATCCTCGAAGCGCCTGCGATGCGCGCTCCACTAACGGCATTGAGCCCAACTCCTCCGGCGCCGAAGATCACGACCGTGTCCCCGGCGTTAACGTTTGCGGTGTTCAAGACGGAACCGGCGCCGGTTACAACTCCGCAGCCGAGCAGCGCAGCTTGGGGAAACGGAAGCTCCTTAGGCACAACCGCGAGCTGGTTCTCGTGGATGAGCGCGCGTTCGGCAAACCCGCCCAGCCCGAAGCCTTGGAACAAGCCAGTCCCATTGCGGCTTAGTCGCGGGGCATCGGATGGTCGGCGCACCGTCGACTCCGGATGTGTACACTGGAAGGAGCGGCCCGATAGACATCGAGCGCACGCTCCGCACGACTGCGCTAGAGAACCTACGACGTGATCTCCGACACGGAGTTGCGCGACGTCCGGCCCCACTGCAGTCACTATCCCTGCAACCTCATGACCAAGCACCGCCGGCGTTGGAACGATATCGTGAGTAGCGAAAAGCAGGTCGGTGTGACACAGCCCAGAGGCTTGCACGTTGACCAGGACTTCGCGTCCCATCGGCGCGGCGATCTGAATATCCTCGAAATCGAATCCTCGACCGAGTGCGTTAAGTACAAGTGCCTTCATTTGGGCCTCCTTTCACGCCTTGAGCGCTTCTGCCCACCCACTGGGCTCACGATCTTCATACCGGTTGGAACTACTTGGGTAAGACTTAGCCAACTCCCCTATAGCCTGAGTGCGAGCTTCGCGAACTTCGGAAGTCGAGCAGCCGAGAAGCAGAGCACACTCGTGCTCCCGGTAGCGCTCCAGAACGCAAAGCACGAAAACAAACCGCTCGAAGTCTGCAAGCCCTAACACAGCCTCCAGAGCGAAGTGTCCGATTGGACCACTCGACTGCTGATTGTGAGAGAAGACAGTTGGGAGGAGCGCGGGCGAATTGGAGTAGCTCCGTCGCGGGTTCAGTTCACGAATTGCGTTTTCCACAATGACGCGTTTCGCCCAGGCACGTGCCCACTCCCTAAACACGTGGTTTTCTTTAGCACAATCCTGAATACCAGCTACAAAGCACCTTTCTCCCTTTTGGTGATTTCCCGTAAGTAGAAACGAAAGCTGATAAAGACCATTCAGATCCTGGTTAAAAACCTCGAGAAACTCCTCGCGAGTCGCGTACCGCTTTTCACCGTTTCCACAGATTTGACTGTAGGCCTGCTCAGTCATTTCCTGACCTCTCGAGAGCAGCATTAATCACCTCTAGTAAGACTCCGTCGTTAAAAGGTTTGGTCAAGAACTCCACCGCGCCATCACCCATCGCAAGAGTTCGCATCTCGGAGTCGCCATGCGCAGTGATGAAGATGATGGGTATTCGGCATCCTTCGGCCTTCAGCTTCGCTTGCAGTTCCAGACCGGACATGCCAGGCATGCGAATGTCGGCGATCAGGCAGGCGGCCTTGTATCGGGCTTCGGAATCCAGGAATTGTTCCGCCGAGCCGAAGCAGAGGGTGGACAGCCCGTCCGATTCGATCAGATCTTGCAATGCACTCTGAACCGATTCGTCGTCGTCGACGATTGCTACGAGTCTTGAGGTGTGCCGGATATTCATTGAGCGAAGAGTAGCGCCTTCACAAATCGGGCACAATCCGGCCTTAGTCGCGGGAACTACTACTTAGGTGGTATTCGATTCGAGTGAAACTTGGCGGAATAGCCGACGGAACAGGAGCAGACTATTGAGGAGGGGAGAGTTTGAGCTTGTCGGCCATACGGACCAATTCAGCTACCGATCCGGCCTGCATCTTTTGCATGACGTGACCGCGATGGATTTTTACTGTGGCCTCGCTGGCTCCGATTTCGTAGGCGATCTGCTTATTGAGCATTCCGCAGACTACGAGAGCCATAACCTCCCGCTCTCGCGCGGTCAATGCCTTATAGCGCTCTTGCAAATCGTGGATCGCGGCCTTTTGTTCTAGCGCGGCGGAGTCACGCTGGAGGGCCAGATGAATTGCGTCCAGCAGATCCTGGTCTCTGAAAGGTTTCGTCAAGAATTCCACGGCACCCGACTTCATTGCTCTGACAGACATGGGAATGTCTCCGTGCGCCGTAATAAAAATAATAGGGATTTTCACCCCGGTCTCGGCCAACCGGCGCTGGAAATCGAGACCATTCATCTGAGGTAGTCTGACATCCAGCATTAAACAACTCGGGCCGCCAGTGCGTTGCCTGCTTAGAAACTCCTCGCCAGTTGCAAAGGACTCGGCCCGCAGGCCAACTGATTCGACCAGATCCTGGATCGCCTGACGCATACCGCGGTCATCATCGATGATGAACACCGTGGGAACCCCCGCCGATTTCATGCATGTGCCTCAGCTTCTACGGGGATAGTGAAATGGAAGGTTGCACCCACCCCCTGATTGGCGCTCCTCTCGCGAGCTGCTTTCGAAATTACATAAATCGGAGACAGGCGCCCATTTACTCACAGGGCGGATAGGCGCCTCTCTGCCTCAGTCTGCACCCGCTGCGCGAACACGCCAGCAAATGCCCGGCGCACTCCGTAAAATAAAATTCCCCAGAGCACTGCCATAAACAAAGCCAGCGGCAGACCTGCCGGCGCCATCAGCGAATGGAACAAGAGAATGTTCACCAGGATGGGCCCCAGCAGGATCAGCGCCAGGGGAACAAAGCGGTTCGCCAGCAGGAGCGCTCCACCGATCACCTGCAGCAGAAAGACGAGCACCATGTAATGCGAAACAAACAACACGGTGAAGTACTGTCCCGCCAGACCGGTCGGCGGAGGCATGGGGATGAAGTGAAGAAACCCGTTTAGCCCCATGACCAGGAACAGCAGGCCAAGCAGATTCCGCGCAATTAAGGTTGCGATCTTCATAAATGTGTCTGTTCCTTTCTGTTTTATCTTTAAGTTTGATCTTCGATTTATGCTGCTGCCGTGCGCACTGCCTCCAACGTTGGCTTCAGGAAAGTCTCACGATCCATTGCGCCCTTCATCACCTGGGCTGCTCCACCCGCGGTCACGAACCTCACATCCGTCACACCCATAAAACCGAAAATGGTCTTCAGATAAGGATCGATAAAGTTGAGCGCGCTGGCAGGAGTGCCCGCCGCATAGACTCCACCACTGGCGGCGAGAATCGTAGCCTTCTTGCCGTGGAGCAGTCCCTGCGGTCCGCTTTCGGAAGAGACAAACGTATGTCCGCTGCGAACAACCTGGTCGATCC
>Ga0185299_10003533_pt1 | contig 20513 bp, 15 predicted proteins | sample PaiPotPPA55metaG_FD_128002 | JGI IMG/M metagenome (GOLD analysis project Ga0185299, IMG submission 128002) | Iron sulfur acid spring bacterial and archeal communities from Banff, Canada, to study Microbial Dark Matter (Phase II) - Paint Pots PPA... ... | reverse complement strand
ATTGTTCCGCAAAAGTAACTCCACCGGTGCCCACTAGCAGCAGACTGCCACCCACGATCAACGCATCCCTCCATTCGGTCAGGGAGGGTAATTTTGCGCCCCGGATCAAAGCGAACAGGAACATCGCGCCCCCAGCTGCCAGATAGCGGGTTCCGACCATAAAAAAGGGCGGAATTGACGCGATTGCCAGGCGAATCCCGAGATAGGTCGAACCCCAAATCACGTAAACCGTTAACAGGGCGCCTAGCACCAGAAGGGGACTCGGGCTCTCTGCCTCGCGTAGCGAGACCGACTTGGTGGTATTCATGGTTCGATAGCGTCCTCTCATGGCATCAGGCCGTCCGGCCAAATTCGGTGCTCCCGAATAGAAGATCTGATTCGCATGGGACCTAGTGGACAATCGTTGGCTTCGCGAGTTAGACGAGCCAGCTGCCAAGCCGGGGCCGGCTCCAGATTGCGACTTTGACCGCCTCGCTTAATTGAGGATACCTTGCAACGCGAATCCGCTTTCTCTATAGCGTCGCGATCTTTAACGAACTAAACATCCCGAGATACGTCACCCCAAAAAAATGCCCTAGAGAGTTCCCGGAATATGATCGCCATCGGCATGTTTCCGCTAATTAGCAGAACGCAGGCGAACAGATCAGCGACTACGCGTCGCGTCGGTTAGTAAAACCAGCGATACTCCTCGTCCCAATTTTGGTCCGCTTTTCTAATATTCTCCTCCTTATTCGACCGGAACTCCTTTTCGGCCGCCGGGGATGTACAAAGGTAAAGTTTCCCCTTCACGATAAAGAATACAGTCGGATCAATATCGTTTGCTTGCTTGTTTCTCATTCCATTGGCGCAAAAGCCGCCGTATTGGGGAATATATCTTGCCGGATTCTTTTTGAAAGCAGACAGGTCTGCCGCAGAACTAAAATAGTAGGTCGCTCCTTGATAAGTGCTCTGGTACTTCGGCTCCCCTTTTACGGCTTTGTTTTGGGTGAAATAGGTCACTGGATCATATCCCTTTAGAATAAGTCCCTTGCTGTCTAGATTTAGCTTGTGGGCGCCCTTCTCAAGCCATACCCGCGTCCTCAGTTGCGTTTTCAAATCTTCGTTTGCGGGGTGAGACTGGGAATTAATTACGGTGGCGTAGCTCTGGTATGTTAGCGCCCAGACTGAGAAAACTATCAAACCTCGTTTCATGATTGGCTGAGCAAGAGTTTTGGCTGTCGCGTTGACAAGATGCCTTGTTTTGGTCGTGATCTGGTTGGGATCCACATGTCGGAGGCGGTTCATACCACTCCGGTCCTTGCTCTGGTTGTGTCTAACAAATGGTGCTGACCGCCGTTCCAAGTGTCGGCCAGCTCGCGGGCAATCCCGCTGAGCCCTTGGCTTCGGTTACGAATGCTGTTGTTGCCGTTTAGGTTACTCATGTTGTTCTTTATTTATGCTACTGACTAATTTCCAATGGGGCTTACTCGATCGTAGAAAACTCCAATCGTTCCGGCGATCGCCCTAACGATCGATGTTGTTCGACATTCCTATCTATTCGATCCGGCCAACGCGTACTTAATTCACAAAAAATTATTAATTAGGTAGGTCACTCGTAAGTTGATAAGACAAAAACCGGAGAAACCGCTATCGGTCTGGGGCGTAATCTCTGCGGGATTTCCGCACGCCGCATATGTTGCTATCAGTCCCCGTTCGCCGCAGCTGCGCTACGGCGATTTAACTTTTCTATTTCTTATCAGGCCATCTATAGCCAGTGGTCCAGGACCACCCAGGACTAAGGCCGCAAGACAAGCCAGGTATAGAAGATCAACTTCATAACCCGGTGGGCCGAACTGCGCGCCGGCCGCAGTCACCGCCTTGATCTTGATCGAACTGAATCCGTAGGGCAGATGCACCGTAAACATGGCGACCAAAAGAACCGCAGCCATAGGTAAGCTGGCCAGCGTCACGAAAGCGCCCAGAATAACGGCTAAACCGCCAAGTATTTCTACCAAGATGGTGGACCAAGCCATAAAATGCGGCCCGGGCACGCCGATCGCTTGGAGGATATTGGCAAATGCGTCAGGTCCCTTGGCCAGCTTGGCAAAACCGTGCTCCATGAAGCCATATCCAACGATAAGGCGCAACGGAATGAGGGACCAACGTTCGATCGCGGATCGAGGTAGCAAATGAGATGACATAGTTGTTGATCAAAAACTCCGCTCTATTTTGCAATGATCGATCTAACCAATTTTTGGCAGTCGTTGCTACCTGCGCGACATAGTCGGGTCCAATCTCGCATGTCCATTTGCTCCTTGTACTTATTGGCGCTTGACCTAAATACCTTTGATTTCCCCGCCGTCCATGCGAACGGATGTACCTGTCAACCACTTCGCCGCTGGGGACACAAGAAACGCCATTAGTTCAGCAATCTCTTCCGGCGTACCGTAGCGGCTAATACCTGCCTCTGCGGGAAACGTTTTTGTCGCTTCCTCCACTGTCATTCCATGAGCTGGCGCCCACTTCTCCATGAAGGATTGCCGCCGGCCTGTCATTACCGGGCCCGGTACTACACTATTCACCTGTATACCGTCCTTGATGCCCTGTTCGGCAAAAGCCTTCGCGAGCGCGATGATGGCCGCATTGATCGTGGCGACTGCAGCAAACCCAGGCTTGGGATCTAAGGCAGCACTCCCCGAGATCAGAACGACGGAGCCCTTGGAAGCTTTAAGAGCCTCCCATGCTTGGATCGTCAGACGGCGAGCTCCGTGGAGCTTTAGGTCCAGGCCTGCCTGCCACTGTTCGTCGGTCATCTCGAACAGGTCAATCTGTGGCACGGCGCCGGCAATATTTAAAAGGGCATCGATCCTTCCAAAGCGATCGAGTGTCCCTTTGATCAAAGTCTCGGCCGACTCGCTTGTGCTCAGGTCGAGGGCAAACGCTAGCGGATCGGCCCCACACGATTTCACCTCTGCTTCAACTTCCTTGAGTGCCGCCCCGTTTCGCGCAGCCAACACGAGCCCAGAGAAATCCTTCGCGAGCCGCACCGCGGTAGCGCGCCCAATCCCCTGACTTGCACCGGTGACGACAGCAACTGATTCTCGCATTTTCGATTATTCCTTTGTTTGGTAACTAACCTTTGAGTGATGAGTTAACGGCCCAGCGTTTCGCGAGCGGCCTCACCTATTATATCGACGACCACTTCGGGGGCCGTGAGAAGCGGAGTGTGATCGACAGGGTGAACTCGGATCTTCGCTCCCATCCGCTCTGCCATGAAGCGCTGTGTCTTCGGGTTGATCATGCGATCTTCTTCCGCGATCAGGAACCATGAGGGTTTAGATCTCCACGCGGGTTTAGGTGCTGGCTCCTGAATGCACTTGACCGCAATCGGCCGTTGCACGGAGGCGGTAACCGCCTTCATATCGTCCGAAGCGTTCTGGGCAAAGGCGTTCTGGAAACCTTCTGGTGGCATCCAGATGAAACCATAAGCGTCGGGCTGCAGATGAGGAGCCTGCGGATGAAGCTCATCACGGTAGAATACCTGAGCTACTGTCTCACCCTCGTCGGGAGCCAGAGCAGCAATATACACCAACGATTTTACCTTCTCCTCAGTTGCCGCTGCGATCACGGCACCGGCGTAGGCGTGGCCAGCCAGCAAAACCGGACCGTCGATTCTCTGCAGAACCCGGTTCAGCGCACCGGCGTCGTCTGACAGAGATGTAAGGGGAATCGGTGCACAGACCACCTTGAGGCCCTCGTGCAGCAGAGGAAGAATAATCCGGTTCCAGCTGCTGCCATCAGCCCATGCGCCATGAACGAGAACCACCGTGGCGTTCTTAGAGAACAGATTCATATTCATTACCTTTCTGGTAGTTGAAGCGCGAAAAGCCTCCTGCTCCGCTACTAGTTGGCCACGATTCAGCTAAGAAAGGCCTTGATTCGTTCGGCGATGAAGTCTCCCTCTTCTTCCAGGGCAAAGTGCCCCGTATCGAGCAGGTTGAGCTCCGCTTTTGGTAGATCACGTTGATATGCTTTTGCTCCCACTACGGTAAAGAACGGATCGTTCTTTCCCCACAGGATCAGGGTGCGAGGCTGGCTGGTACGGAAATACTCTTGCCACCCGTCGTAGAGTGCGACGTTGGATTGATAGTTGTGGAGCAAGTCGAGTTGGATCGCGTCATTTCCCGGGCGATCGAGGAAGATCTGGTCAAACGTCCAATTGTCCGGACTGATCTTTTTCGGGTCCTTCGCACCGTGTGTGTACTGAAAGGTCGTGGTTTCCAACGTGAGCAGCCCACGCACGGGTTTCTCTGTTTCCGTATTACGTTTAGCCCAAAACGGCTTCATCGGATCGAAGGCGCTACCGATCCCTTCGACATAGGCATTGCCGTTCTGGACGATAATGGCGTCAATCGCTTGTGGATGCTTCGATGCAATCCGGTATCCAACTGGTGCACCGTAATCCTGCACGTAAATGCTGAATTTCTTCAGACCAAGGACGCCTAAGAGTAGTCTCTCGACGTGCGTTGCGAGGTTATCGAAGGTGTAGGAAAAATCGGCGGCATTGGGCGCATCGCTATATCCAAAGCCGATATAGTCAGGCGCAATTACATGAAGGTTCTTTGCAAGCTGCGGAATCAGATTGCGGTACATGTGGGAAGATGTCGGGAAACCGTGAAGAAGAACAATAGTCGGAGCGTTCTTGTCTCCGGCTTCGCGGTAGAACATCTTGTAGCCATCGACGTCAGCGTAATTGTAGGTAGTCATATTAAGTTGTTTTCGGTTTTGTTTGCAGAGTTGAAAACCAAGTCGATCGCGACTGGATTTCTAAAAATAATAGAGCGAGGGGCAGAAAGCTGGTTGGCGCCGCTAAATGCGAACCACCATTTTTCCATTAGATTGGTTGGATTCCATCGCCGCGTGGGCTTCGCGAATTTCGTCGAATTGAAAGACTCGAGACGGTTTCGCCTTGTAGATTCCAGCGGCCGCTTTATCTACGATGGCCTGCATAGGAATGTCCGAGACTGGAAAGTCCGGGGTGCCGAATACGAAGCTGCCAAAAAAAGTGAAGTAGACTCCGCTCGGCATCTCAAGCAGAGGATTAAAGTTGTTCACGGGATCAAGACCACCTAGCCATCCGGCAAGGCACATACGTCCGCCCCTCCGGAGCATCTCAAGAGAATCCATAAATGTGCTGTTGCCTACAAGATCGAGGACCGCGTCGATCCGTTTCCGTTCAGGGATTAGCTCCGAAAGATTGGGGGTCTCAATCTCCACTCGATGCGCCCCAAGTTCTTTCAATGTCTCAAACCGCGCCTTCTTGCGTGTAGTAGCAATAATGTTAGCGCCGGCGTCGGCTGCAATATTAAGGGCCGCACGACCCAAAGCTGAGGTTGCGCCCCGGATGACGAGAGTTTTGCCCTTGGCAATTTCCAAGTTACGAAGCAGGCACGTCCAAGCGGTAGCGTATGATTCGGGAATTACCGCAAAGTCTTCCCACGCAAGATCAGTCTTGATGGGTACGACATTGGTAACGGGAGGACAGGTGTATTCAGCGTAACTGCCGTTGATGGTACGCCCAAGTCCGCCCATGAATGCAGCCACTTTGGTTCCCACCGCTAACTCCCCGCCAGGGCACGATTTTACGAGCCCCACGCACTCGATACCACTAACCGTTGCTGCTTCGGCCCATTCTCCTTTGCGCATGTGGGTTTCAGCGTGATTAATGCCAAATGCCTTTACTTCGATAAGAACAGATCCCGGCTGCGGGACTGGATCAGGCAGATTCTCGATCACCAGGCCATCAAGTCCCCCGAACTGTTTAATGATGATTGCTCGCATACGAATATCCCAATTTTAGTTTCGACTTAAATACTGATTAGTTAGTTGGGATCGGGTCGATTCAGCATTCGCGTCGGCCGATTTTTACGCCGCGGGTACAGAGGAGAACAACGGGTTAAGGCCCTCCGCTAGGGTTGGGTGAGCCAGGACGGCGTCACCCAGCGCGGTGTAGGGTAGTCCCGCGATCATGGCGATCTGGACCGAGGACATAATCTCTCCTGCCCCCACACCGAAGGCGGTGAAGCCAAGGATGCGATCGCCGCGAGTTTCCACCAGCGCCTTAAGAAATCCCCGAGTTTCGGAAAGCGTGTGTACCCGTAGTACGGCATCCGCCATTGGGATCTTCAACAAACGGTACGCGACGCCTCGCGCCTTCGCTTCCTTCTCACTGAGACCGACCCGGGCCAGTTCCGGGTCGGTAAAAAGACAGAACGGAACTTGCCGCCCGGTCGTGACGCGTTTACCACCACTAAGATTGCTAAGGACAACGCGGAAATCGTCAGCGCTTATGTGGGTGAAATGCGGGCTGCCGGCGACATCTCCGACTGCCCAGACCCCGGGCGCCGTGGTCTCTAGCCGCTCATTGACTTTCACGTAACCGCGATCTGTCAGTTCGACACCCGCCGCCTCCAATCCAATACCCTCCGTATTCGGAATACGGCCGGCTGCGACGAGTAAATGAGTGCCCGTTAGGGTTTTCTCCGCTCCATCCCGCTCGACCAAGACGCTGACTGACTTGCCGGATTTCCCGGATACCTTCTTGACGCGCGTCTTCAGAACCAACTCGATCCCCTCATCCTCGAAAAGGCTACCAAGAGCGTCACTTACATCTTCGTCTTCATGATGCACCAGTCGGGCGTTGCGTTCGATGATTGACACATTGCTACCAAATCGACGCATCGCCTGCGACAGCTCTAGTCCGACGTAGCCGCCACCAAGCACGAGGAGATGTTCCGGAATTTCGTCGAGTTCGAGGGCTTCGACATGGGTGAGCGGCTGCGCTTCCGCCAAGCCAGGGATGGGTTCTAGAGCGGCGCGTGTACCGGTATCGATGATCACATTGGTCCCGCGTAGTTGACGAGTTGTTCCGTCTGGTAATGTGGCCTCCAAAGTTCTCGGACCGATGAATCGGCCCGAGCCGAGGATGAGTTCTGTTCCACTAGCCTTGTAATGCTCGAGATGCACGTCAATCAAACCTGACACCATCTTGCGTTTGCGATCGCGCACCCCAGACATATCGATTGCGAAACCTTTTGTGGCGATCCCGAACTCCTCACCCCTGGCAAAATAGGAGGCAACCTTAGCACTGTGGATGATGTTCTTGCTGGGCAGACAGGCGATGTTCGGGCAAGCCCCACCGATGTATTTCCGCTCAATCACGGCTACCCGGTGTCCTTGCCTACCATAAGTCCAGGCGGCCAATTTTCCGCCCACGCCGCTGCCCAGGATCACTAGCTCGTATTCTTCCAGGTCCGTCCTTTTAGCTAATTGTACTGAAGAAATGTTTGCCATATTTCGTTGTGCTACCTTTGTGTTGTTAACGAGTTGTAAGTGTTCTTACCGAAATCTGTCGAACGCGATGCTCTTTCTACATCCTGTCGCAGCAAATAGAATGAAACCGCAAAGAGGACTACATCCTTCATAAGAAAAGTGACATTGCCCTGCATCGCCGGAAATCCGCCAGCAGAAGCATTCCAACCGTCCGGCATAAAGGGAATAATGGTGATGGTCATGATGAAGGTAAGACATGATCCGAGCGCCCCCAGAACTCCTAAGGGTTTGTTCCAGAACCCGAAGAATATCAGCGCCCCAAATACCCATTCGGAAACTCCTAAGAACCAGCTAGCACCTTGGAGACCGAAAACCGGGTACATCCAAGAAATAAGTGGACCATTGCTAATGAATGGAATCAGTCCGTGCGCCTCGTACGCAAACCACTTCTGGTAGCCAAAAAAGAAATAGATGATTACCATCGATGCCCGCACCAGGTGATAATCAAGATCTTTCCTGAGTATGCCGAGCTTAGTTAAAATATTTATCAAAAGGTTCATTGCGCCGGAAAGAACAGTGATTGGAGATTTCGCAGCGGTGTGCTTCGGAGCGAGAGCGACTTTGCTAGTATAGAAGTCTTTCATTGGAGCTAAGAGTTAATTGGTTTACGGTTGTTAATTTCGATGCTCCTTTTGATCGGCCAACACAGGGTGCATAGATTAGGCAGATTCTCCATCACCACCCTATCAAGCCCGATCTCTTTAATGATTATTGCTCGCATCCGACTCGTAGTTTACGTCTTCAGCTTTACTTAGTGACACAAGGTTAATCATCTTGCGTGCCAACTTCTGATATTCGCTGCTGGTGTCTGTACACCAGGGGTTTATGTACAGAGTAGGCTCGATCGGACGACTGTACGAAATCTTGACTGTACAAAATTTGGTTCTGCCGACTTCGCTGTCTATAGTTGAAATGGGAGCCTTTTATTACTGACCGGTTTGCGCCGGCCAACTAGACATCTATGCATAGATCTCTTTTATGGCTTGGCGGTACAACATTTTAAAATTAGGGGTTTTCGTTCTGCCGAATTATATGTTGTAGTCCTTTTCATCGTTTTCATCTTAATTTACGAGGCACTTTGCACCTCGTTAGTCCAGGTCGCGGACGGCTTTAAGCCGCAGAAAACGTTATCGTAGTGCCTGGCGTCCAATCCTATCCCGTTTCGCTTTGTACCGCCTGGCGACGTTTACCCTAACGACCCAGCTTTTTTAAGTTAGGCGCGCAGGTGGCCGCCAAAGTTAGGCGCAGCCTTCCGTTCTATCTCCGAGGACAGGACTCGATGACCGGGAAAGTGATATTTGCATTAATCCCGCATTTTCAGGCAGGCCGCTTCAAACTCAGCTTTTCTATCCTGGCGATCAAAGTACTAGGCTTGACGCCCAAAAGCTCGGCGGCGCCATTCACACCTTTGATTTTCCAGCAGGCCTTTTGCAGAACAGCGAAAACGTTCTGACGCTCGCGGCGGCGTATTTCGGCTTCAGTTAGATATTCCGGTTCAGCCTCGTCAGGGGGCCGTGAGCCAAAAGAAGTCAGATCGACTCCAGTCACCGGCAAGTCGAAGTCCAAAGCGCCGCCCTGCGCAAAAATGGCGGCCCGTTGGATGATGTTTCGCAGCTCTCGGATGTTACCGGGCCAGCCGTATCCTTGGAGCCTTTCAATGCCCGCTCGAGTTAGTCTTGGTCTCGGACATCCGAGTTCTTTCACTAACAATTCGATGAAATGCGTTGCCAAAAGCGGGATGTCTGCTAAGCGCTCCCGCAGCGGAGCAACTTTTAACGGGAAAACATTTAGCCGATAATAGAGGTCTTCGCGAAAGTGGCCCGTAGCTACGTCTTTCTTCAAATCCCGGTTGGTAGCTGCAACGATTCGCACATCCGCGTGCCGGGTTCTGTCCTCTCCTACACGCTCGTAAGACTTCTCTTGCAGGACGCGGAGTAGCTTGCTCTGCAGTTCCAAAGGGATTTCGCCGACCTCGTCCAGGAACAAGGTCCCACCCGAGGCAACGTCGAAACGCCCAGCCCGGTCTTTAATAGCACCGGTGAACGCCCCTTTGGCGTGCCCGAAAAATTCGCTTTCAAACAATTCCTTTGGAATTGAGGTGCAATTAACCCGGACCAAAGGCTTTTCTCTCCGCCGGCTGCGCTGATGGATTTCTCGCGCAATCAGCTCTTTTCCGGTGCCGGTCTCACCCAAGATCAGGACCGTGGCATCGGTGGGTGCTACCATCTCAACTTGTCTGATGATTCGCCGGCAGGCTCCGCTTTGACCGATAATTTCGCTAAATGCCCCGACCGCTTTCCCATTCCCGTTATCTCGCCCGATTGCATCTCGGATTGTCTCTAGCAGATATTCGTCATTAAAAGGCTTGGTCAAAAAGTCTAGCGCTCCAGCCTTCATTGCTCGGACCGACATCGGGATGTCGCCGTGACCAGTGAGAAAGATAATCGGGATCTGCATATCTTTCTTCGTCAGTTGCTCTTGCAATTCAAAGCCGCCGATGTCGGGAAGCTGGATATCCAGCAACAAACAGCTGGGCACCTCTTTTCCCAAATTGGTTAACACTTCCTGCACCGACGCGAATGTCTTCACGTTCATCCCAGCCGATTTAATCAAACGCCCCAGAGATTCGCGTACTGATAAATCGTCATCGACGACGTAAATTTGAGAGTCAGATTCATTCATGGGTTGCCTCCTCGCCGTAACTACCGGTGGTAGGATTTTACTCCTTCTCTACTTGCTTCTATCTCAGGTCGGCTGACTCGCTCCGCATTCGCCTTCCTTTCACTCTCACTTCGCAGTCAACACGTCGTTAATTGCATTCAGTAGAGCCTCATCACTGAAAGGCTTGATGAGGACAGCCCTCGCGCGGCCCTCCGGCGCCCGCGCACGTTCCGCGTCTTCTTCATGCGCCGTGATGAAGATAACCGGGATCTCAGAATGATTAGCAACTAATTGGCGCTCGAGCTCGATGCCACTTTTCCCCGGCATGCGCACGTCGACTAGCAAGCAGTCCGTCGTTCCGGATTGATCCGAACTTAAGTACTTTTCGGCTGAATCAAACGTGTTCACTGCGAACCCGGCCGAGCTCAGCAACCGGCTGAGGCCTTCGCGGACAGACGCATCGTCATCAACAACCGAAATCAGTTTGGGGGTCGGCACATAGGAGCATGACAACAATGCGGCAAGAATCCAGTATACCTTCGTATACGGCCCTCGGACTCGCCTGAACCTCCTAATGACAAATGACAAATGGCAGATGACAAAATACCGCGGCCAAATTTGTCATCTGTCATGGAGCGGGCGCGTGGGCCAGCGACTTAACGATTCCTCGCACGCCAGCTTGCCAGCTTGTCGTGCATTCTTATCAGCTCCGCTAAAGAGCCGGCCCGCATCTTGTGCATCACCTGAGCCCGCTTAACTTTAACACCGATCTCGCTGATCCCAAGTTCTGCCGCGGTTTGTTTGTTGAGGAGACCGGAGACAACCCCTTCCATCACTTGCCGCTCGCGCGGCGTTAGTGACTCATATCGGCTCCACAGATCCTCCATTTGCGTTTGTTGATAGCGGGCAGATTGATCGCGTTTTATCGCCTGCTGAATCGCATCCAACAGATCCCGCTCAGAGAAAGGCTTGACCAGAAACTCGACCGCCCCCGCCTTCATGGCGCGTACCGATGTTGGAACGTCCTTGTGGCCCGTGATAAAAACGATGGGAATTTCCCTGTTTGCCTCAAGGATCCGTTTCTGCAGATCGAGCCCGCTCAGACCTGGCAACCCCACATCCAACACTAGGCAGCTCGGAATATCCTCTCTCCTGTGAGCCAAAAACTCCTGAGCAGAAGCAAAAGTCTCGACGTTCCACCCTACGGCTCTGAGCAGACGTTCCAAACCCTGCCGAACCGCGAGATCATCGTCTACGACAAACACAATCGCTTCGGATTCCAGCAAAGGTGATTCTGCGGACATTTCAAAGAGTGAAGTGAAAGGTTGCGCCGGGACCGTCGTTCGCAGCGGCCCAAAGCCGCCCGCCGTGACTTTCAACAATCGAACGACTGATCGATAGCCCCATGCCCATGCCGCCGGGTTTGGTGGTGTGGAAAGCATCAAAGATTCGTTCAGCGTTCAGTGGATCAATGCCGACTCCGGAGTCTTGAACAGCCACCCGGACTTGATCGCCTTCGCCGCGTTGAGTTCTAACTACCAGATCTCGCTTGCGGTCTTCCACCGCGCTCATTGCTTCGATGCCGTTCAGGATCAGGTTCATGACAACCTGCTGTATCTGTACCCGGTCGGCCATCACCGAAGGGAGATTCGCGGACAGTTCCGTTTGTAACGCCACCTGGTTTCTCCGCGCTTCGCCCTGGGTGAGGATTACCACTTCTTCGATCGCCTCGTTTATGTTCAACCGTTCCTTTGTCGGCAGAGTCTTCTTAAATAGGCCGCGCACCCCGGAGACCACATCCGCGGCCCGATTCCCATCGCGAATGATGGCGCGAAGCCCTTCCCTAGCTTCGACGAGGTTGGGCGAATCGCCAGCTAGGAGGCGCAGGCTGGCGCTAGCGTTAGTTACGACGCCTACCAGCGGCTGGTTGACTTCGTGGGCAATGGAGGCTGCCAGTTCGCCCATCGTCGTTACCCGGCTGACACGCGCGAGCTCCGCCTGCGCTCGGTGCAAAGCGTCCTCGGCCTGCTTGCGATCAGTGATATCTGTCGCGATTCCACAAACTGCGTATGGCTTGCTGTTGCGATCACGCAGAAGAAATTTTGCGGAGATACAGTAGCGATCGCCTTCCTTCGAGGGCACAACTTCCTCAAACTGAATGGGAGCGTCGGCTTCAATGACCTGCCTATCATTGGCTCGGATCGCTTCGGCGACTTCGTAGGGATGCATGTCAAAATCGGTTTTGCCGCGGATTTGATCACGCCGAACATTGTGGCGACGCTCATATTCACGGTTGATCAAAAGGTAACGAAGCTCGAGGTCTTTGACAAAAATGACTGCAGAAGTGTTGTCGACAATGTCCTGCAACCGCTCCTCACTGGCGCGCAGCGCTTCTTCCGCTCTCCTGCGATCACTGTTTTCTTGCGTCAGCTCAGTATTTAACTGCGCGAGGTCGGCATAGAGTCTGGCATTATCTAACGAGATCGCCGCTTGAGAGGCGAGCAGCTCCAACAGCGCAAACCGCCTGGTCGTGAATACGCGAGGCGCCAAGCTGTTCTCCAGATAAAGCAAGCCAACGAGCTTGCCCTGCTTCACCAGGGGCAGGCAGAGCACTGACCTCGATCGCATTTGACGCAGGTAGTCGTCCTCCGAAAACAGATTCTGGACCGAGGCATCCTCCAGAATCACACTTTCCTGGGTTCGTACAACGTAACGCACGATCGATCGTGGCAGCGGGGCCTTGGTAACAGTTGCTTCTCTCAGGTCTACGATAACAGCCTCACCGTTGGTTATGGCTTCCGCCTCTACGCGCTCCTCACCGCCCCGCAGAAGAATCAACAGGCCTCGCTCAGCGCCCGCGTGCTCAAGCGCTGTTCGCATCAGCGTATCGATCAGTTTCTCCAAGACAATTTCGCCCGAAACTGCTTGCGAGACTTTGATAACCGTAGCCAGATCCAGGTGTTCGACCAATGTCCCGATTGTGGTCGTCGAACGGCGCACTGGCTCTTGCTCCCTGAGCTGCGGATATAACTGCTCGAGTTGTCGCACCTTACCAGTGGCTCCCCAACGGAGGTAGCAGTACCGTGCGTCCCGCAGGTACGCACCCGCGATCTTCTCGAAACCACGTGCGATATAGAAGTGTGCGGCGAGTTCGTTAGCGAGCGCCTCATTGTGGACAAAGCCGTTTGTGTGTGCCAGACGAATGGCCTTTTCGTAGAGGCGCATAGCCTCGAAATCCCGGCCTGCAAGGCGAGCGATCTCGCCGGCCACCAGCGCGGCGCGGTTGCCGAAATTCTCCGGACAATTCTCCGCCCATAGTTCGAGTTGTCTATAATGCGCGGCCAGAGCCTCAAGATGCTCCTCCTTCGTTAAAGCTTCCGACTTCGCCAAGGCTTCGTCGGACAAGTGCTGGCGGTCGGGAAATGCGGAATCGCAGGACGCCGCGCGGGAAAGTGCACTATAGAAGTGATACTCCGCCGTTGCAAACTGGGTTGGTGCGGTCCAAAGCAGTTGTTGCGCCCGCGACGAGGCATCGATGGCCGACGCATAGTCCCCGGCAAAAAAGCGAGCTTGCAGCTTTCGGATCCAGTAATAGCACCCGGCTAGCGCCGCCGGGTCACTTGCCAAATGGGTCTCGAACCGAAGCTCATCAAACTGTTCATCGTTAAAGGAGCCGAATTTCGGCGTTAAGCCACGGAGGGTCCGGATAAGCCCGAGCTGAGGGGTGATGATGTCAATGACGAGATCAAACCGAGCCTTCTGAGCAAACTCGAGGCCATGCTCGGCTTCGCGTTGGACCTCAGGGAGCGGATCTCCCGCTGCCAGAAGGTACGTGTTCAGGTTGTTGCAGCTGTACGCCGCAAAAGTGAGGTCTCCGATCTTGTTCGCGACCTCGAAAGCCCGATGTACCAGGTCACGACAAGCCCGGACGTGTTTCGTCCATGGCATGACGTGACCTCCGAAAAGCATATAGGTCCTTGCCTGAAAACGCTTCAAGCCGCGTTTTTCGACCAATTCATAGCCGAGCTGACCGAATCGAAATCCTGCCTTATAGTTGCCGAAGTTTGGGCCGGCTATTATGCCAAGGCATACGTAGGCGACGGACGAACCGTCGCTAACGCCATGCTCGAGGCTGAGATTAACCATCCAACAGACGACCAGAGTAGCCAGGTTCGGGTCCGTAAAGAATGCAGGCGACAAAACCTTGGTCAGAACATCCAGAGTCGCGATGGACGCCGGATCGCTCATCAAGGGTAGGTCAATGAGCTGCTCAATCGTCCGGCTCCCAAGCTGGGACCAGATCCGCTCGTATTCCCGCCGTCCTTCCTCCGCGGCCGGATGGGGCGACCATTCGACGCCCAGATATCGGAGATAGTCGAGACCGACGGCAACCGCGCGCGCGCTGCTCTGATTGAGAGTCGTGTACAGATCCACGCGCAAGCACGTGACGGTCGCTAGTTCGACCGTATTTGCGGCGCGGGATGAAAGCGTCGTCAAGCGCTCCTCCGCAGCCGCCGACCGGCCAGTCAGAAACTCGCATTCGGCCTGGTGCAATTCCAGTGAGAAGGTGAGCTCATGCCGGCGCTCCCAACAATCGTCCGACAGCAGTGCCGCACCAGCGACGAGGTACTTGAGGGATGAGGCGTAGGCCGTGGAGGCCTTGGCCCGCTTGCCTGCGACCAGGTTTAGCTCGACCAGCTCCTCGCGCTCGTCTCGTGAGGTGATCAAGCCTGCTCCGCGATTGAGCTGGTTGACGATCTCGAAAACCGCCTCTTCACGCTTCTCTGCGGGCGTGTGCGCCGCCAGCAGTCGCCCCATTCGCAGATGGGCCTCGGCGCGTAATTGTTCCGGAACCAGTGAATAGGCCGCTTCCTGTACACGGTCATGGACAAACTTATAGGAGCCCTCCAGCCGTACGATGAACTCAAGACGCACCGCCTCCCACAGGTCTGAGTGGACCTGCTCCTCCGATGCCCCCCGAACGATGCAAAAAGTGGCGATCTCGGCGCTGTTTCCCAGGCAGGCAAATTCTTGCAATGCTTTCTGGGTGTCGACGGGTAGGCGGTTCAACTTTCCAACGATGAGGTCCGCGACATTATCGGTGTAACCCTTAGCTTGAATCCGAGTCAGGTCCCAGGACCATCTCCCGCTTGCATGATCGAAAGTGAGTAACGCCTCTTCGGCCAGCGCAGAAATAAACTGAACAGCGAAAAATGGATTGCCGGCAGTCTTTTCGCGAACCAGTTGCGCCAGCGGGGTGACGGGACCCGATTCGCAGTTAAGAGAATCCGCAATTAACCGCCCCAAGTCTTCGCCGGCTAGCGGCGCAAGGAGGATCTCGTGCACTATCGCCCCGACTTGGCGGATCGCCTCGAGCTTGCGCATCAGCGGATGGGCGGAATTCACTTCGTTGTCTCGGTAGGCGCCGATCAACATCAGGTGCCGCACATCGGACTGACTCAGCAGATCTGCGAGCAAATCGAGCGTTGCCGCGTCGAGCCATTGCAGATCGTCAAGGAATAGGGCAAGCGGATGGTCCGGCCGTGCGAATACGCCGATAAATCGTCGAAACACCAGTTGGAAGCGGCGCTGTGCGTCCTGTGGCGGAAGATCAGGGACTGGTGGCTGTCCTCCTATGATCAGCTTCAATTCGGGCACTAGGTCCACGATAAGCGGTCCGTTCGGACCCAGCGCCTCGTGAAGGGCGTCGCGCCAGTTGCGCAGCTCGGCTTCACTCTTACCCAGAAGCGGACGGACAAGGCTTTGAAAGGCTTGGGCTAAAGTGGTATAAGGAATGTCACTCTTGTACTGGTCGAATTTTCCAGATGCAAAAATGCCGCGGGGCGGAACCAGCACCTTATGGAGCTCATTTACGAGCGAGGACTTGCCAATACCAGAATATCCGGAGACCAGCACCAGCTCCGGCCTGCCACTCGCCACGACGCGGCCGAAGGAGGCAAGCAAAGTATCGATCTCGCGTGCGCGCCCGTACAATTTCTCTGGAATCCGAAGCCGATCGGGCCAGTCGTGCTCGCCTAATGGGAATTCCTGAATTCGGTAGGGCGAGGCTCCTGCCGAGCCGCGCTCCCACTCAGCAAGACAGCGTCGAAGATCGCTCTCAACACCCGCCGCCGTCTGGTAGCGTTCCTCAGCTGTCTTAGCGAGCAGCTTCATGATGATTGCGGAGACAGTTGCTGGGACAGTTTTCAGCCGCTCACTGGGGGAGACCGGCGCCCTGGCAATGTGGCAATGCACCCATTCCATCGGATCAGACGCCGTGAATGGAAGACTACCGGTCAGCACTTCGTAGAGCGTGACGCCGAGTGAATAGAGATCGCTCCGGGAATCGATGGATCGATTCATACGCCCGGTCTGCTCGGGTGCCATGTAGGCAAGGGTTCCGGCCACAAACTCGGGAGGTTCGGGAGCCTGCCGCTCGCGCGGTAGCTGGGAAGCGATACCAAATCCCGTGAGCCAGCACCGATCGGTGGCGGAATTCACCAGAACATTAGCCGGCTTGATGTCCTTGTGGATGATGTCGCACTGATGCAACTGATCGATCGCCCTCGAAAGGCCAATACCAAGGCGCAAGGAAAACGCCAAGTCCAATGGGTGACCGAGCAATTGATCGAGAGGCACACCGCCGGGATCCTCCAGCACGAGCACTGGCCGATCCCAGTGACGCGCCATTGCAACCGGTCGTGCAGCCCACGTTGGGTCCAGTTTTTCTCTAAGAGAATATTCGTGCTCCAGCCGTTTTTGACTTTCCGCCCTGGGATACTCCGCCACAGGCGAAAGCACTAGAACCTGAGACGCAGCGTCCTTACTTTGCGCTCGATAAAGAAGAAATTCTTCATCCTCACGCAGTGCTTCGAACACATATCCCGATAGGTCCATCAGAGGAGCTCCAGTCGCTACAATTTACGCAATTCTTTCTTAGATCGTTCCAGTAAAAGACCGAATGAGACTCCTAAGTCACTCGATCGTAGGCGCCTGCATGGTTCGGCGTGCTGTTCTTCTATTAGTAGAAAGGTTAATCCATTTTTTCCAACCAGGCGCAAAAATATAGATCGCCTCACAGTCAGCAAAGAGCGGTATGGCAAGCTCGAACAGTTATTTGAGTCTGCTCGGGCGACCGATATTCCGAATTCACTGGAATTTCTAACGATCAGTAACTTGCTGCACCATTCAGGCATCGAACCCACATATAGGGAACACTTCTCTCCATACACGACTATCCGACTTACTCCGGAAAACAGGACCCAATCCCAACCGATCTTAAAGATGGTGTCCCAAGACTCCTAATTTTGTTGATTGGCGTAAATGTTCTCGCGGGCTATTCCCAGAGGCACTGCTAGCCGTACAGGATGCCGATTGCGAGCCTGCAAATATGATGAAGAGGACGAGGGCGGCGGTGGCTGTCATTGCCGTCGCGTCGATCGCAATTTCATACTTTAATCTATCTATGGCCCTGACCACTTATTGGGTGATGCTAGTCTTCCATTTTCTGCCGGTCCGGCATCACCACCCACCGCGGGTGGACGACTAGCTTGAATGCGATAGGAGCCTCACGCAGACTGCGCCACGACGCAGCACCCGGCTTTTTCACCTCAAGTTTCCGTCAGATCTTTGCAAGTTCGACGCAACTATCGCTGTTTGTGCGACGGTATCTGGCGCGAGGGTCGCGGTTCCCAATCGTTTTAGTAACTTTCCCGTTCACCCATCACTTTGCTAGTCGTGCCTCTCAGCCCGGCCCGATTTGACCGATTCGAGAACACCAGAATGATGACTACCGCTACCACGATGACCGCGGCGCCAGAGATGGTGCGCCCATCCAGCTGTTCCCCAGCGATCGCCCAACCAAGTATAACGGCTACGATTGGATTTACGAAGGCGTGCGTGCCGACTACTGCAGGCGAACAAACCCGCGCCAGCCAGATGTAAGCCGTAAACGCGATGATAGAACCGACGGAAACTAAATACAGCCAAGCAAACGTTGACTGCGGAGTGATCCGGCTCCAGTCGACCCGCGAGGCCTCACCCGTAGAAATACTGAAGAGCATGAGCAACGCTCCTCCGCAGATCAATTGGATACCGACTCCAAGGATTGCGGACGAAGGGCGCGCCGCTTTTCGAGAATAGAGCGAGCCAGCCGCCCAAACAGCGGCAGCGACGAGCAACGCGATGATCCCTGAATACCAGTTATATTGACTAGTGGGAGAAAGGTTCGATTGCACGCTGGGTCGGGCCAAGACAGACACTCCCAGTAGTCCAAGCACTAGGGCCAAGCTGACCATCGCACTTGGGCGTGGACCTAACCCGGTAATCCACGCAAAGACCGTCAGAAAAACCGGAACCGTGGCTACCAAAAGCGCGGCGGTGCCCGAAGGAACATATTGTTCCGCAAAAGTAACTCCACCGGTGCCCACTAGCAGCAGACTGCCACCCACGATCAACGCATCCCTCCATTCGGTCAGGGAGGGTAATTTTGCGCCCCGGATCAAAGCGAACAGGAACATCGCACCCCCAGCTGCCAGAAAACGGGTTCCGGCCATAAAAAAGGGCGGAATTGACGCGATTGCCAGGCGAATCCCGAGATAGATCGAACCCCAAATCACGTAAACCGTTAACAGGGCGCCTAGCAGCAGAAGGGGACTCGGGCTCTCTGCCTCGCGTAACGAGACTGACTTGGTGGTATTCATGGTTCGATAGCGTCCTCTCATGGCATCAGGCCGTCCGGCCAAATTCGGTACTCCCGAATGGAGATCTGATTCACATGGGAGCTGGTCCGTTTTTGACTTTCCGCCCTGGGATACTCCGCCACAGGCAAAAGCACTACAACCTTAGATACAGCGTCCTTACTTTGCGCGCGATAAAGAAGAAATTCTTCATCCTTACGCAGTGCTTGGAACACATATCCCGATAGGTCTATTAGAGGAGCTCCAGTCGCTACAATTTACGCAATTCTTTCTTAGATAATTCCAGCAAAAGACCGAATGAGACTCCTAAGTCACTCAAGCGTTTGCATCGCCAGCGCAAGGAATGGGATGCTAAGGAAAAGGAGATGGTCGCATATCGCCTTGTCGAACTGATGGGACGAGCAAGCGCGGCCAACATCCTCGGGATCACGGTTCGTGAGCTCGACAAGCTCGTTCAGGTTTTCGAGATTTCTGAGAAGTTTACTAAACTACGTGATCCCAGCGCTGCCATCACCTGGGCACGTGAGTTGATGGGAGTAAGTAAGAAACTGTTGGTACCCAGCGTCATCGACGCCGTCGTCAACAAAGTAAACCAGAAGCGCATCACCAACTCGAAGGATCTGCGAAAGCTCCGGACCATCCTGCCGGACCCCGTGGCGCGCGCCCACTTTCTCAGTGGTCGTTCTTGTAAACAGTCACGATAAAAGCAGCGCTTACCAGCTTCATTGCGGTCTGTTTCGCTTGGTGTGCACCCAACGGCATGGTCGTTTCCGATGGCAGCTTCCAGCGGATCTCAATCAAACATTCCGGGTTCAATCCCGACTCGGTTATCGAGGCTTCTTTCAAGGTCCTCACTGCTGTCCCTGACATCATGAACAAAGTGCAGCTCTTTCAAGAGCGCATTTTGACCGATGCCGAACAGCTAGCTCTCGCCACTGGCGCGACTGCTTATCGCTGGGTAGACCTCACGAAAGCCCAGGTAAGTCCCTCCATGCTACTTAGTCCAAGACGTTATGGAGACGGAGCCAAAGATCTCTGGACCACCTTGAACTGCGTCCAAGAAAACATCATTCGCGGTGGTCAGCGCGACCGTTCCCGCCGGCGCCCGGACGGTAGCCGAATGCCCAAGAGCAGGGCAATCAAGGGCATCGATGAGGATATGAAACTCAATAAGGCCCTCTGGGAAATGGCCGAGCTGCTTCGAAACCACGGAGCACAATAAAGATTCATCCAAACGGGGGAGCAGATCAAGCCCTCCCCCGAAACCTTGGAGCCGAAATCGGCGAACCGATGGACGGCAGGCAGGAATATTTCAGCTTCAAGGAGGCTGGAACGATTGGCTAAAGACACCTCCAGCGACACGGCGTCGGCAATCAAAACAGCGGAGATCATTCTTCTGCGCCCCCGCCCCGACCATCCCCAAAGCAACCTGGCAGCATATACCGGCTGCCAGGTCGAAGTGGAATTGCTCAGCGGACTCTATTAGCCCCCTAAAAAAGGAACTGCGTAAGCTTCTCGTGTCGCTCGCGGCTGATTTCTTCGACTTCGAAGTCGCCCCGTGGCCGACCAGTCTTTTCGGCCGCCTTGGCGATAATTGCCGGTATCGATTCACCAGTCGTGATTGGTTCTCTTGCCGCATCGTCTTTGATATACGCGCAATAGAAAGCATTGAAATCCGGCTTTGGATGCAAAGAAGGATAAGTGTTCATAAGAACACTCTTTAACCGCGACCCACCGATTGTCAAAAGCAGAGGCCTGGCATCTACTTCGAGACCTTCTTTC
>Ga0185299_10003532_pt1 | contig 20514 bp, 17 predicted proteins | sample PaiPotPPA55metaG_FD_128002 | JGI IMG/M metagenome (GOLD analysis project Ga0185299, IMG submission 128002) | Iron sulfur acid spring bacterial and archeal communities from Banff, Canada, to study Microbial Dark Matter (Phase II) - Paint Pots PPA... ... | reverse complement strand
CCGCAATGCGCGGCGCACATCGCCGGGATCGACCAGGCCGCGGCCATCCACCGGCACATAGGTCACGTCGCAGCCAGTTTCCTCCAGATGCTTGCAGGCATGCAGTACGGCATGATGCTCGATGCTCGAAGTAATTATGTGATCGCCCGCGCCAGTCAAACCGGCAATCGCCAGATTATCGCCTTCGGTTCCACCACTGGTGAAAACAACCTCGGCTGCCCGGCAGCCCAGCAGCGACGCCATGGAATCCCGCGCACGCTCGACCGCGGCACGGGTCTCCTGGCCGTAATGGTGAATCGACGACGCATTGCCAAAGTGCTCGCCAAAATACGGACGCATGGCTTCGAGCACTTCCGGCAGAACCGGCGTGGTCGCGTTGTTGTCGAGGTAAATCCGGGGCATAGCCTCTATATTCTACCTGCTTTCCGTTGAATGGCCCGGGGAAACAGGCTCTGGCGAGACTAGTTTTTCTGAGCAAGATGCCCTTCAGCGGCTAGAGCAACGGTTGATTATGTGAGCTCTGCGGCGCGGCGATCAGCGCTTTTCCATTGCCACGTACTGATTGGGATAGTCCGGTCCGATGTATTCGGCGCGAGGGCGAATCAGGCGGTTGTCGTCAAGTTGCTCGATGACGTGCGCTGTCCAGCCGCTGATGCGGGAGACGGCGAACACCGGCGTAAATAAATCCTCATCGATACCCAGCACATGGTAGGTGGAAGCAGAGTAGAAATCGACGTTGGCGTTCAGTTTTTTTTCCGCCTTCACGAGGTTCTCGATTTTTTCTGACATCTCATACCACTGCGGCTGGCCGCTGGAACGGCCAAGATCGCGCGACATCACGCGCAGGTGCGTGGCTCGCGGGTCTTCGGTGTGATACACGCGATGTCCGAAGCCGGGAATTTTTTTCTTTTGCACCAGCATGTTTCGGACGTAGGCGACTGGATCGGATTTTTCGCGGTCAATCGACGCCAGGATGCGGAAAACCGCTTCATTGGCTCCGCCATGCAGGGGCCCTTTCAGCGCGCCGATGGCCGATGTGATTGCCGAGTGCATGTCCGACAAGGTGGCGGCCGTCACCCGGGCCGCGAACGTGGACGCATTCAGCTCGTGGTCGGCGTGCAGGATCAGCGCGATATCGAGCGCGCGCTCGGCGGTTGACGAGGGCTTGGTCCCATTCAATTGCAGCAGGAAATTTGCGGAATGGGAAAGCGAGCGGTCAGCTTCGACAACCGGCTTGCCCTTGCGAATCCGGTCATAGGCGGCGACGATCATTGCGATTTGAGAAGTCAGACGGATGGCCTTGCGTACATTGGCGTCATGATCGTTGTTTTTCTCGTCCGCGTCGTAGAAAGCCAGTGCTGAAACTGCAGTGCGCAGCACGTCCATGGGCAGAGCGGTCTTGGGCACGCTGCGCAGAAACTGAATAATCGCGGGGTCGAGGTGACGTTCCTCCGCCAGGCGCTCCCGCAGATCCTTCAGTTCGGCTGACTTCGGCAAACGTCCGAACCAAAGCAGATAGCAAGTCTCTTCAAAATTGGAGTGGTCGGCCAGTTCATGGATATCAATGCCGCGATAGGCAAGGACGCCACGATCACCATCGATGTAGCAAATGCTTGAGTTGGTGGCAACAATGCCTTCCATTCCTTTTGGGGCAGGAGTGCTGGTCACGCTCGACATAGTCTCTCGCTTAATTAGATTGATTACCGTTGCCGGGCCGCGCGAGGGGGTGCGCGGGGAATGCAACTTACTTTTATACCGCAAAAGACGCTTGGGTTCCAGACGCTCCGAGTGACGGCTGGAAAAGCGCTGAACTGACTTAGGCGGCGCCTTCGGAATGCGGGCCCAGCTTTTGCTACGATCCTCCTCACGGAGTATATTGAAGGGTTGCTTATCGCTCGCCGAGGAATCTGTAGTCGCTCCTCACTATCCCTCCGGGAGGAATCCTTCATGAAGCGCTTTTTTTCGATTTGTCTTGCCCTGTCCTTTCTACTCTCTACTGTGGCCTCGGCTGACGAGGGTATGTGGCTCTACAACGCAGCCCCCAAAGACAAGATCAAGGCCAAGTATGGTTTCGAACTGACACAGCAGTGGCTGGATCATGTAAGGCTGTCTTCGGTACGGTTCAACAACGGAGGCTCCGGATCGTTCGTTTCCGCCGACGGCTTGACCTTCACCAACCACCACGTGGGCGCGGGGTGCGTGCAGCAGCTTTCGAGCGAAGGCCACGACTACATCAAGTCCGGCTTCTATGCCAAGACCCAAGCCGAAGAGGCGAAGTGCCCGAATCTCGAACTCAACCAACTCGTCGGGATCGAAGACGTAACCGACAAGGTGAACGCCGGGGTTAAGGCGGAAATGTCGGCCGCTGATACTGGACAGGCGCAGCGCTCCGCCATGTCAGAGATCGAAAAAGAGTGCACGACTTCGACCGGACTGCGCTGCGATGTGGTCACTTTCTACTCCGGCCAGGTTTATAACCTGTACAAGTACAAAAAGTACACCGATGTGCGCCTGGTCTTCGCACCCGAGTTTGACGCGGCGTTCTTCGGTGGCGATCCCGATAACTTTACCTATCCCCGCTACGACCTTGACATCACTTTCTTTCGCGTCTACGAAGACGGTCACCCCGCGCACCTTGACAACTATCTGCGCTGGTCGCGTGCGGGCGTGAAGAACGACGAGCTAGTCTTCGTTTCCGGCCATCCCGGCAATACCAGCCGCCAGCAGACCCTGGCTCAATTGGACTACACCCGCGACGTGAACTATCCCGCAGTCCTGTCCTTGCTGAAACGCCGCATCGCCTTGCTACAGGACTTCAGCAAGCAGTCGGAAGAGAATGCCCGCATCGCCAAAGAAGATATCTTCGGACTGCAAAATGGACTGAAGGCTACTACCGGTTACGAGGCCGGCTTGCTGAATAAATCGATCATGGATGCCAAGGCTGCGGATGAATCGAAGCTGCGTGCCGCATATAAAGCGGACGCGAAGAACACGGCCACGGCCGATCCCTGGGATGAGATTGCGCAAGCCATGAAGCTGCAGCGCGACATTTATCTCCAACTCAGCTACCTGGAGCGTCTGCGCGGATTTGCCTCTGGCCTGCCGCAGATTGCGCGGGTGCTGGTGCGAGCGGCAGAGGAGAAACCGAAGCCGAATGCCGAGCGTCTGCGCGAGTTCCGCGATTCCGCACTGCCCTCGCTCGAGCAGCAGTTGTTTTCCACCGCGCCGGTTTACAAGAGTCTCGACACCGTTCAACTGGCGGATTCTCTGGCCGGAATGCAGGATGCGATGGGAAAGGATAACCCCGACGTGAAAAAGGTTTTGAATGGCAAGACTCCCGCCGACGCCGCGAAAGATCTGATCGCAGGCACCAAGCTGGATGATGTGGCTGTACGCAAACAACTTTATGAAGGCGGCGAGGCCGCGATTGAGGCCAGCAGTGATCCTCTGATTGTCGCCATGCGCGCGATCGAGCCTGACGCTTTGGCCGTTCGCAAGCAGTTTGACGACAAGATTGACTCTGTAGTGCGGCGCGACGGCACCATCATCGCAAAAGCCCGCTTTGCCCAGAGCGGCTTCAGCCAGCCGCCGGATGCAACCTTCACGCTTCGCTTGAGTTATGGTGTGGTGAAGGGCTACAAAGAAAATGCGAAGGATATTCCTTACTTCACAGCCATGGGCGGCGCCTATGAGCACGCGGCCGAACACAACAACGAAGCTCCGTATAAACTGCCGGAAAGCTGGATGAGTGCGAAGTCAAAGCTGGATCTAAAGACCCCGTTTAACTTCGTTTCGACTGCCGACATTATCGGCGGCAACTCAGGCTCGCCTACGGTTAACAAGCAGGGCGAAGTGGTGGGAATCATCTTCGACGGCAACATCGAGTCGCTGTCGGCGAATTTTGCCTATAGTGACGTTCCGAGCCGCGCTGTCTCCGTGGACTCGCGCGGAATTCAGGAGGCGCTGCGCAAAATCTACGGTGCCGGCGCTCTGGCCGACGAACTTTCCGGAACCAAAGGAAACTCCACGAAGGCCGGAAAGCAAGGAGACAACTGGACGAAAAGCCCGCGCTTCGGCGCGGGCTTTTCTTTTGTCGAGAGACCATGACGAGCCTACGATTCACGACCTCTTAGCATTTTCTTCGTAGGCGGCAATTAGGCGGGCCAGATGCTCAGCGCCGTTTTACTGAGAATCTGCTGCTGCAGTCTCTTCTCCAGCGGCAACGCTAAGAATTCATCGAGATTCTTCTTGACGTCCGGAACGCCCGGGCCCGGCCAGTCCGTGCCGAACAGAGTCTTGTGGGCAATCTCCTCGAGGCGCGGGAAGTACTTGAGCAAAGTCGCAGGCGGGATGCCGCTGATGTCGAGATATACGTTGGCATGGCGGCGAATCAGAAAAAACGCAGTATGCATCCAGAGCGGCCGGCCGCCGTGCGCCAGCAAGATTTTCAATTTGGGGAAATCGACAGCCACGTCGTCCACGTACATGGGATCGCCATACTTGTTTCGCGCTCCGGGAAAGATGGACGTTCCCGTGTGAAACATCACTGGCACGCCGTTGGCCTCGGCAGCGCGATAAATAATTTCCAGTTCCTTGACACCGTTTAGGTAGTCGTTGGGAAAGAGAAGCTGGTGCGGCGGATGAATCTTGATCATGCGGATTCCCAGCCGCAGAATCTGCTCCATATCGGCGAGAACGTTCGTGGTGTGCCGCGGATGCAGGCTGCCGCAGGAGAGCAACCGCTTGGGATCTTCTTTAGCGTAGTCAGCAACGAACTGGTTTACGCCGTTGGTGAAACCGATCACCTCCGGCGCCACATAGTTAACAAGCACAGCGCGGTTGATGCCGCAGTCGTCGAGATATTTCAGGAATGCCTTGGGCGAACGGCAGTACTCGGCTATCTGCTCGAAGTTCGGCCGCTTCTTTTTCATCAGTTCCAGCGCGTGGGGCTTGAACATTTCCATCGGCTGGATATGAATGTGGCAGTCCGTAATCATTTGCCGGGACTCACTTGTTTGGACTCACTTGTTTCAACTCACTGGTTGCCCTCGGTTGCTCGCAGCCGCCAGCACCGCGCGCTTGGTGAAAACCCGAATCATTTCGCGCCGGTACTCCGGGGTAAGCGCCGATGTCGTCAGAGGCTTGGCCGTACGGGCGGCAAGGTCACCGGCCGCTTCCGCCAAGGCTTCGTCAACGACCTTCCCGATCAAAAGTTCCTCGGCCTTATAAACGAGGATGGGCGCGGGATTCACCGCCGTCATGGCAATGCGCGCATCAGAGACGTGTCCGTTCGACCGCTTCATCACGACCGCGACGCCGGCCAGAGGATAGTCGATCGATCCGCGAACCCGCAGCTTGCGATAGATGCCGCGATAGTCCGCCGATTCTGCCGGCAGAAACACGCGCGTGACCAGTTCGTTCGGCAGTAGCTTGCGGTAATTCTCGCCGTCTCCAGTGTAGAACCCTTGCAAAGGAATGTGCCGTATACCGTTCGGGCCTGCAAGTTCAATTTCCGCTTTCAGACAAAGTAATGCCGGCGGCGTATCTCCGGAAAACGCGGCCCAGCATTTTGTTCCGCCTGGAGCGACGTGGCAGAGATCGCCGTCCTTCTTAATGCAGAATCCGCAACCTTTGCGCCAGGTCAGCGACTGGTTGTACCAAAGGCAGCGCGTATCGAGGCAAATATTGCCGCCCAGCGTGCCCATATTGCGCAGCACCGGCGATGCTACGGTTGCCACCGCTTCGGTGAGCACAGGAAAGTGCTGGCGCAGGTATGGCGACTTCTCAATCGCACTGAGCGCGGTGAGTGCTCCAATTTCGACCGTTCCGCTCTGTGGCCGGATTCCGCGCAACTCGGCGACGCCGCGCAGATCGAGCACATACTCCGGCTCAAACAATTTCTGCCGCATCGACGGAATCAGGTCGGTGCCGCCAGCAAGCACGCGGATGTTGCCCGAGTGCTTAGAAAGCAAAGCAACGGCTTCGTCGACGGCGCGCGGCCGCAGCAATCGAAATTGCGGAAGGCTCAATCCGCACCTCTCGCCGGCGCTGAAGTCTCGCGACGCGCTGGGTCAAGCGCATGCCGCTCCGGTCCTTTTCCTTTAAAGCAAAGTGATCCGCCATGTTCGCGAAACCGCGCCGGCGCCGTTGGATCCACACCTTCAGTCAGGTTCAAACCCTTGTCATGTCTCTTCGCCCGCAGCGCCGCTAACACGCGCTCGGGCGTAAACGGAGACTCGTGCAAGCGCACGCCGACCGCATCGTATATCGCATTCGAAATTGCCGGGATGGTCGCGGCCAGCGATCCCTCGCTGCATTCCTTGGCCCCAAACGGACCTTCGGGATCGATACTCTCAACGATGATGGCCTCGACTTCGGGCGATTCAATCGACGAGGGACTGCGGTATTCGAGCATTCCTGCATTCATCAGCATGCCGTCTTTCCAAACCATTTCTTCCGTGAGCGCCTGCCCCATGCCCATCCAGACTGAACCGATGATCTGGCCTTCCACCGAAACCGGGTTGAGCGCGCGGCCACAATCATGCGCGGCCCACACTTTGTGTACTGTCACTTCGCCGGTGTCTTCATCCACGCTGACTTCGGCCACCTGCGCCGAATAAGAGTAGGCTGGCGACGGCCCAACACCACCGCCCTTGTGCTTGCCTCCGCGCGCCTCAGGTGGCGGAGCATACGATCCGGTTCCGGTAAGAGCGCCGTGGAAATCGATTGCGGCGACCACTGCTTCCTCGAAAGTCATCCATTCTTTTGGACCTTCTTCTTTGCGCTTTTGCTGTAACGAACCGCGCAAAATCTGTCCTTCGACGCGTCCACTGACAGAAGCGCCGGCCTGCGTCACTTCCACTTCTTCAGTTTGATCTTTCTTCACAGCGGGCGGAGCACTTCCCTTTTTGAGGAGAAGATCGGCGCGGAACACGATGTCTTCCGCCGCGCAAACCATTTTTTTCGCCGCCGCGGCTGCGATTCTCTTCTTCACGTCTTCCGCCGCTCGCAGCGTCGCGTTGCCCGCCATGAAGGTGACGCGGCTGGAATAGGATCCAATGTCGATAGGTGTAAGGTCGGTATCGGCCGCAATGACTCGCACGCGCGCCAACGAACATCCCAGGACTTCGGCGGCGACCTGCGCGGTCATCGTGTCCGACCCCTGGCCGATCTCGGACGCACCGGTATAAACGACCACGCCTCCATCACGATCGATCTTGATGTTCACCGTCGAGTGCGGCATGTCGGAACGGATAATCGAATTCGCCGCCCCGCTCACGTAGTGGCTGCACGCGATCCCCAGGCCGCGCCCCTTGGGCAGTTTACCCCTGCGCTGTTTCCAACCCGAGCGTTCAACCGTCTTCTCGATGCACTCTGGCAGTCCGTAGCTTTGCACGCGCAATCCGTTCACCGTGACGCACGGCGGCTTGAGCAAATTGCGCTGCCGGATTTCCGCTGGATCCATTCCAATCTTCGCGGCGAGTTCATCCAGTTGCGATTCAAAAGCGAAGCGTACGTTGACCGTCCCGTGGCCGCGCATGGCGCCGCACGCAGGCTTGTTGGTCAGCACCCGGTAACCGTCATATTGAATGTTCGGAATGTCGTAGAGCGCGCCCAACAGCGCTCCAGAATAAAGAATCGTGACTACGCCGTAAGAGCAATACGCTCCACCATCCTGCACCACGCGCGCCTTCACGCAGGTGATGCGACCGTCATTCTTGATTCCGGTCTTGAGATCGATGATGGTGCGCGGACGTCCGCGATGCGCCCAAAATACTTCTTCCCGCGTATAAGTGATCTTCACCGCAGCTTGCGCCTTGCGCGCTGCGACCGCGGCAATGATCTCCAGCGGAATCACTTCGCTCTTGCCACCGAATCCGCCGCCGACCAGCGGCTTGATCACGCGAATCTGCGCCATCGGCATTTCCAGCACCAGCGATAGCTTGTGCTGTAAGTAATAAGGAACCTGAGTCGACGACCATACTGTCAGACGTCCGAGCTTGCCGGTATGAGGATCGAGTTCGAACGAAGCCAGCGTGGAATGCGGCTCCATGGCAGCGTGCGTGACTTCGTTCGCGATGAAGCGCGCTTCAGCCACGTGATCCGCTTCGGCAAAACCTTTGTCGGGATCGCCGAACGCATGGTGGTAATCCTTTTCCAGATTGCCGGGCTTGTTGTCGTGGATCAGATCGGCCTTCGCCGTCATCGACTCTTCGGGATCGAAGTATGCAGGCAGCACTTCGTACTGAACATCGATGATTTCCAATGCCTTTTCGGCAATGGATTCAGAGACGGCAACCACACACGCAACGTTGTCGCCGACGTAACGCACCTTGTCGAGCGCAAGAGCGTGCTCATCGTGGCCGACGGGCAGAATTCCGTAAGGATTGGGCGCGTCTTTGCCGATCACCACAGCCACCACGCCGTCGAGCGCTTCGGCGCGGCTGGTGTCGATGCGTTTGATACGCGCATGCGGATACGGCGAATGCAGAATCTTGCCGACTAGCATTCCGGGCACGCTGAGGTCGTCGGTGTATTTGCCGGCGCCGGTGGTCTTTTCCGCCGCGTCGATCATCGCGGTCGGCTTGCCGATAATGGAGAATGTATTCATTAATACTTTGTCATTCCAAGCACTCTTTGTTATTCCGAGCGAAGCAAGGAATCTGCTTTCTGCTGGCAGCGACTCATCAGTCCGCAGTTCCCTGCCGCTCCGCCGCAATCGCCGACCGGATCGCCGCATACATCTGGCTATATCCAGTGCAGCGGCACAGATTGCTGCTTAATGCGGCACGAACCTCAGCTTCCGAGGGATCAGGGTTCTCCGCCATCAGCGACTTCACGGTCATCATGAATCCCGGAGTGCAAAAGCCGCACTGCGCGCCGCCCCAGTCGCCATATGCTTTTTGAATCGCCGCCAGACTGCCATGCTCGCTCACACCCTCGACGGTGGTGATCTCCTGCTCCTGGCAACTCGCCGCCAACAGCGTGCAGGACATCATGGCAACGCCATCCACCAGCACCGTACACGCGCCACACGACGACTCATCACAGCCACGCTTCGATCCAGTAAGCGCAAGATCCTGGCGCAGCACGTCCAGCAACAACGCGCTCGGCTCGATGGCAAGCTCGTGAGTGCGGCCGTTGATTCTAAGCTCGACAAGTTCTTTTTTCATAAGCGCAGCTTCAGTACGTCGGAACTTTCCCATCCACCTGCCGCGACCAGGCATCGATTCCGCCACGCATCGACTGCGCCTTCTCAAATCCCTGCCGCCGCAGCCACACAGCCACATTCATCGAGCGCACGCCGTGATGGCAAACCACCACGATGTGATCCTCCGGATCCAACTCCTGATGCGCGCGGGATGGCACATCTCCCATCGGAACCAGTTTCCCCCCAGCTATGTGTGCGATTTCAAACTCCCACGGCTCACGAACATCGAGTAACGTGAGCGCCTCACCGTGATCAAGCTTCATCTTCACCTCGTCGGGTGTAATCTCGTAATCCATGCGAACGTTGTTGTCGGCTACTTCCCCGCCCATCTCGGCGAGCGCTTCTCCATGAAGGCGCGAATGCCCTCCTGCGCATCTGCCGTCTTGATCAACTCTTCTAGGTAAATCTTCTCGGCGCGTGCCAACCCCTTGTCGAAATGCATCGCGTCCCATGCATAGAAAGCTTTCTTGGTCACCGCCAATGCCGCAGGACTCAGCCTGAGCAATTCCTGCACAGCATGGTCGACCACGGCCGCAAGCTCTTCATCGGCAACGGCGCGATTCGCCAGCCCCATCTCCGCCGCTTCGACGCCGCCAATCGTCCTTCCGGTCAGGATCAATTCCGCGGCCCGTTTCTGCCCTACCAGCGCGGCCAAAGCTGTACACGCCACCGGTGGATAACATGCGAGCTTGATCTCTGGAAATCCCCATTGCGCCGACGCGGTGGTATAAGCGATGTCGCAAACCATCGCCAGTTCCGCGCCACCACCGAGGCAGTGTCCCCGCACGGCAGCAACCGTTACCTTCCTGCTAGCCACCAAGGCGCGAATCACCCCGTGGAACTTGAGCAGCATGCCGTCGACTTTATCGGGAGTGTGAGCCGCCACGTCGACTCCCGCCGAGAACGCCTTCCCCTCACCACTCACCAAGACGACAGAAACATCCGAACGCGCTTCGATTCCTCCAAGGGCTTGCGCCAACTCCTCCATCATTGGAATGTCGATGACGTTCAGTGGCGGATTCCGCAGAACAAGTCGCGCCAAGGGAGCGTGGACATCGACGATGAGCCGAGCAAGTTTGGATTCCACTGCTATGGAGGCCATGATTTTCTCTGTGCCTCTGTGCCTCTGTGGTGAAAAGACTTTGACTCTATAAATTGATCGCTGACTTCCGAACCTCACCGATGCTGGCCAGCGGATCGCGAGCACCGGTCTTTTCGGCAATCCACTTCTTCTCCGTGCCGATGATCTCCAGCAGCAGCTTCTTGTCTTCCGCCGACGGCATGTAATCCTTGAGGTGTTCCGCGTAGGCGCGATCGTCGAGCGCTTCGCCCGTCTGTGCATGGAACTTCTGTCCCGCCCAGCGCCCGATTTCGCGATTGAACGTGATGTGCGGTGCGTACAGCCTCGGTTGACCCGCCTTCAACGCGCCGTTGAAGCGCTCGATCAGCCCCGCCACTTCATCCCGATAAAGGTTCCGGTTGTAATCGTTCAAATCGTCGAGGTCCGGGGCGTGCTCGTTCTTGGGCTCGTCGTAGCGTCCCTTGACGCCCCAAACATATGCCCAGTGCGCCGACGAAGAATGATCGGTCCCGAAGAGGTCGTAGGAACTCGAAATCCACTTGTTGAGATATTTCTGAATCAGCCAGCCCGGGATCACACCCGCTTCGACAATGCGCCGCAGGCCGTCGTTGCCCGTGCCCATGTGAAACGCCTCTTCCCGAAGCATGTAGGACATCGACCGTCCCAGCGGCGCAAACGCGGAATACTTCAGCATCTGCAACTGAAACTTTCCGTCGCGATCGACGAAGTCGGTGTAGGTGAAGAAGTCCATCCAGTTGTCGACATCCACGTTGAAGGCACCGAGCAACCGCTTGTTTTCGAAGGCGCGGCGCTCCAGCATTTTCTGCGCCTCCACCTTGCCCGAGTACCCGAAATGATCCACCAGCAAAGCGCACATCTGCCAGCCGTGACGCATTTCCTCGATCATGACGCGGGTGATGGCCCGGCGATCCCAGTCAGTAGGCGCATTTTCCAGGAGATTGCGCTGCTGCTCGACGCTGGCAAACTCGGTGTCGCCTTGATAAACGATCATGTTCATCAGCGCGTCCCGCATCTGCTGCGTGGGAATCTGGCGCAGGTTCTCCCACTTGCGCCGGCCCTTGTACGAACCGAACTCGATCTCCTCCGTATCGATAGCGCCGTAAAGCGTATCGAAGTGGAAGGCCTCGATGTCCTTGGTGTTGACGCCAATATCCTTACGCCAATCGTTGAACATGCCTTCCCAGTCACTGAAGGTTCCGATTTTCGCTACCTTACCTGGCATCATGCCGCTCCTAGACCATATTCAGCCAAACTGTTTTCAATTCCGTGTAATGCTCAATCGCGTGCGCTCCCAGTTCGCGGCCGAAACCCGAACTCTTGTAGCCGCCGAACGGTAGCGACGCGTCCATCAGTCCATAGGTGTTGATCCATACCGTCCCGGCCTTCAATCTCCGGGAGACGATGTGAGCTTTCTTCACATCGCGGGTCCACACTGCCGCCGCCAGGCCATAGGGATTGTTGTTGGCCTGTTCGATGACTTCGTCGATGTCGTCAAAGGTCAGCACCGAGAGCACGGGACCGAAGATTTCTTCCCGCGCAATTGTCATGTTGTTCTTCACGTCGCCGAAGATGGTTGGCTCGATGAAGAATCCCTTGCCTCCGTCCACATTGACGCGATTTCCGCCGGCCACCAGCTTTGCGCCATCTTTTTTGCCGGCTTCGATATATCCCAGCACGGTCTGCATCTGCTCCTGGCTCACGATGGCGCCCAGCCGCGTCTTCGGATCGAGCGGGTCCGCCGGACGCATCTTGGCCGCGCGCGCCACCAGTTTCTCGGTGAACTCGTCATTGACCTTGCGTTCGAGAAACAGACGCGAGCCCGCGTTGCAGACTTCGCCCTTACCGTAGAAGATTCCGGTCATCGCGCCCTTGACGGCGTTGTCGATGTCCGAGTCGGCAAAAACAATGTTCGGCGATTTCCCGCCGAGTTCCAGCGTGATGCGCTTCACTGTATCGGCCGCGCTACGCATGATTTCCTGGCCGACTGCAGTCGAGCCGGTGAAAGCGATCTTGTCGATTCCGGGATGCTTCACCATTGCCCGTCCTACAGCTCCGGGGCCAGTGACGATATTGAGGACGCCAGCCGGAACACCCGCTTCCATTGCCAGTTTTCCAAATCGTAACGTGGTCAACGGAGTCAGGCTGGCCGGTTTCCACACGATCGTATTGCCGCAAGCCAGCGCCGGACCGACCTTCCATGAAGCCAGCAACAACGGAAAGTTCCAGGGAACGATCAACCCGACTACGCCGACGGGTTCGCGCAGCGTGTAAGTAAATGCGGTCTCGAGGGTATTGACAGTCTCGCCGTGAATCTTGGTCGCAAGGCCCGCATAATAGCGCAGAACATCAACCACCATCGGCATGTCAACGTAGCGCGACTCGAAAATCGGCTTGCCGTTGTCCAGAGTCTCAAGCTCGGCCAACTCGTCGATATTTTTCTCGACCAGGTCGGCAAGCTTCCAGATCAGACGCCCTCGTTCGCTGGCCGACAGTTTTCTCCACGGGCCGTTACGATCTTCGAGCGCGCGGCGAGCAGCATCGACCGCACGATCTACGTCCGCGCTCGAACCCTCCGCGATCTGAGTCAACACCTCGCCCGTAGCGGGATTGATGGTGTCGAATCTCTTCGCCCCATCCACCCATTGCCCGTCGATCAGCAACTGCCCGGGCTCAACTCTTGTTTTCGCTTGCAGCATTGTTCCTCAATGGTTGATGCCGACGTCACCGAAACTCTAGAAACACCGATTTCTCCGGATGCTCGCGGCTGTAGCGCAAGATGATTCGATCACCGGTTTTCACCTCGTGGACAGCGGACCGGTCGAACCAATGCCAGCAGGAACCCGAATAATACTCGTTCCCCGTGTTGTACGAGTACAAGATCTCCTCGCGAGGAAACGAGGTGTCCCATCTAATCGATTGGACAGCCCGTCAGCCTTAGGCCATCCCTCGCTCTGCGCCAGCAATCGCTGCCTCCGTCTTTTGTACAGCCACCTGCGAATCGCGACAGCTACCGGATGGAGCAGTTGCGCTATCCATTTCTCCCATGGCAGAAAAGCGGTGCCAGCCATGTTAAGGTCCTCCATGCGGAATCAGGCGCGACCAACTACGTGCACCCCGGCAATAACTACTTCGCCTTGAAAACCGCGGGCCGCTTCTCCACGTAAGCAGCCAGGCCTTCCTTAGCGTCCTCGCTCTGGAACAGCAACTGCTGATTCTCGCGCTCGACCGCCAGCGCCGACTCCATGGGAATCTCCCAACCGGTCTGCACCGCGCGCTTGATCCTCCCCACGGCCTTGGCAGCCTTGTTCGGAGGACAGAACTGCTTGGCGTACTCCATCATGTTTTCCATGAAGCCGTCGCGCTCGTAGATGTCGTTGATGATGCCAAGCTCTTGCGCTTCCTCAAACGAGAATGTGTTGCCAGTAACCATCAACTCGATCGCTTTGCTCTTCCCCACCAGCCGCGAGAGCCGTTGCGTGCCGCCAGTGCCGGGAAGCACGCCCAGGTTCACTTCCGGCAGACCAACCTTGCCCGCATCTTTGCGCGCGATGCGGATGTCCGCTGCCATGGCAATCTCCAGTCCGCCGCCGACGCAGTGCCCGTTGATCGCCGCGATCACCAGCTTGGGCGTGTGCTCCAACCGCAGCAGCATTTCGTTGGCGTGCAGGCAGAAGTAATACTTGAAAGTCGGATCGACGCTGGAAAGCATCTTGATGTTGGCGCCGGCAGAAAAGAATTTGTCGCCCGCCCCGGTAAGCAAGATGACGTAAACGTCATTCTCCATGCGCGCGCGCAGGATTGCCTCATCGAGCTGCCGGTTCATCTCGTAGGTGTAGGTATTGGCCGGCGGATCGCACATCTCGATCACTGCTACGCCGCCATCCTTGCGGTAGTTGACAAGCTGCTTGGTGGTTTCGCCGGTCGCCGGCTGCATTATGGTCGCCATATTTGTAGCTCCTTATTTGTTCGTGATCTTCACTAAGTCTAGTCCCGCTGTCATTCCGGGGTTCTCTTTGTCATTTCATTATCTCTTTGTCATTCCGAGCGAAGCGAGGAATCCTGCTCTCGTTGGGAACCAAAACAAATCCGTCCTCAGCGCACATCTCTTCGTCCCCGACTACCGTTCATCACGCCGCGCAGAAAGATATCGCTCATCTCGCGGGCGAGTTGTTCGGCGTCGGCATCAACCCGCGAGTTGTGCCAGGTATAGATCCAATTCATCATACCGAACAGGCTGAGTACGGCAATGCGCGTGGAGAATTGCAAATCCCGCTTGCTCTTCAGTTCATCCAGCAACCCCACGCAGATGCGGTAGTACTCGCGCTTGATACCCGCGACTTCCGAAGCGAAGCCGTTTCTCAGCGCCTCGGCCTCGTGCGAAAGCACCTTCATGCTCGCCGGATTAGCTAGAAAATACTCCAGATGATTGAGAATGAAGATGCGGATCTGCTGTTCCGGATCGCTCACGCCCTCCAGTCGCGCCTTTAGCCGCTGCACGATGGTTGTAAACGTGTGCTTCTGGATCAGGAAGAGCAACCGCTCCTTGGACTCGAAGTAGTAATAAAGCCCGGCAAGCGACATGCCGCTCGCGCGCGAAAGATCGCGCATCGAGGCGCCCTCATATCCCTTTTTGCAGAAGACATCAGTGGCATGATTGAGGAGTTCCGCCAGACGCCGGTCAAAGCGCGTGGCCGGCGCAGCCGCAGCGTGGTGCCGCCGCGGCGCAGAAACTCGGGCTGCTGTCGAGGGACTCCCCATAGTCTGAACGAACCGGGCGATGCGATAATTCGAACGTTCGTTCGAACTCAGTATACGGCAACGCGGTCTCGATCACAAGCCTCGCGACACCTTGCTAGCGGTCGGCCTTCATGGCCGGCGCGGCCGACCATGCTTTCATCTGTTCGGAAACCTTAGGGGGCTTCGGTCGCGAACCTCTCTCATGGGTGAGACTGCGCCGGCTGTAGGATTGGCGGCTGCTGGATCACTTGCCGTTCCACCAGCGTAATCTTTTTCACCTGGTTTCGATCATACGTCTGGTCTTTTCCATCTAAGCGCAACACAACTTGGGTCATCGACACGGATACAACATCGCACAACACTACGGATCCGTCACGCAGTTCCACCGCATCTCGCGACAGCCCACCCAGTTCAACCGTAATGCTTCCGCCGGGCAGCTCATCGGGGGTCACATCCAACGGGGTGTTTCCCGGCGCATAGCCTTCCTTAGTCAGATCGAGTTGGTGTGTGCCAACAGTGAGTCGAACCATAACCGGTGTGGTACCGGCATCCTGCCCGTCGACTTTCAACTTGGCGCCAGGCGGCACAGAGAGGACTCTCAATGGAATCGTTTTCACTCCAGGCGGAGCCAGCATGTCCTTCTTGGCGGATAACGCGATGCTGGCTGGGATTCCTACAGAGCTGAATTGAAATTGAATCTTTGCCGATTGCCCAGCCTCCAGATCTGACACCTGAAGAAGTCCTTCTCCGATTCGTACCTTATTCTTGTCCATGAAATACACGGTGAACGAGGCCCGCGGGATCTGCCGCTCTGTCAGGTTCTGGACGGTCACGTCGGAGACAAACGCATTCTGCCCGGCATATGTGCTCGTTTGTCGAAACTTGTCGAAACTCAACTTGAGCGCAGGTTTGTCCGCCGGCCACGTCATGACAATTGGCGGTTCGTTCTTTGCCAGGACCGTGGTCGTGATTACCCCGAGGACGACCAAAGCGAGAATGCAACGCGCCTTCGTCATTTGGACGTGACTTCTAACACACTCTAACCCATACGCAAAGCGATTTCTTAAGAATCATGCTCCGTGCACTCAGTTCCTTACATCCGCCAGCAACCGCTCTACCTCGCCCTTCACCTCGCCGGTGAGCGGCAGCAGCGGCAAGCGCGCCCCACCGCCGAAGTAACCGTTGAAGTCCATCCCGTACTTCACCCCGGGAATCCCTAACTCCCCCACCACGCGTTGCGCCGCGCGGGCAATGCGCTCCTGCTTCAGTCGCGCCAACTCGGCATCGCCTTCCTTCCAGGCCGCATAAATCTCATAGCACGAGGTCGGAGCAACACAGGCAAACGCCAGAATCGCTCCCACCGCTCCAACCTCGAGCGACGGATGCAACTTCTGCGCCGCCCCCACCAGCACCTGGAATCCAACTTCCTTCTGCCGCGTCTTCATCTTGCCGACAACTGTGACGGCCGCCGAAGACGGCTTCCCCATTGATGATGACGAGCCCGCGAGTCCTCCAACCTGCACCAGTTCTCCGCCCTCTCCATTCGAGCCAGCACTCGCGGCCGTAAGCATGCGCGGCGTCACCGCCTCAAATGTCTCCGTCACCGTGACGGTGCGCCGGATGTGCCGCGTACCTTCCACCATCCTGCGCACTTTTTCCACTTCGCCGCTCGATTCCTTGATCCCGATCAGGTGCGGATGCTCCGCCAGTGCGATCACCAGTTCGGCCGGAATGTCGTAGCCGGTAGCCTGCGGAAAGTTGTAAATGATCACCGGCAACGGCGAGCGATCAGCCACAGTGCGGTAAAACGCCAGGATGTTAGCCGCCAGCATCTGCTTCTTGTAGTAATGCGGCGTCCGCACCATCGCGATGTCGTAGCCCAATTCGGCGGCGTACTCGGTAAGCCGCAGTGTCTCGATCGCGGACTCAACCCCAGTGCCGGCGATCAGAACTTTGCCTGGCGCAGCCGCTTCGCGCGCGGACTTCAACACATCGCGCCGCTCCTGATCGGAAAGCAGGATGGCCTCTCCGGTCGAACCAAGCACAACGATGCCAGCGCAAGGCGTGCGCGAATATCGCTCAACGTTGCTTTCAAGCTTTTTGAAGTAAATATTGCCGTCGGGATAAAACGGCGTAGTGATGGGAGGAAAAATACCGTGAAGGAGCATAACGAATTTAGCCTATCACTTCTTGGGCGGACTCAGCAGCGGTATAGCTTCCCGCTTGTTCCGGCGGTACACGCGAAAATCATCGTCGATTGTGATAACGGTGTGCCGCGGATAGAGTTCGCTCATCCGGATCAAACAGAGGTCGGCAAGGTCTGGGCGCCGGTCCGCGTAGCGAGTGGCGAGGTCGCCAAGATGCTCCAGATGGCTCGTGCAATCGAATGCAACACGGATCGCCCCGCGTTTCAGCATCGCCAGAACGTAACCGCTGGATTCCAGCTGGAACGCGGCTTCAGAGAGCACTGCCTCACACGTGAGAAGGGGCAATTCGAGTTGCCCTCCGAGGCCAATGGCCCATCCATGATGCTGGTCATCCTTCCGAACTAAGGCAACGAGGTACCCGGTGTCGGCAATCGCTTGCATCTTATTTGCGGGAGTATCCCTTGCGCGAGGAAACGTCCCGCGGTCCGCCCTTGATTAAGCCGGCGAATTCGAGCAAGGGATTGCTTCCCTCGCCGTCAAGACTGGTTTCCAGCGCCTGGCGGACCACCCGACCCACGGGCAGCCCCGTGCTGCGGGACTTCTTCCGCAGCCGCTCCAGCAGTTCTTCCGGCAAGCGAACTGTGAGTGTGTTACTCATATGGATGCATTGTAACACACTGGTGAAGCGCAACCTAGAGATTCAGTCTACCGTCTCACCCCACGCTCCGCGTGCAACGTCTGCAGCGCCCGTATATTCACTTCCCCGCGCTGCAGTGCCGCAATTCCCTCCGCAGCAGCCCGCGCCGCCGAAAGCGTGGTAATGGTCGGAATGCGCGCCATCACCGCCGCGCGCCGGATCGCCCTCTCGTCGAACCACGGCTCAAGTCCAGTCGGAGTGTTCACGATCAGATGAATGCGCTGGCCCTTGATGAAATCCACCACGTTCGGACGGCCTTCCTTCACTTTGTAGACGCGATCGACTTTCATGCCGGCGGCCTCGATCACGTCGCCCGTTCCTGACGTAGCTACCAGCTTGAAACCCATATCCACAAACTTGCGCGCAACATCAGCGACGTGCCGCTTGTCGTGGTCCGTTACACTGATGAACACCGTTCCCTGCGTCGGCAACTTCTGGCCCGCCGCCAACTGCGCCTTGGCGAATGCTTCGCCGAAGCTGTCGCCCACTCCCATCACTTCTCCGGTAGATTTCATCTCCGGACCGAGCACGGTGTCGACGCCAGGAAACTTGTTCCACGGGAAAACAGGCGACTTCACGTAGTAGCAGCTTCCCGTGTCGAGATCGGCATGCCGGTCGATATTCTCCGGCAGAAATTCGCGCAGCTTGCGTCCCGTCATTAGCCGCGCCGCAATTTTCGCCATTGGCACACCCGTAGCCTTCGATACATACGGCACGGTTCGCGAAGCTCGCGGGTTCACTTCGAGCACGTACACCTTCCCGCCCTCGCCATTTCCCGACCCGCCATTGCCGCGCGGGATGGCGAACTGAATGTTCATCAGCCCCACAACTTTCAAAGCCCGCGCCAACTTAAAAGTGTAGTCGCGCATGCGATCCATGAGTGGTTGCGGGATATCCACTGCCGGCAGCACACACGAAGAATCGCCCGAGTGAATGCCGGCCTCCTCGATGTGCTGCATGATCCCGCCAATCACCACATCTTCGCCGTCCGAGAGCGCATCCACGTCTACTTCAATCGCATCTTCGAGAAAGTGATCGATCAGCACCGGACGATCGTGCGAGTACTCGACCGCCTCCTTCATATACCGCACCACAGATTCTTCGTCGTAAGCGATCACCATGGCGCGCCCGCCCAGCACATAGGAAGGCCGCACCACCACGGGATATTCCACGCGCTTCGCGCCCTCGATGGCTTCTTCCAGCGAGGTTGCCATCACTCCCGCAGCCTGCGGAATTTTCAATTCTTCCAGCAGCTTGTTGAAATGCTTGCGGTCCTCAGCCAGATCAATCGACTCCGGAGACGTACCGATAATGTTCACGCCCGCAGCCTTGAGCGGCAAAGCCAGGTTCAGCGGCGTCTGCCCGCCAAACTGCACGATCACGCCCACCGGCGCGCCCTTCGACGTCTCGTGCTGGTAAATCGCCCACACGTCTTCAAACGTTAGCGGCTCGAAATACAGCCGGTCGCTGGTGTCGTAGTCGGTCGAGACCGTCTCAGGATTGCAGTTGATCATGATCGTCTCGTATCCATCTTCGTGCAGCGCGAAGGAAGCGTGACAGCAGCAATAGTCGAACTCGATTCCCTGCCCGATGCGGTTGGGTCCGCTGCCCAGAATGATCACCTTCTTCTTGTCGGTCGGCGCGGCCTCGTCTTCGTCCTCGTATGTCGAATAAAGATATGGCGTGAAACTCTCGAACTCTGCCGCGCACGTGTCCACGCGCTTGTAGACTGGCATCACGCCGTGCTTCGTGCGAAGATGCCGTACTTTCTCCTGCCCCTCCAGCCGCCACACGCCCGCCAGCCGCCCATCCGAGAATCCCATGCGCTTGGCCTCGCGTAACACCTCTGTCGGAATCGACTCCATCGGATGTTTCTCCAGCTCAAGCTGCATGTCGTTGATTTCCTTGAGCTGGTAGAGGAACCACGGATCCATCGACGTCATCTTCGCGACCTGCTTTACCGTGTGCCCCTGCCGCAGCGCGTACCGTATGTAAGCCAGCCGCTCCGGATGCGGCGTTACCAACCGCTGCGTCAGAATCTTCGGTTCAATCTTGTCGGCGCCCACGCGCTTGCCGGTATCGAGCGAGCGGATCCCCTTCATCAGCGCCTCTTTGAAGGTGCGGCCAATCGCCATTACCTCGCCCACCGACTTCATCTGCGGCCCCAGGTTCTCGTCGGCGCCGGGAAATTTCTCGAACTGCCATTTCGGAATCTTCACCACCACATAATCGAGTGTCGGCTCGAAACACGCCGGAGTCTTGCGCGTGATGTCGTTCGGAATCTCGTCCAGCGTGTACCCCACGGCAAGTTTCGCGGCAATCTTCGCGATCGGAAAGCCGGTGGCTTTGGATGCAAGCGCAGAAGACCGCGAGACGCGAGGGTTCATCTCAATCACCACCATGCGCCCCGTCTCCGGATTCACCCCGAATTGAATGTTCGACCCTCCGGTATCCACGCCAATCTCGCGAATCACCGCAATCGACGCATCGCGCATGGCCTGATACTCGCGGTCAGTAAGCGTCTGCGCCGGAGCCACCGTGATCGAGTCGCCGGTGTGCACGCCCATGGGATCGAAGTTCTCGATCGAACAAATGATGATGACGTTATCCTTGGTGTCGC
>Ga0185299_10003529_pt1 | contig 20520 bp, 23 predicted proteins | sample PaiPotPPA55metaG_FD_128002 | JGI IMG/M metagenome (GOLD analysis project Ga0185299, IMG submission 128002) | Iron sulfur acid spring bacterial and archeal communities from Banff, Canada, to study Microbial Dark Matter (Phase II) - Paint Pots PPA... ... | reverse complement strand
CCAACGGTGGCCGGCGGCATTCCGAGCCGTCGTCCCGCTTCGGCGAAGCTGCCCGCACGCACCACCTCCACGAATATCGCGATTTCATTGAGGTCAAGCATCGGGGATTATGTGCAATTTTGATTGAGTATGCAGCAATTCAACCATCTTATCAAAGAACGCATCTGCCCATATTCTCAGTTCCCAGAGAGAACGCATCTGGCGGGTACCGGCCCCCACCACCCACTTCAGGAGAGTGAAATGTCGAAAATCCTCGTGCTGTATTACTCATCGTACGGGCATATCGAAACGATGGCGACTGCGGTCGCCGAAGGCGCCCGCTCAACCGGCGCGATGGTGGACGTAAAACGGGTACCCGAGACTGTGCTAACCGAAGTGGCTAGAGCGGCCTATTACAAGCTCGATCAGGTCGCGCCCATTGCGACCATCGACGAACTCGCGAACTATGACGCGATCATTGTCGGCGCGCCGACCCGCTTTGGACGTATCTCTTCGCAACTCGCGAGCTTTCTTGATCAGGCCGGCGGATTGTGGCATCGCGGCGCACTGAACGGAAAAGTGGCTGGCGCATTTACGTCCAGCGCGTCGCAGCACGGCGGACAGGAGGGGACGCTCTTTTCGACCATTGCGAATCTTCTCCATTTCGGCATGACCATCGTCGGTCTGCCCTACAGCCATCAGGGCCAGTTGACCCTGGACGAGATTGCTGGCGGCAGTCCCTATGGTGCAACCACGATCGCAGGAGGCAAGGGCGAGCGGCAACCGAGCAAGATCGACCTGGACGGCGCCCGCCACCAGGGCGAGCTGGTGGCGCGAACCTCGAACAAGCTGTTTGATTGAGCGCTTGGGCAAAACACCATGATCTCCATCGCGAGGCAACCGGTTCTGGCGATACCACATGGCGGCGGGCCGTGCTTTTTCGTAGACGACCCTATGTCGACATGGGTCGGAATGGCCGAGTTTCTGCGCCGGCTGCAGGATAGCTTGCCGCAGACACCTCAAGCAATCCTCATTGTTTCAGGACATTGGGAGACTTCCGGTTTCTCGTTCACGGGTAGTGCCAGCCCGAGCCTGATCTACGATTACACCGGCTTTCCCGCTCACACCTATCAACTCCGGTACGACGCGCCCGGCGCGCCGGCACTTGCCGCGAAGTCGGCGAATCTCGTCAGGGAGGCTGATATCGCCGCCGGAGTGGACGAAAGCAGGGGGACTGGACCACGGCGTATTCGTTCCGTTGAAAGTGATGTTTCCGGAGTCGGACATACCGGTGGTCGAGCTGTCCGTCGACCGCCATATGGATGCGGCGCAACACCTTGCGGTCGGGCGTGCGCTCGCGCCCCTGCGGGACGAAGGCGTATTGATCGTGGGTTCGGGTATGAGCTTCCATAACCTGCCGGCGTTCCGCAGTCAAGCCGGAGGCAAGGCGTCTGAACTCTTCGACGACTGGTTGACCGGCGCGATGGCGATGGAAGGCGAAATACGAGTCGATCGCCTGAAGGACTGGGAAAAAGCGCCTGCAGCCCGGCTTTGCCATCCTCGCGAAGAACATCTGTTGCCGTTGCTGGTCGCCGCCGGCGCCTCACATGGCACCGGGGCGTCGCATCTACCACGAGCGGATTTTCGACATCGCGGTATCCGGTTTCCGGTTCGATGATTGACGGCATTACAACATTGGTCGCGCGACATCGAGACAAACATGTCCGCTACGTCATTGCGGTCGATATTTATGCTTCGTGGCGCAAGCCACCTATTTTGGTAAAGCCGTAAACAAATGGCTTAAATAAGGGAAATGCAATGAAGAAAAAATTTATGCTCGCAGCTGCCATCGCCATGGCAGGCGTTTCGTTCACCGCGATGGCCGCTGAGGAAGTCTATCAGCTCGACCCCGCGCATACGCATCCGAGCTTCGAAGCGGACCACTTCGGGGGCATCTCGATCTGGCGAGGAACATTCAAGACGACCAGTGGTTCGGTAACGCTCGACCGCGCAGCAAAGACCGGAACGTTGGATGTGACGGTTGACCTCACGTCGGTCGATACTGCGAACGACACGCTCGACCATGATCTTCAGCAACCGCAACTTTTCGACACCGCCAAATTTCCCACCGCGACCTACAAGGGCACCGCGATCAAATTTCACGGCAGCACCCCTGTGGAAGTTGTCGGTGCGCTGACCTTGCATGGCGTCACCAAGCCGCTGAACTTGAAGGTCCTGTCATTCAAGTGCTTCCAAAACCCGATGATCAAGAAGGACGTCTGCGGAACCGATGCAACAGCGACCTTCGATCGCAGTGAATTTGGTATCGATTTCGGAAAATCCTATGGTTTTTCCATGAAGACGACGCTGCATATTCAAGCAGAAGGCATCAAGCAGTAACGCAACGACGCCGGTTTTCCGCTTCGCAAGTGCGATTCCGGCATCGAACCACAGCTCGCTGAATCGCCAGGCACGGGTTCGCTTTGATCGCCACCATTTTGAATACCTTCTTAGCCGGTCTGACGGACCCGCCAGCTTCGTCACCAAACCTGGTTAGTTCGAGTCGGTACACGTCTGCTACCCCGACCACGTGGTCAGCCCGGCTGAGAGCTGGAAGAATCGCGCAAAGGCGACGAGAAAATTCCACGGATTGTTCAGGCGATCATGAAGCGACGGCGGTACAGACTAGACCGTGGTTGGTAAAGCATCAGATTGACCGAGCACCATCGAGTGCGCTACAGCGACTGGGAATCAACCAGCAAAACCCATCGGCAAAACTGGGGGCGTCCATGTACGGTCATTCTCTTATGCCTTCGTGCACCCATACTCAATTCGGCGTTGCCGCGGAGCCGTCACGTGCGCTTCTGCATTGGGTTTGATTTGCGAGCTTGCCAGGTTTAAACGAGCACTATTTGATCCGTTCGCAGCGCAATCGGCACGCCGACAATAGCCCTTGATCTTCCATTTCACCCGGATCGCCAGATAACTGCTTGTTCCACAAGCGAAATTCCTCATGGTTTCCAGCATGCGGAATGATCGGGTAGCGCTTTTTTTTGCGAGTTATCTTCATCTCCGACTCAAGTACCGGACGGGTGCGAATCGTAGAGGTCGCTGCACGGTCGGTTTTTCATCCATCGATTTTCTTCCGGTAGATTGTCATGTTTAAAGCGCTGAAGAGTGGGCGGGTTTTGCGTAGCCGTATCGGGCCATGTATGTTGTTGCTGGCGACGGCAGTGGCGGTGGCGACGTCGTCGCATGCATTCGCCGTCGAGAAGGCTGCCATGCTGCTGCCGGGGAGTATTAATGACCAGAGTTGGAATGCCCAGGGTTACGAAGGCGTCAAGCGTCTCAAGTCCATGGGCTGGGATGTCGCTTACTCCGAAAACGTGCAGCCGGCCGATATGGCTCAGGCGATGCGCGACTACGCGAAGCGCGGCTATAGCGTCGTGATCGGTCATACCGGTCGCTTTCAATCGGCGGCCGAGGCTGTCGCACCGCGATTTCCGAAGACGCTGTTCGTGGTCGGCTCAGGTTCGTCGGGCAAGGGCAAGAACATCACCTCAGTAGATTTCGACAACACCCAGTTCGGTTTCCTCGAAGGCGTGCTGGCGGCGCGCATGAGCAAGTCCGGCAAGATCGGCTCGGTCAACGGGCTGGAGGGCTTGCCGAACGTCGTGGCACAGGTCGGCGCATTCCGCAAGGGCGCGCTCAGCGTCAGGCCAGACATCCAGGTCAAGGTCATCTACGTACAAGACATGGAAGATGCGGCGGGCGCCAAGGAGGCGGCGCTGTCGCTGATCGCGTGGGGTGCAGACTTCGTCACCGGCAAGCTCAATGCAGGGCAATCTGGAATCATCGAGGCAGCCAAGGAGAAGAACATCTACGCGACAGGCCGCTCGGTCGGCGACACTGCGATCGCTCCGCACAACGTGTTGACCAATATCGTCGAGCATTGGGGCGACATGTATGCGGCCATAGCGGACGCGGCCGCACACGGCTCGGGCGGAGGCGAGTATCGGCTCTACGGTCTGAACAACAAGGACAGCACCGGTGCGCAATTGCAATATGTGCAAGGGCAGGCCTTCAATCCCGTGGTGCCGGCGGCAGTGCTCCAGGAACTCGATGGGGATGAGAAGAAATTCGCGTCGGGGACCTTGAAAGTCTCCGTCACGGCGAAGGATGCGCGCGGCGGGCTATGACGCACGCCGACGAGATGAATGCTCGTGAGAGGGCTGCACGGCGGCAACGCGGCAATTGCGGATGGATACCACAGGACGTTCAATGACAGCAATGCTCGAGATGCACGCGATCAGCAAGCGCTTCGGTTCCGTGCATGCCAATCACGCGATCGATCTTACGGTGCCGGCCGGGCGTATTGTTGCGCTGCTGGGCGAGAATGGTTCGGGCAAGAGCACGTTGATGAAGTTGCTGTTCGGTATCGTGAGGCCCGATAGCGGGACCATCGTTTTCAAGGGACGTGAGCTGGCGGCGCAAAGTCCTAAGGAAGCGATCGCGGCCGGCATCGGCATGATTCACCAGCACTTCATGTTGGTGGAGTCGATGTCGGTGGTCGACAACGTGATGCTCGGCTGGCCGGCGGCAGGCCGCTGGCTGCGCCGTACAGAGATGGCTACAAGGATTCGCGAGGCCAGCGTGCGCTTTGGACTGGAGCTCGAGCCCGAGCAATTGGTGCGGGATCTGCCGTTCGGCGCGCGGCAACGCGTCGAGATCATCAAGGCGATCTTGCGCGGTGCGGATCTCCTGATTCTCGACGAGCCCACCTCTAACTTGAGCGCACCTGAGGTGTCGAGCCTGATGGCCGTGATGCGCCGGCTCAAGGACGAGGGCCGCTCCGTCATCTTCATCTCGCACAAGCTGGGCGAAGTGATGGAGGTTTGCGATGAGGGTATCGTGCTGCGCAACGGCCGGGTCGTCAGCCAATTCGAAGTAGGTTCGGTCACGCGCGCCCAGCTCGCCCGCATGATGGTGGACCGCGATCTGGACGGCACCTCTCCGCGCGCCGAACGGCCGAAGGGTGACGGCGTCCTGGAAGTCGAGCACCTGACGCTGTCAGACGGGCAGGGGCGAACGCTGCTCAAGGACATTTGCTTTACGTTGCGCGAAGGGGAAATTCTTGCTTTGGCCGGCGTCGACGGCAATGGCCAGACCGAACTGGTGGAAACGCTGGCGGGCCTGCGCTCGCCATCGAGCGGCATGATCGCGCTGGCGGGCACAGACATCACCGCGGCCAGCACCAAGGCACGGCTCGCCGCGGGCCTCGCCTACATACCGGTGGACCGTGCCAGCACCAGCATCGTGCCGGCCATGACGATCGAGGACAACCTCGCGATGCGCGACTACATGTCGAGGCCGTGGCGCCGCGGCATATTGCTCGACCGCCATGCATTTCGAGAACAGGCGCTTGCGTATATCGCCGAGTTCGGCATTGCCTGCACCGGCCCCGCCGTCACAGCGGACGCGCTATCGGGTGGCAACCAGCAGAAGATCGTACTGGCGCGCGAACTGGGCAGGCGCCCGCGCGTGTTGCTCGCTGCGCAGCCGACCTGGGGCCTCGACCCAGGCGCCACACGCTTCGTGATCGACCAGATGCTCGCCTTGCGCAACAGCGGCGCTGCCGTGTTGTATATCTCGGCGGAACTCGAGGAAGTCCTGATGATCGGAGACCGCATCGGCGTTCTTAGCGCCGGGCGCCTCGAGGGCATCGTGCCGCGCAGCGAAGTGGACCTGACGGCGATTGGCATGATGATGGCTGGCGCAGCGCGCGAGCGCGCGCTTGGCAACGATAGACGGGATGCGAACCGATGACGGGGCTGGAGAAACAGATGCAGGCGCGCGACACGCTACCTTGGCCCGAACGCGTGGTGCGCGCTGTGGGCGCCGGCCGCAGGCTGCAGTATTCGTTGCTCGCCGTGCTGCTCGCCTTCGGCGTGGCGGCATTTTTCATCATGCTGTCCGGCAAGAATCCATTACTCGCGTATTGGTTAATGTTGCGCGGCGCGTTCGGCTCGGCCGACGCGATCTCGTTCGCGTTGAACAAGAGTACGCCGTACATCCTAGCGGGTGTCGGTGTGGCGCTGTGCTTTCGGGCCCGTGTCATCAACATCGGCGGGGAAGGGCAGATTGCAGTTGGCGGCATCTGCACGACATGGGTGGCGCTGCATTGCGGCGCCTGGCCAGGGCCGCTGCCGATTGTCCTATCGCTTGTTGCCGGCGCGCTTGGCGGCGCCCTGTGGAGCGGCATCGCCGCGCTGCTGCGAATCTGGCGCGGCGTCAACGAGGTGATTTCCACGCTGATGCTGAACTTCGTAGGCCTGCTGATGGTGGGTGAAGTGCTCAACGGCCCGATGGGCGAAGTTGGCGCGGGATTCCCACAATCGCCCGTGGTGCCAGACAGCGCATTTTTGCCGATCATTTGGCCCGGCAGCGATCTGCACATCGGCATCCTGATGGCACTCGTTCTGTGTGCCATCGGCGCCATGCTGCTGTGGCGCACGCCGTTCGGCTTCGGCTTGCGCCTGATCGGCGCGAGCGAGCCGGCCGCACGCTATGCGGGCGTGTCGCTCGCGCGCAGCATGCTGCTCGTGATGCTGCTCGCGGGGGCGCTCGCCGGTACCGCGGGTGGCGTCGAGGTGCTGGGTGTCCAGTACCGACTGATCGAGGGGTTTTCGGTCGGTTTTGGTTTCAAGGCGGTCGCGGTCGCGCTGCTTGGCCGGCTCGATCCGCTGGCCGTGATCCCGGCGGGGCTTTTCTTCGGCTTTGTCGAAGCCGGCGCGCTGGCAATGCAGCGCGAGATCGGCGTGCCGTCGTCGCTTGTGAATGTGATCCAGGGGCTTACGATGGTGTTCGTGCTGTGTTCGATCGGACTCGATAAGAGGCGGAAGCGCGTATGAGTTTCACGTTGAATCAGGCAGAGCTGGGAGGCTTTCTGGCCTCTACTGTCAGGGTGGCCTCCCCATTGCTCCTTGCCGGGCTGGGCGGCGTGCTGTGCGAAAGCGCCGGCACGTTTGCCGTGTGTATCGAAGGCATGATGCTGATGGGGGCGTTCGCCGGTGCGGTGGTGGCGTACTTGACCAGCAGTGTGGTGTTCGGGATCGTCGCCAGCATGTTGGGCGGCGCTTGCGTGGGGGTACTGGTGGCGGTGTGCACCGGACGCTTTCGCACCGATCATATGGTGACTGGGCTGGCCATCAATATCCTTGTTCTCGGTCTGACCAGCTTCCTTTTGCGCGGGATGTTCGGCGGACAGGCGCCAAATATTCGGATGCCGCCGCTTGCACCGTGGACTGTGCCGCTATTGTCGCGCATTCCGCTCATCGGGCCAGCGCTATTCAAGCAGCCGTTGCTGACGTGTGCCGCGTTCTTGGCGGTGCTCCCACTGCAGTTGCTGCTTCGGCGCACGCAGCTTGGCCTGATGCTGCGATCGACCGGGGAAAATCCCACCGCAGTATTTGCGACCGGCGCAAATCCGGCTGCAATCAGGGCTTGGGCAATCATTGCAGGCGGCGTGTTTGCAGGGCTAGGCGGGGCAGTGCTGTCCTTGCAGGAACTGGGAACGTTCACCGACGGTATGACCAACGGTCGCGGCTTCATTGCACTGGCTGCGGTCCTCATCGGCCGCTGGCTACCGGTGCGCACCATGCTGGCCTGCTTGCTGTTCGGCGCGACCAATGCGATTGGCATGAGCATGCAGGGCTGGAGTTTGCCGGTGAACTCCTATGTCATTCAAATGATGCCCTACCTGATAGCGCTAGGCGTGCTGTGCTGTTTCGGGCGCTCGACGCGCATGCCTGCCGCGCTTGGCACTTCGGTTTCGACGCATTGACGCCGGCCGTTGAGTACCCCAGAGCGCTTCCGATAGTCCAGGAGAACAGCATGAAAATAGGTGTACACAAGATTGCGATGGCGTCGCCCAACGACACCACACAGCTGGCTGCATTGATCGACGCTGGAGCGGTCGATCCGCATGAGATTGTTGCTGTGATCGGCAAGACCGAAGGCAACGGCGGTGCGAACGATTTCACGCGAGGCTTCGCGACGCAATCGTTCCAACTGCTGCTGGCTGAGCGCCTCGGTATCCCGCTGGCGCAAGCCGCGCAACGCGTGTGCTTCGTCTGGTCCGGCGGTACCGAAGGGGTATTGTCGCCGCACGCGACAGTGTTTACGCGTGAGGCCGCACAGCCTGGCAACTCCTACAGTCAATCCCGTTTAGCACTGGGCGTGACAACCACCCGCGACTTGCTGCCTGAGGAAGTCGGCACTGTCACGCAGGTCGAACTGGTGGCTGCGGCGGTGCGCGAAGCGATGGCGCAGGCCGATATCCCGGAGGCTGGCGATGTTCACTATGTCCAGGTCAAAGGACCGCTGTTGACGCCAGCGGCGATTGCCGACGCGGACCGGCGCGGCAAGACGCTTGTCACCCGCGATGCGAATGGCTCCAAGCCTTATGCGCGAGGCGCGACGGCGCTCGGGGTGGCGGTGGCGCTCGGCGAAATCGGTGACGTCCAGCTAGATGATGCAGACATCACGCGGCGCCTGGATCTGTTCTCGTCGGTGGCGTCGACTTCAGCGGGCGGCGAACTCAAGAATTGCGAGGTCCTGCTGTTCGGCAACTCTGCGGTGGCTACCAGCGATTTCACGATCCGTCACGGCGTGTTGCAAGACGTGGTCGATGCGGATGCGATTCGCGCCTTGCTCGGCGACACAGCGACGGGTACCGGCGAGTTCAGCGCCGACGCGGTGGCTGCTGTGTTCGCCAAGGCCGATGCGAGCCCCAACGGCCGCATTCGAGGCTGGCGTACCACCATGTTGTCGGACGCGGACATTAATTACGAGCGCCACGCCCGCGCAGCTTTGGGCGCAGTCATTACGTCGATTGTCGGGAATCCGGCCATTTTTGTCTCGGGCGGCACTGAGCACCAATGCGCGCCCGGAGGAATGCCGATTGCCGCGATCATGCATGCTTGACGAACAAGGCGCGAATCTTGACGAACGAAACTGAACTGTGGGCCTGTTCGGCCGCCGATCTGTCGAAAGCATACGACAACGGCACTTGTTCACCGGTCGAGGTGTTCGATAGCGTGGTAGCCCGAGCCGAGGAGGTCAATTCGCAGATCAACGCGGTTGTGACGTTCGATCTTGCGGGCGCCCGGCAGGCCGCGCAGGAGAGCACGGCACGTTGGCGTGCGGGCACGCCGCTCAGCCAACTCGACGGCGTACCGATCACTATCAAGGACAATATGATGGTGCGCGGCATGCGCTCGACGTGGGGAAGCGCGCTGTACTCGGAATTAGTGCCAGACACCGATGAACTACCGGTGGCGCGGCTCAGGGCCGCGGGCGCTGTGATCTTCGGCAAGACCAACTGCCCCGAGTTCACGGTGCAGGGTTATACGGACAACCTCCTGTTCGGGCCAACGCGCAATCCATGGAATCTCGCACTGACGCCGGGCGGCTCCAGCGGCGGCGCGGTGGCGGCGGTCAGTACGGGCTTGTGCCCGATCGCGCTGGCGACCGACGGCGGCGGGTCGATCAGGCGCCCTGCGTCTTATACGGGGCTGGTGGGCCTGAAGCCGTCGCGCGGGCGAGTGGCACGCGCCGAGGGCTTCGCCACGGTGCTGCATGATTGCGAGGTGGTCGGACCGATTGCGCGAACGATCGAAGACGTGCGGCTCGTGATGCGGGTCATCGGTCTGCCCGATAGTCGGGATCCACTCTCCATGCAGATGAAGAAAGACGCGTTCGAGTCAAAGGTGCCTCATGCCTGCCGCATTCTCTATGTGCCGAGCTTCAATGGTTCGCCGGTTGACCCAGTGATCGCTCACAGCGTCGCGCAGGCCGCTCGCGCGCTGGAGTCACTCGGCCATGAGGTCGACGTCGGCAGCGAACCGTTCGACGTCGATGCCCTGGGGCAGTCGTGGTCCGTCGTGAGTCAGACGGGTTTGTCCTGGCTGATGCGCTATCACGACGGATGGGAGCCACGGGTCGGCGAGGAGATTCGCAAGCTCGTCATGAGCGGTGCCGCGTTGTCCGCTTCGCACTACTACGAAGCGCTCATGCAAATTGCAAAACTGCGGCAAGACCTGGAACAGGTGTTTGAGGGCTATGACATGATCATGACGCCGTCGGCCGCGGCGATGCCGTGGCCGGCGGCCGAAGCGTTTCCGAACGTAATCGACGACCGCGTGGTCGGGCCGCGCGGCCATGCGGTGTTCACCGCGTTCGTTAACATGGCCGGGAGTGCGGCGCTTAATCTACCTGCGGCCCCTGCGCCGGTCGGCATGCCGATCGGGTTCCAACTGGTCGGGCCGATTTGCAGCGATAGCCTGCTTTGCAATGTCGGTGCGCAGTACCAGACCGAGTGCCTCGCACACATGCCGTGGCCGGCCCTCTGACGGCGCCCGGTCGTGCGGCGGCGCGCGGCTCGTTCAGCGCGCCTGGGATGCCCTGACGAGCAGGATATCTTCCATTTCCCTAGGCATGCGGCCGCCCATGGCCGCTGTAATCTCGCGGGCCGCCAGCATGACCTGCCAGCTCAGGCTGTCGAGGCGCTCGTGGGTCACGCGCAGCGTCGGACCGACCACCGAGATCGCCGCGACGGCAACCGCAAACTCGTTAAATACCGCGGCTGCGACGCAGCGCAGACCGACCGCCGTCTCTTCGTTGTCGATCGCATAGCCGACCCGGCGGATGTCCGTCAGCGCGTCGTGCAGCACCGTGCCGCGTACGATTGACTGCGGCGTCAGGCGCTGCAATCCGCCGCTCTGGATGATTTGGGTAGCGCGCGCGGGCGGCAGCCATGCCAGGATAGTCTTGCCCATCGCAGTGTTCGCGAGCGGTGAACGACTGCCTGGCCGCGAGATCGCCCTCATCATTTGCTTGCTTTCGACCTGGTGCAGCAACAGGATTTCATCCTGATCTATGCCGCCGATGTTGATGGTCTCGCCTGCCAGGTCGCGCAGCCGCCGCACGATTGGCGTCGCGAGTTCCACCATGTTGCGGCGCAAGCCAAAGGTCGCGCCAACCGAGAAGCATTGCGCGCCGATTCGCCAAAGGTTCTTATCGGCCTCGAACGAAACAAAGCGACGCTGCTGCATGGTAGTCAGCAGGCGGTGGATCGTCGGCGCGGGCAGTCCGCTGCGCTCCGCGAGGTCGACCAGCCGGTAACCGTCGTCATCTTCCGCGAGGATTTCGAGTAGCGCGAGCGCTCGCGACAATGCCTGCACCGAAGTCCGGTCCTCGCGGATGATGGGCTCGACGTTCCTGCGCACTTTGCCGCGCACGGTTTTGATGGATTCGCTTGTCATGGTTGCTGGCACCTTGTCGTCTCGCGATAGCTTTACTGTCGAACCGTACTCTAATCACTAGCACGCGCAAGCAAGTCCCATGCCGTTGCCGGCGTCGAATATCGACGCGTTTGCACCATATGAGCGATGTCTGATCGACGTAATCGTGCATACAAACGCGACCATGCACCACGAGGGTTCAACGCCCGCGAAGTATTTGCCAAGCGGTGCTCCGTAGGCTGCCGCTATCCGTGCAGAGGCTCGTTCATTCAAAAGAAAAAATGCTTAAGCGATTGAAACAAAAGAAATTTTCCCTTGTGTTTTCATACCGCGAAATCCTCGATCGAGGGAGGTTCTGGCTCGTTACTTTACCGACGGTCCCCTTGAATGCCAGTCGGGTTATTCACGGGCCACTCATCCTTCAATCGCTCTGCGGGTAAGAACATGAAAACCAGACCTAAGCGTGGCACGCTTCGCAACGTGAGCTGCGATGCGTTCAAGCTACTTATTTTAGTTATGCCAATCTACGCGTCGGCACAGACTGTGGACGTTACGCCGACGCCCGAGGCTAACGATCTAGTCGACATGTTCACGCAGGGACACTTCTCCGGTGACGTCAGGGCGTTTTACTATGGCGCACATAACGCGTTTTACAACAAAGGTCTTAACCAGAACACCATCAACTATGGTGGCGGCCTCGAGTATCAGACCGCGACCTTGTACGGTTTTTCGCTGGGCGTAAGCGGCTATATTTCGCGTCCGCTGTTTCACCCTTCTGACCCATCGCGAATCGATGGCAGCCTGGGTCCGTCGTTCACGACACTCGGCGAGGCGTATGTAAAGTATCAGCACCAACTCTTCAGTGTGACGGCCGGCAATCAGGAATTCGACGTGCCGTTCATCTCGCCGTACGACTACCGGATCGCGCCGCAATTGTTCCAGGGCGTGTCGGCCACGTATGGCACGAAAGACAACTACATTCAAGCATTCCGCATGTTTCGCTGGAAGTCGTGGATCAGCGATTCCTTCACCAATCAGACGGCTTACAACGTCGGTTTCGATTCCGCGTCGACGATCGGCAACAAGGGCACGGGCGGATTCTATGGCGCGGGGGGCGCGGGTACCTTGCCGCTCGGACCGTTCAACGTGAAGGGGCAGGCGTGGTACGTTAACTACATGGACTACACGCAAATGGGCTATGCGGACGCCCAGATCAGCGACAACGTGGGCAGCTTCAGACCGTACGGGAGCGCACAGGTCGTGATCGAGGGTGGCTCATCAGGTTTGCTCGGCAGCGTCCACAGCCAAGTGTACGGTCTGCAATTGGGCGTGAAGTACAGCTCGGTCGACGCAAACCTCGATTACGACTATATCCGCCCGAACGCGAACTCCTACCTGAACGGCGCGCTGGTTACGCCTTATGCACACAACATGGCTTCCGGTCCGCTCTTCGCGCAACCGTTCATTACCAGCACACAGGATCTGGGTGCGGGCAGTGCTTATGCGTTAGAGATCAGCGGCAATCCGACCCAAAACCTGAAAGTAGGTGGAGGCTACTCGTTCATGCGCCTCGTCAGCCAGCCCGGCACACCGTACCTAGACCAATCGGAATATCTCGTGTACGCGATGTATAACTTTTCCGGACGTCTCAAAGGCTGGAACGTGACGGACTTCTTCGCGTATCAGTCGTCGCCCGCCAAGACCTCAAAGTTCTTCCAGAACCGACTGCAGATCCAGTACGCATGGGGCCAGTAGCGTCGTGACTGATGGTGCTTCGCTGCTTGACTCCGATGACGGTGGCGACGTGATCGAGGTGAGTGTGCATGACAGCAGCGATGCTGGTGCTCGACCGATCTTCAAAGCTGACCTTCGGCCAGAGCAGTATGCGTGCGGCCCGGTGCGAAATATTCAGCAGACGGCGATCGAGGTGGAGGGGCGGCCGCATCGGGGGCAAACGGACGTTGTTGACGCCGGCCTCGCGGACTACTTTGGAAGCATTCCCCAACAACTTAGGGGCCGTGACCGGTTCTGTCGCGATAAGGCCATACTGCCGATCAGACACGAAATTATAAGTATTGCTTATATTATTAATGGGTAAAATCGCTCGGCGGCAGATTGATGAGTTCCATTGTGCTTGCGGAATGCTTTTTCGATCACCGGTACAAGCTTGATCACTCAGCGATGCGCCGTTGAATGATCAACCTCGAAGCCGCGCTCAGCCATCATCTCTTCAAGATTGCGCAGGCTCAGCGAGTACGCCACATACCAGCGTACGCACAATAGAATCACGTCCAGCGGATAGTGCGGTCGCTTCAGAACCTTCGTCAATCCCACCGGCACCGCCTTTCGCAGCATCTTCCTCATCCCAAGCTTCGGAAATTTTGTCTATCGAGCTTTACCTCAACGCCTTAGCGCGACGGAACCTTTTCGGGTGCGGATACCTCATAGCACTGCCGGATTATTGATACGATGCACAAATCCAACGGAACCGATCGTGAATAGAGCACACCGCGTTAAATGGGCATTCTGGCTGACAACGATGTTGCTTTCGACCAACATCGCAGCGACACAGGCGAGGCCAACCTATGCGGTTACAGCACAGATTGCAGGATCAGGCGGATCGTGGGACTATGCCACTATCGATGAGGATGCCGGGCGCCTTTATCTGGCGCAACGCGGCGTAACGGCGTTAGATCTCAAAACTGGCAGACTGAACACGGGGCTTCTGGCCGGCGGCGTAACACACGGTGTCGCACTGTTGGGCGACGGCAAAGTCGCCGTGGCCGATAGTAAAAGCGAGTCGGTGAAAATATTCGAAGGCGCCACCGGAAAAATTCTGGCGGATATCTCAACCGCACAATACGATCCGATCAGCGGCAGCCATACCCTTGACGCATTGGTTGTTGAACCGAAAACCGGATTGATTGTCGCCGTTAATGGCGAATCCGGGATCCTGCTCCTGATCGACCAGAAACTGTTGCGGGTGGTCGATACGATTACCGTTGGCGGTAACCCTGAGTTTGCTGCCGCCGATGGGAACGGAAGCGTCTATATCAATGTCAATGACGGCAAGGTAAATGAAATCGTCGCCGCCGATATCGCTGCAAAACATATCGTGCGCCGCATTCCCTTGGCCGATTGCGAAGATCCCACTGGTCTTGCCTACGACCATGAAGATCAGTTGCTGATCTCGGTTTGCGCTAATGGATTGGCAAAGTTCGTACGCGCTGATAACGGCAAGGAAGTCGCAAGTCTCAGCGTGGGTAAAGGCGCGGATGCGGTCATATTCGACCCGCGACGCAGGCTTGTTTTCATCCCGGGTGGAGCGGATGGAACATTGACTGTCATCTCCATCCGCAACCCGCGAAAGATTGCCGTCGTTCAGAACCTCGTGACCCAAAAAGGCGCACGCTTGGGCTCTGTCGATATCAATACGGGGCGGGTATATTTGCCGACCGCGACATTAGCAGAACCTGTACCGCCCAGCCCCTATCCGTCCGTCGTTCCCGGCACGTTCAAAATCCTTGTCGTCGCTCCCAATTGACAAATCCACTGCGCACAGTCAGTCCCAAACCCCGATGATGCCGACGCGGCCGCTCAGGTGCTTGTTGTTTCGACAAATTTGGTTAGCAACACCGCCTACGTGGCGCCCATAAATTAGCGAGCCTCGGTTCCATTAAAGAGGTTCGCCCACCTGTCGCTCGTCGGCCTGAGTATGGCCCGGTCCCTTGCCCGCCCAGAAGTAGCTCAGACGCGTACCGGCTCATTGCACTCCACATCGTGAAAAGCGCCGGTGATTTTGCAAGCCATTGATTCGGTGAACAAATTTTTTAGCAAATCGACTCTTCCAAAGTCTGTCATGACACGGAGAACTAAGGAAATTCGAAAGTGACCGTGGAATATAGTCTGTCACGCTAGAGCGGGCGGGGCTGAGCGGGGACCAGAGGGTGTCGGACATAGCTCCTAGACGCTAATTAAAACCTGAGACTATGGGCGGCGAGGTGGCGAGGTCGACCCGGCTCAGCCGTTCGGCCAAGATCGGCGAACGGCTGAATGTCGGGGCGGATTCAACCGGTGGATGCAATACACTTCTAGAGACTGCGCAGGCAGTGGGAGTGTTGCAGATGAAACAGCGAAGCCGGATTTATTACAGCGAGACGCAGAAAGCGCTGATGTGGGAGCGTTGGCAGAAGGGCGAATCTCTCCAGAAGATCGCTCAGCTATTTGATCGCAACCACTCGTCGGTCCAAGGGATTCTGGCTGAGACAGGCGGGATCCGGCCACCACAAAGACACCGTTCCAGATCGTCACTGACGCTGGCTGAGCGTGAAGAGATATCGCGAGCGCTCGTGCCCGCTTGCACCACAGGCATCTGATCGAGTACCGTCACAATTTTCCGAGGACCTCAACAAGTACGGACCTGTCGCGACTTGCGCCCGACTTCGCGAAACGTCATCGGAATACAATCGCCAGCCGTCACATTCCGATTTAAGCAACCACGTATGACGAAGCATGCCGTAGTGCTGCGACCGTCGCAGATACGGCATCTGCTGCGCGTCACTGAAGCGACAAGCCGTCACCCGAAGCGGGACACGCTCATTCTGCTGCTTGGCATCGCATGTGGCATGCGCGTTACCTAAATTGCGCGGGTCGAAATAGCCGAGGTACTCACGCCATCGGGAGCTATTCGCTCAGAAGTCAGCCTGCCTCAGAGCCGCCATAACAAAAGGCTGTCGCCAGCGGTCTGTCTACCTCACGCACGACAAGACCCGTGCTGCGATGGAGCGGTACCTCGCGTACCGCGTTCAACACCAGCTTGGAACAGCACTCGACAGCCGAGCACATCTCGGCCTGATGCCGGCGAGCCGGCTCGTACTGACCCACAAGGGCACCGCCTACGAACTGACCCTGAAGGGTCGCACCAATGAAGCCGGCGAGCAAATGGATTATTGGGCTGCCGACAGCCTGCAAAGCTACGTGACAAAGCTGTACCGTGACGCGGGGCTACGGCGCGGATACAGCAGCCATTCTGGTCGTAGAACTTTCGCGAACAGACTACTCGCGCAGGGGCAGTCGCTGGAAACCATCCAGACCCTCCTAGGACATGCCGACCATATATCGACCGGGACCCTTCCCGCGCCTGCGCCGTGCTGGAAGCAGTTTCTGAAACCTTCCTCCCGACGCCAAGCGAAGCCTAAAGCCCGCTGCTGTCATGGCCGTTAATACAGGTACGCCGAGCATCTAAAATGACTTGCACAGGTAGTCATAATTGCTATAATGATGACCATAGGCAAATGACCATAGGCGAATCATGAACGGTAATCAGGTATCCAAGTCTGAATTCAAGGCGAAAGCCCTTGAATTCTTCCGGCTGGTTGAAGCTTCTGGCGAAAGCGTAATCGTCACGGATCACGGCAAGCCCGCGATCGAAGTTCGGACTTACCGGGGCATCGAGCGCAACCCGCTTGACGTGCTGCGTGGCTCGGTCGTGCGTTACGACAACCCGACTGACCCGGTAGCTGAGGATGAGTGGGAGGCGGCGCAGTGATCGTTCTGGATACGCACACGCTTGTGTGGTGGGTGGCCGGTGATCCGACGCTGAGCAAGAAGGCGAAAGCCGCTATCGAGCGTGAGCTTGCAGGCGGCGAAATCATCGTTTCGGCAATCTCCGCGTGGGAGATTGCGATGCTCGTTGATCGCGAGAAGCTTGTCTTGTCGATGGACGTGGCAAGTTGGCTCGCAACGGTGTCGGCCATCGAAGCGGTGCGCTTCGCCCCGATTGACCCCGAGATCGCGGTTAAGTCCGTTGAGTTGCCAGGCGAGTTTCACAAAGACCCGGCCGACCGGATGATTGTAGCAACCGCGCGCAAACTGGCCGTCCCGCTGGTGACGAAGGACGAAAAGATCCGGGCCTACGCGCACGTCAAAACCATTTGGTAATTCGGAAAAGGAGCGAAAAGTGATCAAGGATATTCTCGACGCATTCGGCATACGGTCCACTCCTTGAGTGATGCGTGTCTACCTTTCGCTCCTGCTGGTCTGCGTTGCTCTTATGCTTTTTTCGGTAACGAATACGCCGCCAAGTCCCTCCCCAGATCATCCGACAGTGAAACTTCTCTCGATGGCGATGGACAGTTTCAAGATTGTACTAGTACAACATTCCTTAAATAGGTTGAATAATTAACTGCCTCGATTATCATGACGGGATGAGCCGAGGCCGCCATGCAACGCCAGTGAAGCTGGCGAACAAAGAAAGACAGGAACTGCTAGCGCTGATCGAGCGGAAGACGGCGGCGCAGCGAGATGTGATGCGGGCGCGCATCGCGTTGTGGGCCCACGAGGGCCACTCCAATACGGTGATTGCGCGGGAACTGGGTGTCTCGGTACAAACGGTCTGCCTGTGGCGCAAGCGCATTGCACAGCAAGGTGCCCAAGGCATTCGCGAGGGCGAGCGCAGTGGCCGTCCGCCACGCATCACGCATGAAGCGCGGCTGCAGTTGATTGCGCTGGCGTGTGAAACGCAGGAACCTGAGGGACGGGTCACCCCGACGCTCGACGAGATTGCGGCGCGCGCCGTGGAGCGCGGCGTCGTCGAACAGATCAGCCGCAGCCATGTGCAGCGCATTCTGCAGGCTGGCGACGTGCGTGCGCACCGGGTCCAGCAATGGCTACACAGTCCGGACCCGGCCTTTCGCGAGAAGGTCAACGGGATTTGCAAACTGTACCGCAAGGCCCCCAGAAACGCGGTGGTGCTCAGTATCGACGAGAAGACTGGCATTCAGGCCATTGAGCGCAAGCACCCGGGACGTGCGCCCGCGCCCGGACGGCTGCGCAGTCGTGAGTTTGAATATGTTCGTCACGGCACCCAGGCGCTGATTGCCGCGCTCGATGTGCATACCGGACAGGTACTGGCAGAGTGCCGCGAGCGGCGTACCCAGGACGATCTGGTCGCCTTCATGGAGCGCGTGGCAACCGCGTACCCGGACAAACAGGTGCACGTTGTCTGGGACAATCTGAACACGCATCGCGCCCAGGCCGTCTGGCATGCGTTCAACGCGCGGCACGGCAAGCGCTTTCACTTCCACTTCACGCCGTTGCACGCAAGCTGGGTCAATCAGATCGAACTCTGGTTTGCCCGCTACACGCGCCGGGTGTTGCGCCATGTGAGCCACACCAGTACCGTGCATCTGCGCGAGCGCACCGAGCAGTTCATCCGCGAGCACAATCAGGCGGCACGCCCGTTCAAATGGAGCTTCCGCGGCTATCCGCTGCAAAGCGGCGCATCGTAATCGAGGGACCGACATGCCAGCTTTACCCACCAAACATTACGCTGCCGAACTGCAGCGTCAACTGCGCGGCCTGCTCGGCCATGAGCAGATCGTCACGCAAGCCTACGGGCGTCACCTGCTGATCAAACGTCTGGACGATGAGGAACCGACCGTAGTGGCGCGGCTGACCGAGCTTGGCCGCAATCGTTATGGCGCGGCCTTTCGCAGCCATAGTGGACGTTGGGAACCTCTGCCAGGCGCCGGGTCGCTCGACGAGATGGCACAGCTGGTCGTCACGCTCCTGGAGCCGTATTTGCAACCCGATAATTAACGAGGCTAATTATTAAAGCTATTTAGGTGATGTTGTACTAGTGATCGCGATCTGACCAACTGGGGCGAGGCAATGAGGGTTTATTGGAAAGCGCATCGGCAAAGGAGAGGGCACGCCGGCGAAGATTTAGCAGAATTTTTAAGGATCACCGGTCAGTAACGATCCTATCGCCGCTGACTTTCAGCGCAGGTAGACGAGTGCGTTAAGTTTCATGGATATGCTCAATGCGCACCGATTCACTATGACCTGGCAGGAGGACCGCTCCAGGAATAGACCACCGTCAGGTTTCGGCCGTCGCGGCGTCGAGGCAATCCGGAGGGCTGACACTACGCTGGGATAAATGGGCAAAGCATGACCCAAGAGGCGCACTGATATGGGTAGAAGGGTAGTGCGTTCGCAGTACGATATGTCCATCTATCTTTCGCAGTTACTGACCGACATCGAAAATTTGTTACTTAGCCTCGTCGAGGCCCCAGCGCTACCTACTCGCGATTGGCATGAATTGGACGGATCGCACCGAAAGTAACGAGACAAGTTAGCGATCAATCGATGATCTAGCCGCAGGACTACGCTGAAGTGCGTGGAAAAATCGTCGGCCTTCGCGCAGCGTCGCGAGCGCGGCGTGATTGGGCAGGCCCGCATTCAGTCCGGTAAGGCGGGGAGGGTGGGTCTGGCGGAAAGAAATCGCTATTAGCGATAATGCAGGGGGGTTTTTGGTTAGCGATTGCGGCTACAGACACGTAAGAGAGTCCGAGTGAGTCGGACGGCAATCGCTAACCAAAAACCCGTTTGTGCCAAATGCAGGTTTGATAATAACGGTTATCACACCTGGACCGGGCCGGGGCAGAGCGCTAGGTCATATTCACATTTACGACCGGCCCAAATGCGCAGGCAAGCGATGCAAACACGAGATAGCTGTCGGCGAGCTTGTCATATCGAGTGGAGACACGGCGAAAATGCTTGATGCGATTGAAGAAGCGCTCGACCAGATTGCGCGTACGGTACAGCGCACGGTCGTAGCGGCGCTTGGTCTTGCGATTCGAACGCGGTGGGATGACGACCTTCGCACGGGTAGCCCGAATCGCTGTCACAAAGGCGTCGGAGTCGTAGCCCTTGTCTGCGATAACCGCTCCTGTGCGCAAATGCTCAACCAGTTGTGCCGCACACGAGATGTCGGCGATCTGCCCTTCAGTGACGATTAGTCGCAACGTACGCCCTGTCGAGTCGATCGCCAGATGCAGCTTGGTGCTCAGTCCACCTCGGGAACGACCGAGCGCTTGCGGCCCGCTTTTTTTGAAGCCCCGGCCGAATGCTGGTGTGCGCGTACGATCGTCGAATCGATCAGGACGTGCTCGATTTCCGTCTGGCCTGCCAGTGCATTCACAACTCGCTGCCATACAGCATTGCTTCGCCAGCGCGAGAAGCGGATGTACACCGTATGCCATCGGCCGAACTCCGCAGGCAAGTCGCGCCATGGACTGCCAGTCCGGGCAATCCATAGCACCGCTTCGAGAAACCAGCGATTGTTGGATGCCGTTCGGCCGCGGTCGCCTTCCTTGCGTGGCAGGATGTCCCGGACCTTGTTCCATACTTCATCGCTCAGTAACGTTCGTGCCATCCTGGCTCGCTGTGCCAAAAG
>Ga0185299_10003528_pt1 | contig 20526 bp, 17 predicted proteins | sample PaiPotPPA55metaG_FD_128002 | JGI IMG/M metagenome (GOLD analysis project Ga0185299, IMG submission 128002) | Iron sulfur acid spring bacterial and archeal communities from Banff, Canada, to study Microbial Dark Matter (Phase II) - Paint Pots PPA... ... | reverse complement strand
GCCAGCACACCCCCGCCCGTCAGACGGCATGCGCGCAGCGCCCCCGCCGATGCGTGTACCGATGCGTGTACCGATGCGTCGGCCGTCCGTTGAATGTCGCCGGGCGTCACGATGTCGTCCAGCGAGCGCTTCAATTCGTCCGCTCCCCGCGCGGGCATCTCTCGCAGTGCGGGAGCAAATGGCAGGTCGAAACGGGCGATATCACGCATGGCAGCCCCTCACGTCATTGGGAAGACCGCAGGTAGCCAGCCCCCTGGAGCATGGCGATGCAGTCGCGGCCATTATGTCGGAGCCGGAATTAACACGCAAAAGGCCCCGTTCCGATTGACGCGCAAACCGGGGCGCTCACGGGCCGGAGCTCAGAACAGCACCTCGGGCTCGCGCTTGATCACGCGCCGGCCGAACAACGCAAAGCTTGCTTTGACAATACTCGGCAGCAGCAGGAAGTCATGCGATTCGCGCGCCCGCTCAGGGTCAATGCGCATGACCTCCCCTACCGACTGCGCGAGAATCTGGCTGCGCGCCGCCCGCTCGATCAGCATGGACAGATACGCGGACTCATCCAGCGACCGGGTTGCCGCCAAAAAACCGTGATTCGCCAGCAGGATCGTTCGTTTGGATCCCAGCGCCGCTGAAATGATTTCGCCTTCGCTATCGCCGATCGGCAAGCCCGGCCATTCGCGGAGGAACGCGCAGTCGTCGAAGAATGGCGTGGCATCCATATGCGCGACTTCGAGCGGCGTGCCCGTCATCGACAACGCGTTGATGTAAGGCGGATGCGTATGCACGATGCAATTCACGTCGGGTCGCTGCCGGTAAATCCAGAGATGAAAACGGATCGCCGGATTCGCCATGCCCTTTCCCTCGATCACCTGCATCTCATCGTCAATACGAATCACGTTGCTGCGTGTGATTTCGTCGAAGCCGATAGCCATGGCCGTCGTCAGGAACGACCCATCCTGTTGCCGCACGGTGATCTGACCCGCCAGCGTTTCGGAGTGCCCTTCATGGGCAAGCATGCGACACGCGAGCGCGATCTTCTGCCGGCTGTCCCATGCGCCCTGCTCCAGTTTTTCGTCCATCTGCGCCGTGATCTTCTGGCTCAGGTCGCGGTGGCTGTCTTCACTCATCAAACTCTCCATCGAAAATTCTTGATCGGAAATCATGCGCGTTCACGCCTGATTCGCCTGCGAAACCGCGGCCGCGGTGGTGGTGTCCGTGCTTGCCGGCGTAGCGGCCGGCACCGCTTGCCGCGACGCTGAAGCAGGCGGAGCAAGCGCAACAAAACATGCGGCAATCAACGTGCTGATCGTGATGTAGAGCGCGACGCTCGAAGGATCTCCCGCGCGATGCGCGAGCAGCGACGAACAGATGACAGGATTGATCCCGCCGCCGACCACCGCGCCAATAGCGCCAATGGAAACACCCGAGAACCTCACCCGGACGTCGAACATGTCGGCGAAGAAACCGCCTTGCGGCCCATACATCAGCGGATGCACGACACCTAGCGCAACCACGATCGCGAGCGTGATAAGCACGGGATCACGCGTGTTCAGCAGGCTGAAGTACGGCCACACATACACCGCGCAGACCATCAATCCAAACAGGTAGAGAGACTTGCGGCCAATACGATCCGAGAGCCCCGCGAACAACGGGACCGTGAATACCGCCATGGCGGCGCCGGCCATGATCGCGACCAGAACCACCGGCCTTGGCAACTTGAGCTGCACCGTTACGTAAGCGACCGAGAACAACAGGATGAATACTGACCACGTGATCTCGCCGAGCCTTGCCATGAAGACGATCACGACCTCGCGACGCTTATCGCGCAACAGGTCACGCAATGGAAACCGCGCGACCGAGTCAGTCGTCTGCAACTGCTTGAACTCCCGTGTCTCGGGCAATCGGGCGCGCCCCGCCAGACCGATCACCACCAGCACCGCGCTGAAGAGGAACGGCACACGCCATCCCCAGGACGAGAATTCATGCTCGGGTAATAACGATGTCAACAGAAGCGCACCGGTAGAGAGCAGCGCGCCGCCATAGCTCCCTGAATTACTCCAGCTCCCATAAAGACCACGCCTGTTTGCCGGTGCACTCTCGACCCCGAGCACGATCGCCCCGCTCTGCTCACCGCCAATAGCGAACCCTTGCAATACGCGCAGCGTGGTCAGGAGAACCGGCGCCCAGATGCCGATGGCCGCATACGTCGGCAGGCAACCGACCAGCGTGGAGGCGACGCCCATCACCAGAAGGGTCGTCAGCAGCAGCGTCTTGCGTCCTATACGGTCGCCGAAATGCCCGCAGATCAGCGCCCCGGCGCCGCGCGCGAAGTACCCGGCCGCGTAGGTGCCGAGCGCGGCAATGGTGCCCGCCAGCGGATCGAGATTCGGGAAAAATATCTTGTTGAACACCAGCGCCGAAGCCGTGCCATAGAGCAGGAAATCGTACTGTTCGATTGCGGTGCCGAGAAAAGCCGAAATGAAAACATAAAGCCAACGGGCACGAGGAGTGGCGGACATGTGGGACGCTCGGCTGATCTTGTTTGGATGCGGCCAGTATCAATTTTGTCCAGTGAGCAGACTTGTCCGTAGGTGAACCGATGTCTTGACCCCAAGCGAAGGTCGGACCGCCCTTTCCCGCAAACCCGTTTAATACAAAAATAATTCAATTAACTTTCATTTTAATTAAGCATCGGACTTAATCGAAAGCTATCCGATTGACGCGACGCGTAGTAAACGTGAAACCATACCGGGGTTAATACCAGTTTGAGTGATCGTTGCGAGCATCCAATTAAACAGCGGCGTACACTCCAACCTGCCGACAGCAGCCGAGCGCCTTATTCGGCGCGGCGCAGAGAAAGGCCTCGGTCACGTCGTCATGATTAATCAATTACGCGAATGGGGAGATTACGGTAATGAGCTGGACGCGAGAACAAAGAAACGTGACGATTGCGGCCTATTTAGGCTGGACACTCGATGCCTTCGATTTCTTTCTAATGGTTTTCGTATTGAAAGATATCGCCGCGGAATTCAATACGAAAATTCCCGAGGTCGCCCTGGGGATTACCCTTACTCTTGCGATGCGCCCGATTGGAGCGCTGATCTTCGGCCGTCTCGCCGACAAGTACGGCCGGCGTCCGACGCTGATGGTCAATATCGCCATCTATTCGTTGCTGGAAATGCTGTCAGGTTTCTCGCCGAACCTCTTTACGCTGCTCGTGTTGCGTTCGCTGTTCGGTATTGCGATGGGCGGTGAATGGGGCGTGGGTTCGGCCCTTACGATGGAAACCGTGCCGACCAAGGCACGCGGTTTTGTATCGGGTCTCTTGCAAGCGGGTTATCCGAGCGGGTATCTGCTGGCTTCCATCGTATTCGGCGTCGCGTATCAATATGTCGGCTGGCGCGGGATGTTTTTTATCGGCGTGGCGCCCGCGCTGCTGGTTTTATATGTGCGTGCGAATGTCCCTGAGTCGCCGGCATGGAAAGCCATGGAGAAGCGGCCACGGCCCGGCTTGCTGGTGACACTGAAGAAAAACTGGCAGCTCTCCATCTATGCCATTGTCTTGATGACCGCGTTTAACTTCTTCTCTCACGGCACCCAGGATCTTTACCCGACCTTCCTGCGCGAACAGCATCACTTCGATCCACACACGGTTGCGCTCATTACCATTGTCCTGAATATCGGGGCAATCTGCGGCGGGTTGTTCTTCGGGTCAATGTCGGAGAAAATCGGGCGCCGGTGGGCAATTTTTATTGCCGCTTTAATCGCGTTACCGGTATTGCCGCTTTGGGCATTCTCGAGTGGCCCGGTAGCCTTGGCCGCCGGAGCGTTTCTGATGCAGATATCTGTTCAAGGGGCCTGGGGGGTGATTCCGGTACACCTGAACGAGATTTCGCCTGATGAGATTCGCGCCACGTTTCCCGGGCTCATTTATCAATTGGGCAATCTGCTGGCTTCGGTTAATGCCACCATGCAAGCGTCCATCGCTATCAAGAATGGCAACAACTATGGGCTCGCCATGGCGCTGGTCGGCGGCACGGTCGCCGTGGTGATCGCGGGGCTTATTTTCTTTAGCCGCGAGCGGCGTGGTATTGACATGACGGAGTCTGCCCAGCACATCGGGGCTACGGAATCGGTTTAAATTCGGTTAAGCATTTTTATTCGATGGGGACGCGCTCGCGTCCCCATTTTCCCACTCGCCTCGTATCCGTCTGCTCCTCTTCCTCCCGCACGATTGCTCTCTTTCTAGAGAGCGCACTCCATGAAATGGCTTGTCGATTTCGCCAAAGCTTTTTATCGTGATTAGAACGATCGTTTTAATCACGATAAAAAGCTTGAATCCACAATTCCGACCATGCGGACCGCCATAACGGTCCCGGAGACGCCAGTGCCCACCCGTTCCACGCTTAACCCTTCCAGTCGCGCATCTTTACGCACGTCCGGCAATACCAAAACCCGCTTGCTCGACGCCGCCGAAACGCTCTTTATCGACGCCGGTTATGAAGCCATGTCGATGCGGCTGATCACCGCCCGCGCCGAGGCGAACCTGGCCGCCGTGAACTATCACTTCGGCGGCAAGGACGCGCTGATCCACGCCATGCTCAGCCGTCGCCTGGACGGTCTCAACCAGGGCCGCCTGGACCTGCTGGAACGCTTTCAGTCTTCGCTGGGTTCGCAACTCACGTGCGAACACATCCTCGGTGCAATGTTCATCCCGGCGCTCCAGCAATCCCGTTGTGCGGAGAAGAGCGGCCCTGCTTTATTGCGCCTCCTCGGCCGCGCCTACACCGACCCGTCACCGTTCATCCGCGGCTTCCTGCGCGGCGTCTATGCCGAAGTGGCCGAGCGTTTCTTCAACGCATTTCAAACTGTCCTCCCGCATCTGCCTCGCGAAGAACTCGGCTGGCGGCTGCACTTTTGCATCGGCTCGCTCGCGGGCATTCTCGCCGGTGCCGATACCGACAGTCGCATCGCAGATTTCGCGCAAGGGCAGCGTCTGGAAGATTCGCAATTGATCGGCCGTCTGGCGCTCGTCATGGTGGCCGCGCTTAAGGCACCCTTGTTGCTCCCGAACAGCGTCTGCCAGTTCGCCGCCATGTTCGCCGAGCACGGACCGGTTCAGAACAGCGCAGCACCCTTGAAGACCGACCCTTCGAGCGAGAGTCCGTTCGCGCACGACGCCGCATCGCAACATGCCAATGCCTGAATTGACGACGCACGTGCCGGGTATGTAATGTGCTGAACAATAAGCTGCCGATGCACGCCGCCTCCATGCCGTTCTGCCGCACACTATCGAACAACATCAGGAGAGGTCGTCATGACAGCCAGCTTCGTGATCGCACTGTTTATCGTGAGCGGCGTTTTGCTGTACAGGCAAGCACCAGCCGTTGCCTGGCTCGCATGGACGGTGATATGGGTGGCTATCGGCTGGTTCGCGAGAGTGACCGGGCCAGCCGTCACAGCATTGCTTGCGATCGTCTTCGTGCTGCCCGCGCTCGTGCTTGCCATCAAGCCAGTGCGCCGCGCGCTGCTGACCCAATCCATCTTCGACCTGTTCCGCAAGATCCTGCCGGAGATGTCGCCGACCGAACGCGATGCGATCGAAGCCGGCACAGTCTGGTGGGATGCAGCGCTGTTCTCGGGACGCCCGGCATGGGACACGTTGCTCTCACTCGGCGCACCAACGCTCACGGCTGAAGAGCAAGCGTTCATCAACACTGAATGCACGCAACTCTGCGATCTCGCCAATGACTGGGAAACGACGGCGATCTGGCAAGACCTGTCGCCGCAGGCTTGGGAATTCATCAAGTCGAAAGGCTTTCTCGGCATGATCATTCCGAAGCAGTACGGCGGCAAACAATTCTCCGCCTACGCGCATTCGCAGGTCATCATGAAACTCGCCACGCGCTGCTCCGCCGCAGCGGTTTCGGTGATGGTGCCCAACTCGCTGGGTCCCGCCGAATTGCTGATGCACTACGGCACCGAAGCGCAGAAGAATTACTATCTGCCGCGCCTCGCCCGTGGCGACGAAATCCCCTGCTTCGCGCTGACCAGCCCCTACGCGGGATCAGACGCGGCGGCCATTCCTGACGTGGGGATCGTCTGCAAGGGTTTCCATGAGGGCCGCGAAACGCTCGGCTTTCGTGTGACCTGGGACAAGCGCTACATCACGCTTGGGCCGATCGCGACGGTGCTCGGCCTCGCGTTTCGCGCACTCGATCCCGACCATCTGCTTGGCGCCGACGACGAAGCCGGCATCACCTGCGCGCTCATTCCAACCACGCATCCGGGCGTGAATATCGGCCGTCGTCACTGGCCGCTGAACGCGGTGTTCCAGAACGGCCCGAACTGGGGCAACGATGTATTCATCCCGCTCGACTGGGTGATCGGCGGACGCGAACAGGTGGGCAACGGCTGGCGCATGCTGATGGAATGCCTTGCAGCGGGGCGCGCGATTTCGTTGCCGTCGTCGAACGTGGGCATGGCGAAGCTGGCCGTGCGCGGCACCGGTGCGTACTCCGCCGTGCGGCGGCAGTTCCGTACCGCTATCGGCAAGTTTGAAGGTGTGCAGGAAGCGCTCGGCCGCATGGGCGGCAACCTGTATGTGATGGACGCGGCACGCCGCTTGTCGGCGCAGGGTGTCGATCTCGGCGAGAAACCATCGGTAATTTCCGCGATCGCGAAATATCACATCACCGAACGCGCGCGCAAAGTGATCAACGACGGCATGGACGTGGTCGCGGGCAAGGGCATCTGCATGGGGCCATCGAATTTCCTCGCCCGGGCTTATCAACAGGTGCCCATCTCGATCACGGTGGAAGGCGCGAACATCCTCACGCGCAGCCTGATCATCTTCGGCCAGGGCGCGATCCGCTGTCATCCCTACGTGCTGAAAGAGATGACCGCAACACGCGATGCCGACCGCGCCAAAGGCCTGCGTGATTTCGACAACGCGTTCTTCGGTCACGCGAGTTTCACGGCATCGAATGTGGTGCGCAGCCTCGTGTTCGGGTTGGGCGGCAGCGTGCTGATCGCAAGACCCAAGCGCGCCGACGCGCGTCTTGTGCCCTACTATCGCGCGGCCACGCGCATGTCCACCGCGTTTGCGCTGCTGGCAGATGTATCGATGTTCGTGCTCGGCGGCGAATTGAAAAGGCGCGAGCGCCTGTCTGCAAGACTGGGCGATATCCTCTCGCAGCTCTACCTGATTTCGGCCACGCTCAAGCGCTTCGAAGACGATGGCCGCCCTGAAGCCGATCTTCCGCTCGTGCGCTGGGGTGTAGAAGATGCGCTGCATCAGGCGCAAACGGCCTTCGAAGGCGTACTCTCCAATTATCCGAAACCGCTCGCCGCAGGTTTTGTGCGCGCGCTCGCGTTTCCGTTTGGCATGCCGCATTGCGTGCCGGGGGATCGGCTGGGGAGCGCTATTGCCGAGTTGATGACAACGCCCGGAGATGCCCGCGAACGTCTGGTTGCGGACTCGTACGCACCACCCGTGCATATTGATCCGCTCGGTTACGGCGAGTTGATGTTCGCGCTCAGCCCGAAATACGCTGAAATCGAGCATAAGCTGCGGGATGCGGTCAAGGCCAGGCAGATCCCGCCGATGCCGCAAAGCCTGCCCGAACTCGACGCCTGGAGCGCCGCTTGCGAATCGCGCGGTTTGATCGATGCGAACGAACGTCAGGTACTCTCCGACTATGCGCGCTACGGCGTGGAGGTCGTCAAGGTCGACGACTTCGGCGCGGACTTCGGTATGCTCGATGCGTTGAAGAAACGTCAGCAAGCGCTGGCGAACGAGCCGGAGGAGATCCATGCGTGACCCTTCACATAAGCCCTAAACCGTTTCAGGCAGGCATGAAAGATCGCTATCTCGACTTCGTCAATTCACCCTTCGGCGCGAGCGTCGCGCGCTCCATCGGCCTGCCGCAGCCCGAAGTATTGCGGCGGCACGCGCAGGGCCGCGCGGAATTCGGCGGTATAGCAGCCATTGGAGCGGGGCCGTCGCCTGCGCTGTTCGAACCGCTGCTGACGCTGCTGACTTCGCTCGGCATGACCAGCGTCGCCCACGAAAGTGCGCTTGGCTGGCTGTCCGTCGCGGCAAGACATGGCGCCATGAGCGGCCGCTTCGAAGCGCGTGCGCCGGGCGCGCCGCCGAACGACCGGGTGCAGGCGCTGATCTTCGATGCAACGGGTGTCACCGACAGCACGCAACTGCATGCGCTTTACGGCTTCTTCCACGATGCCATCCGGTCGGTGGCGAAGAGCGGGCGCATTGTCGTACTCGGACTGCCGCCCGAATCCTGCGCTTCGCCGCGTGCCTGGACTGCGCAACGGGCGCTGGAAGGCATGACACGTTCGCTCGGGAAGGAAGCGCGTGGTGGTATCTCTGCGAATCTGGTGCAGGTGGAACCGGGCGGGGATATTGAAGGAGCGCTGCGTTTTCTGCTGTCGCCACGCTCGGCCTACGTGTCGGGCCAGGTCGTGCGTATCGACGCCACGCCGGCCAATCCACCCGCCGACTGGAACCAGCCGCTCGCGGGCAAACGCGCGCTCGTGACGGGCGCGGCGCAGGGGATCGGTGCGGCGATTGCGCAGGTGCTGGCCGATCGCGGCGCGCATGTAATCGGGCTCGACGTACGCGAGGCGCAGGACGCGCTCGACCAGACCATGCTCGCGCTTGAAGATGCCTGGCCGTCGCAAGGCGCACACACGGCGCTCGTCGCGGATATCACCGCTCCTGACGCACCCGCGACCATCGCGGCCGCGCTGCTGGCAATGGGCGGTGTCCATATCGTCGTGCACAACGCCGGCATCACGCGCGACAAGACCATCGCGAAGATGACGGAGGCCGCGTGGGACAGCGTGATCGACGTGAATCTTTCGGCGCAGGAACGGATAGACGACTTGCTGCTCGATCAGCATGTGCTGCATGACGGCGGCCGGATCATAGGGGTATCGTCGATCAGCGGCATTGCTGGCAATCCCGGCCAGACCAACTATGCGACGTCGAAGGCCGGTGTGATCGGCCGCGTGCAAAGCATGGCCGAACCGCTGCGCACACGGGGCATCACGATCAACGCAGTAGCGCCGGGGTTCATCGAAACGCAGATGACCGCCCGGATTCCGCTGGGACTTCGCGAAGCCGGACGCCGCCTGAATTCGATGAGCCAGGGCGGCCGGCCCGTGGATGTAGCAGAGACTATCGCGTGGCTCGCCAGCCCCGCATCCGCCGGCATCACCGGCAACGTGGTGCGCGTGTGCGGACAAAGCCTGATCGGAGCGTGACATGAGCATGCCGCTTCCGTCGGGCTCGCCACGCATGCGCACGGTGATCCTCGAGACGCTGCCGCCTCCGGCAAAACTCTATGGCCGCGCGCTGCGGGGCATTCTTAAACGCGCGGATGCGGTTGACCAGCTGCCGCCCCTGCGGCTCGTGCGCCCGAGCGTGGCGCTCGAGCCTGAACAGATCGGCCGCTATGCGCGGGTGTGCGGGTTTATCCCCGAGCAAGGCGTGCCGGTCACGTTCCCTCACGTGATGGCGTTCCCGCTGCATCTGATGCTGCTCACCGATCCCGCGTTTCCCTGGCCCGCGATGGGTCTCGTGCATGTGTCGAACAGCGTGCGCTTGCGGCGTACGCTGCACTCCGGACAGACATTGCGCATTGAAGTGGAAAACGGCGCGCTCGAGGCGCATGACAAGGGCCAGGCGTTCACGTTGCATACGCGTATCTATCGTGGTGGCGAAGCGGTATGGGATGCGGACAGTGTGTATCTGAAGCGTGGTGCCGAAGGTCGGGGCAGCGCTTCGATCGTCACCGATACAACGGCTCCCGCGCTGGTCCGTGAAGCACGCTGGCAACTTCCTGCACAACTCGGCCGCGATTATGCCAAGGTGTCCGGCGACTTCAACCCGATTCACCTGCACGCGCTGACGGCGAAAGCGTTCGGCTTTCCACGTGCCATCGCGCATGGCATGTGGACACTTGGGCGTACGCTCGCGGCGCTGCAGCCGTCGAAACAACTGGATACCGCCAACGTGCGTGGCGACTTCAAGTCGCCTATTTTCCTGCCGGCCGAGACGACGCTGTGGACCGCTGCTTTATCGGCGACAGGACGCGACTTTGAAGTGCGCGATCTGGCCGGTGAGCGACACCATCTGCGCGGCCGCTTCGAATGGGAATTGCCATGATGCAGCCCCGGGTCCTGAACGAACGCCGCGATGTACTCGCAGCCTTGTACAAGAACGTGCGGTGTTTGAATCCAGCCGCGCCGGCTGGAATCGATCCCGAAGCGCCCGCCGTATCCTTCGACGAGATTTCATCATGACTGTGAGCGCCCTTCCCGCCGTGCGCCGCGTGGCGATCGTCGGCAGCAACCGGATTCCGTTCGCGCGTTCCAACACGGCGTATTCAACAGCATCGAATCAGGACATGCTGACGTTCACACTGCAAGGCCTGATCGACCGATACGACTTGCACGGCCTGCGTCTTGGTGAAGTCGCGGCGGGCGCGGTGATCAAGCATTCACGCGACTTCAATCTCACGCGCGAAGCAGTGCTGTCCACCACGCTCGCCCGGGAAACGCCCGCCTACGACGTGAGCCAGGCATGCGGGACAGGCCTTGAAACCGCGATCCTCATCGCGAACAAGATCGCACTCGGGCAGATTGATGCAGGCATTGCGGGTGGCGTGGATACGACTTCCGATGCGCCCATTGGCGTGAACGAACGGATGCGCAAGATCCTGCTGGAAGCGAACCGCGGCAAATCCACTGCGCAGCGCATGAGCGCACTGGCGAAGCTGCGGCCCGGCATGCTGCTCAAGCCCATGCTGCCGCGTAACAGCGAACCCCGTATCGGCCTGTCAATGGGTGAGCACTGCGAGTTGATGGCCAAGCGCTGGAAGATCTCGCGCGAAGCGCAGGATGAACTTGCGCTCGACAGTCACCGCAAGCTGGCAGCGGCGTACGAGCGCGGTTTTTTCAACGACCTGATGACGCCGTACAAAGGCCTTTCACGCGACAACATCTTGCGCCCGGACCTCACGGCCAGGCAACTCGCTGCGCTGAAACCCGTCTTCGATCGCGACGCCGGTACGCTCACAGCCGGTAATTCCACGCCGCTCACCGACGGCGCGTCGGCGGTGTTGTTGGCGTCCGAAGAATGGGCGGCCGCGCGCAACCTGCCCGTGCTTGCTTACCTGACGCTCTCGGCAACCGCGGCAGTCGATTTCTTCGACAAGAAAGAAGGCCTCCTGATGGCGCCCGCGTACGCCGTGCCGCGATTGCTCGAACGCGCTGGACTTGCACTGGCCGACTTCGATTTCTACGAGATCCATGAGGCATTCGCGGCACAGGTGCTGTGCACGCTCGCGGCCTGGGAGGACGAGGAATACTGCCACACGCAACTCGGGCTGGACGGCCCGTTCGGCTCGATCGGGCGCAACCGCATGAACCTCAATGGCGGGTCGCTGGCAACCGGTCACCCGTTCGCGGCGACCGGCGGACGGATTGTAGGGACGATGGCCAAGATGCTGGCACAGGCGCACGGCGACACGCGAACGCGCCGCGGTCTCATCTCCATCTGCGCCGCGGGCGGACAGGGGGTTGTCGCCATCCTCGAGCGCTGACGCCGGCGGGCGAGCCGGTGAGGTTTTGTCGATGGTGCCCCCGAAGATAAAGCGTGATGCCCCGGAATTTTCGGTCTCCCCGAGCCGTTCTAAGACAAGGAAAGATTTCCGCTGTGAACTGCGCGACGCATACGCAGCCAAAGGAGAACGAACGGACCACGGAGAACTTCATGCATCGAGCACGACAGCGCCGCCAAAACCGTCAGCTGATTCGCGTAAGCGTCTGGATCTGGGGCATATGGACCGCGATTGGACTCGCAGCCATCGCCATGCCCGCCGGCGCACAGGACGCGGCCAGCGCGGCCACGGCCGCCTTGCCAGTGTCCTCCGCGGCCGGTCCGGCGCTCTCCGCCAGCGTAACGAGCGCATCGAGCACATCGAGTGCACTGCCGACGACACCCGCGGCGCAGGTCGGCAAACTCCCGCTCGATGACCAGGTCCGCTGGCTGAGCCAAGCCGCGCTGAGCGGCATGCTCGCCAATATGAGCGACCCGGCGCTCGTGGCGCTGTTCAAATCGCTTGATCCGCTTGCGCTGCCGCGCTACCTGAAGAACGGCCCCAACGGTTATCCGTCGTATGAGTTCACCATGCTGCGGCGTGAGCGTATCCATGGCAGGTGGCCGAATCAGGCCGACCACATGCTGGTGCGCCTGACGCGTGACCCGCTGCGGGTCTACGCAAAATGGCTGCCCGACGGCGCGCATGCGGGCCAGGAAATTCTCTACGACGAAACCTCCCGGCCCGATGAAATGTACGGCCATCTGGGCGGTTTTCTGAAGGTGATTGCGCTCTGGGCATCGCTCAACGGCCCGCTTGCGCACTCGCAATCTCGACATTCGGTCCGCGATCTCGGCACCGAATACATCACGCAGCAGTTCCTGGCCGAAGGCAAGAAATTCGCCGACGCCGGGGTCACGCGTGCCGACGACATCGAAGTAAAAACCATTGATGGTGCGCGCGTGGTCGCCTTCACTTACGAAACCCCTTCTGGTCAGCCGGATTTTTATGCCAAGAAGGAAATACTCGGCCTGGACCTGAGGCGGCCGTTTTTCCGCACAGCGGAATCCTTCGACAACGACGGCAATATCTTCGAAAGCATTGTGTTCCAGAACATCGAGCCGAAGACCTTCGACAACGCCACGTTCAGCCCCAGGAACCCGGCTTACAATTTTTAACCCCGCGCCGCATTGCCTGCATAGCGGGCGACTGCGTGGCTTTTAATCTATTTTAAGTTTCGCCTAAGACTTGATCGGTACCCTGCCCCAACTTAATTGAAACCTCACGCGCCGCTGCGTGGTTCAATCGACGCTCTGCACGAAACAAAGACAAAGCATTAACGAAAGGAGTTCGTCATGAACCTCCGCAACGCAACGGCTCCAGTACGAGCCATCAAACGATTACTCAGCCATCACGAAATCGCCACGCTGCTGTTGCTGCTGCACGCGCCGATCGACGTAATGGCTGCGCCTCCCGACGTAGCCTCGCTGAGCGAATACGGCTACGTGGAAATGGTGTCGCCCACTCCGGGCGAGGCCAAGTTCCGCCTCACCGAAGACGGCAATGCGGTGCTGCGCGGACTTGGCATCAAGTAAATGCAAGCACACAGTCTTCGTGGACACCGTTCACGAAGACGTCCCATCACGCCTCCACCCCGCATCGCGATCTCTGGAATAATCGATTGATTGACGTTTTCCCTCAATCGAAAGGAGATTTGCAATGCCCTCTGCGACGTCCGCCCGACCCAGACTTGCACGCGTCCTGCTGACCAACGACGACGGTATCGACGCACCCGGCCTCGCCGTGCTCGAAGCCGTGGCTGCCGAACTCGCAGACGAAGTGTGGATCGTCGCCCCCGAGCACGACCAGAGCGGCACCTCGCACTCCATCAGTTTGCATTCGCCGCTGCGCGTGAGCCAGCATGGCAAGCATCGCTTCGGCGTGCTCGGCACCCCCGGCGATTGCGTAGTGATGGCCGTGCGGCATTTGATGCAGGACGCGCCCCCTACGCTGGTGTTGTCGGGAATCAACCGCGGCGGCAACCTGGGCGTGGAGACCATGTTCTCCGGCACGGTCGGCGCGGCCATGACGGGCTTGCTGCTCGGCTTGCCATCCATTGCATTGAGCCAGACCTTCAGCGACCGCGACAACGTGCGCTGGGATACGGCGCGCGAACTCGCACCCGGCGTGATCCGCTCGCTGCTGGCCATCGCGCACGACGCGCCGACTTGCCTCAACGTGAATTTCCCCGATATAGACGCCGCTTTGGCCGGCCCGCTTACCCCGACGCGCCAGGGCGTGGGGTTGGTTGAAGGTATCGACGTGCTGCCGCAAACCGATCCGCGCGGCCTGCAGTATCACTGGCTGCGTTTCCAGCGCGGCGCGCGCGAGAACGCGGCCGACAGCGAGACGGCGGTGGTAGCGTCGGGCCGGGTCTCGGTCACGCCGCTGCACTTCGAACGGACCGACGACCGCACGTTCGCCGCGTTAACCGCGGCGCTGGCGTAGAAGTCAAACCAGACGGCGAGAGCGTCGGGGTGCAACACCGCTGCTTGCAACGTCTCACTCCTCGGCGCGCGTTTCAGGTTCTTCGTCGAAGATCTGGAATTTGCGCATTTTTTCCCACAGCACCTTGCGGCTGATGCCCAGGTGACTCGCGGTATCCTGCCGCCGCCAGCCGTTTGCCTCGAGGGCGGCCAGCACGCGGTTGCGTTCGTTCATGTCCCACTTGCTGCGATCAACGATCACTTCAGCACTCAGCTCTGGCGGCACCGGCTGAGCGGTGCGGGCAAGCGTAAGCAAGCGTTGCAGCCGCGCGGTGTCCCACGATCCCACTTGCCGCACAGTCACGCCTATGCGCTCCGCCAGATTGCGCAGCTCACGCACGTTGCCGGGGAAATAACTATCGGCGACGGCATCGGCCAGCCAGTACGGCAACTCGGGCAAGCTCGCGAGCTTCTCCTGCCCCACCACCTGCGCGATGAACGACTTGAACAACGCAATCTTGTCCAGCGCCCCGCGTTCCTCCAGCGACGGAATCTTCAACTCGATCACCGCCAGCCGATAGTAAAGATCCGCGCGGAAGTCGCCGTCCTTCACCAATTGCGGCAGGCTCTTGTGAGTCGCGGCGACCAGCCGGAAATCCACCTTGACGGGTGTAGCCGAACCGATCCGCGTGACCGCACTGTCTTCCAGCACGCGCAATAACTTGACCTGCTGATAGAGCGGCATGTCGCCGATTTCATCGAGGAACAACGTACCGCCGTCGGCTTGTTCGAAGTAACCTTTGTGCGCGAGCACGGCCCCCGTGAACGAGCCTTTCGCGTGGCCGAAGAACAGCGACTCGAACAGGCCGTCGGGGATCGCACCGCAATTGACCGGCACGAACGGCCCCTCGGAATAACGCTTGTGCTGCTCGTGCAGCATCTGTGCAATGCGTTCCTTGCCCACGCCGGTTTCACCATGCACGAGCACACTGGTGTCGCAATCCGCGAAGGTCTGCACTTCGCGCAGCAATGCCTGCATGCACTCCGCATTCGCAATCAGGGCGCTCGATTCCTGCACCTGCTCGCCGTGCGCACGCAGTTGCTGCGCGAGCTTGGCCACCATCCGGCGCAGCTCCGCGCCGGTGAAATCGAGCGGCAGGATATGCGAATAGTCGGTGGGGAAAACGCTCGTGTCGCGCTCTCGCGGCGCCGCACCCACCCAGATCACCGGCATGCCGCGATGCGCTTCCCAATCGCGCAACGCGAACACGCCCGTGTCGATCACACTCACGCTCACAATCGCGATTGACTGGCGCTGGGGGTCCTGGCCGGCCGCAATCGACATGCCGTCGGCGCGGATCACATCGACTTCAAAACTCGACATGCAGCGCACCACCTGCTCGACGATATCCGCCTTGCCTTCCCACACGTATATATCGAGGTCGTCGATTTTTGTCGCTGGTCTCATACTCTCGAGTCTCATGGCTTGCATCTGGTGGCTTCGCAGCCCGTTGCGTGCTTCATTGCCTGGCGCAGGTAACCTGCGCTCGTTACGTTGTTAACGGCACCGGCTGGTCTCCGGTTCAATCACGGCTGCAATCATGCGTTTAGTACTGAAGCTGCGACTGGCCGCATGTCAGCGAAAGATCGTGGACCGTGCTTACACCGACCTGCGCGCCGAGGAGTTGCAGTATGGGATCAAGAATCGTGTCCAGTGCATTGAAGATGGGCGTCAGGAGAGGCACGAGGAACGTGACAAGTGCCTGGCCAACGACCGAGCCCAACCCAAGCTGTATCCCGAGTACTGACACGGTCAGGCCGGTCGGGGCGGACAACTGCGTGCCGAAACCCGACAACGCGTTAGCCAGGACGCCGCCCACCTGGTTAGAGTTCGTCGTCTGGTAGTCGTCAGCATTGCCAACAATGCCATCGAACTTAAGCGACACCGCATTCGATGCAGGCACGACTGCGGGGAACGAAGCAGCCGTCTTAATGGTGACAAGACCTAGCACATTGACAAGCGTCGCCGATGCACAACTATAGGCGGTGGTCGCGGTGGGGTTGGTGGGCGCGTCCCCTATGCACACATTCGCGAGGCCCGTCTGAACGCCGACCACGGAGTTGCTTGCCGCCTGAGTCGACAAGCACTGCGTTGAGACCAACCAGGCCGTCCCTGGCGACACGTACACGTTGACCGGCAGCGACACTATCGGGGCACCGAGTCCCAACGGCAGTCCTGGCAGCGCGCCGAGCGTTATATTTAGAAACAGCCGCACCTGCGCCGTTGTTGCAATCGTGCGCCATGCGCCCGCCGGCGTCTTCCCGGCCTCGCCTACGGCCAGCACCGGCGGCTGGATCACCTGTAACTGCAACGAGGCTGTCGCCAGCCCAAGCAGGTTAAGACCCGTCGTCACATTCACGGCGGACTTCCCGGCCTGTGCGATTTCGGCTGCGACGAACAATGCATCGAACGGGCTGATGGTCGCTGTCAGCGCAGACTGGGTATCGGCAAGGCTAACTTGCAGGAGGCCCGCCGCACCGTTCACCGCACCGATCGCGAAGGTCTGCGAGCCAGGAATGTTCGCATTCACGACGGCCCGCAGCGCACCGAGCGCCACCGATAAATTCGCATTGGCAACCTGCGTGGTCTGCAAGGCGGTGAGCATGAGATTCGCGAGTTGCGCGGCGGTGACGTTCAGTGCGAGCAATTGGCTCACAGTGCCCACGCCCGCCGCCGTCACAAGGTCCTTAATCTGGATACGCGATTGCGCCAGACCTTGGTAACCCACCGCCGATATCTGCAGCGAGTTGATATTGGTCCCGAGCATCGAGTTCAACAGCCCGGTAATGACGGTCGGGTCGATGCTTGCCGTCGTGGTGCCAATGGTGAACGACCCCATATTGACCACTTGTGCCAGCCCCGTCGCGCTGACTGTGCGCCCTGCTCCCAGGAAGAAATAAGGCACGTTCTCCGACACCGTCACCTGCACCGCATTACTCGGTGTAGCGTTCGCCGCGTAGTAGCTCGGGCCTGCATAGAGCGTCGGGTCCCAGCGCCCGCAGGTCGTCGTAATCGAGTTGCCTGACACCGACGCGTTGAAGCCGTTCGCGCCGGCACTTCCGAGCGCCGTGGCCGGAGCGCGCGAGCAGGCGTTGTCGACGACCTGAGCACCCGCATTCGCCGCCATGTCCGCCACGCTCTGCATGACGCGCCGTTGATAAAACACGTTGCCCACATCGATAGCGGCAAGCGCCGCGACCGCTACCAGAAGCCAGAACGCCGCCAACACGCTCGCTACGCCGCGCTGCCGTTTGGGGCCACGCGGTGTCGGTCTGCCCCGCGACTTCGGCAGACGGCGCATGTCAGTTTGCGGCTCCGCCGCCTGCCGCGCCACCGACCGTGCCCACCGATGAATCCAGATGCTCTGGAATCGGGTGGTCGAAGGACTTCAGGTAACGCGCGTACGCGGCACTCGCTTCCGGACCCAGCATCGGCTGTGCCGGCGCGGCCGCCTGGCCGCTCCGCTGCAACGCGAGGATAGAGTGCGCCGCGTCGCCAATCCGAGTCATAGGCACGTCCGCGTCCGGCTGCCCAGCCTGAACCGCCGGCGGTTCCCCTGCTTGCTCCTGAACCTGCGCCGTCAGCGGTGTTTGCACCTGCGCCGCCGAGTGGGTGGCGATCGACATTGAGCCCAACGCGATCATCAACCCCGCGGTCAAACGGGTGACCGTGGACCACCCCCGCATCGTCCGATATTCGTTCATGGTTGGTCCCTTCACCGTGCGACCACTTGCGGTTGATTGGGCGACATCGCGGCGGGTTGACCGTATGCCTGGGTCAGCGGCAATTGCGCGTTGAGCAACGAATCGACCGTCTGCGGCGCGCGCACCATGGGAACGCGCGCTTGCTCGGTTGTCGCCGCCGCAACCTCGGCCGCCCGTGCATGCGTGGCCTGTGCCGCGGCCGCCGCGATACGCTGTGCATCCGTGCGAATCGCCTGCTGCACCTCCGGAGAAAACTTCTGCTGCGCGATCAGCCCTTGCGCCGCGGCAGGCTGTCCCTCGGCGAGCAGAAATAGTGCGACATTGCTCAGGATCTTCGGGTTGTCCTGCGCCAACTCCGCGGCTTTCATCAGCGGTACGCGAGCGCCCGCCACATCGCCGAGACGCAAACGCGCGTAACCCAGGTCCGATAGGGTGAGAGCATCGGTTGGTTGCAGGCGCGTGGCGGTATCCAGTGATTCCGATGCCTTACTGAAATCACCTGCCGCCCCGGCCAGCAGACCAATCCCGCGATACCCCCGCGCCGCCAGCGGCGTGTTCAGCAGTTTCGTGTATGCGTCGGCACTGCCCTGCGTCTGACCGGTCTGGCGCAACGCGTCGGCACGCAACAGGATCGTATCGGGCGTCGTGCCATATTGCTTCTCGTACGCATCAATATGCGCAAGCGATGCATAGAACAGACCCTGCGACTGCATCCTGTCGATCAGCGCGAGATACATGCCGGGTGTATCAGGCGCATCCTGTTTCTGCTGTGACTGCTGGAGCGCGGCTTCGCGCTCCGCCTGTATGCCGACGCCATAACCGCTTTCCATCTTCGACGCACAGCCGCCCAGGCCCGCAAGGACGGTACAGGCAAGCACCAGGACAACGGTGGGCACGCGGTGTTCAATTGCGATCGATTTCATGGCTTCACTCTCTTCAACGTCCATCGGACGTCTATCTGTGCATCGCGGATAGCGAATGGAACACCGCGATAAATCCCGGCCCGGCCGTCATGATCAACAGCGCGGGCAGCAAGGTCACCACCATCACGCCGGTCATCTTCACGGTCAATGCGCCGATCCGTTCACGCAAGGTCGCGCGGCGCGACTCGCGCAACCGGTCGCCGAACTGGCGCAGCGGTTCCTGCACCGCGCCGCCGTGCTTGTCGACCTGGACCACCAGCCGCATCACGGCATTCAGGTCGTCACTTTCATAGCTCGTCGCGAGCCGGCTCAGCGACTGCTCACGTGTCCGTCCGCTCGTGAATTGCCGGTGGGCCAGCGTAAGTTCCTGCGCGAGCACCGGCAGCACGGTCGCGAAGTCATTGATCATCACTTGCAGGCTCTGATCGAGCGACAGGCCAACGCCCTGCAGCAAACGCAACAAGTCGACGAACATGGGCAATTCGTTTACCACCGAGCGTTGACGCGCTTTCGCGCGGCGCCTCATGAACCACTTCGGCAGCATGAAGCCGAGACCGAACGCACAGACCATCCACATGGCGAGGCGCGGTTCGCCGTTGAACACACCCAGCGCGAGCAGCGGCAACAGCGCAGCACAACCAATCCGCGCCGCGAAGAAACGTGCCCGCGCACGGACATCGAGGAAACCGCATCGATCCAGCAGCCGCCGGTCTTCGGCGGCAACAACGATCGCACCGAACGGCGTGTCCAGCCAACTCACCACGGCACGGCTGAGTGCATTGGCCAGGCGCGACAGACGGCCGCCTTTGGCCCGCCCCCGCCCTGCCTCGCTCGCATCCTTCGCGTCTGTTGTCTGCCGCGTCTCCTTGCCCGCTCCAATCGCGCGTGCCGCCGAACTGGCCGCGCGTTGATCGAGCGCGTGGTCCAGTGTGTGCGCGCCGCGCTGCATGCGCGCGAGGCCCGTGAATGCGAGTACGCCCAACAAGGCGCAGCCGAGTGCGGCGACCAGCAAGGCGAGAGCGAACACACTGTGAGCGGTCATGATCAATCCTTCAGGCGCGCCAGCCGGTAAAGCAGGAAAGCGCCGAACACTTGCAGCCCCAACGCCATGTACACGAGACGCTGGCCGAATGGATCGGACCACATGGACTGGAAGTACGACGGGTTGGAAATCATCACGAAGCCTCCCACCAGCGCCGGCAATAGCCCAAGCACCCAGGCGGACAAACGCGTTTCGGTGGACAGCGCAACCAGTTCGCGCTCGGCCTGTTCGAGATCGCGCATCAGCGTCGCCATGCGGTCGAGCATCACGTCGGAGCGACCACCGTATTTCACCGAGATGCGCAGCACCGAGCCCACCAGTTCCAGCTCGCGCACGCGATACTCCGCGGCCACATTCTTCAGCGCCACGTCTATTTCGACGCCGGAGCGCAACATCCGGGAAACCCGGTCGAGGCAGTCGCGCAACGGCGTGTCGGTGGTTGTCATTGCAACCTGGAACGCGGCTGGCACGCTGTTGCCAATAATGATGAGCCGCACGATGCCATCGAGGAATACGGGCAACTGCCGCGATATGCGTTGATAACGTTTCTGAGTGCGCCATGAGAGGAAAGCAAACGCGCAGAGCACCCCGAAGACGACGAAACCCAGCCCAACCATCCAATGCGTACGCACCCCGACCCAGCACGCTCCCGGCAGGATCACCGCACCGGTGCCCAACAA
>Ga0185299_10003526_pt1 | contig 20527 bp, 14 predicted proteins | sample PaiPotPPA55metaG_FD_128002 | JGI IMG/M metagenome (GOLD analysis project Ga0185299, IMG submission 128002) | Iron sulfur acid spring bacterial and archeal communities from Banff, Canada, to study Microbial Dark Matter (Phase II) - Paint Pots PPA... ... | reverse complement strand
GCAAGCGCGTGGCCATCACTTCCACTTCGCCGGTCGCAAGTTCGGGATTCGGCTTCTGGCGGCGCAGGACGCTGCCTTCTACGGCAACAACAAACTCCGAACGCAACTCTTCGGCCTTTTTGTGCGCGTCGGTATGAAGCTCCTTGTTGAAAACAATTTGCGCGATTCCTGCGCGGTCGCGGATGTCGATGAAAATGAGCTGGCCCAGATCGCGGCGCCGATGGACCCAGCCGAGCAGCACGACATCCTTGTCCGCATCCGACGCGCGCAACGCGCCGCAGAGGTGTGTGCGTTTCAAGTTCCCGAGCGAGTCAAGCACCTCAGCCTCTTCGTTCCGATTCGAGATATTCGAGCAATTCGTATTCGGACAATTTATTTTGCTCGGCGTCGGCGAGGCGCTTGAGCGTGAATTTGTTCGAGGCCACTTCGTCTTCTCCTAGAATCAGCGCGTAGCGGGCGCCCAGTTTATCGGCCAGGCCGAGCGACTTCTTGAATTTCATCTCTTCGGGCGGCAGCTCGACGCTCAATCCTGCCTCGCGCAGCTTTCGCGCGATGGCAACAGCGGCAGGATACGACGCGGCGCCCATCCACGCGACATAAACGCTCAGCCCCGGCAGCGCGCGCGCTTCGCCGCCTTCCTGAATCGAAAGGATGGCACGGTCGCTGCCGATGGCGAAGCCGATGCCTTTCGTCGGCGGGCCGCCAAGAAGCTCGACAAGGCCATCGTAACGGCCGCCGCCGCAAACCGCGTTCTGCGAGCCTAGTCCTTCGGCTGTGACTTCAAACGTGGTGCGCGTGTAGTAGTCGAGGCCGCGGACGAGCCGCCAATTTTCCTCGTAGCTGATGTTGCGCAATTTTAATTCGTACTTCAGCGTCGCGAAGTGTTCACGGCACGCGTCGCAGAGATGATCGGATATGCGCGGGAGCTTCTCGATGATGGCTTGCTCTTGCGGCAATTTCGAATCGAGAACGCGCAGCGGGTTCGTCTCGATGCGCCGCTGGCTGTCCGCGCCGAGCTCGTCTTTTACCTTTCGCAGTTCCTCGCGCAGAAGCTCGACGTACTGTGGGCGGCATTCCTTGTCGCCAATAGAATTGACGTAGAGCGTAGTGCGCGTAAGGCCAACGCGACGAAAAAACACGAGCAGCATTTCGAGAACTTCCGCATCAATCGCTGGCGCGTCCGATTGACCAAGCACTTCCGCGCCAATTTGGTAGAACTGCCGGTAGCGCCCCTTTTGCGGCCGCTCGCGGCGGAACATCGGGCCGATGTAATACAGCTTCACGTTTCCTGGCAGCGTGTGCATGCCATGCTCGATATACGAACGACACACACTGGCTGTCGCCTCAGGCCTCAGCGTAATCTCGTCACCTACGCGTATCGAGGCGGCGGTCGTTGCGGCCTCACTCACGAGCTCGTCCAATTCTTGCTTGCGTCCAAATTTATCGGACCGTTTCCAATCAACGTATATTTCGCTTACTTTCGCGCCTAAGCTATTCAGCTTCACTTGAATCGCACGATTGGGTTCGTCATCCGGCAAGTAACCGGCGCGCACGCCTTGTAGAACCTGCACAGCGAGATACGAGAGCGCGGATTGAAAGACGTCCAGGGCGTCGGGAACTCGAATCTCTCGAATATTCGAGATGTAACCTCGCCAAGCGACGAGTTGGTCCAAATCGCTTGCAACAAAGCTGTACATTTCTTTACCAACGACATCGGTCTCAACGCCTATTGACCGGGCGAACAACTCGGTTTCCTCAAAGATGGGCGGGCGAATATCGCGGAAATTGTAAGACTCGAAAACTTCGCGCGCGGTTTGCTCGAACCAATTCCATAGCGACGAATCCGGTGGAAGAATGTCGCGGGTCCCTTTGATGGCGCGAAATTGTTTTTTTTCTGGCATTTCCTCGGTGGCTAACCGCTCAATTTCAAACGAAGATGACGGGCTGAAGCCCGCCGCTACAAATTCTGTGGCTCCGCTCTGTACGTTTCCTTGTATTCGACATAGCGTTGTGCATAGTCGTCGATCGACTGCAAATCATCGGCAGTGAGCGCGCGGCGAAACTTGCCCGGATGACCCATAAAGAGGCTGCCCGGCGGAACTTCCGTGCCTTCGGGAACAAGCGTCCCGGCGGCGATTATCGTGCCGGCGCCGATTTTCGCGCCGTTGAGAATGACGCTGCCCATGCCGATAAGGCAGCGCGACTCAATCGTGCAGCCATGCAGCACCACGCCGTGGCCGACGGTGACATTGTCGCCGAGAATCAACGGATGCTCGTCGCGCATCACGTGCAGCACCGAGCCGTCCTGTACGTTCGAGCGCGCGCCGATGCGGATAAAGTGAACGTCGCCGCGAATCACCACGCAGGGCCAGACGCTCGAGTGCTCGCCAATGGTGACGTCACCGATGACCACAGCTTGCGGGTCGATGTAGGCCGTCGCGGCAACTTTCGGCGCGCGGCCGCGGTAGGTGCGAATCAAGGGCAATCCTCCGGTCTGCGACTACGGCGCCGCTACATGATTTGGACGAGAGGCTTGGTTCCAGCGGCGGCGTTGACGGCCTCGAGACGCGCCATGACGTTACGGGCCATGGCGTAAATGCTCTTGCCGCCGGGTGCGTCTTCGCCAAGCGAGGCAACCGGCTTGCCGGTGTCGCCGCCGATGCGAATCTGCGGATCGATCTCAATTTCGCCGATGAACGGCACGCCAAAGCTGCGCGCCATCACCTGTCCCTCGCCGTGCCCAAAAACGTCGATGCGGCCATTGCAATGCGGGCAATTGAAGTAGCTCATGTTTTCGACGACGCCCAGGATTTCGACGTTCACCTGGCGGAACATTTCGATAGCCTTGCGCACGTCGGCAAGCGAGACGATAGAAGGCGTCGTCACAACCACGGTGCCGGTAACCGCGACGCTCTGAATCAGCGTCAACTGCACGTCTCCGGTGCCGGGCGGCAAATCCACGACAAGATAGTCGAGCTCGCCCCATTGCACGCTGCGTAGAAATTGTTGAATTACGCTGTGAAGCATCGGGCCGCGCCAAATCAGCGGCTTATCGCCCGGATTCAGAAGGCCCATCGAAATCATTTTCACGCCGTAGGCTTCCACAGGAATAATAGTTTGCTGATCGACGGCACGCGGCTGCTCGTTCGTGCCGAGCATCACCGGCACATTCGGACCGTACACGTCAGCATCGAGCAGGCCAACGGACGCGCCAAGATTCTTCAGCGCAATCGCGAGATTGACGGCGACGGTCGTCTTCCCCACGCCGCCCTTGCCGCTCGCAACGGCGACCAGATTCTTAACGCCGGGAATCGGCGCTCGATTTTCTTGCTGCCCAGGTCCCGGAGGCATACGTTTTCTCCTATGCAGGCGCGCTCACGCGTCGTTTAGCAGCTTTCGTAACGCTCAATAATAGACTGCCGCTTCATCGGCGGCAAGCGCCGCTCCGGAATGCCTGCTTTGCGCGAATTCGCGTGAGCGGATACAATAGTGAGTTGAGTGGTAAGAGGATTCTGCGGCAGTCCTACGCTGCGAGCCAGTCATCGTTTAGCCGGCTCATCCGCTAAAGGTGTGAAGACCACGACAAATGCAAGTTGAACGAATCATCGATAACGTCGTTGCGCGCTTCATCGGCACCAAGCACGAGCGTGACATCAAGCGCATCCAGCCGATCGTCGAAGCGATCAACGCGCTCGAACCGGAGATGAAGAAGCTCGCCGACTCCGACATAACAGCTCGCACTGCCGCGCTTCGCGCCGAGGTGCAGGAGCGTATGCAAGGCGTGGAAGAGCCCGGCGACCCGCAGTTCAAAGAGCAATACAAGAAGCAGGTCCTGGACGCGCTCGAACCGGCAATTGTCCCCGCGTTCGCCCTCGTTCGCGAAGCGGGATTGCGCTCGCTCGGGATGCGGCATTTCGACGTGCAACTCATCGGCGGCATCGTTCTGCACCAGGGCAAAATTTCAGAAATGAAAACGGGAGAAGGAAAAACGCTCGTCGCAACTCTGCCCGCATATTTGAATTCCCTCACCGGCAAGGGCGTGCACATCGTGACCGTGAACGACTATCTCGCGCGTCGCGACGCGGAGTGGATGGGCCCCATATACAAGCTACTAGGGCTAACGGTGGGCGTGATCGTACACGATCTCGACGACGTGCAGCGCCGCGCCGCCTACGCCGCGGACATCACCTATGGCACCAACAACGAGTTCGGCTTCGATTATTTGCGCGACAACATGAAGTACGACTTAAAAGACTGCGTACAGCGCGGGCACCACTACGGAATCGTCGACGAAGTGGACTCGATCCTGATCGACGAAGCGCGCACCCCGCTGATTATTTCCGGCCCCGCGGAAGAATCCACCGACAAGTATTACCGCATCGACAAAATCATCCCGAAGCTCATCCAGGAAATCGATTACACGCTCGACGAAAAGCACCGCACCGCGACGCTCACCGAAGAAGGCGTAGCGAAGTGCGAGAAACTCCTGAACCTCGGGAACCTCTACGACCCCGCGAACATGGAGCTGATTCACCACGTCTATCAGGGCCTGCGCGCCCACACGTTGTTCCAGCGGGATGTGGATTACGTCGTGAAAGAAGGCGAAGTGGTGATCGTCGACGAATTCACCGGCCGCCAAATGCCGGGTCGCCGCTGGTCGGATGGCTTGCACCAGGCGGTGGAAGCGAAAGAAAATGTCAAAATCGAGCGCGAAAACCAAACCCTCGCGACGGTTACGTTCCAGAATTATTTCCGCATGTACAAGAAGCTTTCCGGAATGACGGGCACGGCCGAAACCGAAGCGCCCGAGTTCGACAAAATCTACAAGCTCGAAGTAGTCTCGATTCCTACGAACAAGACGCTGATTCGTATCGAGAACTCAGACGTCGTCTATCGCACCGAGCCGGAAAAGTTTGAAGCAGCCGTAAACGGAATCCTCCAAGAAGACGGCACGTACGTCGGCGGCATTCGGCAATACCACGAGAGCGGCCAGCCGGTGCTGGTCGGCAGCATTTCGATCGAGAAATCCGAGCACATTGCCGACCTGCTCAAGAAGGCCGGCATCCCGCACCAGGTGTTGAACGCCAAACAGCACGAGCGCGAAGCGAAAGTAATCTCCCAAGCCGGACGCAAGGGCGCGGTAACGGTTTCGACGAACATGGCCGGCCGCGGTACTGACATTCTGCTCGGCGGCAATCCCGAAGCGATGGCGCGCGAATATACGTTGAAGAACAAGCTCGCGATGCCCTACGCACCCGTGGGATCGGTAATCGCAACAGCCCCCGGAACGGAAACGCCCGCGCAGGCCGACGCTGGCGCAGCGGCAGGAACGGGAAACGGGACGTCAGCCGCCGCCCAGCCAATGGTTTTGTTCCAACAGGAAGGCAAGATTTTTCAGGTGCCGCTCGAGCAATGGAAACCGCTTTACGACCAATTTGCCGAGCAATGCCGCGCGGAACACGACGAAGTAGTTGCGCTCGGCGGCTTGCACATTCTGGGAACGGAGCGCCACGATGCCCGCCGGATCGACAATCAGCTCCGGGGCCGCGCCGGCCGGCAGGGCGATCCGGGTTCGTCGCGGTTTTTCCTGTCGCTCGAAGACAACTTGCTGCGCATTTTCGGCGGCGAGCGCATCAAGGGCCTGATGTACTCGCTGGGAATGAAGGAAGGGATTCCGATCGAATCGCGGCTGATTAGCAAACGCATCGAAAACGCGCAAAAGGGCGTCGAAGCGCAGAACTTCGAAGCGCGGAAACATCTCCTCGAATACGACGACGTAATGAACAAGCAGCGCGAGACGATTTATTCGCTTCGCCGCTCGTTTCTCGAGGGCCGCGACCAGCAGGAATTCGTGCTCGGACGCGCGGAGGCGATTGCAGCGTCGCTCGTCGAAACGTACTGCCCCCGCGAGCAGCATCCGGATAAGTGGAACGTCACACAGTTTTCAAACGAAGTGCTCAATCAATTCGGCCTCGACCTCAAAACCGCGGGCATCGATCCCCTCCAAATGAACCACGACCAGCTTCTCGAAAAGCTGATCGAAAAAGCCAATGCGCGATACGCGGAAAAGGAAGGGTTGTTCAGCGGCCAAACGCTGCGCTGGCTCGAGCGGCACATTCTGCTCGACATCGTCGACGCCCAGTGGAAGGACCACCTCCTCACACTCGATCACCTGAAAGAAGGCATCGGTCTGCGCGGCTACGGACAAAAAGATCCGCTCGTCGAGTTCAAAAAGGAAGCGTTCACACTGTTCGAGGACATGCTGGACCGAATCGACACGGAAGCCGTGCGCTTCCTCTTCCTGATGCAACCCGCAAAACCGGAAGAAGAGGCCAAGCAGATCGAGCGGCGACAGCGCCGCGCGCAGCAGGATCTGCAATTCCAGACGGGCCCCGCGCAGGCTGAGCCGCCCAAGCCCGTGAAGGCCGCCGCGAAAATTGGACGTAACGACCCCTGCCCTTGCGGCTCCGGAAAGAAATACAAGAAGTGCCACGGCACTGCGGCTTGACGCGCGCTGCAGGAGGGCGCCGAGATTTCTCGCGCACAGCGCCTCAACTAGCTATGGTCGGAAATTCGCCGGTCTCCCGCCAAACATCAGATGCTTACCTCCCAAGCGCCATATCGTCTGAACTTTTCAGCACCGGGATGCGTACCTTTCTCCAGATTGGGGCGATTCTAAACAGGAGGAAAAAATGAAGGTTTGCCTGCGCGTGTTACCTGCATTGCTGGTTCTCATGTTGGGCGCGAGCATCGCCGCGGTTCCGGCGTCGGCTCGAGAGGAAGGTCATTTCGATCGCACGTTGACGGTGAACGGCCCGCTCGATCTGGATGTGCAGACCGGTTCAGGTTCGATCAAAGTTCGTAAAGGCGAGCCGGGGAAAGTTGAAATTCACGGGACGATCCGCGCCGGTACGGGATGGCACATCGGGGATGTGGAAGCGCAAATCCACGCGATCGAGAGCAACCCTCCGATCGAGCAGAATGGAAACACGATTCGCGTGGGACACGTCGAAGACCACGACTTGCTCCAGAACATTTCGATCAGCTATGAGCTAACCGTTCCGGCGGAAACCAAGCTCCGTTCGTCGTCGGGGTCGGGTGATCAAACCGTGGACGGAGTCCGCTGCACGGTCGATGCCACAAGCGGCTCGGGCAGCCTTCATCTTTCGAATATCGGCGGCGAAACTCACGCCCGCACTGGCTCCGGCGAAATCGACTTGAATTCCATCGGCAGCGCAGCGCATGCCGGTGCCGGAAGCGGCAGCATTCACGCCATCGGCATCGCCGGAGCGTTCACTGCATCGAGCGGAAGCGGCGATGTACGGCTCGAACAAACGGCAGCGGGGGACGTGGAAATCAGCACCGGCTCGGGCTCGGTCGATGCGAAAGGCGTAAAGGGCGCGCTGCGCGCCACAACTGGGAGCGGCAGAATCGTCGCACAGGGCGATCCAACCGGCGAATGGCGCATACGATCGGGATCGGGCAGTGTGACGGCCGAGCTTCCCCAACAAGCGGCGTTCGATCTGCGTGCGCGGACCAGTTCCGGAAGAATCGAAAGCACTCACGAGATTTCCGTCCAGGGCTCCATCAACCCGCGCGAGCTGCAAGGGAAAGTGCACGGCGGCGGCGTACTCGTGGATCTGGGCACAAGCTCGGGCAGCATCAAAATCCTCTAGTTCGAACATTCAAGCAAGGCGGGGCCGCACCTTACCGCTCCGCCTTCTTCTTTTCCGCCGTCCGCACGACTCCGCAACCTCGCGCCATTCGCTATTGTCTCTTTACGCTCAAGGCTCATCGGCTCAATCGGAATATGCTAGGCTTTCCGGTGCCTCGAATGAGATTTCGAATTGAGGCAGTGGAGTAAGTGATGAACACCGCCGTAAGCGCCTCGTGCCGCAGGTCCGGGTGTCCCAGCGCGATTCCGATAGGACTTGTCACCGAACAGCTTTGTCTCAACCATTTTCTCGACGAGGCATTCGTTCGAACGGACCATGCTCTCCAGGATTTCCGCCGGGGAATATCGATGGATCCCGGCGACCTCGAATGGCTCCTTTCGGACGCGCTCGCGGTCGTTACCAATCTCGAAGAGGGAGCGGATCAGCCAAATCCGGAGCAGAGAGACCGAATGCTCGAACTGCTTCTCATTATCGCGAATCTCCAGGAATACGTCGCACACCACTCGGTTCGCGTGGAACGATTGGCTTGACGCGAAGATCCAAAGGTCGGCGCAGTGCGCAGCAGCGGATTTGCGGCCTTCGCTTTCATTGCGTTGGAAAGCCGGTATCTCAATGCGTAAGCGTTAACAGCTTGCCCACGTCCGCGTCTTGCATTTTCTTTGCGGTCGATTCAATCTGAGAACTCTTCCCGGAACCCGGCATGCCCGATAACAACTGGAAGAAAGACGCGTTTAACCCTCCGCAGCCGGCGATACCCGGGGTGCCCAAACCGTCGAATACGGGCGCTGCGCAGTCCGCTGCCATTCAATCGGACGGGCTTCCCACGTGGATCACTCTCTCAATCGCGGGCGTGCTGGTTCTAGTCATCGTGGCGGTCTGGTGGATCCGTCGAACGCCGGCTGAAGAAATCGCTCCGGCACAAACTAGCGATTTGCCGGCAGCCGCCTCGGCGGCGTCCCCAACTGCTGCCTCGAATCTGCCGGTGGCGCCTGGAGAAGTCGCCACCACGGACGAGCTAGCAAGCACGTGGGCGGCAAAGAAGTTCCTGTTCCATAGCACGATTAACGGCGAGCAAATACCGGCGATGATTGTTCACCTTCCCGGCGGGACGTACTGGGGTTTTTCACTGCGCGAGCCATACGGTACGTGCGAGATGGAATGGGTAACCGACTTGCAAAAGCTCGAGACAGAATACAAGTACCGGGCGCAACACGCGATGGTAGCCGATCCCTGCAACCACTCGGTATTCGATTTGACCCGGTATGGGAGTGGGCCGAACGGACTCGTCCGCGGAGAGATCAAACAGGGCGCCGCGGTACGGCCGCCAATCGCGATTGAAATCGAGACGAAGGGAAAGCGCCTTCTGGCAACTCGTATGGAGTAAGCGTTCGCTTCAGCATTAGGTGATCCCGCGATTCAGACGCACGCGACGCTGCCCTCCCGAGTTGACTTCCCGAAAAGCTGCCCAAAAAAAAGCCCTCGCTCCGCGAGAAGCGAGGGCATTGGTACCACCCATGGAAATTCCCATCGTTTAGTCGGCGGTCAGTTCCTCCACGGCGCGAGCGACCATCACTGGCTGACCGGTCGCAGGATCGATGAGGATGAAACCAACCACGCGGATCGGCAGCGCCTGCGTACCTGACAGCGCCGAGAGTCCGCTGAGATTGATGAACGTCGTCTGATTGGTTGTGAGCACTGTAAGCGGGTTCGGAAGCAGAATCCCCGCCGTGGAATCATCGTTCAGTTGGAAGCTGCCGATGTTTCCGGACACGATGTTGGTGCTGCCCGGTACCCAAGTTCCCGCCTGCCCCTGCCGGCGTAGAACAACGCGATGAGGGGTCAGAGTGGGTACGCCGTTCGTGGTTACGAGTTTCCCACCGACGCTGACAACTTGTCCCGCTGCGAGCGCCGAGTTGTTGAAAAGCAATGTCGTAATCGGCAGATTGATATGCCCGATTCTGTAAACTTCCGAACCATTGAGGTTGAGAGTTTCAATCTGGCCATCCGAGAGCCCCGTAATATCAGGCAGTTCCACGCGAACGAACAGATCCACCTGCGTGGCTGGCGCACCGGCCGGTGGGCGAACGCTCGTCAGCAATCCACGAAGGAAGAAACCATCCGTCGAGACAACTTCAATCTCGGAAGCGTCGATATTTTTCGACACAGGATCGAGTTGCCCGGAGATTTCGACGATCGTATCGATAGTGTACGCACTGATCGGCGTATCCGCGTCATCCATCACCGTGCTGTCGCTAACCTGAACGGTCCATTGGCGGCCCTTCGGTCCCTGCACGAGGAACGTAGTCGGCCCGCTAACCGAAACAACACCGGCGTAGAAGTCATCGATGGAGACTTCGGAATTCGCCGCGTCCAGCAGTTGCATATGGAACGTTGGATTGACCATTCCCGTAACCTGTCCGGTGCTATCCGTCTGCAAGGACTGCCGCAGATCGAACTCCATGCGCAAACCGACCATATCCGCGTTGTTCAACACAAAGGGCTGCTTGAAATTCACCGTCACTGTGGAAGTCGTGAGAGTTCCGTTTATCGTATTCACCACGGGAGGCGTCTTCGTGGTGTCGATAAAACCGATCACCGGCGAAGCCAGCGTGACTGTCGCCGACGAATAAGTTCCGGTCGGCACGGCATTCAGATCGAGAAGCTGATGCAGACCGCTGAGCCGCGCAAAATCGACCACCTGCTGCGTGGTGAGCACCGGCACGTTTGTTGTGCCGTTATTCAGCGTGACGCCCATCACGTTAATCTCGCACGAAACCACGCTCGGCAGCGGAGCATCCGTGCCGACCGTGAAAACCGAGCCCATCTGCGATTGCGCCGCCCCACTGGACGACATCCCGCCACCGCAGCTGGAGAGAACCAGCGCTGCGAGAAACGTAGAGAACACACCCATAGCTTTTGAATTCCGCATCACAATTCTCCTCACTCTAAGATCGAAAGATTGGGGCCGAAACACTCTTTCGGCTGCTGTCCGTAAAACACAAGCTTCCGTGAAAAGTTGCAGGATTAGTTCGAGAAAAATGCAGTAAACAAGTTCTAAATTCGCGAGGCCCGGCCGCGACTTTATTCACCGGATTGTAGGCACAGCACTTAAATGCGCGCGTGCACGACGTGGTGACAACTTTTGTCGTTTCGCCGCTTGCGCCCCTGCCGCGAGTTGTTTACGATTGCCAGCGCAGCCACAGAACACTTTTACTATGATTGGCGAAACGATCTCCCATTACCGAATCATCGAACCCGTCGGCAGCGGCGGCATGGGCCAGGTTTTCCGCGCACAAGACACTCGCTTGGAGCGCCAGGTCGCGCTGAAGTTCCTCTCCTCGGATCTGGCTCGAGATCCGCTTTCCCTCGAACGCTTCCAGCGCGAAGCTCGCGCGGCTTCTTCCTTGAATCACCCGGGAATCTGCACCATCCACGACGTCGGCGAACACAATGGCCAGCCGTTCCTCGTCATGGAATTGCTCGAAGGCCAGACTCTGCGCGAGCGAATCGCCGGCCGCCCTCTCCCGATAGACCTGCTCCTCGATATCGGCATCCAGATCGCCGACGCACTAGATGCGGCGCATGCGCGCGGCATCGTCCATCGCGACATCAAGCCCGCGAATATCTTCATCACCATGCGCGGACAACCCAAGATCCTCGATTTCGGCCTCGCCAAACAGTCCACTTCCTCGCGCGTAGCCGAAGCTATTGGAGCCGGCCCGACCACGTTGCAAGCCACATCCGACAATTTGCTGTTCACCAGCCCGGGTTCCACCATGGGTACCGTCGCCTACATGTCGCCCGAGCAAGCGCGGGGCGAGGCGCTCGACGCGCGAACGGACCTATTCAGCCTCGGCGTCGTCCTATACGAAATGGCTACGGGACAAACTGCTTTCGTTGGCAACACGTCCGCCGTTGTGTTCGATGCGATCCTCAACAGGAATCCCGCGGCCCCTTCCACGCTTAACCCCAGCGTTCCGCCGAAGCTCGAAGAAATTATCGGCAAAGCGCTCGAAAAGGACCGCGATCTTCGATATCAAACCGCTGCCGAGCTCCGCGCCGATTTGAAGCGCCTGAAGCGCGACACGGATTCAGCAAGAGTTTCAGCCGCAACGAGCAGCACCTGGCCCGCTGCGAGCGCTGCTCCAGGTTCGGGGGGCGTAGCGGCTCGTCCTGCGACGGCAAGCTCCCCGGCAGCGTCGGCGGCCACAGCGCTGCCGCAGCGCGTTCCGTGGATAAAGATTGCCGGCGCTGTGATAGTTATCGCCGCTTTTATCGCGCTCGTTTTGCATCTGCGTCAGCCGAAGCACGAGTCGACTTCGTCGTCCTTCGCTGAAATGACGATTACGCCGGTCACTTCCACCGGCAACATCCATTCCACTGCCATTTCAACCGACGGCAAGTGGCTCGCGTACGTGCAGGACGACAGAGTCGGCCACGGCATTTGGGTGCGGCAGCTCGGCACGGGCAGCAGCGCGCAAGTGGTTCCCGGCTCCGAGGGAGAAATTGCCGGGCTCACGTTCTCGCGCGATGGCAACTACCTCTATTTCGTCAAACGCGATGAATCCAAGGGAGTGGGGACTCTCTTGCAAGTCCCCTCCCTGGGCGGTGCGCCTCGCCAATTGATCGTGGATGTCGACAGTCCCATCGATTTTTCGCCGGATGGCAAGAAAATCGTTTTCGTGCGGCAAGCGAGCAGGAATAAAACGTCCAATCTGATAATCGCCAACGCGGATGGCACCGGCGAATCCAACCTTGCGGTCCTCAATGATCCGGCTTTTTTTTCCACCAACGGCCCGGCCTGGTCTCCGGACAGTGGGCGCATCGCCGTGTCTGAAACTCCGAACGGCGACTTCATGAATTTCAACGTGGAAACGGTCGCCGTGAATTCCGGAACCAAGACCCGCTTGGGTTCTCGAAATTGGAGCGGTCCGCGCCAAATGTCCTGGCTGCCCGACGGTTCGGCTATCGTTTTTGCTGCGCCAGCAGACAAAATGTCCGTGAATCCACAGATATGGCAGGTAACCTATCCGTCCGCCGAAGCGCGCCGCGTCACGAACGATCTGAACTTTTACATCGGAAGCACGATCACCGCCGATGGCTCGGCGCTCGCAACCGTTCAGGTTTCTCTGGTAGCAAGCCTTTCCATCACCAACTTTGGGAGCGCCGTATCGTTCTCTTCGCCGCGCCAGGTTACCAGCGGTGTGGGCCGCGCTGACGGTCTGGGCGGCATCACCTGGGCGCCCGGCGACAAAATCATTTACGGCTACTACTCGGGTGGCGTGATTCGCTTTGCCAGCGTCACATCGGACGGCAGCAATCTTCGCGATCTTGCTCTGAACGCTGTTGAGCCTCTGTGGCCGGCAGCTTGCGGGGACGGCCAGCATTTTATCTTCAGCGCGCGCAACCAATCTCAAGGCATCTCCATCTGGCGCGCAGACATCGATGGCGGCAACTCGAAGCAGATCACCACGGGCAGCCTTGATATTGTCCCTGCGTGTTCTCCCGACGGAAAATTCGCCGTTTATTCCGACGCCACCGGCACCGGCCACGTGATGCGAGTTGGTATCGATGGCGGCACACCAACTCAGCTCACAAAGGAATTCATGCAGTCCGCTCAGATTTCTCCGGACAATCAGACCATCGCCGCTTTTTACCGCCCTGATCCCTCCAAGGCGCCGAAGATCGCCATCGTGGGCCTCGAGGGCGGCGAAATCCGAAAACTCTTCGATGTTCCGAACGAAGTTGTTTCGGAAGCAGGTGACGGCGGCCACAAGCTGGAATGGACGAAGGACGGGAAAAACGTGATCTACGCCGTGTACAAAGAGGAGACGCCGACGATCTGGGCGCAGCCCATTGGTGCTCCCGGTACGCCACCCGCATCTCCTAAGCGCATTGCGAGCTTCCCTCCGGACACTCGTGTGTGGGCGGCTTCGATCTCTCCGGACGGCAAGCAAATCCTTTACTCGAGCGGACGCGACGTGACCGATGCGGTGCTGATCTCCCACTTCCACTAGGTTGCGACTCAGAGGATCCGAATGAAAATCTCGCGGCGTGAACTTCTTAAGACCGCTTCGATCGCGCCCGCAAGCATCGCCACCGGTGCGATTTTCGGAGCACCCCGCGGCGCGCGCACCCGCGCACTCCAGGAATCCCCACCAGCGCTGCCGCCCGCTTTCGATACGCTCAAGCCTCTCGGGGATCGCGTGAAACCGATTCGCACCGAAGAATTCCAGGCCCGCATCGCCCGCGCGCAGCAATTGATGACGGACGCCAAGCCGCGCTTTGATGCGCTCTACGTCACGCCCGGGACAACGCTCGCTTACTTCACTGGAATTCGCTGGTGGCCCAGCGAACGCCTTCTCGCTCTGCTTCTCCCTCGCCAGGGCGACCCGGCGCTCGTCTGCCCGGCCTTTGAAGAAGGCCGCGTAAGCGAACTCATTCGCTGGCCCATCGAAATTCGCGCGTGGCAGGAAGACGAAAGCCCCTACGCGCTTGCTGCAAGTTGGCTTGCGGAACGCGGCGCTCGCACCGGCCGTGCGGGGATTGAAGAAACGACGCGCTTTGCGTTCTTCAACGGCTTGCGCAGCGCGGCTCCTTCGCTCGACTACGCGACCGCGGATACGGTCACCGTCGGATGCCGCGCGCGAAAAAGCGAGCACGAACTTGAACTGATGCGTCTCGCATGTGCCGCAACCTGCGACGTGTATCGCGCCACATTCGCGTCCCTGCGCGAAGGCATGAAGCAGAGCGACGTATCGGACATGGTCGCCCGAGGCTACGCACGCATGGGCCTCCGAGGCGATGCGTTTGTGCTGTTCGGACCCGCGGCGGCGTCGCCGCACGGCACACGCGAGAACCGGATGTTGCGCGAAGGCGACGCCGTGCTGATGGACGACGGAACAACCGTCGAAGGCTATCAGTCCGATGTCACGCGCACGGGCGTTTTCGGCAAGCCGACGGAAAAACTCACGCGCGCGTTCGAGATCGTCCGCAAAGCGCAGGATGCCGCGCTGGCCGCGGCGGTGGCCGGCCGCGAATGCGGCTCGGTGGACGACGCCGCACGCAAAGTAATTACCGACGCGGGTTTTGGCCCCGGCTACAAATACTTCACGCACCGCCTGGGCCACGGCATGGGCTTGGATGGCCATGAATGGCCTTACCTCGTGCGCGGAAATCGCACGATTCTCAAGCCGGGCATGACCTTCTCGAACGAGCCGGGAATTTACGTCCCGGGAGAATACGGATTGCGCTGCGAAGACGACATGGCGATCAGCGAATCCGGCGCGGCGCTTCTGCTTACGCCGGGATTTGCGCCGTCGCTCGAAAAACCGATCGCCTAGCGCCGTCACGTTAGCAGCCCCGATTTCGCGCGGCAAAATTCCACAACGCGCGCCTCGGCCCAGAATCGCGCGACACCGCTGGCGCGCGAGATGAAAGCGCAGTGCCCGCCGTTTTGCGTCGCCACAAGCGTGATGTTCGAATTTTCGCGCATCGCTGTGTGCGCGAAAGACACGAACGGAACGAATGGATCGTCCTGCGCGGTCACGATCAGCGCCGGAATACCGATCTGCGCGAGCACGCGTCCGGCACTCGACTGCGCGTAGTAATCATCGGCATCTCGAAAGCCGCAGAACCGCGCGGTAATCTGGCCGTCGAAATCCCGGACGCTGCGGATCCCGCGCATCCTGTCGATCGGGTATCGCTCCGGAAACAGGCTTGCTTTGTAGCGCATGCGCCGCTTGAGTCCGCGGACGAAGTGGCGCTGGTAAATGATGTTTTCCCGCCGGCTCAGAGCATCCGCGCATGCTTTCAAATCGAAAGCAGGCGCCACGGCCGCGACGGCGCAAAGCTCGGGAGGCGCGTCGCTCCCCAGTTCTCCGGCCATTTTGAGCACCAGGTTTCCGCCCATCGAGTATCCCGCCGCAAAAATTTCGCGCAGGCCGTCGCGCTCGATCAATTCCATGATCACGGCGCGGATATCGCCGCTCAACCCTGAGTGGTAGAGCGTCGGCGTGAGCTGCTCCGTCCCGCCGCAATTGCGCTGGTTGAGCCGCACCACGTTGAATCCCGCGGTCCACGCCCTTTCCGCTGTGCCAAGCATGTAGCCCGAGTCGCACGAGCCTTCGAGCCCGTGCAGCAGGACGAGCGTAGGATGTTCGGGCGGGTTTTCCTGCCAATGGCACTCGCCGCGCACCCGCGTTCCAGGCTCAGTCTCGAACAATCGCGGCGTGCTGCTGCCCAGCCGTGAGAATCGCCGCGGCCAAAAGTTCGCGGCAATCGTCATCAAGTGTTTGTTGCGCAGTATCGCGAATGGCGTGAACTCTTGCACGGATTTCATGTTAGAGATATCGCGACGCTTGCGCAACTCCGTGCAGGTTGTGGCGAGCTCATCGAAGCGCCACTCGAAGAAAATCGAATCTGCAATGTACGATTTTGTTGCTATTAGGAATGGAACGGGTGTTGATTTTGCGTAGGTTACGTGTGCTTCTAATCGCGGAATGTTGCGATTAGAAATTAGCACTTTCGAGCAGGTTTTTCTGGTGAGGCGAGCGCCGAGTGGAAGTAGAAAGCTGTTTTGAGGAAACAAATAAATGACCGATTTCCGCCGATTAGGAACGCGCGCAGCGGTTTGTTTACGGGCAGTTACACGGAATTCTAATCGGCAGGAGAGCCGATTAGAACTGAGGCATTCGGGTGGGTAATCCCTCAAGCTCCCGCCAACGGGCGTGATTCGGCGGGCAAGCCCCTTTTCGGGGACTTGCGCGCCCCTTCTTGTCACAGCGCAAGTGCATGCTGCCCGCCAGAGTGCGGCGAGGCCTCCGGCGGGTGAACGATTCCCCAAGCTCGATCGATCTCCCAGGCTCGCCTTTCCGGCGACCTGGAAGCCCTGTATGCCGGGGACTTGGGCGGCCCCGTCCGCAAAGCTCTTGCAGCGGAACGCGCTCCGCGAGGTATCGGTTATGTCGGAGCTAAAGCTCCGACCCCCTAAACGGCGGCCTATTGCGACGTGTTGTCGATCGCGCGCCCTCTCTATCATGAGTTCTGCGCCTGCCTCCCTCGGCGTGTGCTTTAGCATCGGCGCGGTATTCAAACACACGTCGGCGCTGGCCCCGTTTCCGGGGCGCACACGATTAATTATTAGGTTATTTTAGGATTTCTCACTTTTAGCATATTGGAAGCTGGATTTCAAGCAGTTTTTTTGGTGTTAAGAAAAATTAAAAACGGGACGAGCCCGCCCTATTGCTCAAGGAGAAGAAACAAGAGGGATGCAGGCTACGCGAGAACGCGTTCGGCGTCGCTTAGCAGTTTCCGCAGCGCGCGTACCACCGCGCGAATCGCCACCACGATGATTGCGAGCGCAGCGACAACGATGGTGGCGGCGGCGTAAGGATGCCGCGTCGCTAGCCATGTCAAGAAGATGACGGTGGTGTCTTCGCCCAGGCTCAGCGCCATATTGGAGAAGGGTTCCGGCGAATGAGTGACGGCGACGCGTGCCGCCATCTTGCCTCCGTGTGCGAGAAAAGCGATGAGAGCTCCGAGTAGCGTTGCGAGTATCTGTTTGTGAGGCGGGAGCCCTGAAGTAGCAGCGTATGCGAGCAAAGCCGCAACAGGAATCCTGATGAAAGTGTGCGCCGCGTTCCATACAAGATCGAAAACCGGGATCTTGTCGCCTACGAATTCCACCAGGAAAAGCAAACAGCACACGCCGATCACGTACCAGTTTTCAATTCCGTGCAGGGACCCTGGCAACATCAGAAATCCGGCACGCGAAAGCAAGCCGAGCATGGCTACCGTGGCATAAAGATTCAGGCCGGCGGAGAAGCACACAACCACCAGAACGGCAGTCAGTTCTGTGCCGGTAGGAATCAGCGGGATTCGCAAAGCCTGCAGCACGGAATCAGTCGCTCTAAATCCTACGATACCACCCGTTGGGGATTCTGTTGCGCGAGCGGCAGCGCAACTGGACCCTGCGACGCCGGCGTTGTACTGGACAAGTTCGGGTCCCAGTGCTCCACTTCTCTTGCAAGCGCGCTCAATCATGCGGCGCTCTGAGTCCGCGACTTGAGTTCTATTGTGAGTGAGGAAAAAACAGGGCGCTCTCTCTGTAAAAGAGAACGCCCCGATAGAACATCCCGAGATTTCTGCTGAAGTCAGCTAGTCCCAACCCCCGTGCACGTTCCTTGACACTGACAATGTCTTAGTCGGCTCGATCTTCTTGGATTTCTTAAGTTTCTTGGTCGCTTTCTTCGATGCCATGGTTTTTCTCCTTTCTTCGGATTGCCCCATGGACGGTCGAGCACTTATATGCAAATCCGGGGCCGAATGTCCAGTCGAACGAGGCCAAAGGCCATCCCGTGTGGAATGTGGAGGATGTGACAGCGGGATTCGCTCGATGCGCCCGGCCCAGCCGGAAATCATGCTGAATAAATCAACGTCGCTTGAAAATTCAACACAGACAGCACTCGGAATTGATAACTCCCGTTCAGTCGGAAGTACTCCACTTCTCCGGTAGGTACGTTACGCGTGCGAGTGGATTTCCCGGCCAGGAACAAAGCGGTTTGCGCTACCGGCATGTTAGGATCACCCTGCCGTTCAAGGGCATTCCCAATGAAAACGCGAGCGCGGGTTGCCGGCGCTTGGGCGAAGCTGCCCATTTCGATGCGAGCGATACTCACCGGCATTCTTATTGCTCTCGTCGCTGCCAATGTGTGGCCGCTATTGTTGCTGAACCTTGGCGTGCCCCTCGCTACAGTCGCTGAGGCGATATTCCTCGCGATTTATGTTTGGTGGGCGAGCGGGGGAGGTCCCCCACGGACAACGCAATCCGCGCGCGCCGCGGCGTTCCGGCGCGGCAGCCTGTCGCCCACGCAACGGTTTTGGGGAGTCGTAGCGGCGCTCTTCTTCGCGGCGACGGTTGACGCCGCCATTGTTTTGCTGTTTCGCCTGATGCCTTTTCCGATGGCGGCGTTCCGGCAGGGTTATGATTTTTCTTTCATTCCCTCGTTGCGTCTGAAGTGGCTCGCAGTGGTGGTCTCCGCGACATCCGCGGGGATCTGCGAAGAGACCGGGTTCCGCGGCTACATGCAGCGGCCGATCGAACAGCGCCACGGCGTGCGGGCGGCGATCTTGATTTCCTCGCTTTTCTTCATGGCCGTGCATCTCACGAAAGCCTGGTCGCTGCTAGGAATCGTCCCGATTGTGTTTGGCGCAGGCCTGCTTCTGGGGCGTCTCGCTTGGGCATCCAGCTCGCTCATCCCCGGCATGCTCGGCCACGTCGTGATGGATATCGGACTGTTCGCTTATTGGTGGACCGGTATCGCAGGTGACTTCACCGCGCGGCCGATCAGCGAGACGGGCGTGGATCAGCTATTTCTCATCGCGTCCGCCGCGTTCACGATTTCGCTTTTTATGGTCCTCTTTGCGATATCCAAGCTTCGATCAAGAAGTTCCTTTACACCTTGAGCCAGTGCGTTGGTATCGCGCCGCTACTGCCGGCTCGGCGACGCGTTCAGAAGCGTGCGAGCCGAATTGAACAGCGCTCGATCACGTGGGTAAATCCTGAAAAGACGAAGAATCGGGGAATGGCGCAACTGCCCACGCGAAGCGCAACTTGATTTCACGCGGTTATGCGCCTAGAATCGGTGGTTCAACGATGAAGTGCTGCCGCTACCACGCAATCGTCCTACAGCCCAGCGAAGCTTGCTGGGCTGACGTGTTTATGGACGCTATTTCGCCAAATAGGAGTCGAAATGATTGAAGGAGCTATTCCGGAGGGGCTGACGTTTGACGACGTCCTGCTGCTGCCGGGAAAATCTTCGGTGCTGCCGGCGCAAGCGGACACGCGCACGTGCCTTTCGCGGCGGATCTCGCTGAATATCCCGGTGGTGGCGGCGGCAATGGACACGGTAACGGACTCGCGCCTGGCGATCGCCATCGCGCGCCAGGGCGGCATTGGGTTCATTCACCGCAACATGAGCGTCGAGCGGCAAGCGGACGAGGTGGATAAGGTGAAACGTTCGGAAAGCGGCATGATCGTCGATCCGGTGACGATTGCGCCGGAGCTTTCGGTGAGGCAGGCCCTTGAAATCATGACGAAATACAGGGTTTCCGGCCTGCCCGTGACGCGCGGCGCGCGGTTAGTTGGAATCCTGACGAACCGCGATTTGCGCTTTGAACGAAACCTGGATCAGCCCGTCAGCGCGGTGATGACGAAAGAAAACCTGGTGACGGTTGCGGTCGGCACCACGTTGGAGGAAGCGGAGCGACTTCTTCAACGGCATCGCATCGAGAAACTGCTGGTGGTGGACAAGGATTTCAACCTCAAAGGACTCATTACGGTCAAGGACATCCAGAAAAAGATCGAGTTCCCTCTTGCCACCAAGGACGAGCAGGGGCGCCTGCGCGTGGGCGCGGCGATCGGTGCGACGGGAGATTATCTGGAACGCGCGGAGGAACTGTCGCGCGAAAAAGTGGACGTGCTGGCGATCGACACGGCGCACGGCCACACGTCGCGCGTGATGGACGCGATTCGCGAAGTGAAGCGCAAATTCCCCGAAATGCAGTTGCTCGCCGGAAACGTAGCCACGGTGGAAGGCGCGCGCGATTTGATTGCACTCGGGATCGACGGATTGAAAGTGGGCATCGGACCAGGTTCCATTTGCACCACGCGCGTCGTCACCGGCGCCGGAGTGCCGCAAATCACCGCGATTCTCGAATGTTACCGCGCGGCGAAAGGAACGGGCGTGCCGATTATCGCCGACGGCGGCATCAAGTTTTCCGGCGACATCACGAAGGCGCTTGCTGCGGGAGCGGCGGCGGTGATGATTGGCGGACTTTTTGCAGGCACG
>Ga0185299_10003525_pt1 | contig 20528 bp, 16 predicted proteins | sample PaiPotPPA55metaG_FD_128002 | JGI IMG/M metagenome (GOLD analysis project Ga0185299, IMG submission 128002) | Iron sulfur acid spring bacterial and archeal communities from Banff, Canada, to study Microbial Dark Matter (Phase II) - Paint Pots PPA... ... | reverse complement strand
CGGCGAACGATCTGGAACTGGTTACTGTTAAGAATTGAACTGACGTTTACGGCGTCCAAACCCCTCGTAACTCCCGAAGGAACCGAGCAACGCGCGAGCAGAGGTTTCCCGGCCGGGTCAAAGCAAAGTGTGCTTCCGGCAAGCGTGCGTGACGTGAGGGGGCGCAGGCTGATAGGTTCGTCAGCGTAGGTGCGCGACTGATCATGCTCCAGCGAACGGATGCAGTTCCAGAGTCAATCACACAGCTTCAGGCTGAGCTCGAGCAGTTTCGCTCCACCCACCCACGCCGTGCCCGGCTGCCACAGTCGATGTGGCAATCGGCAGCAGAATTGGCCCAGAGTCACGGCATCTACGTGGTGGCCCGCTGGTTAGGGCTGGACTACAGCACACTCAAAAAACGCGTGAAGGGATCTGCCGAAGCTTCCGCTGGCCAAGGGAAGAAGTCTCCAGCGAGATTCGTGGAATGGATAGGCGCGGCCCAAGGGAGAGTCGATGAATATGTGATCGAGTTCGAGTCTGCGCGCCGTGGCAAGATGCGTATTCACTGCAAGACCGCCACCCCGCCAGACTGGGGGGCCCTGTTGCGCGCCTGGCGAAGAGTGACAGGATGATTCAGATCACGCCCCAGATGCGGGTGCTGGTAGCGATTGAGCCGGTCGATGGCCGAAAGGGGATCGATTCGTTAGCGCAGCTCTGCCAGGAAAAACTGGCGGAAGACCCTTTTTCCGGATGTGTGTTCGTGTTTCGCAGCCGCAGCGGAACTGCGATCCGGCTGCTCAGCTATGACGGCCAGGGATACTGGCTAGCCCAAAAGCGTCTTTCGCGCGGAAGATTCGTGTGGTGGCCGCAAGCCTCGGAAGCAGCCAAGGCACTGGAAGCCTATGAGGTGCAGTTGCTGATGGCGGCGGGCGATGTGTCGCGGGTGCGCGCGGCGCCGATGTGGCGGCGAGTGAGCGTGCTGAAGTAATCAATCCCGCGACAAAAAAACACGGCGTCCCCCCTTGCGTTCCAAGAAAAACCGGAGCATACTGCTGGTCGATGATCGAGTTCAGATATCGGGGCCGGAAGATCAGCCGGGAAGACATCCTTTATATACGGGCACTGATCGAGCAGCACCCGCAGGAAAGTCGCCGCACGCTTTCGACCAAGCTCTGCGAAGCGTGGCAGTGGCGCCAGGCCAATGGTGCGTTGCGGGACATGGTGTGCCGCGGCCTGTTGCTTATGCTGGACCGTGCCGGCGAGATCAAGTTGCCGCCGGTGAGTTATGTGCGGCACAATCCGCTGGCTAGAAGAGCCCGACCCACACCCCTGTTGATCGATAGCACCCCGATCGAAGCCGGGCTAGGCGAGCTGGGACCCGTGGAGTTTCAGCTGGTGCGGCGCACGGGGGATGAGCCGCTGTTTAACAGCCTGCTGGAACAGCATCATTACCTTCGCTATGAGCAGCCGGTGGGCGAGCACCTGAAGTATCTGGTGTGGGGGCCATCGCGGCCGATTGCGTGTTTGGCTTGGTCGAGTGCGCCGCGACATCTCGGTGCGCGTGACCGCTACATTGGCTGGAGTGCGGAAGCGCGGCGACGCAATGTTCGCTTCCTTGCCTATAACACGCGGTTTTTGATTTTGCCGTGGGTGCGGGTGAAGCACTTAGCCTCACACATCCTGGGGCGCATGGCCGCGCGCCTCTCCCCAGACTGGGAGAACGTCTACGGTCACCCGCTGTACTTTCTCGAAACCTTTGTAGATCCGGAGCGCTTCCGCGGCACCTGTTACTACGCTGCCAACTGGATCCGGCTGGGGGAAACGACAGGTCGGGGAAAAGCTTCGAACAGCTATGTACCCAATCGCTCGATCAAGCACGTTTTGGGATATCCACTGAGCCACCGGTTTCGCGAACAGCTGGGCGAGGTAGGATGAGATCGGCAATCGAGTTCATCGACATGGATCGCGAAGAGTTGAATCAACTGGTGGAGCGCGCCCGCGCATCGTTGTCGGCGGAAGAGTATCGCAAACTGAAGGGCGTGGTGGAGGCGCTGACGTATCTGACAGATCTGGTCGCAGATCAGGAAACAACGATCCACGATTTACGCGAGTTGTTGTTCCCGGCCACGGAGAAGACCGAAGCGGTGCTGAAGAAAGCCGGCCTGGAGGGAAGGTCGAAGGCAGCAGCTGACCCACCGGGCACCAGCCCAGCTGGAGAACGAAAACAGAATGCCGGTGGCCACGGACGGAACGGAGCTGAAGCTTATCGCAACCCGCGCCGAGTCAGGGTTTCCCATGAGAGCCTGAAACATGGCGATCGGTGTCCGGGCTGCCTGAAGGGCAAAGTCTACGAGCAGCAGGAGCCGCGACAGCTGGTGCGCATCGTGGGGCAAGCTCCGCTGACGGCGACCGTTTACGAGCTGCAGCGCTTGCGCTGCAATCTATGCGGAGAAGTCTATAGCGCGGGTGCACCGGAAGGGGTGGGCGAAGACAAGTACGACGAAAGCGCAGCGGCGATGATTGCCCAGTTGAAATACGGCACGGGCATGCCGTTTTACCGGCTGGAGGATCTGGAACAGAACCTGGGAATCCCGCTGCCGGCGTCCACCCAATGGGAGATCGTGGAGGAGGCAGCTGAGCAGATCAAGCCGGCGCGCGATGAACTGATCCGTCAGGCGGCCCAGGGCGAGGTGCTGCACAACGACGACACCAGCATGAAAGTGTTGGCGCTGCGACGCGCCATCGTCGAGGAAGCAGGCGAACGCACCGGTATCTTCACGTCCGGGGTGGTGTCGACGGGCGAAGGGCGCAAGATCGCATTGTTCTTCACCGGCCGCAAACATGCGGGAGAAAATCTGGCCGAGGTGCTGAAACGCCGCGCTGCCGAGTTACCGGCGCCGATTCAGATGTCAGATGCGTTGTCGCGAAATACACCGAAGTCCATCAAGTTGTTAGTAGCGCACTGCCTCGCCCATGGGAGAAGACAGTTTGTTCAGATCACGCCCAATTTTCCTGAACCCTGCCGGCATGTGTTGGAGGCATTGGGCGAGGTATATCACTACGACCAACTGGCGCGCCAGCGTGAGCTATCACGCATCGAACGGTTACACTTTCACCAGCAGCACAGCCAGCCAGTGATGAGCGACTTACACCAATGGCTGGACACACAGATGAAGGAAAACAAGGTAGAACCAAACTCCGGCTTGGGCAAAGCGATCAAATATATGCTCCGGCATTGGCAAGCGCTTACTTTGTTTCTGCGAGAGCCGGGTGCACCACTGGACAACAACTTGGCTGAGAGAGCCTTAAAGAAAGCAATTTTGCACCGAAAAAACTCGCTATTCTACAAGACACTAAACGGTGCCGACGTCGGCGATCTGTATATGACCCTGATCCATACGTGCGAGCTGAACGATGTGAATCCCTTCGACTACCTCACTGAACTGCAGCGGAGCACCGAAGAGCTTGCCGCCAGCCCTGCTGACTGGATGCCCTGGAATTACCGCCCGATACGTTACCCCAGAATGGGTGCTGCAGGTTAACTTTCGTCAACGAACGTGAACTATTTTGAAAACACGCGGCTGACACCGCTGTAGCAGGCGCCCGGGCCGAGGGCGCTTATGGCCGAAGTGGTAGCACTTCGTTTTTCGTCACGCACGATTGCCGAAAACTCACCCCGACCGGACACTACGCAGCCTTGCCGAAAGCACACCGACTACTGCGGTTGCTGCATGAAATCGTTGAACTGCGTTACGAATGCACCCTCATTAGGGCCAACGTTGTTGCGCATTGGCTTCGCGCGTTCCACAAGAATCTCTTCCGCATCCGTACCCAGGACTTTGACGGTCTCGTCGATGAACTCTCGCAAAGGCATCGCGTTGGGGTTCTCGCTGCTGTTCATCAACTCTGTCTGCACCCATGGTGGCACAACCTCCAGAACCCTGACGGAAGTACCTCTCAACCTGTAGCGTTGCGATAGTGTATACGCGTGCAGCGCCGCCTTGGTGGAGGAGTACACCGCGGTCAGAGCGAGCGGCACATATCCCAAAACAGATGTGTTGTAGATGACGGCTGCCTGCTTCTTCTTTTTCAGGTGCTCGATCAACGCGGAAGTCAGCCGAATCGGCCCTAGCAAATTCGTTGTAATGGTCGACGTGAGTACGGCATCGTCGATAACGCCGGCTGCGTCGTCCGGTTGCATGATGCCTGCGTTATTGATGAGCACATTTAATTGTGGAAAATCGGCGATCAACCGCTTGGAAACTGACGCAATACTCGCCAGGTCTTCCACGTTCAGCTCCACCGATTTCATTCCGGGATTCGCATTTGTGGTGGCTTGCAGATGACCCTTCCGGCGGCCCGAGATGATCACCTGATTACCAAGCTTGTGCAAGGCCTCAGCCAACCCACGACCGATGCCCGAACCACCACCTGTGATGAAGATCGTATTTCCAGTTAAGTTCATAGCGTTGTTCCTTGTTTCGTTCGAACGTTGTTGACTCTTCGCATCCGACTGTTCAGCTTGCGTTTGCATCACCGGATTTCCCGTATATGGATGGCACCTTGCTTCCCATGGGGCGCAAATACGTTGAGAGCTGACCGCGGTGGTGGATTAGGTCAAAATGAAATAGCCACAGGACCTCTCCCACCGCTTTCTCCAACACAACCTGTCCGCCCATGCGAAGCCGGGCAGTCTGCTCCCATCCTGCTTGACCGAGCTGGCCTAATTTGACGGCCAATGCAGCGGAAAGCCCTTCAAACTGTGACAGCATCGTCGTGTAGGACTGTGGCGGCCCGGCCGTGAGGTCCGCCTCACCAATGGCCGCGACTTCGTTGCGAGTGATCAATCCTCTCACTACCGTCCAAAGAATGGCTTCCGCGGAAGGCGACTGTCCGTGCGGCTTATAGCCAAGTTTGTCGGCAGGAACCGCCCGCAGAACCTCCAGAGTCAGCGGCGTTTCGACGGCGTGCCTCTCCCGATAGAACTCGACTGTCCCTGATTTGGAATGTTCAGACACGTGCCCCCTCTCTCATTGCCTCAGTGCTCGACTCAATCTGTTTTTTGGTCAGAAAAGGGTAGTCGGTATAGCCGACATAGGAAGACCCGTAGTAGCCTTCGGGACGCTGCTGGTTCAGAGGAGCATTCAGGCGAATTCGCTCCACCAGGTCCGGATTAGCGATGTACTCTCTTCCAAAAGCAATGAGATCACGAGTTTCTTCCCGCAAGAGCCGGTTCCCATGTTCTCGATCTATGCCTGCGTTCAGGATTAGATTCCCGGAATAGCGTCGGCGAAAGTGGTGTGCCACTTGGTCTCCAGCGAACGACGCGATGGGTGTAGTGGAAAGGTCAGCCATCTGCCGCATTAGCAGGACGTGAGAAAGGTTGTAGTCGTTTAGCCTGTCGTAGACATACTCGGACGTCGGCAGTGTGGACTCGACCGCCTTGAAGAGTCCGACTTCGTTCATCATCGGTCCGGTCTTGATGCCGACTCGTTGACTTGGCCATATCTCAAGAACTGCGTCGAGCACCTCGAAGAGAAAACGGGCACGATTCTCGACCTTGCCACCGTACTCATCGGTGCGCCGATTGGTTGGCTCATGCAGAAATTGCTGGATCAAGTAGACGAAGCCCGCCTGAATTTGAACACCGTCGAAGCCTGCATCTTTCGCTACCTGAGCAGCGCTGCGATAGTCGGCAACTGCTTGCTTGATGTCAGCCTTCGTCATCTCTCGCGGAGTTTCACTCATCACGGTGCCGCTGGCGGTGTGAATCAATTGTTGTGGATCGATGGCGGTGGGAGCGAGCGGGGGACGTCCATCGCCGAAGAAACCTCGATGCGATACCGCTCCCTGATGCCAGAGCTGAGCGAACATCCGGCCACCCTTGGAGTGAACGGCGTCCGTGATCGCTTTCCACGCCGCACCCTGCTCGCTGTTGTAGATTCCGGGCGCTCCGTACCAACCCTTCCCCGCTTCGCTCACCCAGGTGCCTTCGCTGATGATGAGTCCTGCAGTCGCACGCTGCTCGTAATATTCCCGCATCAAGTCCGTTGGAACGTGTCCAAAGTTGGCGGCACGGGTCCTCGTAAGCGGCGCCATCACGATGCGATTGCGAAGTGGGAGGTCGCCAAGTGTGTAAGGCTCAAGAAGAGGTTGGGAGATCGGGTGTGACATAGGGTCTCCAGCGAGGTCCCATCGGCGAGCTTTGCGCCTTCGGGTCCCCTCGCACGGTTATGAACCAATCAGTTCGATATGATTGCTGAAGGCGCAAGAAGGATGCAGAAATATTGAACTAGTTAGTTCGTTACTGCATCATATGCATATGGGACGCCCGAAGAACTTCAGTCGAGAGGAAGTGCTGGAGAAGGCTATCCCGGTGTTTTGGAAGAGAGGGTTTTCCGACACGAGCGTTCAGGATCTGGAACGCGCCACCGGGGTAAACAAATCCGGACTCTATGCAGAATTCCGAGATAAAGAAGATCTTTTCGTCGAATCGCTTCGGTACTACCTTGCGACCCAGGAGAAGAGAGGACTGTTGACGGAGGAGCCTCTGGGGTGGAAGAACATCGAGACATTTCTCAAACATGGGCCACACAGCAGGGAGGACCAGAAGGGATGTTTCTCTGTAAGCTCCATGCGTGAGTTTGCGATCCTGCCAGGTGAGGCGCACGCAATCGTGGCGCAGAGTCGGGCAGGACTCAAACGTCTTCTGGTAAAAAACATCCAGGCAGAAGAGTCTAAAATGGACCCCGAGTTGGTCGCGGAGATGGTATTGGTCTTTTTTTCCGGGTTGTGCATTGAGCACAATCTCAAATCAGGCAAGAATTCCTCGGCACGCAAGATCTCGAGTCTCATGAGAGTCCTCCGCAACTTGTAGTCATTTTGCCTTTGGTCCCCTGACCCTGCGAAAACGAATGGGACATTTTGTCTGCGCCAACTCCCTGTGGATGGAGCCTTCGGCCCTGCGTCATCAGCGTCGTGTGGTCGCCTTGCTACCTCTTGTCCGATTGATCGGCAAACACCACCGGCGCCGAGCTATTCCGACTCCCCCTCCTTGCGCAAGCGACCCAGGGCGGGAAATAACCATGCGGCCCGGCGATCCAAAGATCCTCGCGCGCGAGCTTAGGCAGCAATTGATTCCGCGTCGCCGCAGCCGCAGACCCGGCATGTATCGTTTGGGCTGCGAAACGGCCGGAGAACGCGAGAAGTTGCTGGCCTGCCCTTCCACAAGAAATGGCTCTCATTTGACTGTGACAGGGCAGTCAAGTCAAATCTTGATAAACGCCCTGCCGCTGAGGGAAGTCGTCGCTAAGGTCTCGGTGAGTTCTAAAAGCTGCTATTAAGGCTGATTTCCAGTCTTTCTCGTTAATCAAACGAAGTGCGGTCGACATGACCGCACCGGCGGAGTTTGAAGACCGCAATTTATGTTTCGGAACTTACTATCGCTTACAAGGACGGATTGACCAATTCAGTCTGGATGTCGATCCTCGAAGTCAACGACTTGTGCACTGGACAAAGGTTTGCGATCTCCAATAGTCTTTGCCGTTGTTCCGCGGACAGCTCGCCAATTACCGTAATCCGCCTTTCGATTCGATCGAGCATCGCTGCCGGTTGCTCACAGTTGACGCAGTCATTGGCGTGGTTCTTCGAATGTGTGAGGGCGACGCGAATCTCTTTAAGCGGCCACTTTTTCCGGTCGGCGTACATGCGAAGAGTCATGTTCGTGCATGATCCCAAGGCGGACAGCAGCAACTCATAAGGGTCTGGCCCAGCATCGCTGCCTCCTGATCTCTTTGGTTCATCCGCGAGCAAGTGGTGCGGACCCACTGAAATGGCTTGGAGCAGACCAGAGGGACCACCTATTACTGTTACCGCTCTTGACATGTCTTAGCCTCCCGACTGGTGCAGGGCCGCAAATTTCCTATGATTGAGAAGGCGTGTCGATAATTCTTAATTCAGCGATTCCACTAGCAAACGTGAAGGGTCGCCTTGACCAATCCCTCAATATGCCATGAGGAAGCCGGCAGTAACTACCCAAATGGTAGAAAACCTGTTCATTACTCGCTCCTAATCTTCGGGCGCGTCGACCCATAAGGCGGTTCCTTCTTTCGAACTCGTGGGCATAGCCAGATAGAACCGGTTGCGTTTTAATTCGTCATTCACCTGATCTCCAGGCAGACATCAGTATATTGGCGTTGTGCTCCTTCTGCGGTTGGAACTCGTCCGTCGCTAGACTAACTGCGGTTTGAGCGACCGCGAGGGACGAGAATAGCAAGCAGAACAGTAACAATCCGAGATTGGCAAAATCTACTGATCATAGAAGATGCACAATAATGATGCGCATAGGCTAGTCACTTTTTAACGCTGCCAAGTATCAATGTGACTTTGTCGTGCCGGTAGGCATGGGACTCTTTCTCTTCGGAGTCCGCCTTGATGGTAAGCCGATAAATCCCTGGCGCGATAGCCTGAAAGGTTGCGCCTTGCGCATCCTGGATCGTCCATGGCGTCCGAACTTCGAAGCTTGAAATCGCAGATGGCAGATGATCGAAATCCACCGTATACAGCCGGTTTTTTAGATTCACTCCAGTGATCTTGATCGCTTTGCTTGGCTCTCCAATCGCGAACTGCGGGGGACGAGACCAAATCATAATGCCGCCCGCGTAACCGATTGTCAGCAGTGTGCTTCCGTGAGGCAAATTGAATTCCACTCTAGCATGAGTATCTTCTTCATTCTCCTCCAGAGTCGGAGCAATGGACTGGCTCCCTAACTGCGCCCGTTTCAGCTTGGCCCCAAAAGGAATTTCCGGATTAAATACCATTTTTACGGGCGCACCTTCATTACGCATCTGGAGGCTTACTTCGCTGCCGGATTCAGCCATGCGCATGCTGATTTCCGAGGCACCCACATGAACATTCCGCAGGGTGATCGTGTCCCAACTGGGCGGCAGGTGCGGGGCGAAAGTGATCTGATTCAACCCGCCGCTTACATGGAGGCCCAGCAATCCATTCACGGTTGCGGTGAAGAACGCTGCGGACGACCATGTCTGTTCGGGCACGGACTCCTCTTCTTCGTGGTAGTAATCTCCAGCGAGCGCTTCATGCATATGTCCTAGAGAATCGAGCGAACTCCACGGCAGGAGCGCGTTCCAAATTGGCAGCGCGGTAGCGGGCCGGTGCTCGGCCCAAAATGCGGAAGAAACGCTGGAGGTGCTGACAGCCCAGACGCTTCCGCTGGCATAGGAATTTGGATCGTAAGTGCTGGCGCTCGATGCTCGCCCGCGGGTGCCCCAATCGGCCTGAAAATCAGAAGCGGCGAGCTGGTCAATAATCGAATTACGCTGTGCCTGAGAAAACAAGGGTCTTCCAATTATATTTGCCGGACCTATATCGCGACCAACGACTGGAGTTCCAGAACGCGTGTAACCGACAATCCAAAACTTCTGGCGTTCGTCCCAATATCTTTGACCGATGGTTTGACTGGCCCGTTGGGCAATTGTGCTCGCTTCCGAGGCCGCCGCGTCATGACCCGCCACAGCGGCGAGACGCGCAAACGCCTGCGCAGCGGCCACCCAATTCGCAGACAAGGCCAGTTCGTCACTGAGGGGATCTTGCTCTCGTATGCCTTGTTTGCCAGATGGAATCCGTGGCAGGCCGTCTTTAGGATCGAGGAGCGAGCGGCAGTAGTCGTAAGCCGATTGGATTGAAAGCCAATGCGTCTTCACGAAATCCTGATCGCCGGTTGCTGAAAAATACTCCCCGATCGTGTTGAGAAAATCGAAAGTCAGGTCGACATGGACAAACATGTAAGGATACTTGCCCCAGTCCAGCAATGCGGCGCTTTGCGACAGCTCATGCCAGATCATGCCGGTCTTCTGATCCTGATATTTGAGAATAAACTCCAGTTCCTGGCGAGCCCGGTCGTACTGCCCGGCGGCGATCAGGGCGGGAACCGCGACCATCCCGTCCCCCGCAAAAAACCAGTCATACTGCGGACGCCTCGCCTTCCGTGACGGACCGTATCCGGCGACTTGGCCGCATCCTAGGTCAGGATTACATACCCAGGCTTGGTCGAGTGCGATTTCAGACCACGTCAATGCGCGATTCGCTCGAGCATCGGGCGTTTCAATCTGCAAGGCGTGGCTTAATAGATCGGAGTAATGATCGACGGCAGCTTTCTCCAGAGAGGGCTCGTGTTCCAAGAGCTTCGTCGCAATCGCACTTGCATCTTCCTCCGGTCCGCTCCCGCTGATAACGACCCGCGCCGTCTTCTCGTGGCCGCCGCCGGCGCGAATAGTAAAAGCCAAGCCAGGCGCACGTCCGACATGCCGGGTGTTGTTTTGCGTTTCGTCGTGCGCCACGATATCGGGCGAACCAATGCTTGCGGCAAAGCGATGGGTTGATTCGGAAAGCAAATAAGCTGAAGCGGAGGAACTCCACAGGGTTTCCTGGCCTCCCATGGAAGCGGGCCACATCAGGTCCAGTACAGGACTGAAACGGGCTTCGATATCAACCGGGCGTGTGCTTTCCGTCTCGTAGGCGATGATCGCGCCCGGTTCGTCGAGCGGAACAAAAAGTCTCTCGCGGATTATAAAATCGGATCCCGCATAGATGCGGGTCACAGCTTCCGGACTGTAGATAATACGCCGGAGTATGGTCTGGCCATCAATCCAGGTGGTTTCACCTTGATGGCGAAAGCTTACCGTGAAGGAGCTGACGATCTGCACGGGATAGGCCCAGAATTCCAGGCCGGTCTCTGAATAGCCGAAGATGGCGGCGCGGCGGCCATGGACTGAGATGAATCGCCCGGGCCCGGTAGAACCATCGCTGCTCCAGGACAGCTCCGCGAGGGCACGATCGGACGTTGCTTGTGGCTGAGCTTCGATCCGGGGCGAGCAAGCGATGAGCACGCACAAAGAGAGCAATACGGCCTTTCTCCGTTCAAGCAGATGGACTCTGTTCGTTTGCATTGTGCTCGCGGTCTGGTCACGTCACGTGCAAATAAGTTGAATATTGTTCTTCGTCGATGGCAACATAAGGCAGCAATCGCAGCGCGCCGCCGGGGGCACTCGTTTCCCACAGCTGCTTTCCGGTTTGCTTGGACGCCAATAGTTGAGCACGCGTTAACGCGGGTTGCAAATCATTATTCGTAATTGCGAACAACACAAGCGGGCCGCAAAGCAGCGCGACGGTCTCGGGATGTCGCGAATCGATGGGTTCCAAACGCATCTTTCGCGGCAGTTGCAGGTCGACTCGATCCCCGCTGCGCCACCGACGAGAAATGGTGAGAAAAGTTCCCGGTACCGGCGAATCCGGCCAGAGCTTCCCGTTCACTTCAACCCGGGCGCCTTCGGCCCACTCCGGCACGCGCAAGTTCAGCGCAAACTCTTTCGTTGCCGACGTAATTATCTCGACCGATACGGAATCGTCGAAAGGATACGAGCCATCCTGGCTCAGCGATACACGCGCGCCATCCTGCACCCAGCGGACGCTCGAAGGCAAATAGAGACTCACATAAACACCGCGGCGATCGCGAAAGTAGATATTGATACGGTAATCCGCCGCCACCTGTGGCAAAGTGCCCGAGCAGCAAGGAAAACGATGCTTGGAGTAAACCTTTCTGCCGGCGGAGTTGTAATCCGCGTAATAGAACGCGCGGCCATCGGAGCGCATGGGTTTGGCCCCGAGAACGGTGTTATACATCACGCGCTCCATACTGTCGCCGTATCGGGAATCGCGGGTCACGCGTAACAGAAAGCGCGTTACCTTAAAGTGCGCGTAGGAGCCACACGGAGTCTCAAAGCTGTTGTGAGTCTTGGTAAGGCTCGCATTTACATCGTCACTGGTGGGCGATCGCAACATTTCGTCCGGGCCCCAGCCGCCGGTGGCAAAACTCTGCGCAGCGAGCGCGTCGAAAGCATTTTTCGTGGCGCGCAAATGCTTTTCGCTACCGAGAATGAGATAAGCCTGCATCGAGGAACTGAGGGAGTTGACGTAGCTGTATGCATGTTTTCCGGCAAGAACGTTTTCGCCGCGAGCCAACGGGTCGAACCACGTGGAGTCGTCGAGATACTGAATCGCCAGTTCACGATAGCGATCTCCCGCGCCGCGCTGGTAAGCCAAAAATAAATTCTCCGGATTCGTATAGGACTCATCCCAGCGAAACGATTGGTCTTTGCCTGGGCGCCACTCGATTTCGCGGTCGATCGCTTTCCCCGGCAGGTGAGGTATCGCGGCCTTCGTGGTGAGCTCTAGGATGGAGAAGGCGTCTGGGTCGCCGACGAACTGGTGCGAATCAATCAGCCCTAGCAGCAGTTTGTCATAGCAGTAGGCGGGAAAACGATTCTTGTCGTAGAAATCTCCGGAGATGGTCTGCGCGTACAGACGGTTCAGGCGAAGCACTTTTTCGCGCGTCTCCTCCGAGCCGGTGATTGCGTGATAGCGCGCGAGCGCTGAAATCCACTGGCCGAAAGTTGCACCGGGGGCAAAACCGGCATCGTCCTTGCGCCAGTCATAAGTTGGATCATAATTGTACCAGCCTCCCAAATCGGCACCCGGCGCGGGCTGGCCGGCCATCTGGCGAAAGGGCTTCAGCAGACTGTCTTCACTCATATTCATCAGCACTTCGTGAGTATTCTCGAGCTGAGTTTGGTGTAGAACACTGCCGATAGAAACGTCGCCATATCCGAATTCCACCAAAGGTGGCTGGAAAGCGAGAGTTCCCGCAACAGACTGAGGGAGCCACAGTCCCGGGGTTACTGCCGCACTCATAGCCGCCACTGATAACTTCGCAAACTTGCGCCGTGAAATGCGCGAGGAGATTTGCAACATATTTTCCCCCATAGTCCTAACTGATTACTCTTATGGATCCTCGAACCGCGCAGATTGTTTCAAGAACCGTGCGGAGTTCCGCTCCGGCCCTCAATTAAAGTGACAAAAACGATCGGCGCTTCCACCCAGAAAACTCTCGCTGTTGCCGTTTGGCCAGCGAATTTCGATGCGATCGACCGCGCCACTGCTTCCAAGCCCGAAATGAAGCCACCTGTCATTATTATTATTATTATTCGAGATATTGGAGATACAGCTCGAACCGCTGTGCACTTCCTGCACAAATCTTATGACCTTCCGCGATGACTGTAACTTGGCGGCGATGCCATCGCGATTTGACATGGTTGTTGTGAAATAGATGGCTGCTTGGTTCTGTGCTCTCCCTTCGCCTCATCCAGCGTGTTGCCATTCACGAAAAATACGTCGGGCCAACCGTCTTTGTCATAATCGAAAATTGCCACGCTGCTACCCCGTTGTCTCGATAATGTACTTCTTTGACTCGACACCTCCATTCACATTGTCCATACGGCGTCCGGCCTGTTGCGCTACATCAATGAACCATGCGGGGCCGGGGTGAAGGCCGCCTGCAGGATAAGGAACGGACGAGATTGTGTTTGTCGAAACCGCAGTCGAAGAAGCAGATTTTGCCGGTTGGCAGGGACAGAAGTGCAAAGGGAAAGACAGACAAGAAGGCTTGAGCAACTACCGGGAGATTTCCGCCACCAGCGCACAAAGGATCCTAACACCGCGAAACGCGAATGCAAGCCAGCATGGCAGAATACAATTTAGAACATGCGATCATTTCCCACTGTCCTGGTGTTGTGTCTCATTGCCGGTGGCGCAAGGGGGCAGTCATCCGTTCCCGAGGTACCCTCTGAAACAAATCCCAAGGGAGCGTCGCCGCCAGTGACAGCTTCAGCTCCGGCGGTAGCGTCCGGTAGGCCGCGCGTCGAAGCGACGTTGGCGGCGGCACAGGAAAAGCTGGCGCACGGTGATTCGCAAGAAGCAATCACAATGCTCGAAAAATTAGTGGCAGCCGAAGGAGCATCGGCCAAGGGAGTGCAGCACGCCCTGGGCATCGCTTACTACCGCACCGGTAAGCTGCTCTCCGCCGAACAAGCTTTCGCGCGCGCCATAGACGAGGACCCGGACGACTTCGAATCGGTGCAGATGAGGGGGCTTTCACTTTATCGTTTGGGCCGTCCCGCCGCCGCCATCCCCTTCCTCGAACGAGTCAAGCAATGGATGCCCAATGCGAATGCAGACGCCAGTTATGTCGTTGGACTGTGCTACCTCAATTCAAACCGCTTCGACGATGCTCGCTTGGCTTTCGCCAATCAGTTCGCCGTCCCCCCGAGCTCAGGCGCGGCTTATCTTCTGTTAGGCAAGATGCTGATGCAGGCAAACTTGCCGGAAGCTGCCGCCGAGGCTGCAAAAAAGGCGCTCGAGCTCACGCCGAGACTTCCGCTTGCCCATCTTTTGCTGGGTGAATTTTATTTGTTTAAATCGGATACTGTGCAGGCGCTGCGCGAGTTCGAGCAGGAGCGGGAGATCACTCCGTCCAACCCCGCCGTCTACTACCGTCTGGGAGATGTCTTCACGCGCTCGGGTCAATATCAGCACGCGCAGGAAGCTCTATCCAAGGCCATTTCGCTCGATACCTCGAGCACCGGACCATTCATACTGATGGGAAAAGTGCTCTTGCGACGCAATGACCCTCAGACTTCACTGCTGTATTTGCAACATGCAGAAAAGATGGACCCTGGAAATTACATGACACACACACTCCTGGGGCAGGCGTACCGGAGTTTAGGGCGGGAGGAAGACGCGAGGAAAGAAATGGAGATGGCGGCTAAAATCCATGTTGGAGAAGAACTCAAGCTTCAGCCAGTACAATGACTCTTTGTTATTGTTATTAGTGGTCGCGGTGGCGCACCGCCACCAGTTGCGTACCAACTGGAACTCCCCGGGTCACCTTGACCCGCAACAAGGCTTCAAACGGCTTGAGTTCGGCACCAGGCGGCAAAGCCAGACGGCGAAGCAGCTCTTCTACTGAATCCTTGCCGCAGACATATTCGACGGCCGCCTGGGTCCCTATCGTTGTAGTCCCCGCCAAAATCATCACGTGGCGGGCCGGATCCAACCCCCGCACAAGAGCAACAATCGCATAGTCTTCCAGGAGAGGCTGCGAGGGATCGCTGGGATAAAAGGCCCCCGGTTCGCCGGTTTCGGGATGGACATTCACGATGGCCAAATCACCCTCGTGAGGTCTGGACTTGATTCGCGTAAAAACGAATTCTTGGCTGCCTGGAAGGTCCAACAAAGTACGGTTCTCCGCCGGGGATCCCACGAAGATGAGATTGTTATTCCTGGCATCGTCCAGAGAGAAAAGACTGCCGCGCTTTACCAGGACGGGATGCTTCAACAAGTTAAAGACCTGGTCGAGTTCATGCACCGCGAGAACTTCGCCCACGCCCGTGTAGTGGTCCAAAATGAGGTTGCGAGGGTCGCGCACCGGATCCAAATAGCGCATGCCAGTTTCCGGCCGTCCCACGAATGCGGCATTGCTAAAGATTACCCAAGGCGCTCCTGCGCCCGAGGCGAACTGACTCCAGAAAATACGCAAGGCCGCAGAAGAGGACAATTCACTCCTGCTTTTTTCCCGGATGGAATTAAGTTCTGAGGAAAGCGCTGCCACCGCAGCCAAGGCGGCGACAAGGAGGAATGATAAGACCACTACCGCGATCGTCCATCCCCTCGTACTCTTGCCTGGTGTGTGCTCTGACGGGAAAATTACCGGGGCAGGCAACGCGACGGGGCGGGCTATTTCCCGATGGTGGAAATCAAGCGTGTAGGCCCCATTTGGCATCTCCACAACAATGGTGTCGGCCAAACCCTCGTGGCTGTAATAGTCGACTAATTTAAGGCGCAATCGACCGGCTTGCACACGAATTGCCGAATCAGCTTGTGGATTGAAGTCGGCGGGCCGGCCGAAAACCTCGGTGGCGATCTTATACTCCTTCAGCGGCACACCCGGATGAGCCAACGCATGATCGGCGAGGTAACGAAGAAGCCTGCAAAGCGACTCAGCTTTGCGGAGAGCGTGGCTATGAGTGAGCCTTTCGATCTGGTCGAGACAACGGTCTCTATGGTCGGCGAACTGGAGCGATGTAACAGACATGTAACGTTCAAATCCGCAGCTTTCTATCTCTCAGATAGAAAGGAACGTTCCAACGTGCTGTGACCTGTAACTGACACAGTGATACTTCCCCGGCGATGCAGGTCGGAGGATGATCTACGGTTAGAAAAAACCGAACGGGTGAACCAACCTCCCTGCACTCGCCCGCGCGTTAGGGCAATTTCGCAATAGTCTTTTTATGCTACTCCACCGATATTCCGATTGCAATCGTTCGCTGACGCGTGATGACGCGTGCTCTTCGGGAAATCTGTTCCTGCGACTTTCGTCGGAACCCAAACCTTTTGGATGTGGACCCTGCTAGTGGGCTGCAAAAATCGAGGAGGCTACTGCATGATGACGAGTGATACGGCCTGTGCACCGGTTAATGGTTTGCTGAGGTCTTTGCACTCCAAACGCATCGGTACTTGGGCGGTGCTGGCGCTTTTGACAGTTTTCGCCTTGGCGAATCCAAGACTCACTTCGGCTCAGGCCGTCTATGGGTCAGTGTTTGGAACGGTCACGGATAGCACGGGAGCAGTTGTCCCCAATGCCACGGTAACCCTGACCGACGTCGCAAAGGGCACATCGCAAACTGCCCTGAGCAACGAGAGCGGACAGTATCGAGTCCAGCATCTCATTCCGGACACCTACACGGTCGCTGCCGAAGCTAAGGGGTTCAACAAAGTCACGACGGAAAACGTCATCGTGTATGCCGACACGGCCCCGAAAGTAGACATCACGCTGGCCGTCGGCTCAGTCAGCAACACCGTTAACGTAACTTCGGCTGCTCCGCTGTTGCAGGCTGATCATGTTGATGTCAATGTGATTCTGAATGAGCGCGCGGTGGAGACACTACCCAATTTCAACCGAAATTTCACTGCGTTTGAACTGTTAACGCCCGGCACCAGTTATATCGGCTGGAACGTCGGCGAAGCGGAGAACCCGCAGCGCAGTCAGCAAATCGAGGTGGATGGGCAGCTGCCATTTGCTACCGGCTACGAGTTGGACGGAACCGACAACCAAGATCCGGTTATCGGCGTTGCAGTGATTAATCCGAACTTAGACGCAATTTCGGAAGAGAAAGTTACGTCGCAGAATTATGATGCTGAATTCGGCAAGGCCGTCGCCGGGCTGGTAACAGCTCAGACCAGATCGGGCACGAATAACTTCCACGGGTCGGCCTTCGAGTACTGGCGGTCGGATGCCCTGCAGGCTCGCGACCCGTTTACTGAGTACCAGCCCGATCCGCTAACTCACCGCTTCATACCCGGGACCCTCCATAATCAGTTTGGCGGTTCGGTCGGTGGGCCCATCATTAAAGATAAAGTCTTTTTCTTTGGGGACTACCAGGGTCTGCGCGAAAGAACCGGATTGGCAACGCTGACGACTGTACCAACCGCCTTGGCAAAGAGTACTTGTACCTCGGGCGGGGACTGCAACTTGAGCGACTATCTCGCTCCGCAACCTGTCGGCGGCGGAATTCAGATATACGACCCAGCGAGCAACGAGACCTCGCTAACGGGCCGAACGCCCTTTACCGGAAATATCATTCCCGCTGGACGACTCTCGACGGCGGCGGTGAACTTCCTCAAACTGATTCCCAGCCCGAACGTCGCGGGAGCCGGAATTGTGAACAACTACCTCGCCTCTGGGTCGGGTCCTTTCAACACCAACCAGCTCGACGCCCGCGTCGATGACAAAATGACCGCGAAGCTTCACATCTTCGGGCGCTACACCTATTTCAGCTCGGACCTTTCTGGCGCCCCTTTCTTCGGTGCGGCGGGCGGCCAAGGCTTCGGTAACGGTGGTTTCGCCGGCACAGATAATGCGCGGGACCAAAGTGTTGCGACGGGCGGCGACTACGTTGTTTCCTCCCGCTGGCTCACGGATTTTCGCTTCGGCTACTACCGGATCCATCTCAATGAAGAGGGCCCCAATTTCAACCAGCCGCTGGGCAACCAGCTCGGCATCCCGAATGCAAACGTGGGTAGTTTGTCGTTGAATGGAGGTCTGCCGCAGTTCAACATCGATAACGCTAAGAATGGAACCAACGGAGGCGGGAATCTCGAGTATGGCACATCGACGAACCAATTCCTGCAGACCCAGAGCCAATTCCAATTGGTAAATAACTGGTCGCACCTGGTAGGGAATCACAATATTAGATTCGGCGCAGATGTCCGCTATGGGCTCAACCACATCATCGGACTGGATAATAATAACGTCCGCTCCGGCAACTACCATTTCGCGGCGACCCGCACTGGCAGCGATACTTCTCCCGGTCTTGGATTCGCCACCTTCCTGCTGGGCGACACCACTGCCTTTCAGCGGACGCAAACCCAAAACACGAACGCCCAGGAGCGCCAGAAACGAATATTCTCCTATATTCAAGATCAGTGGCGTGTGACCAACAAACTCACCCTCAACTACGGCCTCCGTTGGGAGATTTATTTCCCGGAGACGGTGAACGGTAAGGGTCAGGGCGGGTTGCTCGATCTGAATACCGGAGACATCCGCATTGCGGGGTATGGCCCGTATGGCACTAACCTCAATGTGCAAAAGAGTTTCACGAACCTGGCGCCGCGAATCGGTTTTGCCTATCAGATCATGCCAAACACCGTCGTACGCGCTGGTTATGGCCGTGTCTACGGGCAAGGATGGTCAGGCAACACTTACGGCGAGGTTCTGACATTCTCCTTCCCCACCCAGGTTTCTCAGAACTTGAATCCGGTCACTAACGCGGCTGCAGTCTTCAATTTGACACAGCCCTTGCCCCTGCCAGGCGGCACCGTAGCGCCCGGACCTCCAGGCTTCACTTTTGCCCCAATTCCGGCCAGCGGCAACTTTCCCCTGCCCGACGGAGTCGGGGTGCCGACGCGCCCGCTTTTTGTCCGACTGCCCACGCTCGATGCCTGGAACCTGACCGTGCAACAGCAGGTTACGCCTACAATGTCATTTCAAATCGCCTACGTTGGCAGCCACGGCATTCACAATATGTTTGACTCATCCAATCAGGCAAGTCCGAATACGCAGACGATCGCGGGATTCAATACCTGCGGTTCCCCTGTCGTTTTTGGTTATGGATGCACTCCGCAAGACATCAACCCGGCAACAGGTTTGCCCTACACCCAAAGTGATCGCCGCCCCTACTTCAACGGAACCGCACAGACGCTCGGCGTTGGTTTCGGCCACCCCTTTGGATGGGAACAAGACTTGCGGTTTAACGCCAATGAAGCCACTAGCAACTACAACGCGTTACAGGTGCGGCTCGATAAGCGCTTTAGCGGTGGCCTTCAATTCTTAAGTCACTTCACCTGGTCGAAGGCCCAGACGCATGAGTCCTATTATTTCTTCATCGATCCTCGCGTCGGTTACGGTCCCAGCTACTACAATCGACCTGAAGTTTTTGTTTTCGCAGGCAACTACGATCTGCCCTTCGGCAAGGGCAGGATGTTCGGAGGAAATGCCTCTGGTTGGGTTAACCGGCTTATCGGTGGTTTTTCTCTAAACGGCTCGTTCACTTGGGAGGATGGACTACCCTGGACCCCTGGCTATCAGAACAGTGGACAGGACAACGACGTGATCGGATTCCTTAACAGGTCGGGATCGGGAGGATTCTCAACCCATGTCGGTCCATTTAATCCCGCTACCCATAAAGTTCAATTCTTTACTCCATCACCTTACGTGCTACAGCCTCCCGGACAAGCGAACTCAACGTTTGGAGCGTTTGCCCGCCCACTGGTCGGGACTTTTGGCAACATCGGTCGCGATTCATTTCTTGGCCCAAGCTTCATCAATACTGATTTGTCGATATCAAAGTCTGTGAGCCTAAAGGAACAGCTTAGCCTCCAGTTCCGCGCCGACTTCTTCAACCTGTTCAACAAAGTCAACCTAGGTCAACCAGACTCGTGCGTCGACTGCCAGGATGGCAATGCCGGAACGATTTCCAGTATTGTCGCGTCGCAAGATGGAAGCTCCATGCGGCGGATCCAGCTCTCGGCGCGGATTCAATTCTGAAGCGAACCGGCAGGTGTCGAGCAGTTCAGATCATTGAGGTTCTTCCGCGTTGTCGATGTGCAGCAAACGCGACCAGAGGATTTGCGTTGCAAGACAAATTGTTGCCAACGAGGAGGAATTTGTAGAGGATCCCCTGTTCACGGTGACTGCGTGTTTTTTCCAAGCCTTCGAGGCTGACAGAAAGATCGCAGCACCAACCTGATACTGAGAACGCCGATGTGTACCCGGCCTCGACAAGCGCCGAATAAGTGCGGATGGGGCCTCGTGAAACAGTTCAACACGGAAGGCGATTTACTCCAACACCGTCGCCAGCATCTTCGTTGCGAAAACAATCTCAGCTTAAGCTGGAGACTGCTTAACACTTTGACGGAAGCGAATAAATCAGGTGCCCGCACGGACCACCTAGTGTAGTGTCCGCGAAATAACTAGACATTATTGATTGCTCTTCTTTCTGCTTCGTGGGAGAGTGCATCCGGGTTGAATCTTCTCCAACGTTTGCCGGCAGCGAGATAGCTTTTCCATGATCGATTCC